>JAAGKN010000569.1_pt1 | contig 63359 bp, 65 predicted proteins | sample 6206371 | NCBI WGS metagenome assembly JAAGKN01 (sample SAMN11533720, study PRJNA540317) | gut metagenome | isolation source: fecal pellets from male and female animal of same cohort | host: Peromyscus leucopus | place: USA:CA | collected 2017 | reverse complement strand
GCATTCTTCTCCAGAAGATCCAGCTTCTCTCCCAGCTGTGTGCGCAGCTGCCCCGCATAGTATGCCGCCCGTTCCTCCTTATCCGCAATGAAGAAAATGGTATCTCCCACAGAAAGTTCCGCCAGCGTAAGCAGCTCTTTCTTTTTCTCATCGGGAATAAACTTGTCGATCGGCCCTTTGTAGCTTAAATCCTCCGCCACTTCCAGATAGCCGAGCCCGCCCATGCCCATGTCGGTCGCAAATTTCAGCAGCTTCTCGTGGAATCCCTTGGACATATCCGCGTGCACCTTGATGGCGCGCACCGTCCTGCCCACAAAAGGCTTAAAGGTACATTCCCGGAAAAAGTCTGTCAGATCGATGATGCGCAGAGGGTTGCGCAAATCCGGCTTATCCGTGCCAAACTCCAGCATCGCCTGTCTGTAGCTGAAGACCGGATAAGGCGCCTTTGTCACCGCAAAACCTTCCGGTGCAAATTTCTCAAAGGTGGCAGAAAGCACTTCCTCTCCCACGCGGAACACATCCTCCTGCGTAGCGAAACTCATCTCAAAGTCAAGCTGATAAAACTCGCCGGGCGAGCGGTCCGCCCTGGCATCCTCATCCCGAAAGCAGGGTGCGATCTGAAAATATTTATCAAAGCCCGACACCATCAAAAGCTGTTTGAACTGCTGGGGCGCCTGCGGCAGGGCGTAAAATTTTCCCTTATATTTTCTGGAAGGCACAATATAATCCCTTGCGCCCTCCGGGGAAGAAGCGCACAGGATCGGGGTCTGGATCTCCAAAAATCCCATCTCCGTCATCTTTTCCCGCAGATAGGCAATCACCTTTGAACGGAAAATAATGTTGTCCTTCACCTTCTGGTTGCGCAGATCCAGGTAGCGGTATTTGAGGCGTACCTCCTCTCTGGTCTCCTTAGAGGTCATGACCTCGAACGGCAGCTGTTGATAAACTTTACCAAGAATATCCACCTGATGCGCTTCCAGTTCAATGGTGCCCGTGGGGATTCTGGGATTATAGGTTTCCTCGTCACGCTTTTCGATCAAACCCTCGATGGAAACGCTCATCTCTCTGGAAAGTCCCTCAAGCAGGGAAGTGTCTCGCATTACGACTTGCAGCACGCCGTACATATCCCGCAGATCCACGAACGAAACGCCGCCGTGATCTCTGATATTCTCAATCCAGCCGGCCACCCGCAGCTCTTTGCCGATATCGGACTCGCTGATTTCCTGTAAGGTTACGTCCCTGTAACTGTTTTTAGTCGTCATAATCTTCGCCCTCCTTTTTCTGGTTGATATCGCTAATAAGCAGATTCGAGATGCTCCGACTCTGCTTATACGCGCAAAACGTCCCGGAACACATTTCTGCATTCCGGGACGGATAATTTTGATCATCCGCGGTACCACCCGCATTGACAAGCCGAAAATGCTCTCTGACAAGCCTTCGTCTCATCCTCTCAATACACGTAACGTGTGTTAACGTACTGCCCTAGCTCTCATATGACACACGCGTCATATTCGTTGTCCGCCCGCTGCTTTGCGGCGTCTCTGAGTTCAGACAATCTGCTCCGGAGTGTTCCCGTCCCTGTCTTCCACAAACAGCGCTCTCAGTCGGTGACGCCGTATTCCTGTCGCTTCCCTCAGGGTGAGTCTCCTTCATTGCATTTTTGTATACAAATATACATTGATAATCTTATATCATATATCATGCCAAATGACAAGCTTTGTATGCAAAAAAATACAAAAGCTATAAATAAATCTTCGCTGACTTTCCCAGCCCGGCCGCATCCACTTCCACAAACGTTCCTGTTTCTTCCTCATAGACGGCAAACGTATTTTCTCCGTTCTCATGCCGGATCCGATAGAGACTGCCCTGCTTCAAACAGGCCGCCTGTCCCCGATAGGGGATCGGTTCCTCGGACGCCGCCTCCAACAAGGCAAAGAGGATCGCGCCGTGAGCCGCCAGCAGGATGCGCTGCGCGCTCCCAAACTTTTCCGTGATCTTTTGCAAAGCAAGACCTGCCCGCGCCACCAGCGCCTCGTGCGATTCCATGCCGGGACAGTCCTGCTCGGGATATTTCTCCTTCATCTTAGCAAGCAGCATCCCTTCTCCGTCACCAAAACCCCTCTCAATCAAGAGTTCTTCCACAACGATCTTGTCCTGCGGATAGTTAAGCTCACGGGCGGCGATCTGCGCGCTCTCTTGGGCCCGCTTTAAGGGGCTTGCCACGATCGCATCCATAGAAATACCAAGATCCGCCAGCTTACGTGCGGTTTCCTCCACCTGCTGCCTTCCTTTTTCATTCAAAAGGGTGTCCGTATGCCCCTGCAGCAGCCGCTTTTTATTCCAGTCCGTCTCTCCGTGTCGTAGCAGGTAAATGTCCATCTCTGATGCCTTTCTAAAATACATTCTCCGAAACTCCGGCCTGATCGGTCAGCCTCGTAAACAGCTTTGTCTAAATCCCGTTTCCCGGACTACAGCTTCCTGATCCTGTCCACCGCTTCCACGGTGCTCTCGTAACTGCCAAAGGCCGTCAGCCTGAAATAGGTCTCCCCACTGGGTCCAAAACCCGATCCGGGCGTGCCAACGACATTGGCCTTCTCCAACAGATAGTCAAAAAATTCCCAACTCGTCATGCCGTTTGGCGCTTTCAGCCAGATATAAGGCGCATTTACGCCGCCGGAAACAGAATAACCCGCACTTTTCAGCCCATCCAAAATATAGGAAGCATTCTTCATATAATAAGCCACCAGCTCCTTCGTCTCACTCTTTCCCGCCTCGCTGTAGACCGCCTCGCCCGCTCTCTGGATGATGTAAGGCGCGCCATTGTACTTCGTGCCGTGGCGTCTCGCCCAAAGACCGTGAAGCGCCGTGCCTCCTACCTTCAACTCCTTCGGCACCACCGTATAGCCCAGACGCACGCCGGTAAAGCCTGCATTCTTGGAAAAGGAATGCAGTTCGATCGCGCAGGTCCGCGCCCCTTCGCACTCGTAGATGCTGTGCGGTACGTCTTCCTCGGAAATATAAGCCTCATAAGCCGCATCGTAAATAATGACAGCTCCGTTTTTGTTGGCATAGTCAACCCACTCCTGCAGCTGCGCTTTTGTGATCGTGGAACCCGTCGGATTGTTGGGGAAACACAGATAGATCAGGTCGGGCACTTCTTTTGGCAGTTCCGGCGCAAAGTCATTTTCCGCCGTACAGGGCATATAGATGACATCGCTCCAGTTCCCCGTCTCCTCATCATAGGTGCCTGTCCTGCCCGCCATCACATTCGTATCCACATATACGGGGTACACGGGATCGCAGACCGCGATCTTGTTATCCAAGGCAAAAATTTCCTGAATATTTCCGGAATCGCACTTGGCGCCGTCAGAAACGAAGATCTCATCCGCCTGGATCTGGCAGCCCCGCGCCTGATAATCGTTCTCCGCGATCGCCTTTCGCAGAAATTCGTATCCCAGGTCAGGCGCATAGCCCCGAAATGTCTTCTCATCCGCCATCTCGTCCACTGCGGAATGCAGCGCACTTATGACGGTCGGGGTAAGGGGCCTTGTCACATCGCCGATCCCCAGTCTGATGATCTTTCTGTCAGGGTTTGCCGCCGCGTAGTCGTTCACCTTTCTGCCGATGGTGGAAAACAGATAGCTTCCCGGCAGTTTCAGATAATTGTCATTGATTTTCGCCATGATTTTATGATTCCTTCCTTTTTTTGCATTATGTAAACCGCTTTGTCTCTTTCGGTCTTATCAATATTTTCGTTCGCTTTTTTCTCCTACCTCCATGCTGTCTCCCCCTCAAAAACCGTCTCGGCAGGCCCCGTCATATAGATCTGGTCGGCCTCTCTGTCCCAAAAGATCTCCAGCGCTCCGCCAAGAAGTTTCACCGTGACGCGCTCCTTTGTCAAACCATTCAGGACACAGGCTGCCGCCACCGCACAGGCACCCGTGCCGCAGGCCAGCGTCTCTCCCGTGCCGCGCTCCCAGACCCGCATCAGCACCGTGCTCTCGTCAATAATCTCCACAAACTCCGTGTTGACCCGATTGGGGAAACGCTCATGCCTTTCAAAACAAGGCCCGATCGATTCGATATCGAGCGACTCCACACCGTCCATAAATACGACCGCATGGGGATTGCCCATGGAAATGCAGGTCATGCGATAGTCCTTACCCTCCACGCGGATCGGCTCATCCACCGCCCGCTCGCCGTCGCAGACCACCGGCACCTGACTTGCCGTAAGGATCGGCGCGCCCATGTTGACCTTCACCTTCTCGACCTTGCCATCTGTCAGAAAAAGCGTGAGGTATTTGACCTTTCCCGCACTTATGACAGTAATGTCAGTTTTGTCAGTCAATCCTTTATCATAAACAAATTTGCCCACACAGCGGATGCCGTTGCCGCACATCTCCGCCCGGGTGCCGTCCGCATTGTACATCTCCATCTCAAAATCCGCCTCGTCGGAAGGGTTGATAAAAATCACCCCGTCTCCGCCGATGCCGAAATGCCTGTCGCTCAATCGGCGGACCAGCGCCGGCTTTTCTTCCTGCGGTATCCGTTCGCTGCTTCCGTCAACATAGACATAATCGTTGCCGCAGCCCTGCATTTTCGTGAATTTCATAGTGATCTCCTCGCCGTTATCCCTCTCATATTACGCCTTTTCCTGCCATAGCCGGTTCCCGCAAAGAGCTCCCGGCAATCATTCCGCATCCTCTGTTCAAACGCGCAATCTTTTATCTAGTATACATCCATCCCCTCGAAAAAGCTACACCATTGCATTTCCCTCAGACAAAAGCGTCCGCGTCGCATGCTGCTTAACCCATCACGCGCTAAGTCCGCATCATGGCAAGCGCCATCTGCGCCGTTTCCACCAGGTTCGTGCCGCTTTCCATGCTGCATTTTTGCAAATAGCGGTGCGCCTCCTGCTCAGACATATGGTTTCGATTCATCAAAAGAGCCTTCGCCTCCGTAATCAGCGCTTCCTCCTCTCCGCTTCGTTCCACGGGCTTCTGTCTGGCTTTGCGCCTGCGCCGCTCGATGGCCTGACACATCATATCCACCGTATTGATGAGGTCAAAAACCTTGAACGGCATCGCCAGACACATGATGCCGCCGCGCTCACATTCATGCAAAAGATTCCCGGAAACCAAAAGCAGCAGCTCGAATCCTTTGGGGAGGCAGGCGTGCAATTCGCTATACATCATATCGGACATTCGATAATTACAGATCACAAGACCTGCATCCAGCTCATCCAGCTTACTGAGGGCCTGTGAGCCCGTTGTGCAGACCCCGCCTACCTGAAAGCCATTTTTCATCAGCAGATTGCGGATGCTTTTTCCATCCTCGGGCTTTGGCAGGACTACAATGATATTGACCACACGCTCACCTCCCTTCTTCCCTGTTTTCTATTCTATACCTTTTACCGTCTTTTTTTTAATATAAATTCAAATATTCGTTGATCTCCCAATCCGTAACCTGACGGCGATAGCGGTCCCATTCCTCCTTTTTCAAGGCAATATATCGTTCAAACAAATGATCTCCCAGCGTCTGTCTCATGAAATCATCCTGCTCCATACAGGAAATGGCTTCCATCAGCGTGCCGGGAAGGGCTTCGATCCCCCGCTCCTGCCGCTCCTGTTCGCTCATCTCAAACAGGTTGCCCGTTACGCTCTTGGGCGGTTCGATTTGATTCCTGATGCCGTCAAGCCCGGCCCGCAGGATCGACGCCAGCACAAGATAAGGATTTGCCGCAGGATCCGGGCTGCGCAGTTCCATCCTTGCCCTGTCCCCTTTGGAAGCCGGAATGCGAATCAGGGTACTTCTATTGTTCGCGCTCCAGGAAAGGCAGACCGGCGCTTCATATCCCGGCACCAGGCGCTTATAAGAATTGACGATTGGGTTTGTGATCGCCGTCATGCCCCGCATATGATGCAGCATGCCTCCCAGAAACCAAGATGCTTCTTTGCGCAGGCCCGACTCACCGTCCTCTCCGGAAAAGAGATTCTGCCCATCCTTGAAAAGAGACATATTGATGTGCATCCCGGAACCGTTCACACCGCTCTTAGGTTTTGGCATAAAGGTCGCGTGCAGCCCATGTCTTCGCGCAATGCTCTTTACCGCCAGCTTAAAGGTCATCATATTGTCAGCCGTTGCCAGCGCTTCGTCATACCGGAAGCTGATCTCATGCTGGGCCGGCGCTACGTCATGATGGGACGCCTCCACCTCAAAGCCCATATCTTCCAGCGTCAGCACCATATCCCGTCTTGCGTTCTCTCCAAAATCCACGGGACCCACGTCAAAATAGCCCGCGTTTTCATGACTGATCGTAGTCGGCATGCCATTGTCATCCAAATGAAACAGGAAAAATTCGCACTCCGCACCCACCCGGAAAGTAAACCCAATTCTTCCGCCTCCGCCAGCGCCCGCTTCAGAACATAGCGGGGATCTCCCGCAAAGGGCTTTCTGTCAGGGCGGTACACATCACAGATCAGTCTGGCCACCTTTCCCTGCTGGGGACGCCAGGGAAAAATCTCCAGCGTACCATAATCGGGATACAGATACATATCCGACTCCTCAACGCCCATAAACCCCGCAATGGAAGACGCGTCAAACGTACATTGGTTATCCAGCGCTTTTTTCAGCTGCGCCGACGTAACCGCCACATTTTTCAGACTGCCGAAAATATCCGTAAACTGGAGTCTGATAAATTCGACATCCTCCTCCTCAACCAGCTTTAAGATATCCTCTCTGCTATAGTTTTTTCTCATGCGATACCTGCCTTTCATACCCATTACTAATACAAATACCAATACAAAAGGGCATTCTAACCCCGTCAGAACGCCCTTGTTCGGTACAATCATATCAGTTTTGTTGAACTTTTGTCAACTCCCTCCGTCAAGAAACCTTGTATTTGACAGTTCTCAGACAGTTATGAGAGCCTTTGGCTGTTCGATTTTAAGGCCCGACATTAACCAGTCAAACTGTTACCATGTGATGGGTTTTACATCGGATTTATTCCTCGGCCATTGGTATCTGCCTTGGACTACATCCAGCCTTTTATAGAGAAGGACAAAGCCGTCCGGTTCACGGAGCAGGACTTTGATGTAGTCACCGCGTTTACCACAGAACATATATAATGTATGTCCCTTTGGATCTTCTTTCATCTGACTGGCAATGATGGCACAAAGACCATCAATAGACTTTCTCATATCGGTATAGCCGGTCACGATGTAAATATCTGTTGCAGCGGAGATGTCACCAAGCATGCTTCATCCCTCCGATACACTGCAGGATGTTATGCACCAGACGTTCATCTGCACCATTAAACAAACGAAATGTTATGCCATTGATCAGTAATTCGGCTGCAACTGTCGCTGGCGGTATCTGAACATCATGACTAACATTTTGCTCTATTAACAGACTGGATTCCGGGTTCCCAGAAGGGGTCAAATCTACTTTGACCACTTCCTGAATGTTTGGAAGGGTATTTGACTTTGATGCAGGTTCCGGAAAAGTATAGCCGGACTTGCGAAGTTTACTGACCCAGTTATAGAAGTTGCCGGGATGAATCCCGTTCTTTTCACACCACTGGTAATCAGAGAGACCGCTCTGGAGGCATTCCATGATCAGTTTGATCTGGTCATCTTTGCAAACACGTTGTTTCATAATGGCTGGCTCCTTTGAAGCAGAGTAAAATGCTCGCATCTAGCCGAAGAAAATCGGGTAAAATGTTAGCATTTCCTACCAACCATTATAATGAAATAGAAAGGGTGTGAAAATCTACCCTGAAATTAAACGCTTACAAATTTTCAAACCTTTGCAGATCTCTAAATTCCACTCTGTTTCTATCTCTACAAAGCCAATGGCAATATTAGCTGTACCATGTCAGTACTCTAAATTCCACTCTGTTTCTATCTCTACGAATTAGTTGCAAAATATACTGGACATTCTTCTTTCTCTAAATTCCACTCTGTTTCTATCTCTACTAGCGTCTTTTGAAACACATCATCGGCAATAAACGGCTCTAAATTCCACTCTGTTTCTATCTCTACCGCGGACGGTATCCCTTCCGTCATAAGCCAGGTACCTCTAAATTCCACTCTGTTTCTATCTCTACTGCTATGACGATTGAACTTGAACCACCTACGGAACTCTAAATTCCACTCTGTTTCTATCTCTACGATCAAAAATAATCGCCGCATCCGCATCAGAAATTTCTCTAAATTCCACTCTGTTTCTATCTCTACACCCTGTCTCGTCAACGAAACGCCTTAGCACACGCTCTCTAAATTCCACTCTGTTTCTATCTCTACCTGCTTATCTTCATCATCAATCTGCTTTGTCATACCTCTAAATTCCACTCTGTTTCTATCTCTACGAAGATCTATGATCTTCTGCCCGGCTCTCCATTCCCTCTAAATTCCACTCTGTTTCTATCTCTACACTATGACTTTGTCATAGATTTTGCGCAATACCGGCTCTAAATTCCACTCTGTTTCTATCTCTACGCTACCTTCCCATTTTTCAGAAGCATATACAGATAACTCTAAATTCCACTCTGTTTCTATCTCTACACATTCCACACGGGGTAATGCCCGCCGCTTCAGCGCCTCTAAATTCCACTCTGTTTCTATCTCTACGGGGAAAGGAGGGGCGGATCTGCTCGGAGTTTTTCACCTCTAAATTCCACTCTGTTTCTATCTCTACACGGTCATGGAGCATTTCGGCTACGCAAACGTGTACCTCTAAATTCCACTCTGTTTCTATCTCTACCTGGAAAACCTGATCATCGACCATGCGGATCTGACCTCTAAATTCCACTCTGTTTCTATCTCTACTCTCACGTAATCTGCTGACATGACGCGTCCGTTATCCTCTAAATTCCACTCTGTTTCTATCTCTACGTCGTCGCCGTCCTCCTCGTCCAGTTCCCATGGATCTCTAAATTCCACTCTGTTTCTATCTCTACTTCCTCGCCACTTCACCGATACTGTCTGTCTTTGCACTCTAAATTCCACTCTGTTTCTATCTCTACGATTTTATGAGTCTTTCAGAAAATGACATAATGCCTCTAAATTCCACTCTGTTTCTATCTCTACGCATTTCGAGGGAAGAACTGCAGGAGCTGCTTGACCTCTAAATTCCACTCTGTTTCTATCTCTACCCTGACGTCTGGTAAAAGTTTCCGGAAGTATTGGCCTCTAAATTCCACTCTGTTTCTATCTCTACCTTTCTGCAGATCGTCGATCGAGACAGACAAGTCTTTCTCTAAATTCCACTCTGTTTCTATCTCTACGAAAGCGCACTTGGATATTATCAAAATACGGAATATGCTCTAAATTCCACTCTGTTTCTATCTCTACCCAGTTGATATGACAGTATCTCCAGATACAAAAAGACTCTAAATTCCACTCTGTTTCTATCTCTACTCTTCTCTCATGACGGATACCCCTCCATCTTTCTCCCTCTAAATTCCACTCTGTTTCTATCTCTACTAGTTCCGAACAAGCATTCCACGGATGGTCTATCGACTCTAAATTCCACTCTGTTTCTATCTCTACTGATATGGGTAATTTTAGAGATTATTATGAAATCACTCTAAATTCCACTCTGTTTCTATCTCTACCAATATCACACAAATTTACCATCTTCCACCTTCTTTCTCTAAATTCCACTCTGTTTCTATCTCTACTGAGCCGGGGAAAGGTGATAAATGCGAATGTCAGACTCTAAATTCCACTCTGTTTCTATCTCTACCATGGATATGCTGAATAAGGCTTATGGGATTTTGAACTCTAAATTCCACTCTGTTTCTATCTCTACTTCCGCGTGTCGCCGCCGTACAGTTCGATCAATTCCTCTAAATTCCACTCTGTTTCTATCTCTACACTTTTATATCTGTTGTGAGGAATGCAAAGAGAAAGCTCTAAATTCCACTCTGTTTCTATCTCTACCGGGAAAATCTTTGGAGAAGGAGAAGCTTGAAAGACTCTAAATTCCACTCTGTTTCTATCTCTACCTGACTTTTGAAGATTTCTGTGATGTGAATCTCGGTACTCTAAATTCCACTCTGTTTCTATCTCTACAAAGATGTTAATCATGGTCATGTGTTTTATGATCTTCTCTAAATTCCACTCTGTTTCTATCTCTACTCCGGGGTTCTGATATATGGAGTTTGTCACGGTAAAACTCTAAATTCCACTCTGTTTCTATCTCTACGTTCCGTGACAGGTTCCGCGAACTGGAAGTGGAATACCTCTAAATTCCACTCTGTTTCTATCTCTACCAGCCTCCCGTCACGGAACCGCCCGCAGAGGAAACCTCTAAATTCCACTCTGTTTCTATCTCTACGCTCCTGTGAGGATATATAAGCGCAGTCTTAGCGTCTCTAAATTCCACTCTGTTTCTATCTCTACGATTAGCGTGGTGGACACGTCCACGATGGTTGCACTCTCTAAATTCCACTCTGTTTCTATCTCTACCAATATCACGCGCAGTATTTTTTCAGAATATCATACTCTAAATTCCACTCTGTTTCTATCTCTACTTGGCATGATTGATGACCATGAAAATCGCATTGTCAATCCTCTAAATTCCACTCTGTTTCTATCTCTACGCTCCGCAGCCTCATCAACCTTCACAAAGTCATCTTCCTCTAAATTCCACTCTGTTTCTATCTCTACGCATGATCGTTGTAGCGCTTCCTGCGGGGCTCGCGCTCTAAATTCCACTCTGTTTCTATCTCTACAGTACGGCCTGGAAAGATTAAGGGAGAAGGAAACCGCTCTAAATTCCACTCTGTTTCTATCTCTACTAAATATAGACGGTGAAACGTCTGTAGTAGTGATCTCTAAATTCCACTCTGTTTCTATCTCTACTAGAGAATACAGCAAAAGGTCAGAGTAACGAATATCTCTAAATTCCACTCTGTTTCTATCTCTACCACGCGAGAGATGTTAGATTTTACGTCCGAAACGAACTCTAAATTCCACTCTGTTTCTATCTCTACGGTACCACTGCCTTGCCAGTACGGCACTGTACCGTAACCTCTAAATTCCACTCTGTTTCTATCTCTACAATTTACTTCGACAAGGTCGGCAAACGTAAGCATTTCCTCTAAATTCCACTCTGTTTCTATCTCTACGGGTGTCGGCTGGGCGATTCGGTTAGATTGTCGTTCCTCTAAATTCCACTCTGTTTCTATCTCTACGATTGACCGTGGATTACACAGGATTGAGAGGGTGGTCTCTAAATTCCACTCTGTTTCTATCTCTACGTTTCCCATAAATTTCTGTATCATAGCTTGCGGATCTCTAAATTCCACTCTGTTTCTATCTCTACGAGGAAAGGCATATCCGTGTTTTCTGTGTAATAATACTCTAAATTCCACTCTGTTTCTATCTCTACGATTTTCAGCGCAAAGTTTGAAAAAACATCTGGAACCTCTAAATTCCACTCTGTTTCTATCTCTACCAAAAGAAAAAAATACCTATTGAAATAAAAATTGACTCTAAATTCCACTCTGTTTCTATCTCTACGGTGTCGGCTGGGCGATTCGGTTAGATTGTCGTTCCTCTAAATTCCACTCTGTTTCTATCTCTACGTTTTATTCGCCGTACCGCTCATGGATTTTTCTAACTCTAAATTCCACTCTGTTTCTATCTCTACGTTCTTATGTTCGTCACCCTGCTGGCCGCGGAACCGCCTCTAAATTCCACTCTGTTTCTATCTCTACCGGAACGTCTTGACGCGCTGATCGGATTGCTCACGCCTCTAAATTCCACTCTGTTTCTATCTCTACCTCTTTGTCCTAAGACAATTTATAACTATTATGACACTCTAAATTCCACTCTGTTTCTATCTCTACCATGATCAAGGCAGGCATGGATAACTATGAGATACCTCTAAATTCCACTCTGTTTCTATCTCTACGATATACGATGACGGTCATGGGAGAAAGGACAAGGCTCTAAATTCCACTCTGTTTCTATCTCTACGACAGAGCTTCTCGATATCCCCCACATCGTGGCTGGCTCTAAATTCCACTCTGTTTCTATCTCTACACAAGCATCGCTTATCTCCCGAAGCGGTGGCAGGATACTCTAAATTCCACTCTGTTTCTATCTCTACTGAGCTCCGCACAAACGCCTATCTGAATGTTGGCCAGCTCTAAATTCCACTCTGTTTCTATCTCTACCCACCCGTCAATCCAAAGTCCCCCACGGGGATTTAGCTCTAAATTCCACTCTGTTTCTATCTCTACCAACCCCCAATAATCCCCCATCAATTCGCCACTAACATCACCTCTTTTGTCTACCTCCTATCAAACCAGCATTTTACACCAATAAACTTACCATAATAATACCATCAACTCCCTCATAATCCAACCCTATCCTATCATTGTCAACCTCCTGCGATTTTTACATGATTACAGGTCGACAAGATTTATTATAGAAAGAAACTGGTCTTATCGTCCTCTTTTCCCCAAAACTCCTTGTCCAGCCATTTTTCCTGTCGGCTTTTGAAAATAATAACAGAATCCATAGCCTTATCAATATAAGGTTTTAGTTCCTGCTGCAATTTTGCCAACTGGACTTTGGATATCTCTCCTTCAAAAACTGAATTTTGGATATGTGTCAAATACTTTTTACAAATCTTAAACACATGGGACCAGCGTCTTTGTCCGTTATTGTCCTGACTGATATCATAAACCAATACCACATACATAGTTTACCACCATATTTTAAACCCTTCATAATCTTTTTCACCAATTAAATGCTTAGTCAGTTTATACGCTTCAAGGCGCATAAGATACTGATAACTGACCTGACGCCCGAGTTCTTTGTGCATGATCGTTTTCTTTAACCGTTCTTCCAGCTCCTTCGCAATCAGCCCGGAGGCTTCCTTGGTAAGATGAAGGAAATTTAACTCTTTAGTAAAGCTGTCCTCTGTGATCTGTCTGCGGTTAAGTAAAGAAAAAATCAGCCTGTCTCCAATAAGCGGCTTAAACACCTCTGCGATATCAAGGCAAAGAGAAAATCTTCTGACCCCCGGTTCATGTAAATAACTTACCGTTGGATTCAGCTGCGTATGATAAATCTCAGTCAGTACCTTCGCATAAATCATGGAATTAACAAAGGATATCAAAGAATTTATCATATTATCCGGCGGATGCATCACTCTCTTTTCAAAATGAATCTCCTGATCTACGATCACATTCCAAGCCGCATAATACTGTTTTCTGATATTTCCCTCTATTCCCATCAATTCCTGTATGGAATCGGTGTCAGGTATCTTCTTCCTCAGATCGTCTACCTCTGACATATAAACGGAAACATCTTTTCCCCGTCCATTATAATAACGGAGATTTCTATAAATATTATCCGCCGACGCTTCAATGAATTTTCTGGCAATGATAATCCTCTTATCATAATCTGAATAGTGTTCAACCTGCTTCACCAAAAGCTGCCCGGCAAGCAATTTCTCTTTCGGGTAAAAACTTCCCGCATAAAAATTATAATAATTAAAAAAATGAATTGGTATCCCATACTGTGCTATATAACTGATAAATGAAGTATTGAATGTCATTTCCGACATCACATAAATATCATCTATCCGCTCTATCGGAATATCCCTCTTTTCTCCTTCATATGGCGTAAATTGCAGTGTATTGTCTTTTCTTTTTAAATCACCGTTATTATAAACATAAAAACTTTGTCCCATAACTCTCCCCCTGTGGTATAGTTTATATTTTCCTCATAACTCTGTCAAATAAAGCACAGGTCGTGATAGGCACACTTAGCGCATATTTTCTCTTCAGAAAACGCCGGCGGCAATATCTGTTCTTTCATCGCATTGATATCACTTATAATCTGCTCCATACTCGTCTCATCCTCCTGTGATAATTCCACCAAAAGATTTTTCTTCAAAAGAGGATAATCTATTTTAGCCTTTAATCCGCTCACACCTCTTTGTTTCAGATAATATAAATAATATTTTACCTGCCAGATACCAGCCTCCTCTATCGCCCTGCTTTTCTTCACCTCATGGAGTTCTTTATGCTCCTTGATAAAATCAATATTGATCACATTATCAATACTGATGTGTTTCTCCCCTCTCTGATAACTATTCTCATCCAACAATTTTCCCAGTATGACATTTTCATTTTCTGCCTCCATGCTGATCTCATGGACAGAATACCACAGTTTTCTTTTGCATACAAAATAGTAATAAACCATAACTCCCGTAATCCGACCTTCCATCTTTCCTCCTACACTCTCTATACGAAAATTGGATCTTCTACTTTTACAAACTTTTTGGCCCGAAACCCTCTCCCGTCATCATAGTCACAGTCTAAAACTGCTATTTTTTCATAAGTTCCAATTTGCACGGGGCGGCTGCATTTTGCTGATAAGCCTTTGCAGACAGCTTTCTCATATTCCCGCACAATATAATTCTGCACAGGAACCGTGTACTGCATGATACGATTGCGCTCTCTTATCTTTTCAAGCATAGTGGTCTTGGAGGAACGAATTTTCCTTGCGCCATCCTCAATTTCCTGTTGATAGGATTCGTAAACCGAGAGCGGTATCACATCTTTTGTAAAGATATCCTCTCTAATTCTAATATCTTTGCGGTCCAGTTCATATAATTCGATATCCTTTAGCTTTTCCATCTGTTTCCTGTACTTCTGCATATAATTTGTATTTACTAATCTTTCTGTCGTAAAGTACTTCTCCATCATCTCTATTTTACATCCCTCCGACAAAAACCCCTCTTTCGTCTGACTCAATGTTTCCTCCAATGCCTGTCTGGACAATTCAAAAATATCCCTGTCAATAAAAGCTGTTCCTCCTCCCTTTTCCACTCTCCCCAGCTCAAATGACAGTTCTAAATACTTATCCTCTATCACGGTATAGACGAAACAATTATCGTCATCAACTACCTTCCGGCCTTTTCTGTTCACCCTGCCCATCCTCTGCAATAGTGAGGGAATATCCTGCAACTCCGTAAACAAATAATCAAAATCGATATCAAGGCTCGCTTCCACAAGAGAAGTACTGATCCAAATAACCGTCTCCTCATGTTCGGTCGCACCACACTCATAGATCGTATTTTCTTTCGCCGCCCTGTCACGACGAATAAATTTTGAATGAAGCAGATGTACTCTGTCTTTGTTTTCTTCCCCAATCCGTTCCCGCAGCTCATCATACATCGACTGTGCCTTTTGAATGGTATTACAGATAACAAGTATCTTACCGGAAGGCATTGCTGCCCCCAAAATCCTGTTTTCTTCCGCCGATTCTATGACGTTTTCCTTCAAAAAACACTTTTGGAACTTCTCCGCTATTGTTTGCGCATCCATCAACGTTGGCATCAATTTCACTTTATGACGAATCTGTTTTCTGTCACAGAATACACCATAGGTAAATGTGCCAACTTCATCTTCAATCAATTCTTTTATAAAAGGTGCCAATGTAGCTGTTGTAATAGCGATCCTGCCGCCCAGCTCCCGGATCATTTTTAAGCCAAAAATCAGGTCTGCCAGCAAATCCGCACCATACATCTGAATCTCGTCGATCACAATTTTAGAATAGGAGAGTGTGGCAAGCTTCAGTTCATAGGTCTGATATTGAAAAATGAAATCAAACAGCTGATCTACCGTCGATATCGTAAGCGGCATAGCAAGCTGCCTGCTCCGATCATGATAGGCTATCACATCCATCTCCTCATAGATACCTTCTACGCTTTCCTTTTTCTGCGCCTTTTTCTCCTGCTGTTCCAATAGTCTGGACACCGCATCCGAATGCAAAAGTCCAAGCTGTTTCTCTATCCCGTCAGCACTCTCATCATTGATGATATCTTCTCTGATGCGATCATACATTTTGTTGATCGCCGTCCTCACCGGGAGAAAAATAAACCCTTTATGATCTCCAATCCACAGTAATGCTGCCTCCGTCTTGCCCATACCGGTCTGTCCAACGACCATGATGTTTTCATTCTGCCTTTGCAGGCAAAACCTCTGCATCTCATTGAAAGAATATGCTTTTGCCTTAAAAAACTGCTCTGCCTTATTCATCAAAAAGTCATTTTTATACTCTATTGCAGTCTCACCGCTGGCTGCATAATCGCATTTATGCAAGAGGCCTTTTGTCAAAATCATCGTATTTTTTATCTCTGTTTCCCGTATATATTTTCGAATCGTTTTTATTGCTTTCCTGCCAGGATACTTAGCGCACTCCCATTGCGCAAGCAGTTCTTCCGCCAGCCTGCGTTTCTCAGGTTCCTCCAACAGACGAAACACATCCCCATAATCATGATGAAATCCCACCGCAAACAGCAGTATATAATACTCTGGCGAGACTTCTTTTGGTATCAGATACATAGACAACACGTTGTGTGGAATTTCCTGATCCACATCAAATTTCAGCTTACTGAATTTTAGCCGTTCCTGCATTTTAGGATTTGCCTTTCCCAGATCATGATACTCACAAGCTTTACACAGCAGTTCATAAATTTCCCGGCCGATATAATGCAGTTCAAAAAGCACCTTTGCCCGCTCCAAAAGGGCCCGATTATGATCTTCTATCGTAACGCCACCGCTTTTTGCCGCTTGCTTCACCATATTTCTAAATTCCTGCGCAAATAGATCATTCATCACATTTTCCCCGGTATTTCCCATGTCCTTCCCCCATCCCGCCAATTCTTTCAGTCAGAAAACAAGGCACGATTTTTGAAAACCGTGCCCCATTTTAATGATTGGATCATCACAATGGTTTTTTACACAAGATTTACAATGTAATACTTTCCATCCTCCAGCCAGTCCACGTAAATGCCGTCTCCATCTTCAATATCACTGACAGCATAGTTTGACGCATACAGCACTTTCTTCCTATCAAAGACCCTCTGCCCATTTTCACCAATCGTATACAGCTTGGGAAGCGCATATTTTGTCCCGATAACCTGCCTGCTCATCCCTTTATCTTTTGTCAGAATCTTTTGCTTCCTCACATTTTCAATAGCCAGATAAGCCGGATACTCCGATTCCAATTCATCCTCACAGCCTTCGAGCGTAACCCATGCCGTCTCTTTTATCTCCACAAAGTCCTCACTCCTCCCAAAAGAAGTCACGTTGGATACATTCCCATAGATATCCTCCAGAGTCTTTCTATCTTCGGCTGCTATATGGATGATCAGTTCAATATCCGACAAAATCTCATACTGCTTGATTGAAGTCGTCAATACACGGAAATGGGAATATGGGATAGAGAAGGCATTCTTCGCATATTCTGAAAACGCCTTTTCTGTCTCTGCTATCTGTTTTTTGACAGCCTCCTCCTGCTCTTTCACTACTTCAAACTCCCTTGATGCTTTATTCAACTGCTTTCTCTGCTCAGCAAGCTTCTTTTTTTCCTCTTTCAGCCGATCCATTTCCGGTTTCAGTTTTTCATTTTTCAGATTCTGTACTTCCCTGCCCTTTTGCTTCAAATGCTGATATTCTGCCAAAAGTTCCTGATCATACACTCTGATATCCGTATTTTTCTCAAAACTGCTATTATTCTTTTTGGATTCAGCCACCTTGACAAATGCGTTACTAAGCATACTCTCATTTGTCATTTTTACAAGGATACCTCTGTCATCAAACGTAGAATTAAGGAAATTATAATCCCGGTAGATCCGCCTGCTCATCGATCCGTATCTTCCCTGTATGCTGATATCCATCTCGTGCGTTTCCGTATAACCGCACGCTTTATGGAGCGCGCCGATCACCGTCGAATACGGCGGCAACGGGTAGGTCATTTTATTGTCAAATGTTTCCGGCCTCCGATAATTGGCACTGGATTGACAAAGAACAAGCCGTATTGCCTCTTTATTCATCCGTACACCTTCTTCCTTATGCTACTTATAATACGCCCGAACCTGCTCCCGCAATGATTCAAAAAACTCCTCAACGCTGACAGGATGCAGTTTCTCAATGATTTCATCCTCATTGTCAAAATTATGCCCGCGAAGTAACGCTGCGGAATAACCCATATTCACCCGTCGGATCAGATCCTCTGATAACTCAAGTCTGTTTCCCATCACCTTTACTACATTTTCAAAAAAATGGGTCTTTCGATCCGAAAATCCGCCCACTGCAAAAATCGGTTCCGCATTATCCAAATTTCCTCTGACGACCAAACTAAGATTCTCCACCGCACTGAGAAGACTGTTGACTCTCTCCACCTTCTCTTCTCCATCAGCTTCTTCCTCCATGAAATTAGGGTCTGTACCTATCATTGCCAAATCAATCGTTATGCTGTATACACGCAGCGTTTTTTCGTATTCATATTGATACGGCATCAATCCGGCATCTCCCGCATCCTTCTGAAGATTCAGGTTATGTGCTTTTGCGTAATTACTTGCCAAATATAGATTATTGTGGAAGCGGGTCTCGCTGACAAACGGTTCACAGGCAACCGCATCTGTCAGATAAAAGGAACTATTGCGGATATAAGTATCCTTTCCCGTGGTCATATATCCACCCTCCAGAGCTCTGTTATTGGCAGCATTTCTCTCAGGTGTTGCCTGTTTCTGCGTCGCCCCATCTACCGTAGTCACAAGATCATCATACATCCCGCTCTGCACCATGATTGCGTTTTTCAGGCTTTCACGGCTGCGAATCGTATAGACATGTCCTTTTTTGTAGATTTTCTGCACGCTGCCGATATTGCTCAAATTTTCTGAGTAGTTGGAAGTCATATTCGCTGCCACTGTTAATGTAATCGTCTTTTTCTCCATAAGTCCACTCTCCTTTACACTTCTTCCAATGTTTTGTCATCTTCTGCCTCATCCTCGTCTGCCCTATTTCCGGAAAACTCATTAAAATGATTGACAAACGTATACGCGGCATCCTTATTTGCCTCAAAATCCTCAAACAGTTCATAGGCAAATGGGAAATATACATCTGTATAATTTGACAAATTGAGTAATATCTCCGAAAATCTACTGTAATCATGAAAAAGTAACGCGCTTAACAATTTCGTCCTGTAACTGTTGATCTTATTCCCCTGATTTCTACCTCTAAGCACTGCCGCTGCCTCTCCCGCTCCTGCGTATGCGCTACGCATCGTTTTATTCATATTCTCACCTCCAATATGCAACTTGTCACGTATCAACACATTTAGCTTAATCGCATTCCACGTCAAACTAGAATTGTTTGCTGATTTTTTCTTTGTATCATCCTTGATCAATGCCTCAATCAGACTATCCAGCAGTTGAAGATTCGTGACCGCGTCTGTCACCTTTTCCAATATTGGTACATATTCATCGCCCATCCTTACCACTCTGCAAAACACATTGTAATTCTTAATCTGTCGGAATATAGCAATACTTTCACGCCTCAAGAAGAATGTTTCAAAAAAGGAAGCATTCACATCCTTTTTGATAATCTCCACATCATAGTCAAGAAAATTCGAAGCATATATAATGTTCTCAAACAAGATTCGTCTGGTATCCACATTCCCATTCGCCTGACTTTCTCTCTGCTCCCGACATTTGTCCTGCAAAAGCTTATTGGACCGAACCAACTGCCTGATTGAAGAATTGTCATTGATAAAAAAAGACTCTCTCCCAATGGTAAAGGCAAACGGTATGAACTCATAAAATTCGCTGTCCGAAGAAGAAAACAGCCCCATATCATACCGATAAGAAAGAGATTTCCCTTTCTTAGCAAAATCCACATAATAACCTTTTAATCGCGCCGTATCACCTCTAGGCTTTCGAAATACATTCTCATTGCAAAAATTTCGATACAAATTCGATTTATTTCTATAAGTCTCGCGAACAATATTACTCCTGTTTTCCTCGATTAAATTAAGAATATCTTCCGCGTTCGTTCCATCGAATTTTTGTTTTGCAAAGAATTTTTTCATAACGGTGTTAGCCGTCAATTTACTGTTAATAAAGTCAATTTCCTCTTTTGTCCATTCCGTTTTACGTAATGCCCTCTCTGCCACACAATGATGCAATTCTTCCGAAAAATAATCCTCAATAAACGCATCCAACTTCTCATCCGTGATATCAGCCGCATTAAATTTAAGAACATCCAGCCCCTCATCATATTGGGAATCATCGTCATAGATTTCTTTTGCCTGCTCGATTTTTTCTTTATTATAAGGTATCTGCGCATACTCAAAAAACCGAATCAGCCCCACGATTGCTGCCGCATCTTTCCAGTCATCCGCTTCCAGACGATCTGTAAATTCTCCAGTCAATACTCACCCCTCCTCCACGATATCAAGCATCCCGAACCCCGAGCTTCTCCTTGAGCATGCAGAATTTTGATAAAAATATTGCAATACTCTATTTTCTCCAGACACTGTGAAATCTGCAATCGTCGCATCCAGATAGATTCCGTAATGCTTCACCACCACTTTCCTTCCCGCCACGGAATGCAGTTTGATGCTTTCCACTGCCGTTTCCAAAAACCCTGCCATCTCCGCCTGCGTTTTTAGCGCCTGCTCCAGCTTGTTCGAATATCCTTCATCTTCACAACTGTAATACGTATCCCTGTTCGTCTCCCTGTCATGCTCCCGCACTACAAGTGATGATCCCGGCATGGTAACAAATCTGACAGTTGTGCCTTTTATCGTTTTCTGGTCCAGCTGCACAATATTTTTCAGAGTAAAGTAATTACCATCTTCGACCGGATACCTTTTGTTTTTCTGATTCAAAAACGCCAGCATCAGATACATTCCGGTCTGCTTGCTATCATCAGTCGAAAACACCAGAGCGAATTTATTATCTGCGAATTGAAATTTCTCCTTTGTAAATTGAGGTTTGCTGACGATCATGGTCCAAGAAAAATCTTTTGTATTGGTATCCTTATAATACCGTTCCAGCAAATCACCATTTACGGAATGTTCTAATGAATGCTTAATAAAACTTAAGATACAGCGTCGATAATCAGCGTTTAACTCCGACCGATCGATTGTGAAATCAAGCTTGAACCGCATGTCCGCCTCCCCCTTTTCCTATTTGACCTATCTATGTCATTTATTGTCATATTTTACTCCATTTCTGCGCTACTTTTTGCGCATGAACGAGTTTGTGGCAAGCAACGCGCAGACACAAATCTCGCGATTGAAAATTTTAATTTTCAATCTTGCACTTTTATACCAAGATAGCACATCCACAAACCGTCGTCAAGTAATTTAATACAAATAATATAGGCAAATTTCAAATATCATTGCAGATTCCCATTTCAAATGTTAAAATAATCAAGAGATAGCTACTATATTAGAATTTAAAAATATTTTTTGTATTAAATCAATGATAGTCCCATAGTGGAATACCTAACAACTTCATGCTGATTCACTCCAATCCCCACGCATAATCCCCACCTTGCCCACATACATTATAAAAAAGAATCTCCATGAGGATATTTGTATGAGTTCTAAAACTAAAATTGTCGTGCTGCATGTGAAAGAGTTGATATATACCGGCATTTTCGCTGCCCTCGGTATCCTTTTTATCATCCTGCTCATCATCATGTTTCTTCCGAAGGAGGAAAAGAAGGAAACGATGTCAACCGTGACGCAGCAGACCACCACGGATACCTATGTGCCCGGCGTCTACACCACCTCGCTAATCCTGAATGACAATGTCGTGGAAATCGAAGTGACCGTGGACGAAAAGAATATCAACGCGATCCGACTCGTCAATCTGGATGAAGCTGTCACGACCATGTATCCTCTGATCCAGCCTTCCTTTGAGGATCTTGCCGATCAAATCATCAAGAGTCAGAGTCTGGAAGAAATTACATACCCCGATGAGAGCAAATACACCTCCATGATTCTCTTAGACGCCATTTCTGGTTCGCTGAACAAGGCGCTGGAGAATCAGGGTGAAACAGAAGCGGAATAACAAAACCTGTTTTCCGCACGTTCCGAATGCTGCCGTCTGCGCAAACAGTAAGCGGGCAGGGGATACCCCTGCCCACAAATACTGCTCTTATCCGACTTCCTTAAAATCCAGGGAGAAATCCTCATAAATCCCAGCCTTTACCTGTTCGGCAAATGAATGCTGCGTGGAAGTGCCGTGTTCAAAATCGTACACCAGAATCCTTCTCTCCTTCGGATCAACGATCCAATACTCCCTTACGCCAGCCGCCTCATACAGCGAACACTTCCTGATATAATCCATCGTCCTGCTCGACGGTGAAACGATTTCAATCGCCCAGTCCGGCGCCCCATGGCAGCCTTTATCGTCCAGCTTATCCCCATCGCAGATCACCGTGACATCCGGCTCCACATAATTATGTTCGTCATTTTTGATGTAGACTGCAAAGGGCGCAGGAAGCACTCTGCAGGGTCCCTTCTTTTTCTTAATGTAATTCCAAATTGTCGCGCTCAACCACATAAGGATATCCTGATGCGTCAGCGTAGGCGTTGCCATCATATACATTTTTCCATCGATCAGCTCCGCCCGCTCCCCCTCCGGCAGCGCCTCGATATCCTTTATGGTATAGCGCCTTTCTTCCTGCTGTTCCCGGGTCTTTTCCGTATTACGAGACTTTCCTCCCTCAATCATCCTGAAGATTTCCTCCCCTTTCGGTACTCTGTGTTCCATAAGCTTGTCCTCCTTTGTTGTTGGGCAGAAGGCAGGCTATGGTTTCATCATGCTGATTCCAAATAATTCCGTCTGACGCCTCTGCCGCTATGTGATTAGTTGTTTTGAGTAAGCGGCAGATTTTGCCTGAATGTGCGAATGCACGGTTCATTGATTACTCATGTTGAATTTATCATACATAATAAATGCTTACACGTCAAGTACTTTTTCAAAAAAATGTTAAAACGAAAGCAGCGTTTCCTCAAGGAGGCTTTCCTGACATCTCCCCGCCTCTTACAGTTCCTCCAGCTGCGCCAGCCAAAGCGCCGCGCTGGCATCCGACGGCATCCGCAGATCTCCTCTGGGCGAAAGCGCCACGCTTCCCACCTTAGGTCCGTCCGGCAGACAGGAACGCTTAAACTGCTGGGCAAAAAACCGTTGATAAAAAATCTTCAACCACTTCAATATGACATCATTGTCATAAACTCCCGCAAAGGCCATGCAGGCCACCCGATATACCTTCGCCGGCGCAAAGCCGCAGCGCAGCATATAATATAAGAAGAAATCATGCAGCTCGTAAGGCCCCACCAGATCCTCCGTCTTCTGGGAAATCACGCCGTCCACCGGCGGCAAAAGCTCAGGGCTGACGGGCGTATCCAGAATATCCAGCAAAATTGCCTTGAGATCCTCCTCCTCGCAGGTATCCGCATAATAGCGCACCAGATGCCGCACCAGCGTCTTGGGCACGCCCGCATTCACGCCATACATGGACATATGATCGCCGTTATAGGTCGCCCAGCCAAGGGCAAGTTCCGACATATCTCCCGTACCGATGACCAGCCCGCCCGTCTGATTGGCAATATCCATCAGCACCTGCGTGCGCTCCCTCGCCTGTCCATTCTCGTAAGTCACATCGTGACAGCCCTCATCCTGACTGATGTCGCGGAAATGTACCTTCACTGCTTCTTTGATATCCACCTCCCGCAGCGTCGTTCCCAGCAGTCTCGCCAACTTGCAGGCATTGTCATAAGTTCTGTCGGTCGTACCAAAACAAGGCATTGTAACAGATGTTATTTTATTCCGTTCCCATCCAAGCAGATCGAATGCCCGCACAGTCACCAAAAGCGCAAGGGTAGAATCGAGCCCGCCGGAAATCCCCAGCACCGCCGACCGGCAGCCGGTATGCTCGCAGCGCTTTTTCAAGCCGTAGGACTGGATGGACAAAATCTCATCGCAACGTTTTTCCCGTTCCTGTGCCTGGTCCGGCACAAAGGGTCTTGCCGAAAACCGTCTTTCTAAAAAAGTTTCTTCCTCCTCCATTTGAACAGGGACGATTTTATGGGCGCGCAGCTTTCCTTCTTCTCCGCGATAGGAACACATCCTGCGCCGCTCATGGGAAAGTCTGTAAATATCCAGATCCGCATAAATAACACCTGTTTCAAATCGTTTCGCCCTTGCCAGCACCGTGCCATTTTCCGCAATCAGATTGTGCCCGCCGAAAACCAGATCCTGAGTGGACTCCCCCTCCCCGGCGGACGCATAAACATAGCCCGCAATCTGTCTGGCGCTGGCGGATTTCACCAGCATCTCCCGATAAGTGTCCTTTCCCACCGTCTCATTGGAAGCGGAAAGATTGACGATCACCGTCGCCCCCGCCAGCGCATGCACCGTGGCCGGAGATTCCGGCGCCCAGATATCCTCGCAGATCTCACAGCCCACAGTCAGCCCCCGCACCGCATCTACCTGAAAAAGAATGTCGGTTCCAAAAGGGATTTCCTTTTCTTCATATAAAAAAGGCTCCGGCGCAAGGTTTCCCGGCTCGAAATGTCTCGTTTCGTAAAACTCCGCATAGGAAGGAATAAACCGCTTCGGGAATAAAGGCGAGAAGCTCCCCGTCCTGCAATACCGCCGCCACATTGTACAGCTTATGCCGCCTGACCAACGGCATCCCCACAAAAACAAGGGCGTCACTGTCCTCCGTTGCTGCCCTTACCTCAGCCAGCGCTTCCCTGGTCTGCGTCAACAAAATCTCCTGCAAAAACAGATCGCCGCAGGTATAGCCCGTCAGACACAGTTCCGGAAAGACGATCAATTTTGCGCCCCGGCGCAGAGCCTCCTCGATCCCCCTGCTGATTTCCTTTGCGTTATAGAATGGATCCGCCACTTTGATCTTCGGCGTCACTGCCGCCACCTTCAAGAATCCCTGTTTCATCGTATTTTGTAAGTCCCTTCCCGCATTTTCTAAATTTCACAATCATCACCGTTATAGTAAACGACATAACAAATTTCTCTTTCCGCTTCCTGCCAAAGCCATATACGTAAGCTTTTGCAGGAGCGAAAAGGAAATTTCTAATGTCGTTAACTATAAAATAGTATAACAAAATCAAGGCGCAAAATACAGTTTCTTAATTTTGTTTTTAAGCCGTTTTGGCATGATTTTTCTAAAATTCGTGTCAAGACAACGCCGTCAAAAATGTACGTTATGTTATGTATCACCCGCTATTTTTATGTTAACACCTGTTATTTTATATCTTGTTTCTCGCATAATTACGGAGTTTCTTGCGTTTCGGTCTGCTCGCGGCCAATTATGATACAAAAAACGTCATTACGTCTATATTTTGCTATTAAATCTTGGTTTATTTTTTTGTTATTTTTCTGCGGGCCGCTGCCGAAAAAACAGACTTCTTTTTTCAATAACGTTCGCTATCAATCATTCGCTCTTTTGCCGCTCCGATCGGCGGCAGACAGAGCCAACGAAAATTTTATCCTTTATCGATTTCATATATCCTGTTATTTTTCTTTCCTCGCACCAATCATACCGACCGTTCTTTTATACTCTCCTTTCTCCGAAAACCCTCTGTTTTAGCAGGCTTCGTCCTGCTTCCCATAAAATCACGGCCGATTTTGATTTGTGAATTTCCTTTTTATCCTGCGTTATTATCAATCCCTATTTCGCGTTTTTTATCTTATTTTTTCGCACATTAAATCTTGATTTAATCCGATGTTTTATGCCTTGCGCTTCCTACACAACCATTTCATCACCGAATTTCTTTGTGATTCCCTCTCAGATCAGGTTTTTGATTTCCTCCGGTGTAAAAACATAGTTTTTGCCGCAGAAATGACAGTGCAGCTCCACATCCTTCCCCTCGTCGATCAATTCCTGCCTATCTTTTTTCCCGAGACTTAAGAGCACCTTCTCCACCCGCTCTCTGCTACAGTCACATTGGAAGGATACGGGAAGCCGATCCGTAATTTCCAGCCCGAACTCTCCCAGCACGCTTTCCAGGATTTCCTCGGGATTCTTCCCGGCCTCCAGCAATGTCGTGACAGATGTTATGTTTTCCAGCTTTTTCTCCAGACGACCAATCACCTCCTCCGAAGTAAAGGGCATGAGCTGAATGATGAAGCCGCCCGCCTGCCGCACGGTGTTATCGCGGTTCATCAAAACGCCCAGCGCCACGACAGAGGGCACCTGCTCGGAAACAGCAAAATAGTAGGTCAGATCGTCCGCGATCTCCCCCGTCTGCAGGGCGATCGTCGAGGAATACGGCTCCTTGAGCCCCATGTCTTTCATCACATGCAAAACACCCGCGCCGATCACGCCGCCCACATCCAGCTTTCCCGCACTGTTTGGCGGCATCATTGCCTGCGGATTGTCCGCGTAGCCCTTCACATGCCCCAGAGAATCCGCCGTTGCGGTCAGTCCGTGCACGGGACCATCGCCATTTATCTGCAAGGTGAGAATATCCTTCTCACCCTTTAACATACCGCCCATCATTAAGGCGCCTGTCATCAGTCTGCCCAGCGCCGCTGTCACCACGGGACTGGTGTTATGCGCCGCCCTCGCATATTCCACAAGCTCCCTTGAAGTCACGGCAAAGGCGCGAATCTGCGCATCTGCCGCTGTTGCCCGAATCATGTAATCTTCCATGTGATTCACCTTACTCTCCTTCATAACATTTTCTGTTCCAGATGTTTGCGAAATGCGCAATTTGTAAATAACAATTGCTACTTTATTGTCACCGCCTGATTTGCCGTGGTCCCCGCACCCTTTCTCGCCACCACATAGATGCGCTCGCTCTCCTGTCTCACCTCGCCGCGGGTATCGGCATCCAACGCCTCTAAAAATTCCAGTCCCGCCCGCTCCAGAAACGCCTTCATCTGCGAGAGGCGATAGCCGCGCTGGTAGTGCACCTCCTGAAACCGCCGAAATAACAAATCCTCCGCCACAAAGACCGTCAGATCGTATTCGTTGATCTCCTCGTCCTCATGATAATAGTTTTCCCAGATAAAGCTGCAATCTTCCCGATTTTCCGCAATGGTGGCATCCCCGATCACCGTCTGATACTTGTAGACGGTATTAAAATCAAAGATAAAGATGCCCTGCGGGTACAGATAATTATTCACCCTGTCAAACGTCTGCACGATATCTTCCTCGTGAAGCAGGTAATTGAGGCTGTCGCAGACGCTGATTACCGCGCCGACCGTGCCATAGAGCTCCAATTCCCGCATATCCTGTAAGAGATAAAGAATATCAAGTCCTGACCGCTCCCGCTTTTCCATGGCGATCCGCAGCATTTCCTCCGCATTGTCCACGCCGATCATATCATAGCCTTCGCGGGCTAAGAGTTCCGTCAGCGTGCCTGTCCCGCAGCCAAGATCGAGGACTGTGTTGCGCTCCTGCCTTAACTTTTCGTCCACGCTTTCCAAGTCTGCTTCTGTCACGGCCGCATCCCCCACTCCATACCGTCGAAAAATGCCCAGCAAAAACGCGCACCACTCCTCGTAGGGGGTATCGTCCATCAGTTCATCATAAACCTGCGCAAAGTCTGTGTATGCTTCCATTTCCTCTCCTCTTTCCGCATCATTGTCTCAACACGCCCCGCACTGCCGATCTGTCAGTCTTTTGCAGGAACGGTAACTCACCTTTCCAAAACCAGACGTTCACGATGCCATACACTCACGACTCCCCCTGCGCTCATCACCACCTGCAGCTCCAATTCTCCGTCAAACTGCCCCGTCCGGCTGCCCACTCTCTGCAAAGGGAACGCAAACGTAGCGTGCTCCTCAAAAGGCTCGTCGCTCCCCAGACTGTCTACTTCTTTTCCGTCCACATAAAGCGTGGTTCTGCCCGAAGTTCCCACCAGTCTCAGTCGCACCCACTCTCCTACAGGCAGCGTGTAATCAAAGTGGTATGTCCGCCCTTCTCTCGTAAAACCAACCTTTCCCGTCTCCGGCTCTACCGCATAGAAAGCCCATCGGCCATATGCGCTGTCGCCCTCTGCGATGACCTGCTCCTGCTCCGCCTCCGATTCCAGCCTCACATCCATCAAAATCTCATAGCCCGGCGGCTCCGCCGCCACCGTCTCATCATAAACATAGGAATAACAAACCTCCGCCTTGCTCCGGTAAGGCCCGTCACGGTTCTCATCAACCGTCCGAAATCTTTGCATCTCTTTGTTCGTCATGTACGTTTCCAACAAATCATAAGCCGACAAATCAATCCCGGCAGCCCCCGTCTCCAATTTTTCCGCCCCCCAGAGTCGCACAGCCATCACTCCCAGAGGCTCCAGAAATCGCTCGTACAGATCATACTCGCAGATCCCCACATCCAGCCTTCCACACATATCGTTCCAGATCATATAGACGGCTCCCAGCATCTGCGGCGAATAAGCAGGAACCGTTTGGCGCCTGTTATAGTCATAGAAACGGTTAGGCACCCAGTTCTCATACAGATCCCTGCCGTCTAACCTGTCATAACCGCCGCCGGGTATGATATAAAGATGGTTGTTCTGCATATTGATCAGGGAATAGCCTTCCTCATACATTTCCAGCGGATCAGCCCACTTTGTACTCCAAATATTCATCTGCAAGTTATCTGCGGAAGGCTTGGCCGTGCCGCTCATATTGCTGAGACTCCCCCACACGCGCACGGTTTTTCCCTTTTCCTGTACCAGATCGTTGATCCTGTTCAGATACTGCCGATACTGCTCGCCGTCGCCGTAATACTCGTCCATACCGATATTCACAATTTCCGCATCCCGAAAAGCGCCTTTTTCCTCATCCATCGCTTCCCGCCAGATGTTCTCCACAAAAGTGACAGCCTTGTCATTTGCCAGATCGATCTGATCCACCGACTCATTGGCAGTACGCAGAGCATATTCAGGATAACGCTTGGTAATTTCGAGGGAATGCGCGGGCGTATCGATCTCAGGCACCACCGTCACGCCGTAAGTCTTGGCCGTAGCGATAAACTGTGCAAATTCCTCCTTGGAATAAGCGTACTCCTGCGGCGTCTGCGCCCCCTCTGCCGTCTGTACGCCGAGGACATCCGATTCCAGACGAAAGGCGCTCTCGGCTGTCATGGCCTGCTGCAGCGAATCCGTCAGCCCGCTGGTAGCAAGGATCTCATTGTCATTGAGATGGATCGTCAGATCGTTCATTTTATACCACGACATGGTTTCCATGATCCGATAGAGCGTATCAAGCGATACCGGCTTTCTCGCCACATCGATGCCAAACCCCCGCACCTCATAGAGGGGATAATCCCGAATCTGTCCCTGCGGCGCATTTTTTCCTGTATTTGCAAACAAAAGCTGCATCAGGGTGACGGTTCCCCAACGGATCCCCGTCGCCGCTTCCGCTTTTATGACACATTTGTCAGTTATATCGCAAGTATATCCCTCTTTGCCAAGACCGTTTTCTTCCTTCGCATAACCCAAATAGATATCTCCTGATTTGAGGTCAGCTTCCGTCCCCTTGCAGACAGTCAGCTCGGTGTGAAAATACCAATTCTTTCCCAAGCGCTCATTCAATAGCGCCGCAATATCCCAGAGCGCTTGCTTATCCGCTTCCTGCGGCTGTCCCCCGTCTTTTTCAGGCGGACGGCTGTCCGTATCCACGATGATCCGCGCTTTTTCCCTCAAAGAAAAGTACCCCTGACCGGACCGCCACTCTGCAACCGAGGGAAGCACGCCGTCGATCCCCTCCGGCAGACTGCCTTCCGACTCCGAAAGTTCAGTCTGTCCATCCGCCGATCCGCTCTCCGTCTCAGTCTGTCCATCTGACTCAGTCTGCCCATCCGTCTCATCCATTCCATCCGCCGCAGGCACCGTCACCACAAAGGAGACTTCCCTCGTCTCCTCCTGCTTGCGCTCATCTTCCACACGATACCCAACCGTCACTTCCTTATCCTGAATATTGTCATAGACCGTGCCGTCCGCCCCGATCACCTGCTCTAAGTCCGCGCCAATCAGCGTGACCCGAAATCCGTCAGGCGTCTCGGGCATCACCAGCCGCCGCCCTTCTGCCACCTTTTCAATAACAGGCGTTTTTAATTTGTAGGCTGTGGGCTTGTCCGCATAGACCTCAAACTCGTAGAGGGAGACATTCTGGTAAAAGTTGGAAAAATCCGCCTCCTCCTTGGACACCGCATCGGTAGAAAGCCGCAGAAAGCGCAGGCTGACAGGCTCATCCAAAACGATTTCCTGCGCAAGTGATTCCGGCGCCGCAGTAAAAGATGCCAACGTCTCAAAGGCCTCGCCGTCCGCAGAACCCTCCAGCGCATAGGAGATCACGTTGCGCCGCTCCCATTTCAGAACAACAAAAGAAACTGAAATTTCTTCAGGAAATTCCAGTTGTATATAGTGGGAAGCGTCCTCCCTGTTATTTTCGCTCGACCAGCGGGAAGCCCTGTCCCCGTCGCTGCCGTCGTTGCCGTCAATTGCCATCTGCGCAGACAAAGACTCCTGCTCCACGCTGTCACTGGTGGCTTTCACGCCCTTTCCGAGAGCCAGATTTGGATTGTGGTCTGAGGACAAGTGCCCCCGCAGCAGAACGGCAACCAGCACTCCTGCCGTCAGAAACACCGCAAGCGCCGCCGCCACGAACATGTATGTTTTCCTGTTTTTTGTTTCCTTCATCCGTAATCCTATCTATCTTCCAGAATCCAACTGCCTTTTTACGGCATCTTTCCTTTCTGTTTTCTGTCGCCTTCTCTTACCCTATCAGCGCACCCAGAAGTCCATAAGATAAGAAGGACATGATCACCGTAGCAATGGCAATGCCCAGAAGCTCCGCAAGAATCGCCTTCTTAAAGTCTACGTCCAACAGCGCGGCAATCAGAGACCCCGTCCACGCGCCCGTGCCCGGAAGGGGAATCCCCACGAACAGCACCAGACCCCAAAATTCATAACGCTTGATATTTTCACTCTTGCCCATGGCACGGTTTTCCAGTTTCTCAATAATACCGCGGAAAAGTTTCACCTTTTTGAGCAGCTTAAAAATCTGCTTGATAAACAGCAGAATAAAGGGAATCGGAATGATATTGCCGATGATGCAGATCGGAATCGCCGTGGTGATCGGCACCTGCAGCAGTTTGGAGACAATCAGGCCGCCCCGAAGCTCCAGAATCGGTATCATGGAGATCACAAAGACCACGATCTCCTTACTCACATATCTCCCTAATGTATTGGCAAATGCCACTGCTAAACTTTCCATATTGATCTATTCCTCCGTTTGTCTTTATTAAATCTAAATTTAATATATTAAAAGTTCCCATTTTTCAAGCTTTTCACCGGACCTGCTTTCCCATGTTATATGTATATGTATCATATACGCAGGAAAAACACTTTATTCTGTCTGATTTTTCAAAAGACGCCGTCATCTGCCCTTTATCCGCAGATTTTCTCCAGCACCCGATAAAGCGTCTCCATTTGCTCGTCCGTACCGATGGTGATCCGCAGATAATTACTGATTCTTTCTTTATCCCACCACCTGACATAGATGTCATTTTCTTTCAGTTTTTCAAAGATCTCCCGCGCGGGCACTGTTTTGTGAGAAGCGAAGATAAAGTTGGCATAGGATCTCGGAAACAGGAATCCCAGCTTGGAAAGCCGCTCCTCCGCCGCCTCCCTCGTCGCCACAATCTTTTGACAGCACGTTTCAAAGTAGGCCTCGTCCTGCACCGCCGCCGCGCCAAGCTCCAGTGCCGCCGTGTTCATGGTGTAGGAATTGACCGAGTATTTGACATCATTCAGATAACGGATCAGTTTCGGCTGCCCGCAGGCAAACCCGATGCGCATTCCCGCCATGTTCCTGGACTTGGAAAAGGTCTGCACCACCAGCAGGTTGTCATATTGGTCAATGAGGGGCAGCGCGCTCGTGCCGCCAAAGTCGATATAAGCCTCGTCCACGATCACCACCACATCACGGTTTGCCGCCACGATCTCCTCCACCTGCGAGAGGGGCATCAGTACGCCTGTCGGTGCATTGGGATTGGGAAAGATCACGCCGCCGTTTGGCTGTTTATAATCCCCCGGCCGAATCTGAAAGTCCGCATCCAGCGGCTTCGTCTCATATGGTATTTTGTATACATCCGCCCAAACATCATAAAAAGAATACGTAATGTCAGGGAAAAGGATGGGTTTATCCGCATTAAAAAAGGTCAAGAACGCCATGGACAGCACATCGTCCGAACCGACTCCGATAAAAAGCTGATCCGTTCCGATCTGATAACGCGCCGCCAGCGCCTCCGCCAGTTTCGTCTGTTCCGGAAAAGCAGGATACAGCCTGAACTTTTCCACATCCAGAGCCGCTGCCGCCGTTGCCACAGCTGGCGCAGGCGGATAGGGATTTTCATTGGTATTTAATTTAATAACACTTGTTTTCTTTGGCTGTTCGCCCGGTGTGTAAGGCGTCACCTTACGCACATTTTCTTCCCATTTCATGCTTATATCCTCTTATTCTTCCTCACGCTTGACCTCATCCCACAGAGAAGCCCTCGCTCTTTCACCCTGTCTTACGCAGGCCATAAACTTCTTCTTGCGTAAGCCATTAACTTCTTCTTATGCAAACCATGCAAACCATCAGCTTCTTCTTACGCTTGCCATTAACTTCTTCTTACGCTTGCCATTCAGCCGCCAGCTTTGTATACTCAGCCGCCTGCTCCTCATTCCCCAGCTCCTGATAACATTTGGCGAGCCCCCGCAGGGGAAGTTCGCCGCTGCTGTGGATATCCAAAACGCTCTCCGTCTCGTAAGCCGCATTGTACAGCCAGACGATCGCCTCGTCATAGTCTTCCCGCTCCATATAAAAGGCGCCCAGTTCACAGCAGATTTCCGCACAGCCCCCGGCCGCCACAGCCTTCATCGCATACTTGAAGAAATCCGCCGTATCCCCGGCAAGCCGCGCCGCCTTTGCCGCCACGCAGGCCGCCTCCATCAACTCGTCCCCGCCACGCTTCTCATCCTTGCAGGACTGCTGAAAGAAAGCCCTCGCCGTCTGAAAGTCTTTGGCCTCCCCGGAGATAAAAAGCTCCTTCGCGTAAATATTATGCAGCCGCTTATCTAACGGCTCTCCCGCTTCCACAAGCCGCGCAAAGGCAGCCAGATCCCTGTCCTTGTGATTCTCCTCGGGCATATGCCTGAATACAGATCTCGCTGTCATAAATAACAGGTGTAATTCCTATCTGCTCATGAATCGCTCCCTGCCACTGAAAGCTGCGGTTTCTCTTAAATAACTTGGGGCGAAGCTCCTTGTCAAAATTATAAATGGTGCCGTTTGCCAATTGGTTTACATAATACATCTGCACGATCTCAATCTCAGGAAGCAGCACTTCCTTCATCTGCAGAAAGGCGGCTCTGTTTTCCGCATCCAGCACTTCGTCCGCGTCCGCCGAGTAGATGTAATCCATCTTCGCCTTGGAAAAAGCAAAGTTTCTGGCGTCGGAAAAACTGCCCGTCCACGCAAAATCATAGATCCGGTCCGTGTAGCCTGCCGCAATCTCTTTGGTGGCATCCGTCGAACCCGTATCCACGATTATGATCTCCTCCGTCAGTCCTTTCAGGCTGTCCAGACATCTGGCCAAGATCCGTTCTTCATTTTTCACGATCATGCACAAACTGATTGTGACCATTCGTGCTTTCCTTTCTTACGCTAATCTCAAATCATTGCGGAGAATACCGTCTTTCAGGGATTCTCCTGTGTGAGACACAGAATTTCTAAAGCAGCTATGCTGCCTTTGCGAATACAGTCTCTGCTGTGAACGGCCGGAAATTCTTCTCACACTAGCCAAAGTACCGCGACTTCCATCCCTGTCCATGCGCGTACAGCACCTCTGCCCGCATCCGCTCCTCGATTGGCAGCCATACCTCCACCGCGCCGGCTCGAAGCAAGAGATTTTCATAACGGTGCCGCTTCACAAATTTTGCGGAGGCAAACAGCAGATACCTCGTCGTGTAAGACCAGTCTCCCATCCGCTCCCGCATTTTAATGACATATGTGTCATTCACTTTCCACAGCCGTTCTCTGCCCAGGAATCGATACTTTTTCCCGTCCCAGTTATAGATCCTCACTGTGTGATGCGCAAGATGGCGCCGCGCCGCCATCAGGACCACGAGCAGCATGATCAATGCCGCCGCGATCCACAGCAGACAGCCGTCCGCCATTGCCGGCCATTCTTCTTTCATTGTGCCTCCGTTCCCAGCACATCTCTCCATCAACTGTCAAAACATCCTTAAGATAGCGTAACACACTCCCCCGCCGATTGCAATTCAAACCCACATAATATATAATAAACGAAAAACCGAAAGTTTCCCGCGTTTTCCCGCAACGAAAGGATATTCACCATGAACACCCCAAAAGATAACCACAGCGTCACAGGCAGCCCCCTTATGTGTGTAGAGTTTATCATCATCCAGACGATTATCTGGGGATTTGCGCTCTGTGTACTGTCCTACTTTCTGAATCTTTTTCTCCTGGGACCGCTTCTTCATCGTCTGGGGAATTTTTCCCTGATAAGACTTTTCTATTTTGTACTGCGGCTTTTTGCATGGCCCGGTGTCATTCTCACGGCGTTGGTCATTACCGGTATCCGCTGCGTTTTACGCCGCACCACCGTTACCCTGTCCGGGGATACGGTCACGATTAGCCGTCCGCGCCATAAAGACTGCCTTCTCCTAACAGATTTTATCCGTTCGAAGACCGTGGAATCCTTCGTCAGCATCCATTTTGCTGCCTGGGTCTTCCGCAAACGCTATCTGATTTTTGGAAATCAAGACGGAAAGGAGACCAAATATCGGCTTTACGAATACAGTGAAAAAGATTTGGAACAGGTGCTGCAACTTCTCACGCGGGTAAGCCGCGCGGAACATCTTGAAGAAGATACCCGAACGAAAATGATGATGAATGCTTTTCAGAACGAAACGGAGATTCTGCTGAATCCTCAGCGACTTTGGGGGCGCTTGGCAGGCCGCATGGCCGTCCTCTCCATCTTCAGTCTGGCGATCTTTCTTGTATTTATCTGCCTGTTTTACGAGATGCTGATGATTCCTCCGCAGTATGATTCCGCCTCCGTGCTCGTCCAAATCGTGGGCTACGGGTCCGCTCTGATCTCCCTGATCAGCCTTTTCCTGCTATGCCGCGCCTTGTGGACTCTGGCTGTCAATGCCATATTAAAGGCCGCCTGCCCGCAAAAGATTGCCTTCGTAGGCAATATGCTGCAAATCGACCGCACCATGTACAGCGTGAACCGCATTCAACAGATCATCATGAATCCGCCCGGCAGAAAGCTGCCTATGTTTGGCCATTTTCAGATCACGATCATCACCTCGGACGGCAAGCACAAATACTGGCTCGGCAACGCGTCAGGTTTGGGATATGCCAGCTGGCAGACGCTCTGCCGCAATATGCAAAAGCTGCTGATCTCATGTCCCGCCAAACTGATTTACCGTTAAACCGTTATCCTTTTGACCGTGTCAAGCCCCCTCTGCAACAGCAGCGGCAATCCCACCCCCGCAGCCAGATAGACCATCCGAAAGGCTTCGGAGCCTTTCAACAGATAATAATAGTCGATATCCGCATGGAAGCGCACAAAATCAAAATCCGCCAAATATTCCGTATGCAGGGCGATTCCCGCCAAGATCATCTTCACCAGCATGAAAGCCATCACGTGGTGCATCATCACCGCGTAAGTGTTACGCCCCAGATACACAAGGAATCCGCCCTCGGGATTCTGCAGTGGCGCCAAAATCCTCGCCACCCGCAGCCAAAAGGCAACACCTGACACTACTGTCACATATGGAATCAGCGGCCCGTTGGCAAACCCCGTGACACCACACGCTGCTGTAGGCCAGCCCGTTGCAGCACAGATGCAAAAGTACCTGCACCCCGATCACAATGGCAAAATAGGGCAAATTGGCGAGCCTGTCTCTTGCTTCCAGCTTCTTCTTATAAAACTGCCCCATCTGAAAACAAGGATAAAGAAACAAAATCCGTCCCGGCGTCTTATACAATCCCCAGACACGCCCCTCAATGGCAAACTGTACCACAAGCATCCCTACCGCCAAAGTGCCAAGCAAAATAAGCCATTCACTATGACAATGCAGCCGTTTGAGCAAAAGCCGCATGCACAGATTCATCACTTCGATCAGAAAGAGCACAGGCACAAACCAGGCCGCGTAGTGATAGATAAATTGATACCCGTTCAGAAACGGAGAAAGAAACAGGGTCTTTAGGGAGATCGCCTCTCCCATCGAAAAGCCGCCGAACGCTCTGAGCGCCCAGGCAATCACCCCATAGACCACATTCCAGATAAAATAGGGTAAAAGCAGCCGTTTTGCCTTCTTTTTCAGATAAACAAAAGGATCGTCTTCTTCCTCCTCCCGATAGAAATACCCTGAAATAAACAGAAAAAGCGGCACATGAAACGAATAGTAGGGAAAGAGGCCGCCTACCGTCAGGATGTCATAGCCCAGATGTCCCGCCACGATCATCAGGATCGCGAGCGCAGAGAGCACTCCGAATGTAACATTATAAGAAGACGTTTGGCGAATGCCCGCTGTCTGAAATACCGTATGCTGTTTTTCTACGCTGTCATTCTCAACATATGACATATGTGTCATTTTATCTCCCCAAAAACACCCACACGACAAAGCGCGAAATTTGTGGTAAACTGAAACTGTTACATGCTCTATCTTACCAAGAATTGCCGCAGAAAGAAAGAGAATCCCGCCAATGTATCGGAAATTCAAGAAACTTTCGTCAAAAAAACAACTGCTATTTTATTTATTCTCCCTTATATGGCTCCTGATGATCGCGGGAAGCTTCACCGCCTGCGGACAGGACAGCCTCCCTGCGACCGGCTCTGCCGCGAGCGAAGACGCCTCCTTGGCCACGGCAGACAGCGCAGAACTTCCCCTCCCGAGCGAAAACCACCTCCGTGCCTTCACGACGGTGCAGGATCTTACGAGCGCAGATTTCACGCCCATCGCCGCGCAGGATGTTCCCCGCAATACCTTTGCCGATCTTTCCGTCCCCACCTGTGTCACCAAAATCGAGGATACGTATTTTATCGTGGACTGCTACCACGATCAGGTGATCTACCATGATAATCTCACAGACCCGCTGACAGACTGGCAGGTTCTGACTAATGAAATCGACAAGGGCCATACCATCGCCGGCGACGGCCTTGTCTATCTGGTGGACGACACGGAGGGAAACCGCATCCTTGTCTTTGAAAAAAAGGAGGGCGTTTTCTACCACACCCAAACGCTGGATGGAGTCGGAAACCGCCCTCACTATATTGTCTATGATGCCCCCACGGACACCTTTTATGTATGGAGCTCCATGAACGGCGAAATGTACCTGTGCCGCCATGATCCCGGCGATTCACAAATGTATCTCACTGAAATCCGCACAGTGGACGCCTTGCGGGAAACTTATGTGCGCTCCTTCACCATCGACAAAAACAGCATCTATTTCGTCTCCGGCATCCCCGGGACGCCTGCCATCTTAAGAGCGGATCTTTCGACCTTTCAGGTGCAGGAAACCTACCCCGTCCCCGACGCGTTAGCCGGCATGGTTCAGCTCACATTTGCCGAAGGCAGCTGCTATATCACCGTCTCCACCGACGTAAACGGAAGTCAGGACGCCGCCACCATCCTCCGCGCAAACGATTTGAAAGATCTGGCGGACGGAACCTACGAAGACATCTACGAAAACTTCATCGGCGGCGGTACTCCCTATTACATAAGCAAAATAAATAACGCCTATTATTTAACAGAACACCGCCTTCCCGGACACGCCGTGTGGAAATTTGATATCACAAAAGACGGTGTCGCAAATGTGGAGGCGGTGTACTGAAACCTATCTTACAATGGCACTGCACTTCTTAGCGAGACAGACTCTGCTGCCGCGCTTAGAAGATGTTTTCGCTTTGCCCGACCGTGCCATTGCTATTGCGAAGCACGAACAGGACCGCCACCATCAGCACGATGCCGACGGGAAGCGCAATCCACGCGCTCTTGACAAACCCGGCCACAATATAAGTGACAAAGGACACCGCCGCCGCCAAAATCGCATAGGGAAGCTGCGTCGTGACATGGTTCACATGCTCGCACTGCGCACCCGCAGAGGCCATGATCGTCGTATCGGAAATCGGCGAACAGTGATCGCCGCAGACCGCACCCGCCATACAGGCGGAAATGGACATAATCATCATCTGCGGATCGCCGTTCTGGAACACTGCCACCACGATCGGAATCAGGATACCAAAGGTTCCCCAGGAAGTGCCCGTTGCAAAGGCCAGAAAACATCCCACCAAAAAGATGATCGCCGGCAGGAAATTCATCAACCCGCCCGCACCGGACTGCACGATTCCCGCCACAAATTCCTTGGCGCCCAGACTGTCCGTCATCGCCTTTAAGGTCCAAGCAAAGGTCAGGATCAATATCGCAGGCACCATGGCGCGAAAACCCTCGGGAATACTGTCCATACATTCCTTAAAGGAAAGCACCCGGCGGATCTGGTAAAGGACAATCGTGATGAGCAAGCCGAAAAAGCTGCCGAGCGTCAGTCCCAGAGACGCATCGGAATTGGAAAACGCCTCCACAAAACCTGCTCCCTCAAAAAAGCCGCCCGTATAGATCATACCGATCACACAGCAGACGATCAGCGCGGCAATGGGAATCAACAGATCCACAACACCGCCTTTGGCGCTTATTTTTTCTTCCTTCGCATTCTCATAAGGCCGTCCCTGTGTGGTAAACAGGTCGTCCTTTTGTATCGCATTTAGCTCATGCTCCTTCATTTTGCCAAACTCTGTCTTCATCAACACCATCCCCACCATCATCACAATGGTCAGAATCGCATAGAAATTATAAGGAATCGCGCGGATAAAGATGGAGAAACCGTCCTCACCCTCCACAAAGCCCGTCACCGCCGCCGCCCAGGAAGAAATCGGCGCGATGATGCAGACCGGCGCCGCCGTGGCGTCGATCAGGTAGGCCAGCTTCGCCCTGGACACCTTAAACTTGTCCGTCACGGGACGCATCACGCTTCCCACAGTCAGGCAGTTGAAATAGTCGTCAATAAAAATCAGCACACCCAAAAGGATGGTAGCAAGCTGCGCGCCCACCCGGTTCTTGATATGGCTTGCCGCAAACTGCCCGAAAGCCGCCGAGCCGCCCGCCTTGTTCATCAGGCTGACCATGGCCCCCAGAATCACCAGAAACACCAAAATACCTACATTATAGCTGTCAGACAAAACGCTGATAATGCCGTCCGAGAAAATATGGGTGATCGTCGTTTCAAACTGAAAGCTTGAGTACAGGAGCCCACCCATTAAAATACCGACAAACAGGGAACTGTAAACCTCCTTTGTGATCAGTGCCAGCCCGATCGCCACGATCGCGGGCACAAGCGCCCAAAAGGTCGCGTGCAAAGACGGGACATACGCCATCTCCTCCTCAGCCGCAAGCACTGTCGTGGAACATGTCATTATCAGCAGCAGCGCTGTCGGCACAAGCATCTTCCACCTCTTTTTCATTCGCTTCATTGCTCTTTCTCTCCTTCTTCCATATTTCTATGACAAAACCACAAACACGCCGCCCTGCGCCACGCATTTGTGGTTTTACATACATTCCTTCTGATTCAGGCTGTGGCTGCCCTCTTTTGCCGGACCATCATTCCTGAACCGGGCAAAACAAAATCACACTTTATTTTACTCGACAATATATGAGGTGTCAAATACTTCTTAGATGCAACCGCTAACCGCAGCTGCCAAACGCTTGGATGCAGCTGCCAAACGCCCCGGTGCGCGCATCCCCTCACAATCTCGCCTCCATCAGATTTCCCGAAGCATATCGCTTCAATCCTCTGTAAAATACGGCTACCGCCGCCACTGACAGCAAAAAGACATATCCCAGCGCAGCAAGAAGCATTTTCCCATCAAAGCGGACCAGCACTTGCGAGGGCAGCCATAACGCCATTCCCACCGGAAGCAGAACATACAGCAATATCCGCGCGGCGCCCTGAAAGATCCCTTCCGGATAGGTGCCAAAATTGATCATGCCCATAAGCATCTGATTCTGCAGAATATCCATACGCACAAACCAGAAGGACAGACTCCCCAAAAGCAGGGCAAAGGCCGTAAAAGCGAGCGCACCCGTGATGATAAACAGCAGAAATAAGAAAAATCCGCCCACGCCGGGCCTGCAGGCACACACCAAAATCACCCCGTACAGCAGATCCCCGATCGCAGAGATGCGGGTTTCCGAGGTCAGCACGCCAAGCAGCACATTCTTCGGCTGTACCAGCCAGGCATCCAGTTTCCCACTGATGATGAGATTCGGCAGGGAAAGCGCCCGCGCAAACAGGATATTCGATAATCCGAAGGATGCCGCCACCAGTCCCCAGAGCATCAGGACCTCCCGCAGTCTGTAGCCGCCCACATCGTCCCGCAGCCGAAAAAGGATAAACCACTGCACCAGGATCGAGGCATCGTTCAACACCATGAACACTACATTGGTGAGAAACGTCACCTTATTCACCATCTCCCGCATGATATTATATTTGATGGAAAGCAGGCACACCCGCAATTGATTCTTAGCCGCCGTTAACATACAGTCTCTTTACCCCCTTCCTGTAAATCAGAAACATTGCCCCGACACCGACAGCCATATACAACGCCTGCGCCGCCAAGATCTCCACACACTTCTCTAAACTAAAGTCCACGATCAATTTGGCCGGTCCATAACACACGGTATATATTGGCGTCAATTTCAATAACGGCTGTAATGCTTGTGGAAAGATCTCTACCGGGAACAAAATACCCACCACCAGAATCAGTTTGTTGTAAATCCACTGAAAAGGCGTCGTATCCTCGATCCAGAAAGAAAACAGGCTGATACACAGCTTGAATACCGCATTGATGGTAATGCCCGCAATCGCGCACAGTACCATCACAGGAACCGTTATCCACTGAAAATGCGGCAAAGGACCGACAAACACCGCTCCGATCAGCACTGCAAACACCGTATACATAGGCAGCCTGACACTCCATTCCCCGGTATATTTCGCCAGAATATACAAGGTATAGTGGTAAGGCTTATTCATCAGATAAGCAATATTACCGCCCCGGATATCCCTGCGAGACGTCCTTTGCCACAGCGTTGGCATTGGAGCCGAAAAACAGCATCTCCGTCATCATCACATACCAGATCATCTGCTCCTTCGTGTAACCCGCAATCAGTTCTCCCAGGCGTCTGATACATATAACCCCAGAGCCTGATATAAATATAGATAAAAACAAAATAAGTGAAAAATCCCAATGCTACATTGGCGACGTACTGTAAATTCTCCAGCAATACAGACTTGTAAATTACCGTGTACTTACGCCATGGCTTATGACGTCCGTCAAAACCATGAAGATACGGCAATGTTCCTGCTGCCTTTTTTCCCGCTCCGTCCATAGGTCAGCCCTCCCCCTGTGCCTTGTAGATCTCTACAATGATATCTTCCAGCGATACCTCCGAAATCTCCCCATTTTCTGTCGCAGCAGACATCCCTTCCATCGCCGACGCCACCGTCTCCTCACGAAGTTCGTTTCCCGCAGATTCGTGCTTCAAATAATGATGTTTCAAATGTTCCACCGAATCATCCAGCACGATCTGCCCGTCATTGACGATGATGATGCGCTGACAGAGCTTCTCGATATCCCCCACATCGTGGCTGGTCAGGAAAATAGTGGTGTGTTCTTCCCGATTCATCTGCCGAATCAGCTCACGGACGTTTTCTTTTACCACCGGATCCAGACCGATCGTCGGCTCATCCAAAAACAGCACCTTCGGCCTGTGGAGCAGAGAGGCTGCGATCTCGCAGCGGATACGCTGCCCCAGCGAGAGATTTCTGACAGGCGTGTCAATAAAGTCGCTCAGCGCAAACCGCTCCGCCAGCTCAGTGATGCGCCCCTCCGTCTCCTGTTCCGAAAGATCATAGATTGCTCCGAAAAAACGGAAGTTATCGTAGGGCGTCAAATGCGTCCAAAGCTGCTCCTTTTGCCCGAACACCGTGCCGATCTGATAGGCAAGCTGCTTTCTTTTCCTGGTCGGGTCGATCCCCAGCACCTTCACGGAGCCGCTGTCGGGATAAAGGATCCCCGTCAGCATCTTGATGGTGGTGCTCTTGCCCGCGCCGTTGGGACCAATAAAGGCCAGCATCTCCCCTTCCTTTACCGAGAAGGAAATGCCGTTCACCGCCCGGATTTCCTCCGTCTGCGGGTGAAAGATCGCCTTGACGCTGCCCCGCATCCCCTTTTCCTTTCGTTTGATACGAAACGTTTTCGATAAATTTTCCACCTTGATTGCCTGCATGACCGTATTCTCCTCCTGTTCTGCTGCGACTCTGCTTATTCGTGCAAATATAAAGAGAACCGCCTGTTCCATACACCTCGTGTACTTCCCATGCGGTTCTCCTATCTTTTCTACCCTGATTCCCGCATAGCCAAATAAGACTTTCCGTCTTACGGCCATGCGTTTGTCGGCTTTTTATCGCCTTCAGGCTGTGACCGTAATCTGAAAAATCTGCTGAATGACTATAATGGCCATAAACCGGGATCGAATCGTTTGCAACATCTTTCTGCCTCCGTCTATACTGCGATTCTCAGGGAAACCCTGAGTTTTCAGGTTTTCCCCCTGATTCAAAGTAAGTTTTCAGATAGAATAGCACAGTCATTAAAATATGTCAAACATTATTTTTATTGAACAAAAACGAATCATGCAAGCCCTATCCTTATTGAACAGAATCGAATCGTGCAAGCCTTATCCTTATTGAACAGAATCGAATTGTGCAAGCCCTATCCTTATTGAACAGAATCAAACCATGCAAGCCCTATCCTTACGCCTTATCGTGAATCTCCCCGTGCAGCTCCTGCAGGGACTTCACCTCGCTGCCCTTGTGCGTTTTCAGATAATGAATTCCCTCCGCCGTCACCTTTGCCGCCGCCACCGTGGTGATATAAGGCGCCTTTGCCTTGATCGCCGCCTTGCGCAGATAGCTGTCGTCATGCACGCTGTCCTTGCCCACGGGGGAATTGATGATCAGGTCGAAATCGCCGTTGGTGATCATATCGCCCACGTTGGGACGGCCTTCGTAAAGTTTCTTCGCCTTCGTGGCGGGAACGCCTGCCGCCGTGATCAGGTTGTAAGTGCCCTCGGTCGCCACGATCTGAAAACCGTCGTTCGCCAGACTGCTTCGCCACGCCCACCACTTCGTCCTTATCCTTTTTATTGACGGAAATCAGCACCGTACCTTCTAAGGGCAGCCTTGACTGCACCGCCTCCTGCGCCTTGAAGAAGGCTTCGCCGTAGGAACGGGAAAGACCCAGCACCTCGCCCGTGGAACGCATTTCCGGTCCCAGGATCGGGTCTACCTCCGGGAACATATTGAAGGGGAACACTGCTTCCTTCACCCCGTAATTCGGTATCACCTGTTCTTTTAAGCCCGCGATCGGCGACGGCCGCCCCGTCAGCTCCGAAGTAATGATATCCGTCGCAAGCGGCACCATGCGGATATTGCAGACCTTGGATACCAGCGGCACGGTACGGGATGCCCTGGGATTGGCCTCCAGCACGAACACTTTGCCGTTTTCAATGGCATACTGCATATTCATCAGGCCCTTGACATGCATCTCCTCCGCAATCTTTCTGGTATATTCCTTGATGGTCTCCACATTCTCCGCCGGAATATGCACGGAAGGAATGATGCAGGCCGAATCGCCCGAGTGGATACCCGCCAGCTCGATATGCTCCATCACCGCAGGCACAAAGGCATGGGAGCCGTCGCTGATGGCATCCGCCTCGCACTCCAGCGCATGATTTAAGAAACGGTCGATCAGAATCGGCCTGTCAGGCGTCACGCCTACCGCCGCATTCATATACTCCGTCATGCTCTCGTCATCGTAGACCACTTCCATCCCTCTGCCGCCCAGCACATAAGAAGGGCGCACCATCACCGGATAACCGATCCTGCCGCAATGGCGAGCGCTTCCTCCACCGTGGTCGCCATCCCCGACTCCGGCATGGGGATATCCAGTTTCTCCATCATCGCGCGGAACTGGTCGCGGTCCTCCGCCAAGTCGATGACAGACGGGGAAGTACCGAGGATGCGCACCCCGTTCTGCTCCAGCTCGGAAGCCAGATTTAAGGGCGTCTGCCCGCCAAACTGCGCGATCACGCCCAGAGGCTTCTCCTTGTTGTAAATACTGAGCACGTCCTCCAACGTCAGCGGCTCAAAATATAATTTGTCCGATGTGTCGTAGTCTGTCGACACGGTTTCCGGGTTACAGTTGACAATGATGGTCTCAAAGCCCAGCTTTTTCAGCGCCATCGCCGCGTGCACGCAGCAGTAGTCGAACTCGATGCCCTGCCCGATGCGGTTGGGTCCGCCGCCCAGGATCATGATCTTCTGCTTTTCTTCGTTCACCGGATTCTTGTCCGGCGCATTGTAGGTGGAATAATAGTAAGCGCTGTTTTCCGTGCCGCTGACATGCACGCCCTCCCAGGCTTCTTCCACGCCGAGCGCGATACGGCGGTTTCGAATATCCGCCTCGGGAATCTCCAAAAGCTGACTCAGGTACTTGTCTGAAAAACCATTCTTCTTAGCCGTTATCAGCATTTCATCCGGCAGCGGCAGCATACCGCCGCACACACTGTCAGCAGCGCTGCCCTCTCCCTCCTGCGCCTTACCGCCTCTCCGATACCGCAGGATGGCTTCTTCTTCCTCCACCAATTCCTTCATCTGCTCGATAAAATAGGTTTTTACTTTTGTGATTTCAAAGATTTCCTCCACCGTCGCGCCTTTTCTGAGCGCCTCGTACATCAGGAAATGCCGCTCACTGGAAGGGGTATCCAGCCTCCGAAGCAGCTCCTCCTTTGACAGGGTATCAAAATCTTTCGCGTGCCCCAGCCCGTAGCGCCCCGTCTCCAAAGAACGGATGGCTTTCTGGAACGCTTCCTTATAAGTCTTACCGATGCTCATGACCTCGCCCACGGCGCGCATCTGCGTGCCCAGCTTGTCCTCCACACCCTTGAATTTCTCAAACGCCCAGCGCGCAAACTTGATCACCACATAGTCGCCGTCCGGCACATATTTGTCCAAAGTACCGTACTTGCCGCAGGGAATGTCCTTCAGGGTAAGTCCCGCCGCCAGCATGGAAGACACCAGCGCGATCGGGAAGCCCGTCGCCTTACTTGCCAGCGCGGAAGAACGGGAGGTACGGGGATTGATCTCAATGACAATGATCCGATCCGTCACGGGATCATGGGCAAACTGCACGTTCGTACCGCCGATCACCTGTACCGATTCCACGATCGATACGCCTGCTCCTGTAACTTTTTCTGGCACTCCTCGGAAATGGTCAGCATGGGCGCGGAACAGAAGGAATCTCCCGTGTGTACGCCCAGCGGGTCGATATTTTCAATGAAGCAGACGGTGATGATGTTGTTGTCCGCATCCCGTACCACCTCAAGCTCCAGTTCTTCCCAGCCAAGGATCGATTCCTCCACCAGCACCTGCCCCACAAGGCTTGCCTGCAGGCCTCTGGCACAGACCACCTTAAGCTCATCCTTATTGTAGACCAGGCCGCCGCCTGCGCCGCCCATGGTGTAGGCCGGACGCAGCACCACCGGATAACCCAGCTTGTCCGCAATCGAAAGCGCCTCCTCCACGGAGTAAGCCACCTCGCTGCGGGCCATCTCGATTCCCAGCTTATTCATGGTCTTCTTAAATTCAATGCGGTCTTCGCCGCGCTCGATGGCATCCACCTGCACACCGATCACCTTGACATTGTATTTTTCTAAAATGCCCGCCTTGTGCAGCTCCGCACAAAATTCAAGCCCGACTGCCCTCCCAAATTGGGAAGCAGCGCGTCGGGGCGTTCCTTTGCAATAATCTGTTCCAACCGCTCTACATTGAGCGGCTCAATATAAGTCACATCCGCCGTCTCCGGGTCCGTCATGATGGTCGCCGGGTTGGAATTGACCAACACGATCTCATATCCCAGCTTCCGAAGCGCCTTACACGCCTGCGTCCCCGAATAGTCAAACTCACAGGCCTGTCCGATGATGATCGGGCCCGAACCAATGATCAGTACCTTATGAATGTCTGTTCTGCGTGGCATTTTTCCTCCATTCCGAAGCGTTCAAGCTGAGGAAGCGCGAGCCGAATCTCAAATTCGGTTCTGCGATCAGGAAATTTGTGACGCTTCTGCACAAATTTCCGATTGAAAAATAAGGTCATCAGACTTATTTTTCAATCTCACCCTCCATGTCAGAGCAATTATATTTTATCTACTTGTGCCAAGAATAAGTATACAAAAAAAACTGCATTTTAACAATGCAGTTTTTTTATAACATTTGTAATTTAATTCTTTCCGATTTTGGCCCGCCGCTGCGCCTACACCGTCTTATATTTTTCAATATAGACCGGGAAGGTATCGGTGCCCTTTAACTCCTTGCCGGCTGAAATAGTGACATTCTTGTCGGTAATCAGGTATTCGACGTTCGCGCCGGCTTCCACCACGGTATCCTGCATCAGAATGCAGTTCTTGATCCTGGCGCCCTTGCCAACCTTGACGCCACGGAAAATCACGCTGTTCTCCACTTCGCCCTCGATCACACAGCCATCCGCCATCATTACATTCTGCACCTTTGCGCCATCCTTGTAATGAGTCGGGTTATCGCCACGGATCTTCGTATAAATAGGAGCTGCCGAGAACAGAGCATCCAGATTATAGTCATCCAGAAGCTTCATATTCTCTTCAAAGTAACTCTTCATACCGCTGATGCGCGCCACATAGCCCGTATACTTGTAAGCCTGTACATTCAGCTTGCCAAGCTGAGGCATGATGACGTCACGCATAAAGAAGGACCGGCCTTCCATGTAAGCATTGCTGACAAGTTCGATCAGCCTTTCGCGCTCGATCACGAAAATGTTCATGGAGGTATTCTGAACGCCCGCCGTCTTCGGGTTGATGCTCACCTTGCGAATACGCCCCTGTTCCAAGTCAAAGGTGTAATAAAAGATCCTGTCGCTTGTCTGATAATCCAAAAGCTCCTTAGGGATCTCCTGCTCATTATAAGCGATGGTCAGATCCGCGCCGCTGTCCATATGCGCCTGTAACATGGCGTTGAAATTAAAATTGACCACGATATTCGTATCCGCCATGATCACATATTTCTCTTTCTGATTCTTTAAGAAGCCCAGCAGATTCGCCAGCGCCCCGGCACGTCCCACATAGGGACCGCCCACTTGTTTCTCCGCAAAAGGCGGGAAAATATGCAGACCGCCGTTCTTGCGTACCAGATCCCACTCACGCCCGGAACCCAGATGATCCATCAGGGAATGATAGTTCTTGTTTACGACAACGGAAATATTGTCGATGCCGGAATGGGTCATACTGGAGAAAATAAAATCAATGATGCGGTAACGGCTGGCAAAGGGAATGGAAGCCATCAGACGCACGCCCACCAGCTCCGGGACCAGAGCGTCATAACTGTTTGGGAAAATAATACCAATTACATCTGTGCTCGACTTAATCATTCTACCTCACCACCTTCCACATTTTCTCTGACCATGGCATTGGGCCCCACCACAACGCCCTCGCCTATGATAACACCGGAACCGATGGTCGCCACACCCTTTTCTTCCTCCGTAGGCATCGCGCCAACCACGGCATTTTCACCAATCGTCACATTTTCCGCCACAATACAATGCTTTACGACCGCGCCTGACTTGATCGTCGTACCACCCATGACCACGGCATCCTCCACCACCGCGCCGGGCTCTACCTTAACGCCGCCGAACAGAATGGAGTGCTTCACCGTACCTTTGATGCGGCAGCCGTCGGTAATCATGGCATTTTCCACCATCGCGCCCGCGCTGATCTTGTGTCCCGTCATACCGGTGTTACGGCTGTAGATCTTCCAGCCTTCATCAAACAGATTGATGCCGCTGTGTTCGGGATCCAGAACCTCCATGTTTGCTTCCCACAGGGAAGAAATGGTTCCCACATCCTTCCAGTAGCCGCTGAAATGATAAGCATACATCTGACGGTGATCGCGAAGCAGATTGGGAATAATGTTGTTTCCGAAGTCATTCTCAGAATTCGGATCAGCCTCGTCTTCTTCCAGATACTTTTTCAGGATATCCCAGTTAAAAATATAGATACCCATAGAAGCCAGATTGGACTTGGGATTCTTCGGCTTCTCCTGAAATTCCGTAATCTTATCATTCTCATCGGCTACCATCAATCCGAAACGGGGCGCCTCCTCCCACGGAACTTCCATAACGGCAACGCTGAATTCCGCGTTCTTTTCCTTATGGAATTCCAGGAAATCACTGTAATCCTGTTTGCAGATCTGATCGCCGGAAAGAATGATCACATATTTCGGATCATAACGCTCAATAAACGATATGTTCTGGTAAATTGCGTTTGCCGTGCCCTTATACCAGTCGGAACCGTGCGCTTTCTGATAGGGCGGCAGTACATGCACACCCCCGTAAAGACGGTCAAGATCCCAGGGCTGGCCGTTTCCAATGTACTCATTCAGCTCCAGCGGCTGATACTGGGTCAGGATACCTACGGTATCAATGCCTGAATTGACGCAGTTAGAAAGCGGGAAGTCGATGATACGATATTTGCCGCCAAAAGGAACTGCCGGTTTTGCAAGCTTCTCTGTCAGCGCATACAGACGTGAGCCCTGTCCGCCGGCAAGAAGCATTGCAATCATTTCTTTTGCCATAATAATCCTCATTTCTGCGCACCTTCTTTTACGTATGCCGAGTTTGTGTCAAGTGCGCGCAGACACAAATCTCGCGTGTGAAACATTCCTTTTTCACACCAGGTTTACCTCCGAACTTTCTTCCCATACTGAAATTATATTACAGGTGGAAGGATTTTTATAGATATATTGTAAAATTTATACAAAAAATATAGATTTAGTATTTGAATTTGTGCATTGTGCACAAATATAGTGTATGCAAAAATCCGCATCTTAACAATGCGGATTTTTACGCCATCACAGCATTTCTATGTTACTCCCCCGACACCTGCGTCCCGTCCGCTTTCATATGGTACTTATCCTTGTAGATCAACTGCGAGATCGGCACCAGCTCATACCCCTTATCCTGCAAGCCGGTAATCACCGACTCCAGCGCGTCCGCCGTGTACTTCGCGCCGTTATGCATAAGGATGATAGCGCCGTTATTCAGCTTGTCGGATCCCACCACCCGCTTAACAATATCTTCCACCCCGTAATCCTTCCAGTCCAGAGAATCGATCGACCACTGAATCGGATAATACCCGCACTTTTGCGCATTCGTTATGACATGATTGTCATAATCTCCGTAGGGCGGCCGGAACAGGCACATTTCATATCCCGTCAACTCCTGCACCTTAGTATGTACCTTCATCAGCTCCTCCTGACACTGTTCGTCGGAAAGCTGCGACATATTTTTATGGTTCTCGCTGTGATTGCCAAGGTCGTGACCGTCCGCCAGAATCGCCCGCACATCTTCAGGATAAGACTCTACCCACACAAATGGGCATATCTAAAATGTTTTTTCGCTTATCTTTGTCGTAATTTGCATTTATGACACTAGTGTCTTTCAAGAAATCAAGATAGATGTCCAATCTCTTTTCATAGACTTTAATCTGTTCAATATGGGAACACATAAGCGGAACTTCGATTCCCTTTTCTGCCTTATTCTCAAAAAGTGTTCTTATCTGATTCAACCGCTCAAACAACTCACCGTTTTCTTCCTGTTTCTCCTGTATTCTGATTTCTTTTTCTTTTAACGCCGCTATCTGTTTGGAAATATCATTTATCTTTGAAGAATAATCAGCTTTTGAGATTGTCCCGTCCAATAGCAAATCCATAAGAGTATCTTTTCTTTTATTCAATTTCTCTTTTTGTGACTGAATATCTTCTATATTTTCACCGCTATATGAATTTGATAAGCCGTCATAGATTTTTCTGATTGCATTGGTCAACACTTCTTCTTTCTTTTCTTTTGCAATCAACTGATTACCCAAACGCTCTATCAGAGATAATATTTCATCTTCCTTCAAATTCAGCGACACGCATTTCATTCCGGTCTTTTCTCTGACTTTCCCGGTACGTGCGCCCTCACTGCAATACCAGTAAACGCCCTGCGCCCTTTTGTTTCTCCAGTATTTAGACTCGCATTCGCCACATATGATTTTAGATGATAACAGATTATTTCCTTTATTGATCCCTACATTATGTTTTCTGTCCACGGTCTTTCTACTGTTAATCTGTACATTTGCTTTTTCCCACAAATCATCTCCAACAATCCGGGGAACAATCCCTTCTCTGTAAATCCACTCGCTTTCAGGATTCTTGATCGTTTTCTTTGCTTCAAAGTCAAAATGCTCTTTATTCATTACAGCAACGCCTTTGTAAAGCGGATTCTTCACAATATCACGGATCGTATTTTCGGATAATGTTTTTCCATTTCGATTTCTTATTCCCTCATCACGTAGTATTCTAGCAACCACACGTCCGCCAAATCCATCGGCAAACAATTGATATATCCGTGTGACAAGTTTTGCTTCTTCTTCATCAATCAGAATTTCACCGTTGATATTCTGAAATCCCCATGTGCGGTTCGTGATAATCGGCTTGCCCTTTTCCTGTCTCCGTCTTTTGGCTGCATTGCCTTTCTTACTCAAATCACGGCTGTATTCCTCTGCCATCATTGCTTTAATGCCGAAAATGAACTTATCTTTCGGATCAAAGAATGTATTCTCCAAATACAGATACAATTTCTTCTGGTTCTGTACAATCTCATTCAAGAATATGTACCAGTCCATAGTGTTACGCTGCAAACGTGACTGGTCTTTTACTACGATAATATCAAACTTATCTTTCTTGATATCGTCAAGCATTCGTATATACTCATTTCTCTTCTTTGCCTGTGTGCCTGTGATTCCTTTATCTATATATCTGTCAACCGGAATCCAGCCTTTATCATAAATCACATCTATATTTTCCTCAATCTGTTTCTCGATTGCGTTTAATTGTTCTTCTTCCTCTGTGCTTACCCTTGCATAGAATACGGCTCTTAATTTCTTTTCTTCCATAATCCGCACCCCTTAACTGTATTTGTATAGAACCGCCTGATATTCTTTTTCTGAAATTATATCATGCGTCCTCATAATATCCAATAAATACCTAATAACCATTATCTCATCTTCCGGTGAAATATTTGTCAGTTCTTCTTTCAAGCAAAATTCCTCATTCTTAGAAGAATTACTACCAATATATTCAGATAAGTATTATAATATATTTGAAATCCTATAAATCGAACATGAAGGACAAGAAAAAACTACCATCAGACATTAACTCTGTCCATTGGTAGTTTCCGGCAGTATACCAAATAAAGACTTGGCGGTATTCACCCTGTTCTGATTAGGATTAGATAATTTCGCAACCACTTTCCCATTTTTGGTGATATAAATATCTTCCTGTGCAGTCATATCCTTAGTAAGCTCATAATGATATTCCCTGATCTTATGGATATCCTCAATGGTAAAATCAGAACTTAAAACAGGTTTTTCCATAATCATCCCTTTATCATATATCCTCCAACGTCATACATGGAAGTTCTTTTTCTTGTCGGAGTTGTTTATCATTTGTAAAAAACATATCACATTTCTTCACTATTGCTGTCGCAATCTGTAAAGCATCCATAGCTTTAAAGTTCTTATATTGTCCTCTGATCTTTGCACCTTGTTCTGCTATTGTTGAATCAATAGCCACCACTTCAATGTTCATGTACTCGATAAATCTCTTAAAATTATCCACATATTCTATTTTCCCATTACTATATGGCAATACAAGATATTCCTCAACAGTAAGCGCAGAAGTCACTATCTGTACATGCTCTTTCATACATCTTGTAAAAAATTTCCTCATTGATTCCATGTATAAGGAGCTATTTTCCAAAAAATATATAATCGGTGCTGTATCAATAAATACCCTTTTAAAATCTGTCATTATCTCGCAACTCCCTTACATATTTGTCTGCATTCTGTCCCCGATCTGTCGATTCCATAACAAACTGATTTAAATCTGCAAATTCCTTTTCTTTTTCATCAGATGTACCCAATAATCCATTCACACCCTGCATAATCTGAATTACAAAACTTAGTTTATCTTCCGGTACTTTTTCCAGCATTTGAATTGCTTCCTGTCTGATTGCTGTCATAAGACACCTCCTGATCTTCATTTTTTAATCTGCTCTCATAAGCTAATTCCGGTTTTAAATTCACTTTTCATTCAATCAAATCTTCCGGCCGGCATTGTAACAACCGGCATATATCCTCAATGGTCTTTGTGGATACGTCACACATAAAATCTTTTCCATTGTGAGTATCTTTATATTCCTGTAACTTTTGCTCTATTTCTTCCATTGATACACCGCTGCACATTTTAAGTTTTGCAAGTGTTCCTTGGGGTATCCAAACCTTTTGTCTAATTGTATAAGTAGTAGTACCTTTTTCTTTGAGTTTTTCCAATAATTCACCATTAGCATACAGCCCATTTATCTAATATATTGATTTATATGTATATCATAACATCCATTCCCTATTTTTTCAATCAGCACTGACATTTGAATTTCCATCAGTTATAACTTACCCTTTACAAGTTTTCCGCCAGAGTAATAGTGATGCTTCATGTATGCCCATCCAAGTACCCAGCCCCCTGTCATAAAGAAGGTCACCTTCACATTGTGTTTCTTAAGTATTTCCAGTATCCTCCGCGTGTCCTCATTCCCCCACGCCGCATCAAAGCTCAAAGCCACCTGCTTCTTATCCGTCTCCACGCAGTAGATGGGAAGCTCCCTTCCGCCCACAGAACTGCTCACCGTGATGGAATCCGGCAAAAAGCGCACGATCCCCTGGATCAGAGCCAACGCTGCCAGAAAAAAGGCGGCCGATTTTGCCGTCTGTATGACGACATTCTTCCAAAACAACTCCCGCTTATGTTCCTCCTTGGTCTGCGTTCTCTCTGCGGCGCTCACGGAACCGCAATACTGCCCGCACCCCCTCTGCCGCGTCCTCTCAGCATTCCACGCCTCCACCTTCTCAGGTTCCGGCCAGACGCCGCTCTTTGCACGCGCGGCGCGCTCCCGCTGTATCTTGTCTTCCAATTCTCCCAGCGCAAGCTTAAGCTTATCATTCCACTTTACCGTTTCTGCCATAGGTTTCTCCCGCTGTTGCTTTAGTTCAATATATGCACAAAACGGGAAAATACGCCTTTATAGCAGTTTCTTCATCTCGTCCGCCACAAACTGCACCTTTGTGCCGATCACCACCTGTACCGCCGACCCGCCAGGGCGCATCACGCCCGCCACGCCCGCTGACCTGATCCTTTCTTCGTTGATTTTTCCCACATCATATACTTCCAATCGCAATCTCGTAATACAGTTATCGAGTGAGCTGATATTCTCCCTGCCGCCAAGCCCCTCCAGAATCAAGGCTGCGACACGGGCAAAATCATCCGCTCCGACAGCTTTCTCTTTTATCTCCTCGTCCTCGTCTACTCTGCCCGGTGTCTTTAAATCAAATTTGACAATAGCAAAGCGAAAGACCGCGTAAAACACTGCAAAAGCCGCCACGCCCAGCGGCAGGATCATCCACGTGTTTGCCGCCCCCGGCATAAACGAGGAAAAGAACAGATCTGTAGCGCCCGCCGAAAAGCTGAATCCCGCACGAAAACCCACAAAAGAAACGACCATCGCAAAGATGCCGTAGAGCAGCGCATAGATCAGATACAGCCCGGGAGCAAGAAACATAAAGGAAAACTCAAAAAGCTCCGTAATTCCGCAGACAAAGGAACAGAGCGCCGCCGACGCCACCAGACCGATCGCTTCCTTTTTCCGCCCTTTCTTCGCGGTGTGGACCATGGCAAGCGCCGCCCCCGGAATCCCGAACATCATGCTGGGAAAGAAGCCCGACATATACATTCCCAGACTCCAGAAAACATCCGCAGAAGTATCCCCCGCCCAGAAATGAGAAAGGTCACCCAGCCCTATGGTATCAAACCAGAACACATTATTCAAAGCGTGATGCAGGCCGACAGGGATCAGCAATCGGTTCAAAAATGCGTGGATACCCGCGCCCACCGCACCCAGACCGACAATGCCGTTTCCGATAGCAACCAGCACGCCAAACAGGACCGGCCAGACAAGCAAAAGCACAAATGCCGCCAAAATGGAAGCCAGACCGGAAACGATCGCCACACAGCGTTTCCCGCTGAAAAAGGAAAGCCATTCCGGAAGTCTGACTGATTTGAAGCGATTAAAGCACTCCGCGCCTATCAATCCGGAGAGAATGCCGATAAACGGATTCTCGATCTTTGAAAACGCCAGCAGTTTTGCCGCATCCTGCGAAAAGGAAGGTATCAGCGTCGTGACCGTGCCCTCAGCGAGCAGATTTGTGATCATCAGCCAGGACGCCAGCGCCGCCAGTCCCGCCGTCCCGTCATGATCATCCGCCATGCCGACGCCAACACCGATCACAAAGAGCCATGCCATATTATCGATCAGTGCGCTGCCGGCCTTTACCAGAAAAAAACCAAGCAAATGCCAAAATCCCGTACCCGCGATATCTCCGCCCTGCATCGTCGCGGGACACAGCGCGTAACCGATCCCCATCAAAATGCCGCAGATCGGCAGACAGGCTACCGGCAGCATCAGGGACTTTCCCAGTTTCTGCATATATTTCATTCCCATTACCTCCTTCTAAGGCAGCTCCCGCACCTTCCTGCGCAGCTTAAGCACCGCGGAGGGCGATACGCTCAGCTCATCCACCCCAAGTTCCAAAAAGCGCTCCGTAAGCGTCTCATCCGCTGCCAATTCTCCGCAGATACCCACCCAGATACCTGCCGCATGCGCATTTTTCACAGTCATCTCAATCAACCTGAGAACAGCCTCATGGTGCGCATCACAAATCTTCTCCAGCTTCCGATTCTCCCGATCCGCCGCCAGCGTGTACTGCGTCAGATCATTGGTGCCGATACTGAAAAAATCGACTGCCCGCGCCAATCTGTCGGAAATCAGCGCCGCGGCAGGTGTCTCGATCATGATTCCCAATTCCACCTCGCCCGGCACATATCCCTCCTGTAAAAGTTTTTTCCTGACGTCCTCCGCAATCTGCCGTATCCGCACAACCTCCTCCATGGAAACGATCATCGGAAACATAATAGCCAGTCTGCCGTACGCAGATGCGCGGTATAGCGCTCGCATCTGTACGGTAAAAATATCTTCTCTGTCCAGACAGATGCGGATGCCGCGATAGCCTAACGCTGGGTTCTCCTCCTCATCCAGTTGAAAGTAGTCTGCTCTTTTATCCGCGCCGATATCCAGCGTGCGGATCACGACCTTGCGCCCCTCCATCTTTTCAAGAACCGCCCTGTACGCCGCAAACTGTTCCTCCTCCGTGGGCGCACTCTCCCGCCCAAGGTAGAGAAATTCACTGCGAAACAGCCCGATGCCGCCAGCATCCGCCAGCAGCGCCGCATCCGCGTCCGCTACATTTCCTATATTAGCATAGATATTGATCTTCTTTCCGCTCTTTGTCCGGTTTTCCTGTCCTTTTAGCTGCTCCAGGGCAAGAAGATCCGCCTCCCACGCCTCCTTTCCGGAAAGGAGGCGGGTCAATAGCGCCTCCTCCGGCTCCACAATGAGATTCCCCGCAAAACCGTCCACCACACAGGTCTTTCCCTGCAAAGAATCTGCAAGCGAAAATTCTGTATTTACCAGCGCCGGTATTCCCATGCTCCTCGCCAGGATCGCCGTGTGTGAGTTCACCGATCCCTTCACCGTCACAAACGCCAGAATCTTATCCTTATCCAGCTTTAAGGTCTCGCCGGGCGTCAGATCTTCCGCCGCCAAAATCACCGGTTCCTCCGATCGGATTTCCTCCTCCGGCAGCTGCAAGAGCGCACGCAGAACGCGCTGCGAAATGTCGTTGATATCCGCCGCCCTGCTTCTCATGTACTCATCCTCCATGCCCGCAAGCATGGCGGCAAAACTCTTGCCCGCGCTGTCAACGGCATATGCTGCCTGATATCCTTCCGTAAGCTTCGCCGACACCGTTCCCAGATAATATTCATCCTCCAGAAGCATCCGATGGCTCTCGAAGATCTGCGCCTGCTCCTCGCCCATATCGGCGAGCGCCTCCTCATAAAGATGCGCAAGTTCCGCCTTTGCTTCTTCGACCGCAGCAAGAAAACGCGTCCGCTCCGCTTCCGGGTCGGACGCCTTTTGTACCGCCGCATGATAGTCCGTCCTTCTGTGAAGGTACAACCTGCCGACAGCAATTCCCTTCATTACGCTTTTTCCGCGATATGTTTCCATCCTGATTTCATCCTCACCAACCGGTCCGCGTCCCTATCTGAACAGACGGAGGATCCCGTCACCCGCCGCCACTTCTCCTTCTCCGGTCGTCTCTATTTTATCAAAGGCATCCGAGTTGCAGATAACAATGGGCGTCGCCAGATCATAGCCCGCCTTCGCAACCGCTTCCAGATCGGCTTCCAAGAGCAGATCGCCCTTCTTCACCTGCTGCCCTTCCTCCACATGGATCGTAAAATATTTCCCGTTCAGCTTCACCGTGTCCAACCCGATGTGCAAGAGCACCTCCGCACCCTCTGTCGTTTTGATCGCCGCAGCATGCCCTGTGGGAAAAAGCGTAACCACGGCTCCGTCCGCGGGCGCATAAAACTTTCCCTCAGACGGTACAATGGCGACCCCCTGCCCGAGGATCCCCGCGCTGAATGTGGGATCCTTCACCTCCTGCAGGACCTTCAACCGCCCCGCACAAGGCGCCGAGATTTTGATGTCGCCTTTTCCTCCAAAAATACCTTTTAAAAATCCCATGCGCGCTCCTTTCCCTCTCCCGGCTTCCGCTTTCTACGATTTTCGCATCTTTGCGCTTTTATCTCACTGTTATTTTAGCAATTGATACCATGCAAGTCAAGTCCTTCGGCACCCTTTTATTTGCATTTTATCCATATAAATCGCGCATTTATAGGATATTTTTGTGCAAATGCCACATATTTGATTTCCTTTCTCTAATACCCCTTTACAAATCGCTCAAAAAGACGAAATAATAAATATAAGAAAGCACAGGGAACAACATATATAAATCGTTTGAGAGACAAGGAGGTATCTCATATGGGAATCAATTTGACCGGATTAAACTCAGGGATGGCGGACACCTACTCCACCCTGCTCGGCGGCATGAGCGGCGGCGATGATGCCGGCGGGATGGGTTCGCTTCTGGGTGACTACGCTGCCATCAAGAACGGCAGCTATGGCAAGATGCTTAAAAAATACTACAGCAAGCTGGAAAAACAGGAAGCGGAGGAGAGCGGCAAGACCGATCAGAAGACCGCCGGAAAAACAAAGGACGCTTCTTCCGCATCGGCGGCAAAAGCCCTTTACAAGTCTGCTTCCACCCTCGAGAACTTAAACTTTGACGATCGCAGCGAGGAAAACATCGGCAAGATCACGGACGCGGTCTCTGCCTTTGTAAAGGACTATAACAACCTGATGAAAAGCGCGGATAAGAGCAAAAACACCACCGTGCAGAAGCAGGCGGAATCCCTTTACAATACCTACTACACAAACTATAAGCTCTTTTCCAAGGTTGGCGTCACCTTAAATTCTGACAGAACGCTCTCGTTCGATCAGGACACCATGAAAACCGCGCTGAAAGACACGGAGCACGGCAAAGGCGCAACGGTAAAGACTCTGTTTGGCGGCATCGGTTCCTTTGCAGACAAAGCGATGAACAAGGCCAGCCAGATTTATCGGGCGGCAGGGGACGGCGAGTCTGTCACCTCCTCCAAGGCAAAGTATGCGGGCACAAGCTCCTACGCTTCGACCACAGGCTCATCCGCTACCAAGAAAGAAGATGAGAGTAAGACGGTAACGGACGCAAGCTGTGCCTCTGCGGCAAACAGCCTTTACAAGTCCATCGAGAACCTGGGCGCCACAGATATGTCAAACTCCAACAAAGAAGCGCTCTATAAGGCATTCAACAACTTTGTTAAGGACTACAATGCTCTGATCAACAATACGGCAAAGAGCAAAAACTCCAATGTCGTTAATCAGGCAAACTACTTAACGGGCATCGTTTCCAATAACCGCTCCGCATTCTCCAAACTGGGCGTCACGATCAACTCCGACAAGACCCTGTCTCTGGATGAAGAAAAATTTAAGGATGCGGATATGAGCGCCGTCAAAGATCTCTACAACGGCGCCTATTCGGTAGCAGAAAAAATGACCGATAAGGTCAACAGCATTTACCGTTACGCAACGCAGGGCGAGACCCTGAACAAACAGACCTACAACAACGGCGGCAGCGGGATAGGCGCACCGACCATGGGGTCTATGGTGGATGCGATTCTGTAATACAAAAAATGATTCGGCAAAAGTGAAATAGTATAACCAACGCAGACGCGCTTTCGCTCCGCTCCGGACGTAATGGTTATACTATTTTCACTTTTTACGATTATGCTAGATTCTTATTGTCTCGATAATATTCTGCTTCTTTAATGCACCGGCTGAGATGCGCACCGTTGCCCACATCACCAAAAAGGATAACAAGATCGTTATCACGATTGCCGCCCAGGGCATGTGAAAGGGGATCGGGAACAGTATTTTGACGCAGTGCGCCATCATCAAAACGATCAGCATACCGATCGGCAGTCCGACGACCAGCGCCTTCCCTGCGCAGAGAACGCTTTCCACGGTAAGCATCTTTCGCACCGATTCGGAGGGCATTCCCACACTTTGTAATACCGCAAACTCTCTGACCCTTGATTTGATCTGAAAACTGACTGTGCTGACCACATTCAGCACACCGATCAACCCCAGCAGAAACACAAAGGCATAGAGGAAAACAGCGGCAAGTATAATGGCAATATTCATGATCCTTGCAAAATCCTGCGCACCAAACACCCTGCTGGTGTACCCCGCCTCGCCGTAGTCCAGACCGTTTTGCGGAAAATAGCTTTCCAGCACGTCCTTGGCATACGCCATAAAGCCCTCCTCATCCGCAGGATTGGCCATCCAGTTATAGCCGCGCACCGTCATTCCCGCCGCAGGTACAATCAGGCGGATGGGATTGGTATTCGGATACAGTAACTGTTTGGGAATCTCCTCCAGAGTCAGTGCACTGTCAATCTGTACCGTATCCCGGCTTCCGTCCGCCTTTTCCAGCCGCAGCGTGGTGACCGTCTCTGACAGGGGAACAATGTGGCGCTCTGTCCCCTTATCATTATAGTGATAATCATTTAACAGGATCGTCCCCCCTGTGGCAATGCCCAACTGTGCACACAGGTCGCCGTAGTGCTTATCATCAAGAATGATCCGCTCCACTTCCAGAATGATTTCCGATCGTCCCTCATCATCCTTAGTCGCTATCGCCTGCCGCATTTCTTCCGTGAGGTCCTGTTCGCTAAGCATGGCAACATAGGTCGTATAATCCTGTCCATCCCCGTAAATATCCGTTTCCATGTATTCCCTGAGCTTTGCCGTGATCTCCTCCGCCGTCTCGGCTGTAATGGGAAAAGCACACTCCTGCTGCCTGCGGCCCGTCTTTGGGTTGACGGTGTTCTTAAAATTAGCCGTGTAGTCCGCGATCATGGAATATCCGTAATCCATCGTAATATAATCCTGGATGCCGCCCGCAATTTCCTGCAATCCGCTCAGTGTGATAAAAAGCATGATACTGATGGAAAATGCCGTGACCGCCGAATGTATACGCTTTCGATAAGAAGACACATTCTTACGCGCCAGCTGATATTCGACCCTTCCTTTTGCGTCGATCGTGATCCGGGTCCGCTTATATCCCGAGGTGTCTGTCTCGCCGCCGTTTCGCAGACAGTCTAAGGCTGAAATGCGCATCGCCTTCCTTGCGGGAAGCATGGCGGCAAACAGGGCCGTCCCCAGAGAAATCACGACGGAAACAAACAGGGCTGCCGGTGAAAAGACAAAGGAAAGCGCAAAGTTGACCTGCCTCATCATCGAACGCACCAGCACATTTAATTCTTCCATATAAAGATTTACAACCGCGATGCCAAGAAAGCTAAACAAATATCCGGCCAGAACCCCAAAGGGAATCGCCACCGTACAAAGCAGCACACATTCATACATGATCGTCTGATAGATCTGCTTTTTGGTGGCCCCCACGCATTTTAGAGTGCCAAACTGTGCCACTCGTTCGTTGGCGCTCATGCGGAACGCATTGGAAATCACGATCACGGACATGGCAATAATCAGCGCCGCCAAAAATACAGCCGGGACAAGCAGTATCATCATATAAGCGCCGCCGTACAAGCCGTAATCCTTACCGAGAAAATTTACAAGCATCGTCCTGCCGCTGGCCACAAAATTTACGACCGCCGTCAGCAAAGCGGCGGAGAGTGCGATCGCCGTGGCTGTGACAGCAGTCCTGCCCTTCTTTCTTTTCAGCTGCTTAAAAGCAAATGAGAATAAGATGTTCATGCGCGCATCACCTCATCTCTGATGATCTTCCCATCACTGATGGTCAGGATCCTGTCCGCCTGCAAGGCGATCTTTTCGTCATGTGTAATCAGGATCAGCGTCTGATTTTCCTTGCGGTTGGCCGCCGTTAAAAGCTCGATGATCTCCCTGCCCGCCTTGCTGTCCAGATTTCCCGTGGGCTCGTCAGCTAACAGAAATGCAGGATCATTGATAAGCGCCCTGCCCACGGACACTCTCTGCTGCTGCCCGCCGGAGAGTTCTCCCGGAAGATGGTCTCTGCGATGTGACAGCCCTGTCATTTCTATGATCTTTGCCAATTTCTGCGCATCGGGCTTTCGGTTATCTAACAGACAGGGCAGCATGATATTCTCGTCCACCGTCAGATTGGGGATCAGGTTATAAAATTGGTAGACGATGCCGATATTCCTGCGTCGAAAAATCGCCAGCTCGCTCTCGCTCATCTCAAAAATGGACTCGCCGTCAACGATCACACTTCCCGATGTGGGGCGGTCGATGCCGCCCATCAGGTTCATGAGCGTAGATTTCCCGGAACCTGACGCCCCCACGATAGCGACAAACTCACCCTTTTTGACCTGAAAACTGACGTGATCCAAAGCCGTCACCCGATTGTCCCCGCTGCCGTAGATTTTTGTCAGCTCGTTTACTTCTAAAACTTCCATATGCCACCTCTTTCCGGAGTGTTTACGCGACGGCGCGATGCAAATCTCAAATTTGCATCTGCGATCCCGAGTTTGTAGCTCCTGCGCAAACTCGCGATTAAAAAATCAGCACATCAGTGTGATTTTTTAATCTGCCTCCTTTTCTTATCTTATCCCTTACTATAAGTAAGAAAAGTGACTCTCAGGTGACTATTTGTAAAATTTTAAGAAAAATGTCGCGCCAACTCCCTTTCCGCCGGGCTTCACCTCGATATCCCCGTTTTGCGCACGCATGATGGAGAGGGCAAGCGGCAGCCCGATCCCGTAACCGCCTTCTTTCTTAGAACTTTCAAATTTGCGGAACAATCGGGATATCTGTTCTCTTTTCAGACCCTCTCCCGCATCCGTGACGGATATCCAGTCATAAAGCGGATTCTCGCCGCAGTCTACCAGAATTTCACTGTTTTCAGGAGAACATTCCGAAGCGTTTTTCAACAGGTTGATAAGCGCCTCCGCCGTCCACTTTCGGTCACAGGACAGAGACAGATCATTTGCAAGACGCACAGACTGATTTCTGATATCCAATATGATCTCCACCGATTTGTGCGCCTCGTGAATAAGATCGCTGACTGTCGCTTCTTCCTTCGCAAAACTCGTAACGGAGGCGTCCAGTTTCGCCATCTTTAAAAGGGCGGTGACCAACCATTCCATGTGACGGACTTCCTTTTTGATATGAAAAAGAAATTCCTGCCGCTTCTTTTCGGGCGCATCCGTCATTAACTCTGTCATCAGCAGCACTGATGAGATCGGCGTTTTTAACTGATGCGAGATATCAGATAAATACTCCGCCAAATGCTCATTTTCTTTGGCAAGGACATTTTTCCGTTCCTGTTCGGCGTGCGCCAGAATATAAATATCATTCTTTAAAATACTGAGCGCGCCTTCCTTATGATCGCGCGGGTCAAAGGTCTGTCCGTCGAGCGCCATACGGATTCCCTCGGAAAGCGCCTGCAGTTCTTTTTTACGGATCCACACGATAACCGATCCCCCTGACTGTTGTAATGTTGACTGCATCCCCCAATTTCTCTCGCAGACGTCTGACATATACGGTCAGCGTGTTGTCCTCGACAAAATTGCCGCTGATATCCCAGATACACTCCAGAATCTGCTCTCTTTTTAGGAGAATGGCCTGATTTTGCGCAAACATCAGCAGCAGCCGATATTCAAGCGCCGTCAGATCGATTTCCCTGTCATCGATATAGACTTTGCCTGCCTCCACGTCAATGACCGCCTCCCCGATGCGAATACGGCCGCCGCTTCCCGCATCCTCATGCAGCGCCTTTTTGATTCGCGCCATCAGTTCCCGCATGCGAAAGGGCTTGGTAAGGTAATCGGCGGCGCCATCCTCAAGTGAGCGCACGATCTCGTCCTCTTCATCCACGACCGTCAGATAGATGACCGGCGTATGATGGGATTTCAATGCAAACGCAGCCTCTCTGCCCAAACCATCGGGAAGCTGCATGTCCAGCAGGGCAAGATTGAAATGCTGCTCAGCTGTTTTTACAAGTGCGTCCGCAATGTTTATGCAATGCGTCACCTGATATCCCTCTTTTTCCAAGGCATAGGTAAGCCCGGCCGCAAGCGTTTTGTCATCTTCGACCAGTAAGATATCCGCCATGGGAATCACCGTCTCTCTTTCCTGCTTTTTTCAAAAATCATAATACAGCCGCCAATTTGCACTGTCAAGCGCAGGAAAAAAGGACGGAGCCGTTTGGCTCCGTCCATATTGATACGCTTTCTTTCCATGCCGCTTTACGCGAAAGGATTCTCCGTCGGGTAAGGCAGGCTCTTCGGCTGGTTGTAACCGATCTCGCTCACATCCACGCCGATGTACTTGAATACTTCAAACAGAGCCTTGCCATAGTGGCCGAACGCAACCGCGCCGTGATGCGGGTAATTCTTCTCAATCAGCACGTGACGGTAGAATCTGCCCATCTCAGGGATAGCGAATACGCCGATACCGCCGAAGGACTGGTCGCTACGGGAAGCACTTCGCCCTCCGCCACATATGCGCGCAGGATATTGTCAGCCGTGCTCTGCAAACGATAGAAGGTGATGTCGCCGGGAACGATATCGCCCTCGAGCGTACCCTGCGTCACTTCCTCAGGCAGGGATCTTGCCATGATCATCTGATACTCCATGCTGCACTTACAAGCTTCTTGGAGCAGGTATTGCCGC
>JAAGKN010000629.1_pt1 | contig 63397 bp, 62 predicted proteins | sample 6206371 | NCBI WGS metagenome assembly JAAGKN01 (sample SAMN11533720, study PRJNA540317) | gut metagenome | isolation source: fecal pellets from male and female animal of same cohort | host: Peromyscus leucopus | place: USA:CA | collected 2017 | reverse complement strand
GTGCCTTCAGCCGTAAGTTCAGTGCTTTCAGCCGTAAGTTCAGTGCCGTGAGTTTTTAACTCACGGATGCCGTCTCCCTAATTCCTCTTTCCTGATTCTTTTAATTCCTGATTCTTATTTGTTTTTGAGGATGTCGCGGATTTCGGTGAGAAGTTTCTCCTCCTTGGTTGGTTCCGGAGCGGGGGCTGGAGCCTCCTCCTTAGCCTCCTTCTTCATAAACTTCATTGTCACTCTTAGAGCAACGAAGATACTGAGGGCAATAATGATGAAATCAACGATATTCTGGATGAAAAGGCCGTAATTTATCGCTACCTCCTCTACAGCGGCCACGCCATCGGCTGTGGCAGGTTTAGCCTCTGTGATCACATACTTGAGATTCTTGTAGCCATCGCCACCGGTGACGAGTGAGATCACAGGCATCAGGATATCGTTTACCAGCGAAGATACAATCTTGCCGAACGCACCGCCGACGATAACACCGACAGCCATATCAATCACATTCCCTTTTAGTGCGAATTCCTTAAAGTCAGTTAAAAATTTTCCCATGAAAAATAAAATGTATAGTTAGCATTGTTATAGTAGCGTAACCTTTTCACGGTTACCCCGTGGATTGTTTTATTAAAAACGCAAAAACATCAGAGAAGTTGCGGTATAGAACTCGAAAAAATAAACTGATCGGAGATCAGGCTGTTTATAAAACACTAAAAACGGGTTCTATGGATGGAATATGGTAAAATTACAACAAAAAATGTAAAGTATTACCATGTCGATCCGATTAAAACAGCCGACGTGGTTGCGAATGCTGATAAAAAGAGAGATATTTATGGAAGTATGCGAAAAAAAGCTTATATTTGCACAAACAAAAAATCGCATCCGGAACCGGAGATTTTCCGTTTCGGCAAAACGATTGAAAAAAACGCTTTTGCCGGGATAGGAAGAAGCTGTTGCGGAGAGAAAAAAATCTTCCCTTTCATGCATCTGGACCATGTTTGTGAATCAGGTTCAGAGCCTTGTCCGGAGATCGGAATCAAGTCGGCCGGACATGATTTGATGATGAATATATCTTAAGGTAAAATAATTAAAATATAACCAACCCAAAATAAAATTAAAAAAGATGACAAAAATTGGTATTAACGGCTTTGGCCGTATCGGACGTTTCGTTTTCCGTGCCTCTACTAAGAGAGACGACATCGAGGTTGTAGCAATCAACGACCTTCTTCCCGTTGACTACATGGCATACATGCTCAAGTATGACACAATGCACGGTCGTTTCGACGGCACTGTTGACTACGATCTGGAGAAGAGCCTTCTCATCGTAAACGGCAAGGAAATCCGCGTTACCGCTTGCCGCGACCCGAAAGAAATCGCATGGGGCGAGGTTGGCGCTGAATATGTAGTTGAGTCCACCGGTCTTTTCCTTACAAAAGAGAAAGCTCAGGCTCACATCGAGGCTGGTGCTAAATATGTTGTTATGTCAGCTCCTTCAAAGGACGACACCCCGATGTTCGTTTGCGGTGTTAACGACGAGTCTTACGTCAAGGGCACTCAGTTCGTTTCCAACGCTTCCTGCACCACCAACTGCCTTGCTCCTATCGCTAAGGTCCTCAACGACAAATTCGGCATCAAGGAAGGTCTCATGACTACTGTTCACTCTACAACCGCTACTCAGAAGACTGTTGACGGTCCCTCTATGAAGGACTGGCGTGGTGGCCGTGCCGCTTCCGGCAACATCATCCCCTCTTCTACCGGCGCTGCTAAGGCTGTAGGTAAAGTTATCCCCGAGCTCAACGGTAAACTCACCGGTATCTCTATGCGTGTCCCCACTCTCGACGTTTCTGTTGTTGACCTCACCGTTAACCTCGAGAAGCCCGCTACCAAAGAGGCTATCTGCGCTGCCATGAAGGAAGCTGCTGAAGGCGAACTCAAGGGTGTGCTCGGCTACACTGAGGACGCTGTTGTAAGCTCTGACTTCCTCGGCTGCCCCCTCACCTCTATCTTCGACGCTAACGCCGGTGTTTACTTGACCGACAACTTCGTGAAGGTTATCTCTTGGTATGACAACGAGATCGGTTACTCTAACAAGGTTCTCGACCTCATCGCTTACATGAAGAAAGTAAACGGTTGATAAGAAGTTTTATACTTCGTGAATATAAAAGTGTGTCAGGATTTGTTTCTTGACACACTTTTTCGTTTTTTGAGGGATGTGTCCGGGATTGATTTTCGATTGCGACAGATCCTTATCTCTTTTTATAGGCTTATGCCTATGTATAAGCTGATGCTTTTGTGAAGAGAAGAAGGGGATTGAAAAGGAGCAGGGGAGTTGAATATTTTATGTATATTTATTTAATAATAAAATTTTTTTTAAATATTTTTCCAAAAAATATTGCAGTGTAATAAAAATTGTAATATATTTGTGGCGTGAAACATATGGCGAATATGTTTTTCTCATAACAATGAATAAATATACGCATAATGAGACTGCGAGATGTAGGCTTATATGATGTTTTTGGAAGATATTCCAACTCATTCTATCCGATTGTAGGTGTCAGTGATAGAATGGGGGTGAACGATAGATGATATTGTTCATTTATGTTTGGTTGAATAATGGTACTTATCATGCTCTTAGTGGTATGAGCATACAACGCTCCGGGGATGTTGAGAAACATTTCCGGAGCGTTGTATTTGAGGGGGATTATTCGCTTGGGGGGATTATAAATCTTATAAATCGTATAAATCTTATAAGTCTTATAAAATTTAATTGTCAGGGCTTTTCTTTGGAGATTTGGATATCCATTTTTGTCCATAGGCAGTTGGGGAGTAGCCGCCAGAGTCCTACGAGAATGTTCCAGCGCCAGTCGATCACTGCCACTCTCTCTTTCCTGACTATGGCTTTGATTATGCGAGGCACGGCGTATTCGAGCGTCATCTCCATCGGATATTCCTGACCCGGCTTGAGGAGTGGTGTGTCTACCCAGCCCGGACGGATATCTGTGAAGGCTATATCCGCATCCTCGGCGTTGGCGAGTTGTTCGAGAGCAGTAAGATAAGTCTGCCCCATCTTCTTTGAAGCGGAGTAGGCGGAAAGGCGGCCAATGCCGTTGGTGCCGGCTACGGAAGTGATGGCTGCTATCTGTCCTTTGATATTATGGTCGCGGAAATATCGATAGGCGGTGCATATCATGCGTGCGAACCCGCAACAGTTTGTCTCGATGATCTCCACCTCTCGTTGCGGGAGGAGAGAAAGGTTTTCATATCCGATTCCGGCCACATGGAAATATATATCCATTCCGCCAAGGTTTCGGATAAGTGTATGCAGTTTCTCTACAGCATCCTCTTTTGTGACATCAATCGACATGTAATGCACAATTCCGGGATATTTTTTCTGCAAGGCGGCTAAAGTGTCAGTCTTGCGGGCGGCAAGGCCAACCGGCACACCGCGTGAAGCCAACTCCTCCGCCACCTGCAGACCGATTCCGGAGGATGCTCCCATAATCACGACTCTTTTCATAAAAAAATTTTTTATTATAGTAACAACCTCCAAGAAGATAATGTTTTATGAATATCATTGTAGCTGATATAAATTACGCTCCATTTATTATCATTAAAAATTTGAAGGTATCGTATTAAATGTATATTTTTGTCAGAGATGCGTAATCACTTGACATATACATACCATGAAAACGAAAAACAATGAGCTGAAGATCGACAGCAGACGTATCGAGAAAAACAGACGTATGCTGGAATTGCTGTCTCAGACATTTCCCGACATTTCATCTGCCTCTACGGAAATCATCAATCTTGAGGCTATACTGAATCTTCCCAAAGGAACCGAACATTTTGTGGCCGACATACATGGCGAGCATGAAGCCTTCAGGCATATCCTGAAAAATGCTTCCGGCAACATCAAGCGCACTGTGAAGGATTTGTTCGCAAATTCCCTGCGTGGCGACGACATCACACAGCTCTGTTCTCTCATCTATTATCCGGAAAGCAAACTTGAACTTATCAAATCGGAAGAGAGAGACCTCAGCGATTTCTATCAGATAACGCTGCATCAGCTTGTGAAGGTGCTTCAGACAGTTTCCTCGCAGTATACACGTTCCAAAGTAAGAAAGTCTCTCCCGAAGGAATTCTCATACATCATAGAGGAGTTGCTGCATGAATCACCCTCCGGAGTGAACAAGCAGAGCTATTATTCACGTATCATAGAGACAATAATCTCCACCGGACAGGCTGATGAATTCATAATCGCGATATGCAACGTGATCCAGAAACTCAGCATCGACCATCTGCATATCCTCGGCGATATCTACGACCGCGGCCAGGGTGCGCACATAATCCTCGACACACTCCTCGGATACAAGGATTACGACATCACTTGGGGCAACCACGACGCCCTCTGGATGGGAGCCGCCGCGGGCAACGAGTGCTGCATCGCCAATGTGCTACGCATATCGCTGCGCTACGACAATATGACCACCCTTGAGGACGGCTACGGAATCAACCTCGTGCCTCTCGCCACTTTCGCAATGGAGACATACGGCGACGACCCCTGCGAGGTGTTCCTGCCGAAAGTGGGTTGTGATGATTCCGCCCTCTCCATAAAGAGCCGCAAGCTTATCGCGCAGATGCATAAGGCGATCACCGTGATCCAGTTTAAAATCGAGGGTGCGCTCATCGACAAGCATCCCGAATGGGAGATGGCCGACCGCAAGATTCTCCACAATATCGATCAAGCTAAAGGAACAGCCATTATTGATGGAAAGGAATATCCATTGAAAGACAGCCGCTTCCCGACAATCGACCCCGCCGATCCATACGCCCTCACAGAGGAGGAGGCGGAACTTATGGAGAAACTCACACATTCATTCCGCATATCCGACAAGCTGAAACGCCACATAGGAGTCTTCTTCTCACACGGCTGCATGTATTGTGTGAGCAACTCCAATCTCCTTTTCCACGCCTCGATACCCCTGAACGAGGATGGAACATTGAAAGAGGTGAAGCTTCTTGACAAGAGATATAAAGGCAAGGAACTCCTTCACCAGATAGGGATGCTGATGCGGAGCGCGTTCAACAGCGACACACCGGCAGATATCGCTGAATATGCCAGGGATTATTTCTTCTATATATGGTGTGGACCCGATTCTCCATTGTTCGACAAAGCCAAGATGGCTACCTTCGAGCGTTATCTCACCACCGACAAAGAGGTGCAGGAGGAGGTGAAAGGCCATTATTACCGCCTCCGTGAGGATCCCGACACATGCAACATGATTCTCGACGCATTCGATGTGAAAGGTGAACACCGCCACATCATCAACGGTCATGTGCCTGTGAAAGCCGGAAAAGGGGAGAGCCCTATAAAAGCGAAAGGGATGATGATGGTGATCGACGGCGGATTCTCCAAAGCCTACCACAACACCACCGGCATAGCCGGATACACACTCGTATTCCACAGCCAGGGATTCGAGCTTGTGCAGCACGAGCCCTTCTCCTCAGCTGAAGAGGCTGTGAGAAACGGAAGCGACATTCTCGGCACAACCACCATCGTCGAGCTTAGCTCGCAGTTCCTTCGCGTGCGCGACACGGATAAAGGAGCCGAACTCCAGGGGCAGATCAACGAACTTATGGAACTTCTGTATGCCTACCGTCATGGAATCATAAAAGAAAGGAAATAAGCATAAACATGTTAAATGGTAAACATCCCTGCTTTATGGGTAAGCAGGGATGTTTTTTGTATAATAAAGGTATAAATATACATAATATGCAAAAATATTCATCGTTGCTCCTCAGTATGTTAAGCAACATATCCATTTAGACAAGTGTTTGTAAAAAAAAGTTAAATATTACATATTCCAGAAAAAAAAGAACTTGTAAAAAGAAAAAAAAGAATAACTTTGTACAAAAATACCATGATTGACCTCAAAATCCTCAGGAAGGAATTTTCTGACAGGCTCTGATTGCATAAATATTATGCTTGTTATCCCTTTTCAGAATGTCAATAATTAAAAGGATATATGAATTTATATACCGAAATCTGACAAAATGAAAATCCATGGATAATCCTGTTTTCAATTGCTTCCGGTTAATATCTGTTTAATCCGGTTTATAAAGCTGAAAATGCTTCGGAGATCGGTTTTTGGAGATGGAAACCTGAATAATTAAGAATGGTTTTTTTGTAGAATGCTATTCGAATAATGGTTTTGATGGAATTAGAAAGAACGGATCCGGTTTTATCCATAATTTCTTACGGATCCGATGACAACGAGACGATAAACGAATATTAAACTTATAGTAACGAGATGAAAAAACAACTACTATTATTATTCCTCGCAGCTTCAGCCGCAATCTCCACATATGGAGAATCGACTGTGGGAAGCGTGTTCTGTTCTGATTTCAAGAAGGATTTTGAGAATGGCGGCACTCTTTCCGAGGGCTGGAGTTCAAAAGGTGTGGAGGGGCCTGTGGCGGAGTCCATGACACAATATTTCGGAAACTACAGCGCCACAAACGCTTTTTCCGTTCTTGAGTTCGACTCTTTCTACGGAGCTTTCACTCCATCTGAATTCAGTGTGGCTGAAGGGTCTGACCAATGGCTTTATACTCCGGAATTCGAGGTTACAGAAGATGCGATGATCATTTCATTTGATGTGGCTGTCGTAAATTCAGGTGATAAGAATAATTTCAAACTTTATATATCCGAATCCGCAGGTGCGGAAGACGACTATTATGAGATAATGGGAAGTTCCGTTACCGGCACAGAGGGAAAAACTGTGGTAAGCAGCCGCTCGTTTGTGCTTGACGGATATAAAGGAGAGAAGATCCGCCTTGCTTTTGTGAGCAATGGAAACCATTCCGGAATGATGGGATTCGGAGAGATAAGCGTGGCTCCTTTCTATGTGGGGGTAGAAAACCTTGAGGCTCTCAAGACTGTGGTTATCGATGACATGCATCCCGGCTTCACTGTATATGCCGACATAGCCACTCCCTACAAGGCAAATTCTGTGACAGCGCTCCTCACCACTGACGACGGCTATGAATACAAGGCTGTCACTAACGGAGCTTTCTCACAGAATATAATCAATGCGACATTCAATTTCCCCTCAATCGATATGCAGGGGAAAACAGAGGTGGGCTACAAGATTGTGTTCACTCCTAATTATGCAAATGCTCCATCTGTGGAGATTTCAGGAATGTTGAACTACGGTGTGTGCACATATCCCGGCGTTCTTGTCCTTGAGGAGCTTACAGGCACATGGTGCAGCTGGTGTCCCTATGGTGCAGGTGTGTTGGAATATCTTCAGGACACATACAACGGTGGCGACAAGGGTCTGGCTCTCGGATTCGCTGTCCACAGCGGAAACGTTTCAGTTGACCCCATGGAGGTGCCCGATTTGCTTAATGCTACACAGGCCGCTGCCAAGCGCCTTAATTTCAGCGGTTTCCCATATATGATGATCAACCGCAGCGCAGGTATTCATCCTGCTGAGTCGCTCGATTACTGCCGCAGCACAATCGCCAAGGGTTCATATGCCAATGTCAAGATCCGTGAGGTTGCCCTTTCCGACGACAAGAGCGAGATGACAGTGAAATATGACGGTTTCCTCTCATTTGATGCAGAAGGTACAGGCTTGAATGTACTCGCTTATGTGACACAGAATAACATGACCGGCAAAGGAAGAACCTGGAAACAGGCCAACAATCTCAGCAGCTACACATCACAGCGTATCGAGAGCGAGCTTGGCGCGGATGTTGTTCCTTACTTCGAGAAATTCATCAATGGCGCGGAGAATCCTGTGGAGATGGCCTTCGAGGATGTAGCAAGATATGTATATCCCGCTTATGCCGGTGTCCGCATCGAGGGAGCATGGAAGAAAGATGAGGCGAAGGAGATGTCAATGACTGTGCCTGTGCTTGATTATGTTACAGATCTCAATGAAGCTGAGGTTGCTATCATATTCACAAGCGCCGCTTCAGGCGAGGTTGTGGCCGCTGACCGTATGTCGATCTCCGGAACTAACGGTGTGAATGAGATTTCAGACTCTCTTTCCGCTGCCGCTCAGGTCTACATGATTGACGGAAAGCTGTATGTTGAGACTGCTGCTGATGCCGTTGTCGAGATTTACACTACAGATGGCAGCTGCATGATGCGTCAGAATGTCGTGAATGGATTGAATACAATCGATATGCCGGAAATTTCCGGTATCGCCATCGTAAGAGTGATTGATGGAGCGAATGTCGTTACAGGCAAGTTCGCTGTGAAATAATATTGGTCTTATATGCCGCGCCGTTTCAAAAGGCGGCGCGGCTACCTGAAACTTTCAATAGATAAAGAGATATAACAATTAATAACTAACAAAAACCAACTACCTATGAGCAAGAAATTTACTTTTGCACTTATGGCTTTGGCCATGTCAGCTCTCACCTCAACAGCTGCCATCAACGATGAACCCATCTTTGATGTGGATGATATCCCCGGCGAGACAAAGATGTACACCATGACCGTTACAGCTCTCTCGCTTGGTACTGAGATTCCTTCCACTTATGAGCATAGCGAAGTTCACTTCGGTGATAACGGTATGGTCTACTTCTTCAACTTCACAGGGGAGAATAATGACACCTATATCATGGGTGCAAAAAAAAGTGACTCGGAAATCACAATCCCTCTCCCCCAGCTTGAAAGTATTAATATCAATGGCAGTCAGGAGACACAGATGATTCTTGACCTTGTCAAGGAGGTTGATGTTCCTGAGGAAATTAAGACATTATTTCCTGGCATGTGGGAGTATTTGTTCCCGACATGGTACGGCGTAGCATATGATATGGAGACTTCAGTTTCTGTTATGATCGATGAGGACCAGAGCATGCATCTTGAATGTCCCGAAGGTCTGATGATCGGTCTCGTCGAGACTCCTCCATCAAATCCTTATACTTGTCCGGTAGCTGTGCCTATCACAAGCATCACTTTCACTCCTGAGTTTGAAGTGCCTGATGTTCCCACTGGCGTTGATATGATTGACAATGGTGTTGAATCTGTAGTTTACTACGATCTCCAGGGCCGTGTGGTTGAGAATCCTGCTGAAGGAAACATCTACATCAGCGTAACTACCAAGGCTGACGGTTCAAAAGTGTCTCAAAAGATTGTTAAATAAGCTTTTACATTAATTCCGATAAAGAATCGTGCTTCGTCATGAAGTGCGATTCTTTAGGAATTATCCTCTTAATTCCGATAGAAATACCGGATTGAATGGAATTTTATAAATTAAAACTATTTCCCGCTTGAAAAGCGGCTTGCAATAAGCTGCAGAGGGCGGTAAAAGAGATACAAATCCATTAATAACCTGATATACAATGAAACGATTAACAGTGACCTGTGCTGCGGCTTTGGCATTGTTGGCTGGAAGCAATGCAGATGCCCAGGTAACAATGAAGCAGGCGCAGTCTATGATTGAAAACGGCCAGGCCCGCAAGCTGCCCGAAGGATTCCTTCTTCCGGAGGGAGAGGAATTCTCTGCAGACCTGAAGTTCCCTCAGGCTGCCAGAAATATGCGTGGTGTGCCGAAACCCACAAATCCGTTTGAATTGAAGTCAACGGCAGGTAAAGACCCGATGCGTCTTACCGCTGGTGGCGCCGATGTATGCGGTCTTGTGATTTACAGCGACGACCATGAAGTTATCCCTTATGGTCTGTGGTCGATTGAAGCTTCCACATTGAAATGCCGCTGGGTAGACATGTTCGCTTATGACAATGGCTATCACATGCGCAACGGTTTCTATATGGACGACAAGATTGTCGGCAACGCTCTCTATTCATTCATGGGATATATCTTCGGATATTATCGTGTTGTGCTCGACTATTTCACAGGCGATCTCATCGAGCAGAATGAATATGACTATACTGACCATGATGTGCTTATCTACAGCAAGCTTGACTATAACAGCAAGGATGGTTTCGTATATGGTGTGGTTATGGAGGATGACGGTTCAAACGGATGGTACCGCACTTCTCCCTCAAGCTTCGACAGCGGTGAGCGCATCAGCGACATGACCAAGGGTATGACCTCATTGTGTTACTGCTCCAAGGATGGCAATTTCTATGGATTCAACAGCAATGGCTATCTGATGCGTATCGAGCCGGAGACAGGTAAATACACCAACGTCCTCGACATGAACAGCACAGCAATGAAAAATATCTCATTCAGTGCCATGTCGTCGATTGTATGGAGTCCTGTCGAGAATGTGTTCTATGCTTCCCTGAGAAGCGATGCAGCCGCTTATCTCTTCAAGATCGATCTCGCGGAGATGAAGGTGCTGGAGCCGATCAGTATCATTCCTGAGAAGGCCCAGTTCTCTTTCATGATCACATCCGATAGTGAGAATAACAACAATCTGAGTCCTCTTCCCCCCACATATGTCTCCTCTTCATTCCCTGACGGCTCGACAACAGGAACTGTTGATTTCCGCATGCCTACAGAGACTATCGATGGCACGAAGATAGAGGGCACTCTTTATGCATTCCCCTCTGTCAACAGTGTGGCAGTAGGTCCTGAAGAGGGTTATACAGCACAGCCCGGCGAGGTTCTTACAGTCAATTTCACAGATGTTCCCGAGGGTACAGACAGCTTCAAGATGTATGTCCTCTCCGACAAGGGAAGAAGCCGCACAGCAGAGCAGACAATATTCGTGGGCAACGATTATCCGTTGGCTCCCAAGAATGTCACTTTGAAAGAAAACAAGGTAAGCTGGACAAAAGTGAGAGCCGGTGTCAACGGCGGCTATCTTGCCACAGGCGAGCTTGTTTACAAGGTATATGTCAATGGTGAGTTTGTAGGGGAGACATCAAGCACATCCCTTGAGTTCGACCTCGACATGCAGAACAATTATTTCACTGTATATCAGGCAGAGGTTACATGCGAGTGCAGAGGAAAGGTTTCCCAGCCCGGAGTTTCCAACTCCATCAAGGTGGGTAAGCCTCTGGAGCTTCCTATGACAATTATCCCTGATGAGGAACAGGATAAGCTCACAACAATAATCAATCCCGGCAACGACAAGGCTTTCTGGTGGCTCAACGATCCTTACGGATTCATGCTCGGCTCATATGTGGAGAAAGGTAACGACGACTGGATCATCCTGCCTCCGTTTAACGCAACTTCCACCGATAAATACTATACCCTCACATTCGAGGCCACACGTATCGAGGATTATTCTTTCGATGAGTTCCTGAGCGTATTCGCAGGCACAGAGGCTACCGTGGAGGCTATGACAGTTGAGGTGCTTGGTGAATTCACTCCCACCACAGCCGGAAGAAAGAATGAATATGAGAGATATGCAGTGCTCTTCAAGGCTCCTGCCGAGGGTGCATGTTATCTCGGATTCCACGGAAGATCAACAATGTCAGACAGCGGTCTGATTTTCCGCAACATCAATGTATTCGACAGCAATGTTACCGATGAATCTCCCACAGAGGTTCTCAACCTTGACGCCCAGCCTCTTGAGAGCGGTGTGCTTAAGGCTACTGTATCGTTCAACATGCCGAGAAAGACAGTCGGTGGTGAGAATATCGCCAAGGATGCCGATCTGAAAGTGACAGTGAAGAGCGAGGCTCAGACACTTGTTCTTTCCGGAGCTCCCGGTGAGCGTATCTCAACTGAGATCGAGACTGTACAGGGTCAGAACATATTGACAGTGATGCCGGGTATCGGTGATCTTGGTTCACTTATGTCGGAAGTGGTTGTCTACACAGGCGTTGTGCCTCCTGTGACTCCCAAGGTGACAGGTCTGACAGTTTCTCCTGACATGCAGACAATGACATTGAAATGGGATCCTGTCTACACAGGTGTTGACAATGGTCCGGTTGATCCCGACGATATCCAGTATGTGATCTACAAGCAGGTGATTCCGATTCTTGGTTCAGCAAGATGGGAGAAATTCGCAGAGGTAGGTAAGGAGACATCATTCGTTTACCATGCCGAGACAGATTATCCCGACTATGTGCTTCTCGGTGTGGCATCGGTTAACGCCGCAGGTGAGAACGGTAGTATCGCAGCAGCCCAGGGATTGTGCGGAACACCCTATGTGATTCCTATGAGCGAGAGCTTCGAGAGAGGTCTCTTCCAGCTTTCTTCATGGTCTTCAAAAGAGCCTAATGCTGATTACAAAATCGTATACACTCTTGACGAGCTCGCTCCTTATGGAGATTTTGACACTGACCAGAAATATGCGTTGGTTGGTATCGGTGAGGTAGGCGACAAGGGCCGTCTCGCAGTACCCCGTTTCAGCACAGAGAATCTTGACGAGGCATTCTTCTCCTGCAATATCTACACAGGCAAGAACGCATCTCCGATCACACTCTATGCTGGCTACACAGGCGCAGAGAAACTGATCGAGTTTGGCAAGATCGAGCCCAACGGATCTGACTTCTCCGATGTTACATTCACACTTCCCAAGGAAGCTATGGGTAAGCTCTGGGTTCAGATCTATATGGACACTGAGTTCACAGCACCCGGCAATATCTTCGTATTGCAGTCGGTTGATGTGACTGACATCACAGGCGTAAGCTCAGCATCTGTTTCAGAGGCAAGCGTGATCGCCGGCAACGGAATGATCACAGTGAACGGCTGCGCAGGCAAGACAGTTACAGTGAATTCAATCAACGGCTTCACAATGGTTCGCGACATACCTGTTGCCAACACAGCTGAATACCGTCTTGCAAAGGGCATTTACATTGTAAGTGTAGGTGATAGAAAAATGAAAGTGGCTGTTAAATAACCGGCCTTGATAAATACCGGCATATGCCGGGGATTAATTAAAAACGGGGATTTGCCTTCCGGGGCATATCCCCGTTTGATTTATTGAAAAGATTGTATTATATTCATTGAAAAGATTGTATTATAATGAATATGGAAAAGAGAAAACCGCTTCTTGTGGTATCGACAGGTGCGGGAGTAAGCAAGGAGAGCGGATTGTCAACCTTCCGCGACAGTGACGGACTTTGGGAGAATTATCCGGTGATGGATGTGGCTTCGGCCGATGGGTTCCGGAGGAATCCGAAGCTCGTGCATGATTTCTACAATGCACGCCGTCATGATCTTCTCAAAGCGGAGCCCAATGATGCCCACAGACTTCTGGCGGAGCTTGAGAAGGATTATGATGTGAGGATAATAACGCAGAATGTGGATGATCTTCATGAAAGGGGAGGATCCACGAATGTGCTTCATCTCCACGGCGAGCTGATGAAGATACGCTCCGTAAGCGATCCCGGATATATAGAGACGCTTGATGAGGAGCATCTTGATACGACACCCTCCACACGAGGAAAGCGAGGCGACCTGATGCGTCCCCACATAGTGTTTTTCCAGGAGGCTGTTCCGAATATGGAAGCGGCGGTGGAGCTGGCAGCCAAGGCAGATATCTTTGTAGTGATAGGGACCTCGCTTGTGGTGTATCCGGCGGCGTCGCTGCTTCATTTCGTAAGGGAGGAGGCTCCAAAATTCTACATAGATCCCAATCCGGCCGACACATCCGGAATAAGAAACATGACCGTGATACGCTCCACAGCCACAGAAGGGATGCGCCGGCTCGCGCAACTCCTGAAGGAAAAGAGAGAAGAGGAAGTGGATAAAAAATAAGGAATTGTGTTGCACAACATATGCAAGCCTGAGCCGGAGGGGTAAAAAAATAATTAATTTTGTGAAACCTAACACTACTCAAAAAAAAACTGAATATGGCAAAAGTTAAAGGAGCAATCACAGTCAATGTGGAGCGTTGCAAAGGATGCAATCTCTGCGTTGTGGCATGTCCTACCGACACGTTGGCGCTTCAGCCCAACGAGGTCAACGACCGCGGTTATCATTACGCGTATATGGCTAACCCTGACAATTGCACAGGATGCTGCTCCTGCGCGTGGGTATGTCCTGACGCCTGCATCGAGGTTTATCGCGTAAAGGTAGACTGATTCCTTTCAATTAATCTCTAACCCCAATCCTGAAAACACAATAACACAGATATGAAAGAAGAAGTAAGACTAATGAAGGGTAACGAGGCCATCGCCCATGCCGCCATCCGCTACGGTTGCGACGGTTACTTCGGCTATCCCATCACCCCCCAGTCGGAGGTGCTCGAGACCCTTGAGGAGCTGATGCCCTGGGAAACCACCGGCATGGTTGTGCTTCAGGCTGAATCGGAAGTGGCCGCCATCAACATGGTCTATGGCGGCGCCGCAGCCGGCAAGGCCGTGATGACCTCATCGTCATCGCCGGGTGTGAGCCTCAAGCAGGAGGGTATCTCCTATATAGCCGCCGCATCGCTGCCGGCACTGATTCTTAACGTGATGCGCGGCGGTCCCGGTCTCGGCACCATCCAGCCCTCGCAGGCCGACTATTTCCAGGCCACCAAGGGTGGCGGCCACGGCGACTACCATCTGATCGTGCTCGCTCCCTCGACCGTGCAGGAGATGGTCGACTTCGTAGGCCTCGGCTTCGACCTCGCTTTCAAATATACAAACCCCGCCATGATTCTCGCCGACGGTATCGTAGGCCAGATGATGGAGAAGGTGGTTCTTCCCGAGCAGCGTCCCCGCCGCACGGAGGAGGAGATCCGCCAGCAGTGCCCCTGGGCGGCCGACGGCCGCAAGGATCTGCGCAAGCGCAATGTGATCACATCGCTGGAGCTGGAATCGGCCCGCATGGAGGTGATCAACCATGAGCTTCAGGCGCGTTACCGCGAGATCGAGCGTAACGAGACCCGCTGGGAGGAGATCGACGTGGAAGGCGCCGATTATCTGATCGTGGCCTTCGGCTCGATCGCCCGCATCTGCACGAAGGCCAAGGAGATCGCGGCCGAGAAGGGCATCAAGGTGGGCATCGTGCGTCCGATCACTCTCTGGCCGTTCCCGACGGAGGCTGTGGCCAAGGCCGCCGAGGGCAAGAAGGGTATCCTCTGCGTCGAGCTGAACGCCGGCCAGATGATCGAGGATGTACGCCTTGCAGTGCATGACGCACTTCCTGTAGAACACTTCGGACGTCTCGGCGGTATCATCCCGTCGCCTGAAGAAGTTGTAGTGGCTCTTGAAGAAAAAATCATCAACAAGTAAAAATCACCTCCTAAAACAGCATATCAATGGAAATCAATGAAATTATCCGTGAAGAGAACAAGGTATATTCCAAGCCTGAGCTTCTCGAAGAAGTGCACATGCACTATTGCCCCGGCTGCAGCCACGGCGTGATCCATAAGCTCCTTGCGGAGGTGATCGCCGAGATGGGTCTCACGGAGAAGACCGTGGGCATCTCGCCCGTAGGCTGCGCCGTATTCGCCTACAACTACATCGATGTTGACTGGGTGGAGGCCGCCCACGGCCGCGCTCCGGCAGTAGCCACGGCAGTAAGCCGCCTCTGGCCTGAGAACGTGGTGTTCACCTATCAGGGCGACGGCGACATGTCGGCCATCGGTACCGCCGAGTCGATCCACGCCGCCAACCGCGGCGAGAACATCGTGATGGTCTTCGTCAACAACGCCATCTACGGCATGACCGGCGGCCAGATGGCTCCGACAACACTCGTAGGCCAGAAGACAGCCACAACCCCCTACGGCCGCCGCGTGGACCTCAACGGTCATCCCCTCGAGATCACCAACCTGATGGCGATCCTCGACGGAACATGCTATGTAACCCGCCAGTCTGTCCACACTCCCGCCAATGTGCGCAAGACAAAAGCCGCTCTGAAGAAAGCCTTCGAGAACGCCCTGGCTAAGAAAGGCACGAGCGTGGTGGAGGTCGTCTCGACCTGCAACTCCGGCTGGAAGATGAGCCCTGAGAAGGCCAACGACTGGATGGCCGAGCATATGTTTGAGAAATATCCTCTCGGCGACCTCAAAAACGAATAAAAAGCTACACTAACATGAAAGAAGAAATCATCATAGCAGGCTTCGGAGGACAGGGCGTGCTCTCAATGGGTAAGATTCTCGCTTACTCCGGACTTATGGACGACAAGGAAGTGACCTGGATGCCCTCCTACGGTCCCGAGCAGCGCGGTGGTACAGCCAATGTCACCGTAATTTTGAGCGATGAGAAGATCTCTTCGCCCGTGCTCGACAAGTTTGACATCGTCATCGCCCTCAACCAGCAGAGTCTCGACAAGTTCGCTCCGAAGGTGAAACCCGGCGGCATCCTGATCTATGACACGAACGGTATCCACAACCATCCGAAGCGTGAGGATATCACCATCTATCCGATCGACGCGATGGAGGCCACTCTGGAGATCGGCAATTCGAAGGCTTACAATATGGTCGTGATGGGCGCTCTGCTCGAGGCCATGGCCTATAAGCTGCCGATGGAGAATGTGATCAAGGGTCTGAAGAAATCGCTTCCCGAACGCCACCATAAGCTTATTCCGCTTAATGAACAGGCTATCGAGAAGGGACGTGAAATTCTCAGAAAATAATTTTTTACTGAATTTTTCATAAAAATTTTTAGGTGAGGCTTCGCAGGCTGCTTCGGGCGGCTTGCGAAGTTTTTTTATGGGCTAATTTTTACTCGCCCGTGTGTTAAAAACACACGGCACAGAACAGACAGCGGAAGGGGGATGGATGAGGATTATGAGGGAATGATGGAAAAATGAAAGGGGGATGGGTGGGAGTATAGGTTGAGATGAGATGTGTAGTTTGCGAAATGATAAAACATAGGGAAATATAACAAGGGGAATTGATTTAAGAATGGAAAATAAATATTAAAAAATTTGCCAATAAGTAAAAATTAATTAAATTTGTTGTATTGTTGCCTATCGGGGCAATTGAATTGAAAAATTTAAATATAACTGTATGATTAAAAAATTACCATTATTCTTGGGGCTTGCCCTCTTTTCAGCTGTAGCAGTTCAGGCTGAAGTAAAAAGTACAATCTATCCTCATCTCTATTCATCGGGAATCTCCCCTGACGGACGTTGGGGTGTGAGTGAGGTGTATGGCGAGGTATATGTCATTGACCTTCTTGACGGCACGATGTATAGTGTCGGAGAAGAGGTCACAGGCGGTGCCGGTCCGAGCATATCCAACACCGGATGGCTTGTATGTTCCGATCCCACTGACACCGGTTTGATTTTCAAGGAGGGAAATATCCGTATTCTTGATCCGGAGGCATCTGAGAAGTATTCGATGACCCTTCCGATGTCGATTACAGCCGACGGAAGAAGAGTTGTGGGAGAGGTGTCGAATCCTGACAATAAAGATGGACTCATGACAATTCCCTGCTACTGGGATATGAATGGCGACGGCACAGTGAAGGAGCTTGTGATGCTTCCACATCCGGATGTCGATTTCACAGGACGTGCGCCACAATATGTAACGGCTATCGGTGTTTCAGATGATGGCAAAGTGATTATCGGTCAGGTAGTGGATTATTCAGGTTCATTCCCTATGCCGATCATATACACGCAGAATGCAATGGGGGAATGGAAATATGAGACTCCTTTCGAGGATCTTATCAATCCCGATCACCTTGTGTTCCCGGAAGATCCGGGTGACGGCCCTGAGGCGCCTTTGGCCACCGACTATATGAATGATGAGCAGCGTCAGGAATATCAGGATGCCCTTGAATATTACTGGAACAACGGATATCAGCCTGAGGATGAGCCTGTGCTGTCGGATTATATGACACCGGAGGCCATTGAGGAGTATAATGCCGCTGTCGCTAAATATAATGAGGAAGCTATTTCTTTCAATGAGAAGCTTGAGGCGTTCTATTCTGTTTTCGAGAAGGTATACGAGACAGCAGTGATGTTCACATTCAACAACATATTGATTTCTCCTGACGGAAAAACAGCGGCTGCAGGATGTGAAATACCCGGTGAATCTTTCTGGGATCCCTCAATCAATTATACAATGATATTCAATCTTGACGGCTATTCCTACAAGGAACTGCCCAAGGATAAGAATGTATATCCGGTGCAGTTGTTTGACGGCGGTGTGATGATGGGCACAAACGGCACAGCTATGGGTGGGCTGCCTCCGCAGTCTTACATAAAAGTGCCGGAGAATGAGGATTTTGTGGCTCTTGAGGAATATCTCGCCAAAGCTGATCCGGAAATGGCCACATGGATGGATGAGAATCTCAAGAAAGAGGTTGAGTTTTATGATGCTGAGAATGATACCTTCTATACGGATGAATATCTCTTCACCGGACTTGTATATGCAAATCCCGACCTGACAAACTTCTGGGGTGGTGTGCAGTGTTATTACTGGCCTGAGGAGGAATGTCCTGAGGGTGCGATGTTCCTGAGCTATTATCTCTCACGTGGAGAATCAGGCGTGAAGGGAATCGTGTCGGCTGCCGCTGATGTCACATTAGATGTAAACGGCAATCTCAATGTAAGCGATGAGGCTAAGGGTGTGAAGGTTTACGACCTTCAGGGACGCCTCCTTTTCTCTGCTGACAAGGGTGGAGCTGTCGCCACAGGCCTTGGCAAAGGAATCTATGTTGTTGCTGTGGAATATGCTGACGGCGTAAGAACCTCAAAAGTGAATCTTTAATAAATTTTTACTTTCACTTAATACATCTCATTAATAACAGAGATTAAAAATTTTACATAGTAAAGACCTGCCCCGTGGTAACTGCGACAGTTACTGCGGGGCAGGCATTTTTATTTCTTGACAGATGGAAGGTTCGGGGAAAAATGGTAAATTTGTATAAGAGATAAATCGGAGAGAGGTTTGTCGATACAATAGATTGGAAGATGACAGAAGATAATTTTGATATACGCGAGCAGCAGAACGCTCCATCCGGAAGCGACCGCGATATAGAGAAGGCGCTGAGACCTTTGAGCTTTGACGATTTCACCGGACAGGAGAAGATCATAGAGAATCTGAAGGTGTTTGTCGAAGCTGCCAAAATGAGGGGAGAAGCCCTTGACCATACATTGCTTCATGGCCCTCCGGGACTTGGAAAGACAACCTTGTCGAATATCGTGGCCAATGAGTTGGGGGTGGGATTCAAGGTTACATCCGGTCCGGTGCTTGACAAGCCGGGTGATCTCGCCGGAATCCTGATGAGCTTAGAGGAGCATGATGTGCTCTTCATAGATGAGATCCACCGTCTGCATCCCGTTGTGGAGGAATATCTCTATTCAGCTATGGAGGATTACAGGATAGATATTCTTCTCGACAAAGGACCCGGAGCGAAAAGCGTGCAACTTACATTATCCCCATTCACTCTTGTCGGGGCCACAACCCGCAGCGGCCTTCTTACAGCCCCGTTGCGTGCCCGTTTCGGCATAAATTGTCATCTTCAATATTACGACCATGATGTGCTGAAGAATATAGTGAAGAGAAGTGCGCGTCTTCTTAAAATCAAGATTGAGGAGGATGCAGCCCTGGAGATTGCCCTGCGTAGCCGGGGCACACCCCGTGTGGCCAATTCATTATTGCGCCGTGTAAGGGATTTCGCGATGGTGAAGGGGCCGGGATATATCAACAGCGAGATAGCGCTGATGGCTCTTGAGGCACTTAACATAGACCGTTACGGCCTGGATGAAATAGACAACCGTATCCTTCTCACGGTGATCGACAAATTCAAGGGTGGCCCGGTGGGGCTCTCTACAATAGCGACAGCTATCGGAGAGGATGCCGGCACAATAGAGGAGGTGTATGAACCCTTCCTGATAAAGGAGGGATTCCTGAAACGTACTCCACGGGGAAGAGAGGTTACCGAGCAGGCTTACCTGCATCTTCACCGCACAGCCAATAACCGCACAGGATCTCTGTTTGATTAGAGGAAGCGGCGTTATTTCTTTTTACATTCGATGCAGATTCCTTTCAACATGTAGTTGATGGAGTTTACCTCATATTCTGAGGGGATATCTACGAGAGGAGTGTTGATTGTATTGAAACAATACACTTTGCGGCATCTTTCACAATAGAAATGCACATGCGTCTCTTTACGGGATTGATTGTCATGGCCGTGGCATAGTTCATAGTTTACTATGCCGCGGCCATCTTCAAATCCATGAATGATATGAGATGAAAGGAGGAGCGAAAGCACACGTGATATGCTTGATTTCTCAATCGTGCCGATGCGCTCCTGGAGTTCGATAAGACTGACAGGATGCTGACTGCACATCACCTCGCGGAGCACGAGGATGCGGTTGGATGTAGGTTTCACTCCGGCGGAGAGCAGCAGGTGTTCGGCTGATTCTTTCTTATCTGTCATAATTCTGTCGTGATCGCTTAGAGTGTGTTTGAATTTAACTTCGGTTAAGATTGAGAGGAATTTTTGAGTGATTTTTCACTCTTGAAGAGGGAGTTTAGCGGGCTAAACGACCGATGAGAGAGTGGAAAAGCACCAAAAAGTCCTCGCAAGATTAGCCGAAAGTGTAATTAAAATTCAGATACATATAAAACGTGTTAAATTCAAACACACTCTTATCTGTCGTAATCGGAAGGAGGAGAGATTTCATGGGGTAAAAATAGTTAAAAAAGGATTCCCTGTAAAAAAGTGTGAACAAATATAAAAGAAAAAACCTTATGGAAGATAGAACCGATTTAAAACACGTATGAGCCTTGAAGAATCCTTGTGGATTTCAGACTCATGAAAAAACAGCACGATTATGAAAAGCACAGATATTCTGAAGAGAGTGATGATAGGTTGTATATGTGCCTCTTCACTGGTGGCAACCACAGGTTGCAGTTCGATTAAAAACACATGGAACAGTATGTCGCAGGCAGGGCAGGGAGCCACAGCCGGTGGCGCAGCCGGAGCTGCGATAGGCACAGGTGTCGGAGCCTTGATAGGTGGAGGCCGTGGCACATGGATCGGAGCCCTTGTAGGTGGGGCTATCGGAGCGGGAGCGGGAGCTCTTGTGGGAAATTCCATGGACAGGCAGAAGAAGCAGCTTGAAGAGGAATTGTCGCAGGTAAAGGAGCTTGCTTCGCAACGCGACACGACATATATCGTTGAGAGTGTGAAAGACAGCAACAATCTTGATGCTATAAAGCTTGTGCTTGGAAATTCAGTGCTTTTCGCCACAAATTCCACCACACTTTCTCCGGCTGCACAGGCCGCTCTGAGCCGTGTGGCCTACAATCTGAAGCAATTCCCGGATACGGATGTCACTGTAGTGGGATTCACCGACAACACAGGCACAGTGGCTGTGAACGACCGCATATCTCTCCAGAGAGCGCAGGCTGTTATGAATTATCTTGAGGGCCAGGGCATTGCGGCAAGCCGTCTGAAAGCAGTGGGGAATGGAGAGAATGATCCGATCGCATCAAATGCCACAGCTGCGGGACGTGCGCAGAACCGTCGTGTGGAACTCTTTATCACAGCAGGGAAAGAGATGATTCAAAATGCAGAGAATGGTGGCAGATAAGCCTGTTTTTCAGTAGAAGCATTATCCGGCGGGATGAGTATAAAAAACATTCCGCCGGATAATCTGTGTATATGTCTACAGCGTAAGTTCATTGACTCCGTCGGCAATATTGTCAAAATAAGCGAAAAATATTAAATTTGCTGAATAATTGAATTTAAAGCGGATGCAGAAAATCATCGAAAAGGTAGACCGTGGACTGATTAAGCGGGAATTGACCGCCGACCGTCTTTTACGGCAAACCAACAAAGGGGAAAATGAGATTTACATTTTCTCCGCATCTGACGCGCCCTATACGATGCGTGAGGTAGGACGTTTGCGTGAAATCGCTTTCCGCGATGCGGGAGGAGGCACCGGGAAAGAATGTGACATCGATGAGTTCGATCTTATGGACCCTCCATGCCGGCAACTCGTAGTGTGGGATCCGGAAGCGGAGGAGATTCTCGGAGGATACCGTTTTATCCTTGGAGAGGATATAAGGGTTGAAAATGGAGTGCCGAGGATTGCCACAGCACATATGTTTCATTTTTCAGAAAGATTTATCAACGAACTTCTCCCTGTCACCATTGAGTTAGGGAGAAGCTTTGTCACGCTCGAATACCAATCCACAAAGACAGGCTCGAAAGCTTTATATGCCCTCGACAATCTGTGGGATGGTCTTGGCGCGCTGACTGTGGTGTATCCCCAGATCAGATATCTGTTCGGAAAAGTGACCATGTATCCCAATTACGGCTCTTATTGCCGCGATGTGCTGCTTGGATTCCTTCATAAGCATTTCCCTGATCCCGACCATCTTGTGTGGCCTATCGAGGAGATGGAGAGCACAGCGATGTCGAAAGAAGTGCAGGAGCTTTTTACCGGAGCCGATTATAAGGAAGACTACAAGATCCTGAACCACATCATAAGGGAGCATGGCAAGAATATACCCCCGCTTGTGAATGCCTACATGTCTCTTTCCCCGACAATGAGAATGTTCGGCACAGCAATCAACCGTGAATTCGGAGATGTCGAGGAAACGGGTATATTTTTCAAGCTGTCTGATATTTTTGAATCAAAGAAAAAACGCCATATAGGAAGCTACACCAGAAATGAAGAATAAGAAAGTTGTGGTGACCGGTGCCGATGGATTCATCGGAAGTCATCTTACGGAGGCTCTTCTCGCAAAGGGCTACAATGTGAGGGCGCTTGCCCAGTATAACTCTTTCAACAACTGGGGCTGGCTCGAAGGATTGTCGCATCCCGCGCTCGAAATAGTGACGGGTGATGTGCGCGACCCCAATTTCTGCCGTCATCTCCTGCGCGACGCCGACATGGTGTTTCATCTTGCGGCGTTGATAGCCATACCGTTCAGCTACACAGCTCCCGATAGCTATGTGGACACCAATGTGAAGGGCACCCTGAACATATGTCAGGCCGCCAGAGACCTGAATCTGGAGAAGGTGATTGTCACCAGCACATCCGAAGTGTATGGCACAGCGCAGTATGTTCCTATAGATGAGAAACATCCTAAGCAGCCGCAGTCGCCTTATTCAGCATCAAAAATAGGGGCGGACGCGATAGCGATGAGTTTCTACAATTCGTTTGGATTGCCGGTGGTGATAGCACGTCCGTTCAATACATATGGTCCGCGTCAGTCGGCGCGTGCCATCATTCCCACAATCATATCGCAGATAGCATCAGGAGAACGTAGAATAAAGGTAGGCGACCTCACTCCGACACGCGATTTCAATTTCGTCACCGACACCTGCGCCGGATTCATCGCTATAGCTGAATCCGACAAGACAGCCGGCAGGGAGATAAACATAGCCACAGGAACAGAGATAAGCATGGAGGATACCCTGCACACGATAGCCGAACTTATGGAGGCGGATGTGGAATGGGTGCGCGATGAGGCGAGAATCCGGCCGGCCGGAAGCGAGGTGTTCCGTTTATGTGGCGACAGCACGCTGATAAGGAGTCTTACCGGCTGGAAGCCGGCAGTGGATATCCGCCAGGGGCTTAAGGCCACCATCGACTGGATAACTATGCCGGAGAATTTAAAAACGTATAAACCTCAGATCTATAACCGATGAATCATCCTAAACTAACCATCCTTATGCTTGGTGGGGCACGGCGTGTCTCCATGGCGGAATTGCTTAAACGTAGTGGCTCAAGAATAGGCTACGAAGTAGAGATCATAAGCTATGAGCTTGAACAGCAGGTGCCTATCGCTGTGGTAGGAAAAGTGGTGAAGGGCCTGAAATGGTCGGATCCGGATGTAGTGGATGATATTGAGAGGGTTTGCCGCGACTATGAGGTGGATATAATCCTCCCCTTTGTGGATGGCGCGATTGAGATTGCATCTCTCTGCAAGGAACGCATCAAAGATGTATTTGTGCCTGTAAGCGATTTTGAATCGAGCGCGAAGATGTTTGACAAAGTGGAGGCGGCCAAAGCCTTCAAGGAGGCGGGATTGCCTATTCCGCGCACATATTCCGTGATAAATGCGGAGGTGCCTGTGATCGCCAAGCCGAGAAAGGGATCCGCATCCAGAGGAATAAAGGTTTTCCAGAATATCGACGATCTGATGCATCTTGAGAATCTTTCCGACTATATCATTCAGGAATATATAGAACATAATCATGAGTACACAGTGGATTGCTATGTCTCGCAGGAGGGTGAGATTCTGGTCACTGTGCCCCGCCGCCGTCTTGAGGTGATGGGGGGTGAGGCCACAAGAACCGTCACCTGTGCCATCCCCGAGCTTGAGGAGATGAGCCGCGATGTGCTGAAAGCGTTCGGACTTCTCGGCCCGGTGACGTTGCAGTTCCTGCACGACCTTGACAAGGACAGATTCCTGCTGATGGAGATAAATCCTCGTTTGGGAGGGGGCTGCATATGCTCGATATATGCCGGAGCTCCTATCACGGATTATATTCTCAACGAATCGCTCGGAGTGAAGCTCGCCCCATGCGCCGACTGGGTGTCGAATGTGCTGATGGCGCGTTATCAGAAAGAGACCATCTTCTTTGGAAATGAGGAGGATACAGAGGAGACTGTAATTGATTAATCCTGCTTTCCTATGGAGCATGTCATTATAATTGCGGAAGCCGGCGTTAACCATAACGGCTCGCTCGAGAGGGCTGTCGAGATGGTGAAAGCCGCCAAGGAGGCGGGAGCCGATTATGTGAAGTTTCAGACAGCTGTGCCTGAGCTTGTGATCTCCTCTGTGGCCCCTAAGGCTGAATATCAGAAGGAACTCACGGGAGAGAGTGAATCGCAGCTGGATATGTGTCGCAAGATTCATCTTCCCCTTTCTGATTATGAATATCTTAAGGAGGTATGCCGTAAAGAGGGGATCGGATTCATGAGCACACCCTTCGACCTTGTATCGATTGATCTTTTGGCCGATCTCGGCCAAGACTGGATGAAGGTGCCGTCGGGAGAAATCACCAACCTTCCATATCTGCGGAAAATTGCAGAGAAGGGTATTCCGGTGATTTTATCTACCGGGATGTCGGTTGCCGGGGAGATAGATGATGCCCTGAAGATTCTTACAGGCACACATCCACATTATCATTCCGATTCAAAACTCACACTAAACGATATAATCCTGCTTCATTGCAACACACAGTATCCCACACCCTTCAAGGATGTCAATCTTCTCGCAATGAATGAGTTGGAGAGGATGTTTGGCGTTGCTGCCGGATATAGCGACCATACGGTGGGGATAGAGGTGCCGATAGCCGCCGCCGCTTTGGGAGCGAAGGTAATAGAGAAGCATTTCACTCTATCTCGCACTCTTCCCGGCCCTGACCATAAGGCAAGCCTTGAGCCGGATGAGCTGAAAGCTATGGTGGAGGGTATACGCAATATCGAGCAGGCGAGAGGAGTGGCACAGAAATCAGTGTCTGAAAGTGAGCGGCCGAATATTGTGGTGGCGAGAAAAAGCATCGTAGCCGCGAGAAATATAGAGAAAGGGGAATTGCTTACAGAGGAGAATATGACAGTGAAACGTCCCGGCAACGGCATCTCTCCCATGATGTGGGATGATGTGATAGGGAAAAGAGCCAAGCGTGATTTCCTTTATGATGAGCTGATCGAACTCTGATTTTGCGTCTATTACGAAAATTAATACTGAGCCGGACACATTTGTGGATACGGCTCATTTCTTTATAAAGAGATGAAAAATAAGAATATAGCTGTAGCTACAGGCACACGCGCCGACTGGGGATTGCTCTCTCCGCTGGTGAAGACGCTTGCTGAAAGCGGTATCATGCCGGATGTGCTGGCTACAAATATGCATCTCGATCCGAAATTTGGCAACACTGTGGAGGAGATACGTGCCGACGGATTTGAGCCTGTGATGATTCCCGCCTCCGGATGTGCGTATGAGATAACATCGCAGGTGGTGGCCGGATTCGGGAAGCATTTCGCCACACATCATTATGACTGTGTGGTGATTCTTGGCGACAGATTCGAGATGTTGGGTGTGGCTTCGGCCGCTTTACTTGCAGGAATACCGATTGTGCATATAGCGGGAGGAACTGTATCGGAAGGGGCATTTGACGATTCAATCCGCAATGCAATCACACAGATGGCCTCGCTTCATCTTGTGGAGACAGAGATGTGCGGACGCAGGGTGAGGGATATGGGACGCGGCAATGTAGTGGTGTGCGGTGCGCTCGGAGTGTATAATTTCCTTAAAGGGGAATATGCGTCAAAGGAGGAGCTTGAGGAGTTTTCAGGGATGCGGATCGACTCCCCGACATTGCTTGTCACGCTTCATGCCGCTACATTGTCGGAAATATCACCGCTCAGGCAGATGAAAAATCTAACCCGTGCGCTCAGACGGCTTCTTCATCCGGAAGATCGGTTGAAAGAGCGGTATCCCTATATCGGGAATCTCAGGATTGTGTTCACATATCCCAATAATGATGTTGATTCCGATCTTATGATAGAGGAGCTTGAATCGTTTGTGGCCTCAAGCGGAGGAAGAGCGGTTGCCGTGAAATCATTGGGCAGGCGCAGATATATCGGTGCATTGAAAGTGTGTGCCGGTGTTGTAGGGAACTCATCAAGCGGAATAGTGGAGGTGCCGTCGGCAGGAATTCCCACACTTGATATCGGCATACGCCAGAAAGGGCGTGAGTGTGGAGCTTCAGTAATACATGTGGAGCAGGATGAGGAAAGCATCTTCAACGGCCTGCTGGAGATATTGAAACCGGAGATACAGGAGGCTGCCAGACATTGTGAAAATCCATATTATCAAGATGAGACACCCATACTCATGAAAAATACCATAATAGATTTTTTGAATAGATGAAAACATTGTTTTTAATTACTGCCCGAGGCGGAAGCAAAGGGATACCGGGGAAAAACATAAAGCCGTTTCTCGGTCTTCCGCTCATCTGCCATGCGATACGCAATGCACGCGACTGTGGAGCGGAGGATGAGGATATATGTCTCTCTACAGACTCGGAAGAGATAAGGAGAGTGGCTGAGGAATTCGGACTCAGGGTGCCTTTCCTGCGTCCGGCGGAACTTGCCACAGACAAATCGGGCTCATATGGAGTGATTCTCCATGCACTCGACTATTATCATTCGATTGGGAGAGATTATGAGCGGGTGGTGCTTCTCCAGCCTACATCTCCGCTCAGAAGAAAGGAAGATATCCTTGGAGCTATGTCAAAGTGGAGGGATGGTATTGATATGGTGGTAAGTGTGCGTGAAGCGCGTACAAATCCATATTATGGTGCTTTCGAGACAGATGAAAGCGGCGAATTGCATATCTCCAAAGGGGATGGAAGATACACACGCCGGCAGGATGCTCCGAAAGTATGGGAATATAACGGGGCTGTATATGTGATGAGTGTGGCATCATTGCGCGCCGGCAGCATGGCGGAGTTCAAGCATATAATTCCCTATGAGATGGATGCACGCAGAAGTGTGGATCTTGACACACCCCTCGACTGGCAGATCGCCGAGGCAGTGGCATCCGTCATCGACAAGGAAGGATAGGAAAGTCCATATATACGAAACCACGGCACCTGCATCACGCAGCCACCGTGGAACGTTCACAATTAAATTTATCACAAACTAATTTTTCCCTTTTTCAGTCTATAATTCTTACGAATAAGAATTACTATCTGTATTGCACACTTCTATGAAGACTTTGTTGTCAATTTCCGGAAATTCCTGTCTCTACCGTCTTTTATTCAAGTATCGGCATCGGAAGGGCTACATCGCTCAACCGTCACAGACAAGTTTTTCAGATTCCATTTACGGAGACCCAGAAAAGCAATCTCCGGAAATCATCCGAATAAAGAGAGGTGAGAAATACCTGTTCCTCTTTCGGACAAAACAAAGATACTTTCAAAGTTAATAAAATAAAATTATTCAGTCACTTGAAAAATAATTCAAAAGCAAATTAAGTAGTTGTAAAATCTACTGCAAAGTGTTAATAAGCTGTAAAACAAGTGTATAAGAAGCTTTTAAATTTCTTTGTCAGAAAAATGCAGTATTTAATATCTGAAATATTTTGAGGAATTAAATTAAAAATTGTACTTTTACGATGTGAAGAGATGGCTTATTGACATATTATCTATCATTATTCCGGTAGCTGCCGCTATTATTTTATGCGGTATGGCTCCTGCCGTGCCCTCTGCCAGCCAGCGTCAGGCCACACCTGAGGCAAAGAGAATAATGTCGGAAAACTTGAAAAAGGATTATTACATAAAAAAGGTAACAGAGGATTCTCCCGACCTTAACAAGAAGCTTGCCTATCTCGACACCTTGAAGCAGAGGAAAATGATTTCCCCCGGAGAGCTTCTTAAGACAACGACATCCATATATATAACCTCAGGGCATTATTACGATGCCTTGAAAGAGTTGGAAACAGTTTATGAACGTGCTCCTCTATCTCTCGACACCACTCTTTATACGCTTTTCAATCTTGCTTACTGCAATCTTGTGATAGGCAATTATGACAGCGCGCTCGACAATATTTATAAGATAACGATAATTGACAAGCCTGATTCGATGCTTAATTATCAGATAGACAGCGATATGCTTCTGGCGCGAATTTACAGGGTGGCGCAACATTTCGAGAAGAGCGATTCAATATTGTCGAAGTGTTACAGCAGTATTCCTCCATTGAAGATAGACAGCTCCGAAAAATCCCGACTGCAGTTTCTATGGCATCTGGAACGCTCATCGGCTTATCTTGAAGAGCAGAACTTTGATGCCGCGCTTGAGCAACTCAACCTTGCTTCGGAATATGATGTTGACGAGTCAACGATGTTGCTTGTCACAATGGGACTGGCACAGCTTTATCATAGTCTCGGACAAGCAGAGATTGCAGAGGAGTATTATATGAAGTCTTTCACAGACAATGCTCCTCTGATCAATAAATTATGCGCCTACAACAACTATTGCATATTCCTGAGAGAGCAGAAACGATATGATGAGGCAAAAAGGATCATACTTGAACAGATTGAGTATGTGGAGGATAATGGAATCAACTATGTAAAAGGATATATGTATGAGACCCTTTCCGACATATTGTATGAACAGGGAGATTATGCCGGTGCGCTGAATGCTTACAGAAAATATTTCCTTACAGTCAGGGATATGATGTGGAGAGGCACTCCTGCGCTCGCAAAGAATTATGAGGAGAAGATAAGGCTATATCAGATACAGAAGGAGTCGCAGAATAATAGAGGAAAGCATGAGGGGAACACAGCTGTCACAATTCTTCTGCTGATAGCGGCGGTTTTAGCCTTTGTTATATTGGTTTATGGTATAAGAAGAGGGAATGTGGATAAAGATTCTCCTGTAGAGGGGAATGAGAAAAAGGATGATGTTTCAGAGGATAAGGGGAATGAAGATGCTCTGGGGGGAGAGGAGTTGAAGCGTGAACTGCTTGCCATGTCACTAAAAATGGCGCAGAACGACCGTATCCTGGAAACAGTATGGGATATAACATCATCCGATAAGATTTCTGAGGTGGAACGTGTAAAGGAGCTTAACAGTCTGCGGCGTCAGAGCGGAGCTTCCAACGATACATGGGAAATGTTTCATTATTATTTTGAGAAAGTGAATCCGGATTTTATCAAGGCTTTGAGGGAGGCTCATCCGGAATTGTCGCGTGGCGAATTGCGTATGTGTGCTTTCATTATCATGGGTCTTTCCACCAAAGATATAGCCACAATATCGCATCGTTCCGTAAGAACCGTGGAATCCATGAAATACCGTCTGAATAAAAAGCTCAATTTTGAAAGCGGCCAGACCACAGAATCATACCTACATTCCCTCCTCCCTGCAACAGACCGCCACATCAAATCCGCCGTCTCATAAAATATCAGCATTGTAAAAATAACATATTCAAAGAAGGCGAATTACAGCAAAATTCAGTTGTCAAGGGATACTTGACAACTGCCGCATACGTGAAAAAATGCAGAACTAAAAAAGTATACCAAAAGTATAGAGAATGTAATTTGGATCTCTCAGTGCATGAACTGGAATTGCGGCATTATTGTGTCAATCATTTTGTCCGGTACTCCACACTCTCTGGCTATGCTTCCCCAGCCGGAGGCAACTGTGCTGATTTGGTCGATTATTTCTGCGGCTTCCTTGATGTTGTTTCTTTTGGCAATCTCCAATAGGTCACTACGGGTGATACCGTCGAACTTGCCGTTTATTGACATTTGATGTTGTGATGTCCACCCTCCATCCGGATTATATGAAAATCCCATATCGTAGGCCGGCGACAACCTCCATTTTCCATTCTTATCCATCAGGAACGATATGTTCTTGGTATGGTCGTCTTGATTGCGGACCACCACATTGAACACAATCCTTCGGAACATCTCTTGTGCTTGGGAGTACGGCAATCTGAGTGTGCGCATCACATTGAGTGCCTGTTCGTAGGAATATGCCCTGAGCAGACGATAGTCATAATGAGCCACAGCACATAGGGTCTGCATGTGTACTTTTCCCCATTGACGCGATCAAAGCGCTTGGTAAGGAAATGGGCACGACCGTTCTCTTCAATCAATGAGCATTCCGACATCTCTATGCCACACTCTTTTACCAATCTGTAAAATGAGTATTCGAGTCGTCCGAAATTCTGAGTTTCACGGAAACCGGCTTCCGCCGTCACTCCATCAAGTTTTATCAGGTAATAATCAAATCCTGCGGGAGCGTCAACCTGACCGGACAGAACTTCTCCCGTGTTTTTATTATAAGCAATGATTGCTTTTGCCCGCTGACCTCCGGCCGACGTTCCGAGACGCACAATCTCAGCTATCGCCGCTTTCTTGTCATCAGAAAGATTGGCACCGAAATCCTTTTTCTCAGCCAATGCCTCTGATGCCACATTTACGAGAGCATCAATCTCTATCTGCGTGTTTGAATTGTATGGCATATCCATAGCAGGCTCAAATTCCAATGCGCCCATGCAACGCTTGCCCAAAAAACACAGCGTTTCTATCGAATTGCCACTTTGACGTCCGGTAAGGGCAAGCCATCGGTCAAACAACGCACGACCATAGGTGTCGGGCAAAGAATCCGCCAACATTCCGGGCAGCCCCTTGAAAGTTTCCTTGCCTATGTCGCCAAAGGAATATACCCTGCCTTCACGAACCGGCATCATGATTGGGGCAGGTTCTATGCCGCGGCCCACAAAACTGTCGGCATACTCAAATTGAGCCACGGCATATCTTTCGTCCCAGCGGAATGTGCCGAGATCATTGCCGTATAGTTTTACTTTTGCTATATCTACCATTCTGATTCTTCTTTATTGTTATCGTATCGGTTTTCTTTACTGAAGTCGCACGTTGGCGACTTTTTTTCTTTGTAGAGTTTACAAACTCATAATATTCATTAGGACTCATTTCTTCTTCCTCAACCAGTTGTTGGAGAACATCGAGTTTACCGAGAACACGAAGAACTCTGATCAGACTATCAAACGAGCCAATCTGTCCTTTTTCAATTTTCTTGACAGATGACAGAGATACCTGCGCATCAGACGCAAGATTTACCTGCGTTATGTTTTGACGCAGCCTAAGAGTCTTTATTTTATCACCTATACGTTGTTGAATCAATGTATCAGTCAAAGAATAAATATTCATAACAGTTGTATTTTAAACTATTAGACCGCAAATATACCAATAATAGTTCATATTCCAACTATTTCAAGCGTTTTTTTGATATTCTAAAGATGAAAATGTAAATTCTAATTAAAAAGCATACCACCCATTCTAACTTAGACCCCATCTCATAAAATATCAGCGACCCCAACTGATAAACCGAACCTACCCACCTTCTTCAATCTGTTGCAGGTTGACCTGATTCATAAGGTGTGCAACAACGAACAATTTGAGCACATTTCACCCGGAGATATGTATTTTCGTTTCATACTGATTTGAATAAATAGGCTTTGCAAAAGAAAAAGGATTGGGGGTAACAGAGAGTGTAAGTTTGGGTATAAAAACAAAAAAGCCTGCATAGCAGGCTTTTTGCGGAGAGGACGAGATTCGAACTCGTGGTAGGATTGCTCCTACGTCAGTTTAGCAAACTGGTGGTTTCAGCCACTCACCCACCTCTCCAGTGATATTGGTTTTTAATACAAAATCTTTTTGAGATTTGCGATTGCAAAGGTACTGATTTTATAATTAGAATCCAATATTTAAATGGAAAAGTATACTTTGTTTTTAGTTTTTTTAACTATTGGAGAGAAACAAACAAAAGATCAAATGTATTATTATTAATAAAAGTTTCTCAAAACAGATTATTAATCACGGGGTTTGGCCCCGCTAAAACATATAGGCTATGAAAACAAAAGGAATCATCGCATTGACTATTGCAACGTTGCTGTCAATGTCAAGTTGTGTCACCAACAAGAAATATGCAGCTTTAGAGTCGGAATATCAGACTGCCAAGAATGGTTTGATCGAGTGTAATTCAAATACAAAAGTTCTGGAAAGCCAGCTCGAGGGACTCAAAGAGCAGAATAAAGAATTGAAGAGTGGACTCGGTTCGCTGAAATCCTCTCTCGACCAGGCTATGAACAACAATGCCCAGGGGAATGTGAATATCTCAAAACTTGTGGATGAGATCAATGCTTCCAACAAATATATCAAGGAGCTTGTGGCCGCAAAATCTAAATCAGACTCCCTGAATATGGTGCTTACCAACAATCTTACACGTTCCCTCAACAGTGAGGAGCTGAAGGATGTGAATGTGAAAGTGTTGAAGGGAGTGGTGTATATTTCATTGAACGACAACATGCTCTATAAATCCGGAAGCTATCGAGATCAGTCCGGCTGCAATGGATATCCTGAGCAAGATCGCCAAGATCATCAAGGATTACAAGGATTATGATGTTCTTGTGGAGGGAAATACAGATAATGTGCCGATCAACAAGACCAATATCCGCAACAACTGGGATTTGTCGGCATTGCGGGCCTCTTCTGTAGTTCAGGCATTGCAGGATGATTTCGGCATCAACCCCTCAAGGCTATCAGCTGCCGGACGTGGAGAATATAACCCCGTGGCATCCAACGACTCAGCCGAGGGACGAGCGCTCAATCGTCGCACACAGATCATAATCACTCCGAAACTCGACCAGTTCCTCGACCTTATCGACAAGGCTCCGGAAACAGATTCAGCCGAATAGATGTTCTGATACATGACCATATAAAATACAGCGGGCTAATGTAAACCATGCATTAGCCCGCTGTATTTTATCGGTTTTTTTTATTTTGATTTATCTCCGGCTGCCGCTATTTGTTCCAGCAATTCGGGGGTAAGGATAGTGTGCCGGGGATTAAGTTTGCAATTATTGAGATCCAAAGGGGAAAGCGCGACGGCACTTTTCAATATAGGAGAGGGTATCTGTTTCGGATGTTTCATAATCAATCTGAGTTTGAGTTTTCAAAGTAAGGCATCACGGCATTAAGGAGAAGCATCACGCCAAGATATGCAGCCCCCAATAGAATAACATCTATTGTAGGAGGCCATGCGGCTTTTACCCATCCTCCCGCAAGATAAGAGAAGAAAAGAAGCCAGAGCGAACATTGCACGGAGACGCAGAGTGTGCACCATTTATGCGCCCTGAATCTCTGATACCATATGCTCCATGCCGTAAAGGGGAGACAGCAGATATTGCACAATGCCAAAGCCGGAAGAGAAGAGGGGAACAGCAGCAGCGAGATGAGGGATACCGTGAAATATGAGAATCCTACCTCGCTCCAGCCGAAAATACCGAAAAATTTTGAGGCACTTGTCTCAAGAATGCTGTCGCATCCACCTTTCTGGAGCACGCCGCAGAATTTGTCGGCTATATGATTCTTTACATTGATTGATTTCTGCACAAGCATGTATGTAAGGAAAATACCTCCAATATCAATCAGGACCACAAACCAGAGAGAGGGATGTCTCCATAACGAATTGGAGATGAAAGGGTATATGATAAGGAAGAGAATTGTGGCGAGAAGCACCCATTTCTTACTTTTTTGTGCGAATTGAATACGTGCATGAAGATGATAATCCGGTTCGCAAGCATCCTTATCGGGGTAGCTCAAAAGCAACACGCCATTCCAGACCTTATAAAATTCTTCTGTGGAAATTGATTCCATCACGCCTTGCGACATATAGTGAATGGCGGAGGAATCAATATCGGTGACAATCACCGCGCCCCCGTTTGTGGCGGCAATGAAGGGAGTTGGGATATTTTTAATTTCAGTTTTGTCGGAAAGCTGTATCCCTTTTGAGCTGACCCCAAATTCCTTCAGCAGAGATGAGATTCCGAAAAGAGTCTGAAAAGCCATCTCCGATTCCCTCCGTTTGCAATAATCAAGAGTGTGGGGCACATCAAGCAGATCAAGATAATCCGCCAATAGAGAATTAGACTTCATAAGCACATAAAAATAAGAGCCGGAAAGCGTAAAAGCAATTCCGGCTGAATAATCAGATATATAACTGCACTTTGGAGAGGAGCTCCTGTCCGGCGATTTCACCACTCTCCCGCCATTTTTCCTCACCATTCTTGTAAATGATGAAAGTAGGAACCGACGAGACATTGATATTGTCGGCTGCTTCCTGATTTTGGTCGATGTCAAACTGATATACATCCGCCGAGCCTTCGAGGAGTTCTTTTATCTGTTTTACCACCGGCATCATCCTCTGGCAATGCGGACACCAGGTTGCATAAAATTCAACAAGCACCACAGGGGCAGACTCTGTTATATCTTTATAATCCATATCTTATAATGTTTATGAGTTTTAATAGTAAAACTACTGATTATTAAACTATAACAAATGCGAAACAGATAGGGTTTGCCCATAGTCATAAATTCCGGAGATGTATTATGTTAAAAATAGTATAAATGCATAATTAGTCTTAAAAGGTTTGTATATTTGCATAAAAAGAACCTAACACATATATAGATGGTCTTATGATACTTAAACGGCTTATTTTGTCATCATTCGCGGCTTTGTCAATGATGTCTATGATGGCGGCTCCGGCAAAACCCGGACTCCACACTGTAACCCAGCCGGACGGCACAAAAATAGAGGTTCGTCTTGTGGGTGATGAATTTTTCAATTCTTATGTGACAACCGACGGACTTGCGGTGTCGATGCAGCCTGACGGCTACTTTTACTACAACTCAGCGGATGGCGTGACATCAATGCGTGCATCCTCCCCTTCGATGCGCGGTGAAGCTGAGAAAGCGTTTATTGAAGCCGGAGGGGAAAAACTTACGTTGGCCTCTCTGATAGAGAAGAAATCATCATCAGTGGCGGCAATGCGCAAGGGAGCGCGTGCTCCGATGAAAGCCACACAGGTGCCTAATAACGGCTCTCCGAATGTTCCTATTATTCTTGTCCAGTATCAGGATGTCAAGTTCAAGGATCCGGATCCCAAGGCAGTTTTCGAGGATTTCTTCAATAAAGGAGAAAAGAGCGCGTATCGCTATTTCGTTGACCAGTCAAATGGGAAATACACCCCTAATTTTGATGTCTACGGTCCTGTGACTCTTTCTGAAAAACGCGTCGTATATGGAGGAAACAACAGTTTCGGCACAGACCAGGGTGTCGGAAAGATGGTGGCTGAAGGATGTTTCAGTCTTAAAGACCAGATTGATTTCTCAAAATATGACAACAATGGGGATGGAGAGTGCGATGTAGTGATTGTGCTTTATGCCGGTGTGGGAGCCAACTCATCCGCCGCTCCCAACAGTGCTGAGGCGATATGGCCGATGCAATGGAGTCTGCAAGGTTCGGATTATGCCACAACAATGCGCCTGAATGGTACTGTGATCAACAAGTTTGCAGTGTTCAACGAACTTGACGGCACCAATCTGGACGAAATAGATGGAATCGGCACATTCTGTCATGAATATTCACATTGTCTCGGACTTCCAGACTTCTATGACACCAACTACAATGGTCATTTCGGAATGTATGTCTGGTCGTGTCTCGACAGCGGATGTTATAATGACGACGGCCATACACCGGTAGGATACACAGCTTACGAGAAGTCGTTCATGAACTGGATTGACCTTGAGGAGGCATATGAAGACACATTCTATACGTTGGATCCTTTCAATAAGGGTGACGACCGTGCCATAAAGATCACCAATGACGCAGATCCCAATGAATATTATGTCATTGAAAACCGCCGCAGACAGGGCTGGGATGAGTTTCTGCCGGCCGAAGGTCTGCTGATCACACACGTCACATACAGTGAAGATGCATGGAACAGGAACTATGTCAATGACTACGACATGCAGCGTATGACTCTTATTCCTGCCGATGGAACATTGAAGCAGGATGAATTGAAAGTCAATGGCCTGATATATTACGTAGCCAACGAGGAGGATCTTAAAGGAGACCTCTGGCCCTTCGGAGATTCCAACGAGCTTACCGACACCTCAACTCCCGCAGCTACTGTCAACAGAGGAGGATTCATGTCGAAACCTGTAACTGAAATCACAGACAACGGTGACGGCACAGTCTCTTTCTGGATCATGAAGGGATTTACCCCGACTTTGAGAACTCCTTTGCTGGAGGAACATCAGGCGGCAGATGCCACTGGATTCACCGCATGCTGGACTCCGGGCGACAGCAACAGCGATCTTACATATACTCTCGAAGTGATGGAATATAAGGAGCCGTTCAAGGAATTGCTCCATACCACAGATTTCACAAAAAACAATCATGGATGGGAAGTTACCGGATTCTCAAAACTTGAGGAGGGAGCCACAAGAGTCGGCTCTGCCAGCAGCAACGGCGCTCTTACATCAGAGGTGTTCAATTCCGGAGATATCGAGGAGGTTACTGTGATTGCAAATGCAAAATCATATGGCAAGGACAACAGCAAATTTAAAGTCAGCCTTGTTGATGTCTCAGGAAATGAACTTAGTTCGACAGACTATCTCCTGACAGAATCATTCGCCGACTATTCCTTATTGTTGAATGTGGCCAAGAACACAGATTACAGGGTAAGAATAGAGACTCTTGAAGTGAAGCAACGCTTCTATATTGCAAAGGCAGATATATATTCCGGAAATGCCGTGCCGCGTCATCGTGTCGCTGCATCCGAAACAGGGGATGAGACTTATCGCCTTATCACCGGCATCACAGATACCAGCTATACCGTTACCGGGCTTAAGGAGAACACTGAATATGAATATCGAGTGAAAGCCGTGCCCAATGATCCCGATGCTTTCCATGAGAGCAAGTGGACTGATAAGAAAGCCATTGTGCTTGGAAATGGAAGCGGTGTGACCATTACCGTGGATACCGATGCTCCCGTTGAATATTTCACTCTTCAGGGTATGCGTGTCGATAATGCAACCCTTCAGCCCGGCATCTATATCTGCCGGAAGGGTGGAAAATCGTATAAAGTGCTTGTAAAATAAGCCTCTGAATTCAATATCCATATAATTCGGCTTCCCGAATCCAGACAATTGGGATTTTCGGGAAGCCGAAAATATGCTTGTGGATCACCTTAATTCAACTAAACAATAAAAAAACTGATGAACATTAAAAGAATGTTGCTGTCAACTGTTGCGGCGTTATCGCTGACAGCGGCTGTCGCAGTTCCGGCCAAGCCCGGACTGCGCACATTCAGCCAGCCCGACGGCACAAAAATCGAACTTAATCTGATTGGAGATGAATATTTCCATTCCTATGTAACATCCGATGGTCTTGCAGTGGCCCGTCAGCAGGATGGCTTCTTCTATTATGTGGAGGGAAGCAAGCTTACAGGTGTGCGCGCATCATCTCCCGAAATGCGTTCAGCGGCGGAAAAAGCTTTTATTTCAGGGAATGTAGGCAAATTATCTTTGTCTGCCAGGATAAAAGAGATGAAGCCGGCTCTTAAAGCGAGAAAGCAGGCGGGTGCTCCCAAGAAGGCCACACAGGTGCCTAACAATGGATCTCCGCGTGTGCCTGTTCTTCTGGTGCAGTATAAGGATGTGAAATTCAAGGATGCTGATCCGAAAGCCACATTCGAGAAATTCTTCAAAAATGGATCTGAAAGTGCACGTCAATACTTCGTTGACCAGTCAAATGGAAAATATACTCCTGAATTTGATGTCTATGGCCCGGTAACCCTTTCCGGTAATCGTTCCGTGTATGGCGGTAATGATTACTGGGGAAACGATGAAGGTGTCGGAACAATGGTAGGTGAGGGATGTCTCGGCCTAAAGGATGAGATTGATTTCTCACGCTACGACAACAATGGCGACGGAGAGTGTGATGTAGTGATTGTGCTTTATGCAGGCGACGGCGAGGCTTCATCTGATGATAAAGACGCTGAGAACGCGGTATGGCCTTGCCAGTGGGATCTTGCATCTTCCGATTATAAGAGTGCCCTTTATCTAAATGATGTCACTGTCAACAAATTTGCAGTGTTCAATGAGTTGTTTGGCGGCGACTTGACACAGATAGATGGTATCGGCACTTTCTGCCATGAGTTCTCACACTGTCTCGGATTGCCCGATTTCTACGACACAAATTACAACGGGCATTTCGGAATGGCCAACTGGTCGCTTCTCGACAGCGGTTGCTACAATAATGATGGATTCACACCTTGTGGCTACACTGCTTACGAGAAAGCGTTCATGAACTGGATCGAACTTGAGGAGGCTACAGAGGACACCTATTATACACTCGACCCCTTCAATCAGAATAAAGACCGTGCGCTGAAAATCACCAATTCAAAAGATGAGGATGAATATTATATCATTGAAAACCGTCGTCGCAAGGGTTGGGATGAATATATGGTAGCAGAAGGACTTCTTATCACACATGTCACATATGATGATAATGCATGGGCTCAGAATTGCGTTAATGATTATGATCTCCAGCGTATGACTCTTATTCCGGCAGATAATGAGCTGAAGATGACGAAGCATAATTATTTTGGAGAAACATACTATGTAGTGGATGAAGAGAGTCTGAAGGGTGACCTCTGGCCCTTTGGCCCGGCCACTGAGCTTACAGATGTATCGACTCCGGCTGCAAAAGTGAACACCGGCGGCTACATGTCGAAGCCTGTCACTGCCATAACTGACAATGGCGACGGCACTGTCTCTTTCTGGTTTATGAAAGCTCCTCTTCCGGCTGTAGAGACTCCTGTAGTAGGAAATCACAATATCGATCATTCCAAGGGTTTCACCGCAACATGGGAGGCAGGAGATGCAAACGATGTCACTTACACTCTTGAAGTGAAGGAATATAAGGAGATTCCGTATACGCTTCTCGAATCTGTTGATTTCTCTGCGGAGACAAGTTGGCAGACATCAGGCTATGCCGAAGGAGAGGACGATGGCACACGTTTGGGTTCAAGCAAACAGCAGGGTAGTGTTACCTCCGGAAAATATGATGCCGGCGAAGAGGAGACTGTCACTGTAGTCGTTAACAGTAAATATTACGGCACGGACAATAGCGAGATGAAGGTAAGCCTTCTCAATGCTTCCGGAACAGCTATGGAATCAAAGACTTTTGACCTCAAGGACTATTATTCCGACTATACGGCTCTGTTTGCAAAGAAATTCAGCGGAGAGTTCAAGGTGAAGATAGAGACAACTGCCAAGAAACAGCGTGTATATCTCAAGAGAGTTGATATATATGCAGGAGATGCAACGGAGAGAGAGCCGATGCGTGTATCCGCCTCCGAGACAGGAAATGAAACATATCGTCTTATCACCGGAATAACAGGCAATTCATATTCAGTAGCCGGACTTAAAGAGAACGGAGAGTTTGAATATAGAGTGAAGGCTGTTCCCAACGATACCGAGACATTGTCGGAAAGCGCATGGAGCGAGAAGAAACGTGTATGCCTTGACACATCGACAGGAGTTTCAATTGTTGTAGATTCCGATTCAGAGGCTGAATACTTCAATCTTCAGGGTATGCGTGTGGAAAGCAAAATGCTTCAGCCCGGCATATATCTCTGCAGAAAGAATGGCAAGACAATCAAGGTGCTTGTGAAATAAGATACAACACCAAATTGATAGAAAAGGATATATACTCCTGCATGACAGGAATATATATCCTTTTTTAGTTTTTATAAATCAGCCGGCATAGAGCATTTCAAACTCCTCTGTGCGGCGTTTGTGAAGTCCTTTATGATGACGACCCCGATATTTTGAGAAGGCAAGATATTCATTACGGATATCGCGGTTGCCGTTCTCAAGTTTTTTCAACAGTTCGCTTTTTGCTCTTTTACCTGCGCCAAGAAGCCTGTATGGGCCTACACTGTATGCGAGCACGCCAAGCATAAGGGCATCCTCTTCATAATCGCTGAACAAAGCCACATACTCCTTCAGATCCTTGCGGAGCAGCTCGTCAGCCTCTTTCTCACTAAGATTGCGACGGGCAAAAGACTCTCCTTTTTTCACACGATGACCATAGCCGATATAGGGCCAGTGGGCAACGGTGTGGAGCGTTTCATACTTCTTGATCAACTCTACGGCACGCTCGAAAGCGTCATCATCATCTTCTTCGGCCACGATGTTGAAATCGGTGGTGAGGCCGGACTCTGTTTTTGTCGGAGCCATCACGGGGAGTGAGGTTTTGGAGGGCATCATACCCAGCACACCCATAAGCACGACAATAGAAAATAGTAATCTCTTCATAATAGACGGGGCGCCCGCAACGAAACTCGTGAGGAGAGGGGATTGAAAACATGATTCAGAATCAGAACCGGTTTTCAAAATGAGCTTCTCTGACATATCCCCGAGACCGTGAAAGATATGTCAGTTGCAGGTGTCATCCTGATGCATAATCACAATGCACGCTACAGACAAAAGAGGAAAGGGCCTGTAGCCGGAGGCGATCGCCTTGATTTTTAAATTAATAAATGAATAATAATAAATATTATAATCCTGACACTCGCTTGTGTCCGCGGTCTCTTGAAACATTTGCCGGATAAGCCTGTTGCGGCATATATCCATGCAGTTGTTCCCGAAAGGATTCTATGGAATGATTGTGGATTGCATAAAGTTCGTTTCAATGGCAATTTCCGGGAAAACACTCCAAAGAATCCAATGCAAAGTTAATAATAAAGTTTCCCACGGGGAGTGTAGCGGCTCGGATAAGCCCTTCTATCAGGGTCTTTTATGCTCATTTTCACCATTTTGACTCTTAAATACTAAAAAGTGTTGATTAGTAGGCAATTGACTTTTGGGGAGATGTGTATATTTGTGGTATTCAATAGATTAGTGTGTTTATCAGATGGAATGGCGGTAAGAGAAAATGGGATTTTGAAGCTAAAACTCAGACACAAAGTGTGATGAAATGTTAAAATTGATAAATAAATAAAAAGAGAGGGTAAAAAAACGCCATGTTGAATGGTTTTAATTATCTTTATGGAATTAAAAAAGAATAGTTTCATCAAGCCCGAAGAGATGTGGCTGATGAGAGAATCATACCCAAGACAAAGAATTATAAACGATGGAAAAAATAGCTCAGTGCGGAAATGAAGTTTTCGACCGCAGCGTTGCCGATTATCATATTCATGACAATGTAGATGCAAAGTGTTGCAATCCTTATGCGGAAGGAACTCTTGAGCATATCTTTTATGCCAAGAATTATGTTGATGCCGTGCAATGGCATCTTGAGGATATAATAAGAGATCCGGAGATAGATCCTGTTGCGGCTCTTGCCCTTAAACGTCGCATTGATGCGTCGAATCAGGTGCGCACGGATATGGTGGAGGATATAGACACATGGTTTCGCGATAAATATCGAGATGTGAAGGTTTTGCCCGAAGCTACAATCAACACTGAATCACCCGCCTGGGCACTCGACCGTCTTTCCATTCTCGCGTTGAAGATATGGCATATGCGTGAGCAGGTGGAACGTGAGGATGCAGATGAGGCCCACAAGATCAAATGTCAGGGAAAACTTGATGTGCTTCTGGAGCAGCGTAAGGATCTTTCTGAGGCAATCGATACTCTGATAGAGGATATCGAGGCAGGGCGCAAGTACATGAAAGTTTACCGCCAGATGAAGATGTACAACGACCCTGAGACTAATCCCGTGCTTTATGGCGAAAAGAAATGAGGGTAGGAATATACTTGTAAGCCGTTTTTCCGCATTGGGAGATGTGGCGATGACCGTGCCGGCTCTTTATGAGGCATGTCGGGCTAATCCCGGGGATCATTTTTTCATGCTTACACGTAATTTCCAGACCTCTATTTTCATTAACCCTCCATCTAATCTCACACTTGTAGGAGTCAATCTTGATGAATATTCCGGTGTCGGGGGGCTTTCGCGTCTCGCTGCGGCATTATACAAGGAATATTCCATAACGGATTATGCCGACCTGCATGATGTGTTGCGCACAAAATTATTGCGTCTCTTCATGCGGTTGCGGGGAGTGAGGGTGTGTCATATCAATAAAGGGAGAAAGGAGAAACGTCAGCTTACACGTCCCGGCAACAAGGTGATGCTTCAGCTTACCTCTACAATCGACAGATACAGGAGCGTGTTCAGCCGGCTCGGATTATCCTCCGGAGGGAAGTTCAACTCACTCTTTGACAACAAAGAGGCTGATGTGAAATTATTCTCATCTGTGTCTGAGCCTCCGGAAGAGGGGGAGGTATGGGTAGGAATTGCCCCCTTTGCCAAGCATAAAGGGAAGATGTATCCCCTTGATCTTATGGAGAAAGTGGTGGAGGAGCTCTCGAAGAGAAATCGGATAAGGATATTTATCTTCGGCGCCGGAACTAATGAGGAAGCTGCCATAGAGGATATATCACGTCGTTATCCCAATATTGTGAATATGGCTGCCCATAAGATTGGTTTTGCAGGAGAACTGGCCCTTATGAGCCGATGCAGAGTGATGCTGTCGATGGATTCGGCCAACATGCACCTCGCGTCATTGGCCGGTGTGCCTGTAGTGTCGGTATGGGGAGCGACACATCCTTATTGCGGCTTCATGGGCTGGCAGCAGAGGGAGGAGGATACCGTGCAGCTCGACATGACATGCCGTCCATGTTCGGTGTTTGGCAACAAGCCTTGTCTGCGCGGCGACTATCATTGTCTGCGCGGAATATCGCCCAGAGTGATAATTCAGCGGTTGCGTCCTTATCTAAACCATTGAAATCATACAGACGAGAATAGAAGAATGAGGGTCATGGCTTCACAGTCACGACCCTCGGTTTTTCAGTTTCACACGTGCCTACGACATCACTGCCCCGACACGCGGATTTATTCAAATTACGCTGTTATAGGACTTTTTCATTCGTAACGCAGGGCCTCTATCGGATCAAGGGATGCGGCTTTGCGGGCCGGATACCATCCGAAAAAGATACCTGTGACGGTGCATACAATGAAGGAGAGAACCACCGAATATAACTGAACTGAAACCGGCCATCGGGCGATTACAGTTACAAGCCAGCTGGCAATCACACCGAGCAGGATGCCTATTAATCCCCCTGTGACACTTATTATCACGGCTTCAATCAGAAATTGGGAGAGAATGTCGATGCTCCGTGCCCCTATGGCCATGCGGAGACCTATTTCACGTGTACGTTCCGTTACGGAGACATACATTATGTTCATTATTCCGATTCCGCCTACAAGAAGCGATATTCCCGCTATGCATGCGAGAAGCATCGTCATCATGTCGGAGGTTGAATTCATCATTTCGCTAAGCTCCTGCTGGGACCGGATATCAAAATTATCCTCTTCATCATCCCTGAGCTTATGATTCTGGCGGAGAGTGGATGTTATTTCATCAATTGCCTCCTCTGTATTGTTTTCATCTGTCGCGCTGGCGAATATACCCTGGATATAGTCAATTGCAAGGATACGTTTCATCACAGTGGTGTAGGGAGCGAGCACAACATCGTCCTGATCCATTCCCATAGAGTTTGTGCCCTTGGGTTCCAGAACCCCGATCACAGTCATAGGTATTTTGCCGAATCTCACCACCTTCCCCACAGGATCAGAGCCATCCGGGAAAAGATTGTCAACAACGGTCTTTCCAAGCACACATACTTTTGCCGCCGTTCTGATGTCGTGTTCTGAAAACATCATACCCTCTTTCACTTTCAGCTTTCTGATCTCAAGATAATCGGGCGTTATGCCATATATGGAGGAGGGATAGTTATTGTTTCCGTTCACAAGCTGTCCGGAGGAATTCACCGATGGGGAAACGGCCGCCAGATTGTCAAGTTGCAGAAGCGATTCATAATCGGAAACTTTAAGAGTCTGCATGTCGTCGGAACTCTGTCTCACACCTCCACGCTGCATATTTCCGGGATGGATCATGATCATATTCGACCCCATTTCAGAAATCTGGGCCTTTATGCTGTCTTTGGATCCCTGTCCGATTGCAAGCATTGTTATCACCGAACCTACACCGATGATTATGCCGAGCATTGTTAGAAAACAACGTAATTTATTGTTGTTTAGTGCCTTTAATGCAATTTTTAACAAATTTATAACATTCATCAGTCGTTTTCTTTAGGTAAGGATTCGAAGATTTCCTTTGCGGATTTAGGCGACGTGTTGGTTGTGTCAGACACGATCTTGCCATCGCGCAACACAATATTGCGTGATGAATAATCAGCAAGCTCAGGATTGTGGGTGACAAAAATAATTGTCCGGCCACGAGAATGAAGCTCCTGAAAAAGAGTCAGGATGCTGAATGATGTGCGTGTGTCGAGGTTTCCCGTAGCCTCATCGGCAAGAATCATCACCGGATCGTTTACAAGAGCCCTTGCTATGGCCACACGTTGTTGCTGACCTCCCGATATCTGGTTGCTTTTATGATGCAGACGTGAATGAAGACCTACGGCATCAAGGGCGTTGATTGCCCGTTGACGTCGCTCTTTGGAGGAGACTGTATTGTTATAAAGCAGAGGCAACTCCACATTCTCTATCGCGGTTGTCTTGGGGAGGAGATTATAGTTCTGAAACACGAATCCTATTTTACGGTTGCGTGTCACGGCACGTTGGTTTCCGCTCATCTCCTTTACAGCTTTGCCATCGAGGATATATTCACCGGAGGTTGGGGTGTCAAGACATCCGAGAATATTGAGCAGTGTTGATTTTCCTGATCCGGATGTACCCATGATTGTCACGAATTCTCCTCTGCGGATTACAAACGATATTCCACGCAAGGCCTTTACCTTCTCCCCGCCGACGATAAATTCACGCCGCAGGTTTTCCACTTCAATAATCTTGTCGTCGGCCACGCAGGTTTCCACAATAATTTCTTCAGCCATCATTACACCTGATTATTTTTTCTTGCCCGGACGTTGGGGTGCGAACGGACTTTTCTGCTGTTCACTTTCCCCACCGGCTGGCGCTGATGTGGTGGCAATTCCTGTTACAACTGTCTCCCCTGTTTTAAGTCCGCTTAATATTCTGACGCTTCGACCGTTGTTGTCGCCTGTCATCACAACCTTGTTGACAAGCTTGTCTCCCTCTTTGACCCATACTGTTTTCTGGTTATCCTTGAGGGTGTTCTTGTCAACCGGAGTTCCAGGTGCGGGAAGACCGCTACCCTCCGGAATCTCGTCGGGAGAGAAAGAGAAGGCTGTGGTGGGGATAAGAAGCACGTTGTTCTCTTCCGTAATATATATTGTGAGATTGGCTGTGAGGCCGGGAATGAGCTTGTGGTCGGGATTGTCGGCAGCCACTATCACCTCATATGTAACCACGTTGCTTTCTGTTGTAGGGTTGAGACGCACCTGGGTGACAGATCCGTCAAACATATGGTCGGGGAAGGCATCTACAGTGAATGTGACCCTTTGGCCTACTTTTACCTCACCGATATCAGCCTCATCCACATTCCCCACCACCTGCATATTATCAAGATCTGCGATAGTGAAGAGATTAGCCACGCTCATATTGGATACAACCGTCTGTCCTACTTCCACATCCCTTGAGATTACAATCCCATCTATCGGGGAATAGATTTCGGCATAATTAAGATTCTTCGCAGCCCTCACACGGTCGGCCACAGCTTTGTCGTAGGCTGTTTTCGACACTTCGTATTCCTTACGCGAGGTCTGGAACTCATAGTCGCTTATCAGCTGCTTGTCGTGGAGAGCTTTGTCACGGTTGAAATTGGTGCGGTTATATTCAAATGTCAGACGGGCCGACTCCACGTTTGCCTCCGCGCTCCGCAGATCGCTCTGAAGCATTGTTTTTTCAATTTCAGCGATAAGCTCCCCTTTTTTCACAACGGAATTATAGTCGGCGTAAAGCTTGTCGATTATGCCGGTAACCTGTGTTCCGACATCCACTTGTGTCACTGATTCGACGGTTCCTGTGGCTGTTACGGTTTCGGTGAGATTGCCGGTATCGACTGTCACGGTTTCAAGCTCCACGGTTTCTTTCTTCGCGCATCCGCCAAGAAATAACATGGAGAAGAGGAGTGCCAGTGATTTTAAAAAACAGATTCTCATATAAAATCTCATATAAAAGAGGATGATTTGGTCAATTGGAATAGTTTTCAGTCAAGGTCTGTGATTGTTGATGTACGTAGGAATTCAATCATCTTGCGTCCCAGCACAGCCATATATTTGGCTTGTAGCAATGAATGGCGGGCCTCAAGGAGATTGTTATGGGCAGTCATGAGCTCCACTGTATTCACAAGCCCTACGTTGAATTGTTCGTTCACAAGTTCATTGCTGAGGGATGCGGCTTCAACCTGTTGCAAAGCGGCCTGATAACGCGATTGTGCGGAAACTGTCTGGATATACCAGTTTTCTATGCTGTGTGCGATTTCCGTGGTGCGTGCATCGATATCAAACAAAGCATCGAGTTCATTTATTTTAGCCTTGGCCTCGGCAATCTTGCTTTTCTTCTGATTGAGGATCGGAATATTTATGTTTATTCCGATGGATTCACCCAGACTGTTTTTCAATGAACTTCCGAAACTGCCCGGAACACCATATGACGTTCCTGCCGAAGCATTGAGGCTTATTGTAGGCTTTCCTTCCCCTTTTGCAATCTCAACATCTATTGCAGCGGCATCTTTTTCAAGATTCAGGGCTTTTATTCTGGCATCGGTGTCAAGAGCGAGAATATAGCTCTCCTCAATAGGAGGGAGATTGGCAAGAGTTGTCTCATCAGACCATGTTACGGAATCAGGCTCTATGTCGGCATCAATTCCGAGTTCAAGGAGTTCCTTCAGTTCAAGTCGACGGGTGTTGTATGTGCCTGTTGCATCCACGAGTTGAAATTTATTCTGCTCATATTGAGCCTTAAGCTGGGCATAATCCACTTTTGAGGCGCGTCCCGCCTCCATCAGCATACGGGCACGCTCCGTCTGGGCTTCGCTTAAGTTCACGGCATCGGAATAAATCGCTATGGCTTCCCTGGCGTAGAGAATATTCAGATACACCTGGAGCATATCTGTTTCAAGAGTGCGGAAAGCATCATCAAAATTCAGGGCGGCGATCTTTTCATTCACCTCATCGCGGAGGATGGTGTTTTTGCGGATTCCGCCATTCCAGACAGTCCATCCGGCATTGAATCCTAACGAACCGGACAGGGAATTCCTGTTGTTGTCGGCCAAAGGATTGTTGGTGAATCCGTGCGCTGTGGAGAAATCGAGAGTCGGTTCCCATTGAGCACGCGACAGTTCGAGGTCACAGGCGGCAGCGGTCTGCTGAAGCGCAGTCTTCTGCAAATCGATATTATGCAGACGGGCATACTCCACACAACGGGCATATGTCCATGTCTCGCATTTTCCCGTAATGGCGGTGGCTGCGGATAGGATAAGGGCGCATATGATTCCTTTCATATCAGTTTCATTTCTTGCCGACAAAATAAAAACGATATGAAACCAATGGCAAAAATGTTCAACCAATCCATGGTTTTCTCTTATGAACAGACATGAAGCCGCACATCATGTCATTGGATGCGAGTCGTCAGGAAACGGAACATTGCGCTATTTGAGATAGTTCTGGAGAGACAGACGATAGCTGTCGCCAACCGGTATATATGTGTCATTATCAATTATGACACGGCCTCTCACCACCTCTTTTATCTTGTCCATATTCACGATATAAGAGCGATGGACCTGTATGAAATTATCCGTAAGACGCTCTTTTATGGCATTGAAAGAACTGAGTGTGACAAGTGGGGTTGATTCGGAATCGGTGAATATCTGCAGATATTCGCCATATCCTTTTATATATTTTATTGATCTCATGTCGACACGTACATGACGGTAGTCGATCTTTATGAAGAGTGAACCGGAATGTTTATGGTCTTTTTCGCCGGGAGCAGAAGCTGCCTTTAAAGAGATACGCTGCAACGCTTTGTTGGCAGCCCGTTGGAAATCACTGAAAGAATAAGGTTTGAGAAGGTAATCCACGGCGGAAAGACGATAGCTTTCAACTGCATAATCGCTGTAGGCTGTGATAAAAACCACCAAAGGAGGAGCGGGTAAAGCCTGTATCATTTCCATTCCGTTGAGGTCGGGCATATTTATATCTGTAAAAATCAGATCTATATCGGTGGAGGAGAGTATCTTCATCGCTTCCACACCATCAGAAGCAACCCCCTCGAGCTGGAGGAAAGGAACCTTTTCAGTATAATTGCGGAGTTTTTCCAGAGCGATAGGCTCATCATCAATGATCAGGGTCTTTATTTTCATTATGAAGACAGTGGCAAAGGGTTAGATAATTTTGTTGGTTGGAATGGTAAGCGAGGATAGATAGGTTGATTCAGAAGGGGTTGTGTTCAGATTGTAATCATCCCCATATATAAGCTGAAGGCGTTCCCTTACGTTTCTTAGTCCGATGCCATGATTCCGTTGAACTTCATCCACCTCTTTCCTGCGGCTGTTCAGACACTGGAAAGAGATGATGTTTCCATGAATTTCCAGAGATATGCTTACAAAAGATTTGTCGCGGTAAGAGACTCCATGTTTGAACGCATTTTCAAGAAACACAAGGAAAAGAAGAGGAGGCACCATTACTCCCTTGGCATCATTCATGTCAGGGAATCTGAAGGATATATCGAGTTTCGACACCGGATAACGCTGCCGCATAAGCGACAGATAAGTGGTCATGAATCTTATCTCCTAATTTAGCGAGATGGAGGAGTGCTGGCTGTCGTAGAGCATATACCGCATCAGGCTTGACATCTCGATGACCATATCCTGCGCCTTGGCCGCATCTATCTCAATCATGCCATGGATGTTGTTGAGCATATTCATGTAGAAATGCGGATTGATCTGGGCTTTCAGGAAGGTGAGGTTGTTCTCGGCATTCCTTTTCAGAAGGCGTTCCTGTTCAAGGCGGTAGTTGTAGGTGCGGAAGATAAGATAGACAGCAAGATTGAACCCAACAATCACAAGATCGTAAAGAAGCACAAGAAGCAGAGGCATGGGAAGCAGTGGACGGGGACGGTGTCCGGTAGGTTGTGGCCTGAACTCATGATTTCTTATCATGTGGATGAATTCAGACCATTGCAGCAGCCACACCACAAGCATAAGCATTATGGTAAGCGTGAAATATTCCCTGTACCTGTTTTTTCTCAGAAATCGGGGAAGAAGAATACTGTTGTGGATTATGAATAATGTCACAAACGGGATGAATGTAACTATTCCTTGTCGCAACATGCTCAGATCCAGCATGGATTCTCCGCTTAGCCATCGCAGGCGCATTATGTCGAGCAGATACAGGAGAATGGCTACAGTCCAAAGTCCTGCGTATATCAGTTGTTCGAGCTTCCGTTCCTTCATGGGATTTATGGGTGTTTCAATGTAATTGGCCTTGTGTGTAAATTTGAAAAAAGTCCAGATGAGTTCTTGTTGTAAAAAGTTTAGATGAGTTCAGTTCATAAATTTAACCATCTGTCACTCTATCTGCCAAAAATATTAAACGAATCACCACTATGATTCATCAAATCAGTACTCTTTCCCCTTTCTGCCGGATAGCAACCTCTCAACCATTGAGTGAGTGAGGACATTCTCCACGATATATGCTTCCCCTTTCCGGCGGCAGGCAGCTCTCATTGCGGGGAGTATGTTTCTGTTTCTGATGATATGTTTCATTCCGTTACACAGGGATGATGAATCGCCTGGATGGATAAGAAATCCGGTGTCGGAATCGATAAGCTGGGAAATGTCGTTGATATCGGATGCCATCACCGGAATTCCTGCGAGAAAAGCATCTATCAGGACTCCTGCATGTCCCTCGCTTTCCCAGAGAGTGGGGAAGAGCATGCAATCGAAATTGTGCAGATGCTTATGATTTGCAGGATTGTAAAGATTCAGGAATCCGTAATATGTGCAAAGAGGGTCATTATTTATGCTTTCCCGAAACTCAGCTTCATAATCTTCCGCAGGCTTTCCCATGAATGTGACCGAGAAGTCGCGGATTCCATTTTGCCGGAGCATCCGGGATGCCTCGAAAATAAGATGGCACCCTTTTGTACGGTCAATCCGTCCGAGATAAAGGAATCTCACGGTTGATACATTTCCTTCGCTCTCACTCCTGGCGGCTGCATATGGTTTGAAATTAGGCACGGCAAGCACATTTCTGATACCCAGATTCTCAAGACGAGCCTTCATTCCGGTGGTCTCCACAACGACAGAGTCGGGAAAATCAAGAATGGATTTCTTGATTTTTCCCGACTCTATGTCTTCGTTAAGTCTGCCGCCGATCACCCAATATATCACATTTTTTCTCACACCAAGCAAGCGCATGATATTGATTATCCTGCATGCGCTTATGCGGCTTGCAGAAACAATCAGATGTGAATGTCGTTTGCATGTCATTCCCTTCAGCAGACGGGAAATGATAAAAGGGTTGCGGCGCCAATGTTCTGTGTCGATGACGCTTACCGGATATCCGGATGCACGAAGACGATCCACGATGTGTCTGTTTTTCACCGACGCTCCGTGGGTTGCCTCCTCGCCTATGGCAAGTGGACCGATGAAAAGGATGGAACTATTGCTCTTCACCGGCAAATTCCATCAGGTATGCTTTGATGAACTCATCGATCTCACCATCCATCACACCGTTTACATCAGAGGTCTGATAATTTGTGCGGTGGTCTTTCACGCGTCTGTCGTCAAAGACGTAGCTTCGTATCTGGGAACCCCATTCGATTTTTTTCTTCCCGGCCTCTATTTTTGCCTGCTCCTCCATGCGATGGCGTAATTCCTTCTCATAGAGGATAGAACGGAGTTGCCTCATGGCGTTCTCCTTGTTCTTAGGCTGGTCGCGGGTCTCAGTGTTCTCGATAAGGATTTCCTCTTCCTCACCGGTGTAGGGATCCTTGTATTGATAACGCAGGCGCACTCCGGATTCAACCTTGTTCACGTTCTGTCCGCCGGCACCACCCGAACGGAAAGTATCCCATGAGATACGGGCTGTCTCCACCTCGATCTCAATTGTATCATCCACAAGGGGAGTCACAAACACAGAAGCGAAAGATGTCATTCGTTTTCCCTGCGCGTTGTATGGGCTCACACGTACAAGACGGTGCACACCGTTCTCGCTCTTCAGGAAGCCGTAGGCATAATCACCCTCGATGTTGATTGTGACGGATTTGATGCCAGCCTCGTCACCCTCGAGAAGCTGTGCGATAGATGTCTTGTAGCCATGGCGTTCGGCATAGCGGAGATAGAGGCGCATGAGCATCTGCGCCCAGTCCTGGCTCTCGGTGCCGCCGGCTCCGGAATTGATCTTGAGCACGACTCCGAGCTTATCCTCCTCGCGGCGGAGCATGTTGCGGAGCTCAAGCTTCTCAAGAAGCTCCATTACCGCTGCATACTGGCGGTCGACATCCTCCTCTGTGACAAGGTCGTCTTTTACAAATTCAAAAGCGAGCTCAAGCTCCTCAACCTGTTTCTCGAGTTCCTCATATGAATCAATCCAGAAATGCAGTTCCTTGATTTTTTTCATCTGCGCCTCTGCTTTGTCGCGGTCTTCCCAGAAGTCGGCGACATGTGTGCGCAGTTCCTCTTCCTCGACTTCTATTTTCTTGCTGTCGATGTCAAAGATACCTCCTCAGCGCCAACTTGCGCTCTAAGGTCTCTTTAAGCTGTTCCTGTGTAGTCATAATTGGGGGGTTAATATTAGAAATTGTTTAAATCCGAACCCGTTTCAATATCAATGCCTTGAAATTACGTGGGTTTGCTGACTGCAAAGATAACACCAAACTGTCAAGCATCCAAAAATCACACATTTAGAACAAAAAATATCACATTTTATCCAAAAATTAGCGTAGGTTTGAAATATTTAGATTAAATTTGGATGCCAACCAAGTGTAATGATCATGTCAATAAGCGAAATCTTCAATCCAGCGATATATAATGCCATATTAGGAGCGATGGTGGTGTTAGCGGTGGTGGTGTTCATTGCCCTTCACCGCGTCACAGCCGGCTATGGAATGATGTATTCCCGGAAATGGGGTCCGTCGGTAGGGAATAAAACAGGGTGGGTGCTGATGGAAGCCCCGGTTTTCGCAGCCATGTTGCTTTTGTGGATATTGAGTCCGGAAAAGGGGCGTGCCACACCTGCTGTAATTACACTCATGTTTCTCCTGCATTATTTCCAGCGGTCGTTTATCTTCCCATTCCTATTGAGAGGAAAGAGCCGGATGCCATTGGCGATTGTTGCGATGGGAATATGCTTTAATCTTGTAAACGCCTATATGATAGGGGGCTGGATATGGTATCTCGCCCCGTGTGATATGTATTCGGATAGCTGGATGCTGAATCCTCTGTTTATTTCAGGCACAATCATCTTTTTCGCAGGGATGGGGATAAACCTTCACAGTGATTATCTGATACGACATCTCCGTAAACCGGGCGACACAAGACACTATATCCCTCACGGAGGATTCTATGATTATGTTGCCTCCGCAAATTATTTCGGAGAATTTGTGGAATGGTGTGGCTTTGCGATTCTCACATGGTCGGTGGCAGGAGCTGTGTTCGCTTTATGGACCTTCGCCAATCTCGCACCCCGGGCCCGATCGATACATTTCCGCTATTGTGATGAATTCGGCGATTCTTACCGAGCCCTCCGGAGAAAGTATATGATACCATTTATATATTAATCAACTTCACTGCTTTATAAGGCTGATAATTACCAGATTGCTATGTCTGATACAAAAATATTCACTCCGGCCAATATCGGGCCGGTGACACTTCGCAACAGAACAATCCGTTCCGCCGCCTTTGAAGGAATGGGAAAGGATAACAATCCCACCCCCATGCTGCGTGATTATCATCTCAGTGTGGCAAAGGGGGGAGTAGGGATGACCACTCTTGCCTATGCCGGGATATGCCGGTCGGCACTCTCTTTTACCACACAGCTGTGGCTACGGCCGGAGATTACGGGAGATTTACGTGAAATCACCGATGGAATACATTCCTATGGGGCGAAAGCATCAATCCAGATAGGACATTGCGGCAACATGACTCACCGTTCCACAGCCGGAGGCACTCCTGTGGGAGCCACTACAGGCTTCAATCTCTATTCCCCTACATGGGCCAGAGGATTGCGGAAAGATGAACTGAAACAGCTTGCCGTGGAATTCGGAAATGCTGTCAGGACAGCACGCGATTCCGGATTTGATTGTGTGGAGGTTCATGCCGGACATGGCTATCTGATATCTCAATTCCTATCCCCGTATACCAACCGCCGCAGAGATGAATTCGGAGGAAGCCTCGACAACAGGATGCGCTTCATGAGAATGTGTGTTGAGGAGGTGATGAAGGCCGCCGGCAATGATATGGGTGTGATTGTGAAGACAAACATGCGCGATGGCTTCAGAGGAGGACTCGAGATCGACGATTGCCTTACAGTGGCAAAGGAGCTTGAGCAGCTTGGTGTGCATGCCCTTGTGCTGTCTGGCGGATTTGTAAGCAAGGCACCGATGTATGTGATGAGAGGTGAGATGCCTATCTATTCCATGACATACTATATGAGGCAGTTATGGCTGAAATATGGAGTGAGGATGGTAGGAAGATTTATGATTCCGAAAGAACCTTTCCGTGAATTGTATTTTCTTGATGACGCACGTCTGTTCAGGAGGGAACTATCGCTTCCGTTGATATATGTAGGGGGAGTGGTGAGCGGAGAGAATATGACACGTGTAATTGATGAAGAGGGATTTGAGTTTGTTCAGATGGGAAGAGCTTTGCTGAATGAGCCGGATTTCGTAAACCGTATCCATGATGAGCTTTCACACCGATGTGGTTGCGATCATGTGAATTATTGCATCGCAAGAATGTATTCCAAAGAGATGGCCTGTCATAAGCATCTTGACAATCTTCCGAAGAGAATCCGAAAAGAGATAGAAGAGATAAAATCAAGGGAGGGGAGAGCTGGTCAATGAAAAAGGATATTGCGGGGAAGTGGATTGTTGTTACCGGAGGGAGCAGCGGGATAGGCTATTGCTTCTGCCGTGAATTTGCATCTCGGGGAGCACGGATCTTGATGGTGAGTAATCAGACTGAACTTCTTCCGGTGAAAGCCAATGAGATAAGGAATGAGTTTGCAACGGATGTGGAATATATGTCGCTTGATCTTTGCGACAGGGATGCCACAGTCGCGATGGATGCGTTTCTCAAAGAGAAGGATATAGATCCGGTGGGAGTGGTGAATAATGCCGGAATATTCTCATTTAATCCTGTTGTTGACACATCGGAGCGGAAAATAGAATGTTTCATTGATCTGCATGTAGGGGGTGTGACACGCATATCCCGTTTTTTTGCAGAGCGATTCATAAAGAAAGGGGAAGGGATGCTGCTTAATATGTCGTCGATGTCCTGCTGGATGCCTATGCCGGGAATCGCAATGTATTCAGCTACAAAGTCATACATAAGGGTCTTCACACGAGCGTTGCATTATGAATTGCGTGATTATGGAGTTTCGGCAACTGTAGCTTGTCCGGGTGGAATAGCGACGGATCTTTTCGGACTTCCTGACAATCTCAAGCGTCTCGCCGTGCGTTTAGGGGCGATAACCACACCGGAGAAATTCACAAGAAAAGCCGTTGACCGTATGTTGAAGGGTAAGAAGCAATATATCAATGGATTTCTCAACAGGATATCAATAGTCTTTGTCTCCTTACTCCCCACTTCTGTCAGGATGCAGATAAAACGAAGGATGCTCGACAAGGGAATCCGCAGATAGCAGTGTCGGAAGAAAACAGGCAGAAGAATAGAATAATAAAATAATAAAAAGGAGAGTCTCATTCATAGATGAAGCTCTCCTTTGATTGTTACGGATTGACAGTAGGGAAGTGTTCACGGGGCCTGTAAGCCCCTCCATAGCCTTGGACACTCCTTTATAGATTTTGTATAAATGTATGAATCAGATCTCTTTGGATCTTTTATCACTCTGCCTTATGCCTTAAAATTACCTGGCGACAGTGCGCAGGAATTGCTGTGTCCAGCCCTGACGTTGGGGTGCGTTAAGAAGAATGGCAGTGAACTCCTTTCCATGATAAGGAAGCATCACAATTGTAGCCTCGCGACCCTCGATCTCACCTTGGGCAATCGCTCCGCCGAGACCATTGATCTTCACCTTTGAGAGTTTCGCCTTTTGAAGATTGAGCTGTTTTGCCAGTCCTCCTACAAGATTATAGGCACGTTTCTGATTGGTGCCGGGAGCATCCTTGTAAGTGATTGACACCCCGTAAGTGCCATCCTGCGACTTTGCTGTGAAATGATCGTTGGCTTCTACTATACAGTCAGCCGGGAGGTCGAAATGGAAACCATCATAGCCGAAAGTTTTGTATTGGGAAGAAGCTGTTGAGGAAACGGAAGTTTCTTCAGAAACGGGAGTCTGTGATGTGGTCTGCGCAAAAAGCGGAGAAGCGGTCATCGTCATCATGGCGATGGAAAGCAATGTGGAAAATGTCTTTTTCATAGTTTATAGTTTTTCTACAAAACATTGCAATCCATAAAAGGGTTCAGTGAAGGGTTGGAAATTTTCAGCACTTTCGGTTGAGAAAGTTTGATATGTTGAGAGCTATCTGATCCTGCAACTCTTTTCCAATAGTGGTTTCCATTCTTGAAATCACATCAAAAACAGAGAGTGATGATTCATCTGTTTCGGAAAAAATATGGTCAAGGGGAGTGGCAATCAATGTGTCCGGATTAAAGAATTCTCCGAAAGAGATATCTATTCCGGCGCGCCATAACATTTCAGCCACACTCTTTTTCCCTCTGAATCCATGCACAAGCCAACGCTGCGAGGGCTTCATGTCGCGGTGGATTCCGATAATAATATCGTGTGCCTTTACATCGTGGATAATCAATGGTTTTGAATATTTCTCAGACAACTCCACATGACGTCTGAACACTTCCAATTGGCGGAACATTGGCCCCCCTTTAAGAGTGTCGATTCCTGTTTCCCCCACAGCTACGGCATTTTCACGCTTCAGATAATCCTCCATAAGGCTGAAACATTCATCGGAGGGGAGATGCTCCGTGTTCCAGGGATGTATGCCGATTGAAAAGAGCTGGGATTCGGGGATATGAGGCGTTGCAGAGGAGGGGTCGATTGAAATTACTCCATACTGCTGCGGTGGTTGGTGGTGGGTGTGTATATCAAGGATCATGTGTGTTGTGATTTAGCTTTTAAGGCACGGGGTCGTAGCCGCTTCCTCCCCAGGGATGGCATCTGCATATGCGTTTTACAGCAAGCCATAATCCTTTCAGCGGACCATGTTTTGAAATCGCCTCGATTGCATATTGGCTGCAAGTGGGAGTAAACCTGCATGCGGCCGGGAAATGAGGCGAAATGGCAAGCTGATAGAAACGAATGGGGAGAATGAGAAGACGTTTGAAAAAACACATTGTCACAACTATGGATTAGGCTCTTCGCTATCAGAGGGATATAGTATATGCTGAAGACGGGATAGCAATTTTGCCACTCGTCGTTCAATCGATTCGTAAGTGCGGTTTTTATCACTGACGTAGATAAAAGCGATTGAAAGAGTATCGATTGAAGGGTCCTCCTCCACAGCTTCAAGAAGAGGGAGGCGATGAAGGCGGTAGGCTTCACGGATGCGGCGGCGGATATATACACGGTCAACTGCAAAGTGACGCTTCTTTTTGGGCACAGTCACCATCATCTGCATTTTCCCGATATTGTCGGGCACTTCATTACGGAATTCCCCTGCAAGAGCATCTTTGTGTATGATTCTGTAAACCATCCTGATAGGGAATTCATATAAGGATTCACCCTCTTCAAAAAGTGCGTTCACCAGTGAACGGTGGCGTAGTTTGTCATATTTCCGAAGAGTGTATATGCGGGGTTCCCCTTTTTGACGGGGAATAACAGTGACGGATTCCTTATTCATCATGCCTGAGATTTATGCTGTTTACAAAAGTAAAGAAATAACCGCAGATATGCAACCTTGCATGATTTAGAGCCCGGAAGGTACGCCCTCCCTTGAATAAAAATTACCTGTCGGTCAATAATATCGGTTAGAATACGTTTTAATAGAGGAGTTTACTACAAAAACACTGATGAAAAAATATATCATATTAACGATTTTCGCACTTATCAACGTTATTTCTGCTTTTGCCGATAATGGATGGAAACTACATCCCTCTTTCGACAATCAGCCGATACGTATAATTGATACACCCCGCTATTGCTATTATTTCGTGCATTGCGAGATGTATAATGCCGGTGTGCCACAGCATGTTGATCCTACATCGATCATTTTGTTCCGCGATAAGGAAGTGGCCGGAGCTTCGGCTACTGCACTTCATAACAGTTTCTCCCTTACCGGAGAGAATGTGGCATATGCCGATTATAATCCATACGGGGAATATCTTCTTATTGTGTATGAGAATTATGATATTGACCTCCTCTATCAGGATGGCACGGTGTCGAATATATCCGATTTGAAAGATTTCTCTATTCCGGGAATGAGGGAAGTAAGGTCGGCCACATTCAATCCCGGCAATGGAGATGCACTTATCGCTACAGATTTCGGGTATGCGATCATAAATTCCTCTACCCGCACAATGGAGATTGTCAACAATATCCAGACAAAAGTGGAGTGGGTGGCCTCGCAAGGGGATGAACTTCTGATTTTTGCCGAAGGAAAGGGGTATTCATGCAGTCGCGGTTTCATACCCGGCTCCATTCAGGATTTCAAACCGCTTATGGCTTCAGCTGATAATTCAGCATCGGGAGTGGTGGTTGAAGGCACATTGCAGTCGCCGCAGCTTCTCATGCCGCTCACTGACAGCGCGTTCGCTTTCCTCGGGCCCTCCTCCGGGGGAGTGTATAGCCTTAATGTAGCTGTGAAAAAAGGAAATAAATGGAGTGTCTCGACATTGGCTAAAGAGAATTTTCTTTCCTATGATCCGAAATTAAGCCGTAATAATATATGGGAGCGTAATGGATTGCACACAGCGGATGGCTATCTGCTTTATTATCCCGGCTATCTCGCGCATCTCACACCGGATGTAATTGAGAAAGGGATTGACGCACTTGATGTAATGAAATCATTCTCCTCCGATTCCTCCCTTATATATGGCTCTTCTGATTTCAAGGAATTCGAGAGCTATTCTTTGCGCAAGGGATTTTATACAATGACCTGCGATGGCGGTGAATGGTCAGTAGTAAATGGAGAGACTCAGCCCGAAGTGTGCTCAGCGTTTATATCCGACAAGATTATTTATCATCCGGAGTATGGAATGTTGGTTGTGAATCATGGTAATGAATCGGAGGATTATCCAGCCTTCGACGCCCCTGTGCCTGTACTTATCGGCGCTTTGAAAAACGGACGCTGGACAAATTATGGACCCGCATACAATATCCCCGAACATCTCCAGAACGTATCCAATTTCCCTACCTATCATTCCAACTATTTCCCATTGAGAAATCCAATGGGGATGGGTTGTGATCCTGAAAATAGCTCTCATCTTTATTTCGGATCAGTGGTAGGGGGAATAGCAAGGATTGACCTTGCTTCTCCGGCGATGCCTGTGATGCACATCTGTTCCGCACAGGACACATATGTGGGTTGGAAAGGGGCAATTCCTGTGGTTCCCTCACAAAGCTGGTATGGCCAATGTTGCTTCTCGAATGTGGAGTTTGACAGGGAAGGGCGTATGTGGACAATGTATTTCAATTTCGACGGACCCGAAAAGAACGGGGCCCGCTATCAGTTGTGGCATTGGACATCGGCCGACCGCAAAGCTTCCGCAGATGCAAATGAAAATGCCGGAAATTATGTGGCGATGCATGCAGCTCCCGTTTCCGCTGAATATTCAGCTGCCAACTTCAGCAGGATTCTGCCGTTGAAGAAAACGCCCAATGAAAACCGTATTGTGGCGATCAACAATCAGTATGCCGGCAGGGTTCTGGTCTATGATCATCATGGCAATCCGGATCAGCTCGGTGGCATCACTCAGGTAAGCATCGATAGTTTTCGCGATGATGAAGGGGTGGAGTATCCGATTGGTTATCCGAGAATGTTGTTTGAGGATGAGGAGACGGGATATGTATGGCTGGGACATTCTACGGGTGTGTGCTATTTTGATCCGGCCGATTTCCTTGAAGGGAGGAATGTTGTGCATCGTCCGAGGATGACATCCGGAGATTATTTTCTTAATGGAATGATAGTCAGGGATATGTGTCGGGATGAAATGGGAAGATATTGGTTTGCCACAAGCTCCGGGATACGTTGTGTGGATGCTGATTTTAAATATGAGGTGGCGCGTTATTCCTCATCAAATTCCCCTTTGCAGAGCGACGACGTGTTTGCTGTGGGCTGGAATCCCGATACACACACATTGCTTGCCTCTACACAGAAGGGTATAGCGGAGGTTGACCCTGAGATCGCCGCATCCTCGAATATAGGAAATTTAGCAAGGATTTATCCGGCTGTTGTGTCTCCGGATTATTTTGGCGTTGTAGCTGTGGCTAATGTGGAGTCAACCCCTATAGATGTCTACGACAGCAGGGATAAGCTTGTGGCGACTATTGTGCCGGATTCAAAGGGTGTGGCCTATTGGAGTATTGCCGACGATAAAGGGATGAAGGCACGTTCAGGACGTTATTTCTTCCGTCTGCGGGAAACGGGAGAATCGCTCGGGCATGTCAATGTGTTGAAATGACGTTAAGCCATTTATCTGTAAAATCTTTTTGAGAAGTAAGACCTTTAACCATAAGATGATTCCTCTTTCCTTCGGAAGCCCTCTCTTCCGGAGAAAGAAGAATCATTTTTTTTATAGCTTCTGATATTGAGCAGGCGTTTTCAGGATTGAAAATTCTGTCAGGGTTGCCCAATATGAGCTGATTGTCGCCGGCGGATGAGGCTATAGCCGGCAATGAGGAATACATAGCTTCGCATAGAGCGTTGGAGAATCCTTCGAATAGCGAGGGGAGTATGAAAAGGTCAGCATCGGCATATACTGCCGCTATGTCGGACGTTTCCCTGCGGAATGTGATTATGTCTGAAACATCCTCATTCTCAGCATATCTGAGTATTCTTTCCCGATACACCTCATCCACCGACTCCCCGATCCACAACAGCTTCACCGGAAATCCTTCTCTTTTGAGAATTTTCATCGCGTCAATAAGCTTCTCGGGATTTTTCTGCGGTGCAACTCTACCTGCGGTAAGCAACCGGAAACATTCATTATCTGATGGAGCGAATGGTCGGCTCTTTTCAAACGAGGAGGAGAGAAGCGGGAAAGAGAGAAAATTGTGTATCACACTCGTTTTGGAATCAAGATGAGGAAAATTCCGGGCGATGAAATTTTTTTGGGAAGAGCTGTTGCTTACGATATTGCCGGCATATCGGTAAAGGAAAAATTTGATACGCTGACGCAGGGTAAGCTTAACCGTATTGTTTCTTTCAGATACCGTCACCTTTGTTTTTCTTCCCGCTGCTAATATCGAAGCCATTGCGCAGCCATCCTTAAATGCGATTACAGCGTTAGGATTCCATTCCTTAAATAGCTTTTTCAAGAAGAGAATCCTGCGTAAAGGATTTATTCCCCGTGTATATACCTCTGTCTTGATGTTATTGGACACAAGGATGTTATCGTAGAAAACAGGAGAATCATAAAAGGTGATGACCCTCACTTCATTTCCGGCCTTTTTCAAAGAGGCGGCAAGAAGAGCAAACTGCCGTTCCGCTCCTCCGCAACGTAAATCATCTGTCACCAATAGAATCCTCATTTAAAATCACGTTTTATCGCTGAAATCTGCCTCTAATTTAGCGAAATGAAATGTATGTGCATAATGAGGCTGTGTCATAATTGATGTGAACGTATTTCTGTAGGAACATCGCTCCGTGATGTTGTGCTGATAATCAGAATGTTATCACAACATGCCGAAGGCATGTCCCTACAATTTGACGTGGCCTTTGTAAAAAGATTAAACGAGTTCATATATAAGTTCTCGCGAAAAGATGTAAATTTGTCAGGTTATGCCCGAGAGGGGCCAATGAATTTTTGAGATGAAAGATTTACGTGAAGTAATAGAACGGATATATAAGGAAGTGATACCATTTTCCGGAGAAGGAAAAGTGGCTGATTATATTCCGGCCCTTGCCGAGGTCAATCCTCAGCAGTTAGGTATTGTTGTAGACACTCTTAACCTGGATAATTATAAGATTGGAGACAGTGAGGTGCCTTTCTCAATACAAAGTATATCAAAGGTGTATGCCTTGTCGATGGTTGCAAGCCATTTAGGTGAGGAGTTATGGCAATCGGTAGGGCGTGAGCCTTCCGGCAACCCATTCAATTCGCTGGTGCAGCTTGAGCATGAACAGGGTATTCCCCGGAATCCGTTTATCAATGCCGGAGCACTTGTTGTCACCGACCGCTTGATCGACCTTTATCCACGCCCAAAAGAGGCATTGCTTGAATTTGTGCGTAAGCTTGCCGGCAACGATGATATATATTATGATCATCGGGTGGCAAACAGTGAGCGGCAGAATGCCGACCGCAATATGGCGCTGGCATATTTTATGAAGAGTTTCGGCAACATTCATAATGATGTGGAAACAGTGATTGATGTATATTGTCACCAATGTTCGATTGCGATGTCTTGTTCTGATCTGGCCAGAAGTTTCCTGATGTTTGCCAATAGGGGAGTGAATCCGCTTAATGGAGAGCGTGTGCTTACCGAAAGTCAGTCGAAAAGAATAGGCGCAGTGATGGCTACATGTGGATTTTATGATGAAAGCGGTGATTTTGCATATCGTGTAGGTCTTCCCGGAAAGAGTGGAGTAGGGGGAGGCATCGTGGCCTATATGCCCGGCAAACTCTCCATGGCGGTATGGAGTCCGGCTTTGAACAGCTATGGCAATTCGATTGCCGGAATAGAGGCTTTCGAGAGATTCACCACGTCAGTGAAAAGTTCAATTTTCTGAAAATCCCCAGTCGGTTGCAAAACTGAAATAGAGGACGATAAAAAAGGCTGATTCCCTAATGTCTTTGGAATCAGCCTTTTTTATTGCAGAGTTACTCAGTTTTTTTACTTAAGTAGCTGTTCAAATTAAAACGCTACTATATTTTTTATCATGCTTGAATACTCTCTGCTCGCTCTTTTTGGCCAATTCCGTCCCTTTCATCAGTCGCATAGTCCACTATGCTCCCTCTTCAAGAGCCTGAATTGACTCAAAAATAGCTTCGCATATAGTATTCATTTAATTTGAACAGCTACTTAAGGATCTTTGTGGATGTTTCGCCTGAGCGGATGATATAAAGTCCGGCAGGAAGATTGCTGACAGAATTTTTATCAGCATCCTTAAGAATGATTCTGCCGTCGGCAGAGAATATATCAACGAGGTTGTCATTATCAGTGATTTCTGAGATTCCGCTGATATCTTTCGCTGTGATGCTGAGATTGTTGATGGCAGCTTCTCCTGAAGAGCGTCCGAGGAATCCCCATCTGAAGTTGACATATTCATCGGCATATTTCTCAAGGGGGAATGTGCAGATGCCATTGTCAATAGACGTAAGATCGGCAATATTTTCCCAGTTCTCACCATTATCCAATGAAATCTCTAACGTAAACTGCGCAGGACCTGAAGGACCCGGTTTATCTTCCTGGTAATATTTGTTAAATTCAAGAGAGACAGCCATATTCTCATCCTTTTCGGGGATATATATACGGGGACTGATAAGGAATGTCTGAAGAAGATTCATTCCGGCAGCTTTTGCAGAAACGGAAGCACAGCCTGATTCAGCCATATCCGGCGACAATGATTGTTCAAACCAGTTGTCGAATCTCCAGGCGTACATCTCTTTCACATTCTCATAAGGGTCGATGAGCTTGATTTTCCAGTCGGCGGGAAGATGCTTGTTTGTGAGACTCTCCTCGAAAGGAAGTTCCTTTATCACATCATCACCCTTGACAATTGAAACTGCAGCTGGAAGAGAAATGCTTCCGTCGGGATATACAGCATGCAGATTATATTCATAAATCCCTTCAGGAACATCTGTATCAATTATTTTTGTTTCATTGAAGCCCTCTACAAGAAGTTGGTCGCCTCTGTAAAGGTTATATCCTGTGGGTTGGGGGTCTGAGATGGGTGCTTCCCATGTCAATATATAGCTGTTTTCC
>JAAGKN010000640.1_pt1 | contig 63439 bp, 60 predicted proteins | sample 6206371 | NCBI WGS metagenome assembly JAAGKN01 (sample SAMN11533720, study PRJNA540317) | gut metagenome | isolation source: fecal pellets from male and female animal of same cohort | host: Peromyscus leucopus | place: USA:CA | collected 2017 | reverse complement strand
TCATCAACAAGATGCGCCGGTTGAAAGGTGTGCGCAAACAGCTTATCGTGGAAGAGGCTTGGAAGGCGTTGTCATCGGCGAACATGGCTGAGTATATGCGCTATATGTTCAAGACCGTCCGAAAGTATTTCGGCGAGGCAGTGGTTGTGACGCAGGAGGTTGACGACATAATTTCGTCGCCGATTGTCAAGGAAACAATCATCAACAACTCCGACTGCAAGATACTTCTCGACCAGCGAAAGTACATGAACAAGTTTGACCAGATACAGGCGCTGCTCGGACTGACGGACAAGGAGAAGGCGCAGATACTCTCCATCAACATGGCGAACAACCCGTCACGGCTCTACAAGGAGGTGTGGATAGGCTTGGGCGGCACACAGTCGGCGGTCTATGCCACCGAGGTCAGCGCGGAAGAGTATCTGGCGTACACCACCGAAGAAACGGAAAAAGTGGAGGTTTACCGTCTGGCGGAGAAGCTGGGCGGTGACATCGAAGCCGCCATCCGGCAGCTTGCCGAAAGGCGGAGGAACAAGGAATAACTAACAATTTAATGTATCAACAAAAAAAGAAAACGCGTATGAGTTTACCAAAAGTGAAAATGCTGCAAGTCAGCAAGTGCCTTATCGGATTGGCGGTCATGATGCTGCAATCCTGCGAAACGTGGACAACCGCCGTGACATGCTGTGCGGGAACTGGGAGAGCGTGGAGGGGAAGCCCGACGTGCTTATCTACAAGGAAGGAGAAGCCTACAAGGTGACGGTGTTCCGCCGCAGCGGTCTGCGCCGCAAGCTGAAACCGGAAACCTATCTCTTGCAGGAGGAGAACGGCAACCTGTTCATGAACACCGGCTTCCGCATCGACGTGTCCTACAACGAGGCCACGGACGTGCTGACCTTCTCGCCAAACGGGGACTATGTGCGTTCTGCGAAGAAAATGGAAGATGATATGGAAGATGACCCCGGATTCTCAATCGCTGAAGACGCGATACAGGGTGTATCATTTCCGGAGATTTCGGAATTAGAGGATATTCTTAAAGATTACAAGAAAACATCATCCAATGACCACTAAAATCCAAAGTAACATGAGAACAAGAATAACAATGATTATCTGCCTGTGCCTGCTTCTCGCGGCAGGGCAAGCGCACAGTGGGCGGTGATAGACCCGTCCAACATCGCGCAGAGCATCGTGAACACTTCCAAGAACGTGGTGCATACCTCGACGACCGCCCAGAATATGGTGAAGAATTTTCAGGAGACGGTGAAGATTTACGAGCAGGGCAAGAAGTATTACGACGCGCTCAAATCGGTGAACAATCTGGTCAAGGACGCCCGCAAGGTGCAGCAGACCATCCTGATGGTAGGCGACATCACCGACATCTATGTGAACAGTTTCCAGAAGATGATGCGCGACGACAACTTCACGGTGGAGGAACTTGGAGCCATCGCCTTCGGCTACACGAAGCTGCTGGAAGAAGCCAACGAAGTGTTGACGGAACTGAAGAATGTGGTGAACATCACCACGCTCTCCATGACCGACAAGGAGCGCATGGACGTGGTGGAACGCTGCTACTCCAAGATGAAGCGTTACCGCAACCTTGTGAGCTATTACACCAACAAGAACATCTCCGTGAGTTATCTGCGTGCGAAGAAAAAGAACGACCTCGACCGCATCATGGGGCTGTACGGGAACATGAACGAAAGATACTGGTAAGCCTATGGAGTTCGACAACCTTCATCAGATTTTACGCTCACTTTATGAGCAGATGATGCCGCTGTGTGGGGACATGGCGGGTGTGGCGAAAGGCATCGCCGGGCTGGGTGCGTTGTTCTATGTCGCCTACCGGGTATGGCAGTCGCTGGCGAGAGCCGAACCGATAGACGTATTCCCGATGCTCCGTCCTTTTGCCATCGGTCTGTGCATCATGTTCTTCCCGACTGTGGTGCTGGGCACGATAAACAGCATCCTCTCACCCGTCGTACAGGGCACGGCAAAGATGCTGGAGGCGGAAACGCTGGACATGAACCAGTACCGAGAGCAGAAGGACAAGCTGGAATACGAGGCGATGGTGCGCAACCCCGAAACCGCCTACCTCGTGTCCAACGAGGAGTTTGACAAGCAACTGGAGGAACTCGGCTGGTCGCCCTCCGACATGGTGACGATGGCGGGAATGTATATCGACCGGGGAATGTACAACATGAAGAAGAGCATCCGCGACTTCTTCCGCGAGATACTGGAACTGCTGTTCCAAGCCGCCGCCCTCGTGATAGACACCGTCCGCACCTTCTTCCTCGTGGTGCTGGCGATACTCGGTCCGATAGCCTTCGCCATATCGGTGTGGGACGGTTTCCAAAGCACGCTCACGCAGTGGATATGCCGCTACATACAGGTCTATCTGTGGCTGCCGGTGTCGGATATGTTCAGCACCATACTGGCGAAGATACAGGTGCTGATGCTGCAAAGCGACATCGAGCGTATGCAGGCAGACCCGAACTTCTCGCTGGATTCGAGCGACGGGGTGTATATCGTGTTCCTGATTATCGGCATCATCGGCTACTTCACCATTCCCACCGTTGCGGGCTGGATTATCCAAGCCGGAGGCATGGGCGGTTACGGTCGCAACGTGAACCAGACGGCAGGCAAGGCGGGCGGATTCGCCGGAAGTGTGGCGGGTGCCACCGCAGGCAATGTAATCGGACGTGCCGGGAAACTGCTGAAATAACCGTTCAGGAACGAAAGGTCAAAGTGCCACTTCGACCGCCTCAAAGTGGCACTTCGGCAGGCACAAAGTGGCACTTTGGCAAAACCGTCCCGGACAATCAATTTTCAATCTTAAAAGAAACAATAACAACAATGGAATTTAAATCACTCAGAAACATCGAATCATCGTTCAGGCAGATACGCCTGTTCGGTATCGTCTTCCTCTCGCTGTGCGCCGTGGTGACGGTATGGAGCGTGTGGAACTCCTACCGTTTCGCGGAGAAGCAACGGGAGAAAATCTATGTGCTGGACAACGGCAAGTCGCTGATGCTGGCTCTCTCGCAGGACCTTTCGCAGAACCGCCCGGCGGAGGCAGGGAACACGTGCGCCGCTTCCACGAACTGTTCTTCACGCTGTCGCCCGAAAAGAGCGCGATTGAACACAACGTCAAACGCGCCCTGCTGCTGGCGGACAAGAGCGTGTACAACTATTATTCGGACTTTGCGGAGAAGGGGTACTACAACCGCATCATCGCCGGGAACATCAACCAAGTGCTGAAAGTGGACAGCGTGGTGTGCGACTTCAACGCCTATCCCTACCGTGCCGTGACCTACGCCACGCAGAAAATCATCCGGCAAAGCAACGTCACCGAGCGCAGCCTCGTGACCACCTGCCGCCTGCTGAACGCATCGCGGTCGGACGACAACCCAACGGTTTCACCATCGAGGGGTTCACCATCATCGAGAACAAGGATTTACAGACAATCAAACGGTAACAGGACATGAAAAGTATCAGAAAATCAATGTGGGGCATGTATTGGAAACTCCACGACAAACGGAAACAGTTGGTGGAACGGCTCAAAGGGTATCTGGACGGTTTGCCGCCGGAAACACGCCGCCGCATCGTGCTGGGGATGCTCGCCGCCTTCGCGGTGCTTGCCCTCTACACCTTCGGCAGAGCCGTCTATGACATCGGCAGGAACGACGGAAGCCGGATGGTGAAAGAACACGCCGGACAGGTGGAACTGTCCATTAAGCCGGAAGCAAACGACCATTTTACACCTTATTATAATAGTATGTATGGAACAGACGAAGAATGAACCAAAAGTTGAGAACAAAGCCGCTCCCGACACGGGAAAGCCGAAAAAGGAGCTCAAACCGCTGACGGAGGCCCAGCGGCTGAAACGGCAGAAGATGATCGTGCTGCCCGCTATGGTGCTGGTGTTCATCGGGGCGATGTGGCTGATATTCGCCCCGTCCTCCGGCAAGAAGCAACAGCCGGGAACGGACGGATACAACACCGAAATGCCCGACGCTGACAAGGCGAACAGCCAGATTATCGGCGACAAGGTGAAAGCCTACGAGCAGGGTGCATTGGAGGAACGGCAGGAGAACCGCAACCGCACCATGCAGGAATTAGGCGATATGTTCGACCGCGAGGTGGCGGAAGCGGATGGCGGCAGGGACTTTGACCTTGCCAATCCCAGAGGTAACGAGGAAACGGAGAAATCCGTCCCGAAGACTATCCAATCCTCCGCTGCCGCCTACCGTGACCTGAACGCCACCCTCGGCAACTTCTACGAACAGCCGAAGAACGACAATGCCGAGATGGATGAGCTGTTGGAGCGCATCGCCTCGCTGGAATCGGAACTGGAAAGCGAAAAAGGCAGGACTTCATCTATGGACGAACAGGTGGCACTTATGGAGAAGTCCTACGAGCTGGCGGCAAAGTACATGGGCGGTCAGAACGGTGGAAAGCCGGAAACGGTGCAGACCGCTGAACCTTCTCCCGTGCAGAAAACGGGGAAAAACGGGAAGAACACGGCGGCTCCCGTCAGGCAGGTGGCGCATCAGGTGGTGTCCTCGCTCAGCCAGCCGATGAGCAATGCCGAGTTTGTCGCCTCCTTCTCGCAGGAGCGCAACCGTAATTTCAACACGGCATAGTCGGCACTTCCGTATCGGACAGGAACACCATACCGGCGTGCGTGCATGGGGCGCAGAGCGTGACGGACGGGCAGACGGTAAGGCTGCGCCTGCTGGAGCCTATGGCGGTGGCGGGCAGGACAATCCCCCGCAATGCGGTGGTGGTCGGCACGGGCAAGATACAGGGGGAACGGCTCGACATCGGGATCACCTCGCTGGAATACGACGGCACGATTATCCCCGTGGAGCTTGCGGTCTATGACACGGACGGACAGCCCGGCATCTTCATCCCGAACTCGATGGAGATGAACGCCGTCAGGGAGGTCGCCGCCAACATGGGCGGCTCATCTGGGAAGCAGCATCAACATCTCCACCAATGCCGGGGCGCAGCTCGCCTCCGACTTGGGCAAGGGGCTGATACAAGGCACGAGCCAGTACATCGCCAAGAAGATGCGCACCGTCAAGGTGCATCTGAAAGCCGGGTACAGGGTCATGCTCTATCAGGACAGGAATTGAAAACAGAAAAAGTAACAACAACCCAATTTTATTTACCACTAAAATCCAAAAGTAATGAGAAAAGTAATCATCATGTTTGCCCTCGCTATGGGCATCGCAACTGCCAACGCGCAGGAGAATGTAACCGTTGAACAGAACAACGGAAGTAATGAACAGCCGACCTTGACGAAGGAGGTCTATCCGCAGAAGGAGGCGGACGGCGACCTGTATCACGGTCTGTCGCGCAAGCTGACCTTCGACCGCATGATACCGCCGCACGGTCTGGAAGTGACCTACGACAAGACCGTCCACGTCATTTTTCCGGCGGAGGTGCGCTACGTCGATTTAGGCTCGCCCGACCTGATTGCCGGGAAAGCCGACGGAGCGGAGAACGTCATCCGTGTGAAGGCTACCGTAAGGAATTTTCCCAACGAAACGAATATGTCCGTCATCACGGAGGACGGCAGTTTCTACACCTTCAACGTGAAGTACGCCGCCGAACCGCTGTTGCTCAACGTGGAGATGTGCGACTTCATCCATGACGGCAGCACGGTGAACCGCCCGAACAACGCGCAGGAAATCTATCTGAAAGAGCTGGGCAGCGAAAGCCCGATGCTGGTGCGCCTTATCATGAAGTCCATCCACAAGCAGAACAAGCGCGAGGTGAAGCATATCGGCTGCAAGCGTTTCGGCATCCAATACCTGCTGAAAGGCATCTACACGCACAACGGACTGCTCTATTTCCACACGGAGATAAAGAACCAGAGCAACGTGCCTTTCGATGTGGACTACATCACATGGAAAATCGTGGACAAGAAGGTGGCGAAGCGTACCGCCGTGCAGGAGCAGATTATCCTGCCGCTCCGTGCGCAGAACTACGCCACCTCGTGCCGGGCAAAAAGAGCGAGCGCACGGTCTTCACGATGGCGAAGTTCACCATCCCCGATGACAAGTGCCTCGTGGTGGAACTGAACGAGAAGAACGGCGGCCGTCACCAGTCCTTCGTGATTGAGAACGAGGATTTGGTACGCGCCAGTACCATCAACGAACTTCAAGTGCGCTGACCATGAGAAAGTACATCGCAATAATCATCGCGTCGCTTGCCCTTTTTCACAGGGCAGGCGCACGCCCAGCGATGCCTGCCGAAGATGCAGGGCATCGAGGTGAGGGCGGACATGGCGGACGGCTTCAATCCCGGCGGCAAGGACGGCGGGTACAGCTTCGGGGCGGCTCTCTCCACCTACACGAAGAAGGGGAACAAGTGGGTGTTCGGTGGCGAATACCTCCTGAAAAACAATCCCTACAAGGACACCAAGATACCCGTGGCGCAGTTCACGGCGGAGGGCGGCTATTACTTCAAGATACTGTCCGATGCCCGAAAAATCGTGTTCGTCTATGCCGGGGCTTCGGCTCTTGCCGGATATGAGTCGGTGAACTGGGGGAAGAAGGTGCTGCATGACGGCTCCACGCTGCACGACCGGGACGCCTTCATCTACGGCGGTGCGCTGACGCTCGATGTGGAGTGCTACGTGGCAGACCGTATAGCCCTGCTTGCCAATCTGCGGGAGCGTTGCCTTTGGGGTGGCGACACACGGAAGTTTCACACGCAGTTCGGGGTCGGCATCAAGTTCATCATCAACTGATACGGGCATGGAACGGACGGAAATAGATGCTGTCAGACAGATGCCGCTTGCGGATTTTCTCGCACGGCTGGGGCATGAGCCTGTCAGAAGGAGCGGTAACGAGTGGTGGTATCTTGCCCCGTACAGGGGCGAGCGCACACCCTCTTTCCGTGTGAACGTGGCGAAACAGCTCTGGTACGACTTCGGCTTGGGCAAGGGCGGCGACATCTTCACGCTTGCCGGGGAGTTTCTGCAAAGCGATGACTTCATGGAAGCAAGCGAAGTTCATAGCGGAAGCCGCCAATATGCCTATGCCTGTTCCCGAAGTGAGCAGACCGACTTTCCTGCCTAAACCGTCAGAACCAGCCTTTGAAGGAGTGGAAGCCGTCCCGTTGCTTCGTTCTCCACTGACGGACTATCTGGCGGAACGGGGTATCCCTTATGCTGTCGCATCACGGTATTGCTGCCGGCTGAATTACGGGATACGTGGCAAACGGTATTTCGCCGTCGGTTTCCCGAATGTTGCGGGTGGTCATGAAGTCCGCAGCCGCTTCTTCAAGGGATGCGTGCCGCCGAAGGATGTGTCGCTGGTCAAGGCGGAAGATTCTCCGGCTGACGTGTGCAGCGTGTTCGAGGGCTTCATGGACTTTCTTTCCGCCGTCACGCTCGGATTGGAAACGGGCGACTGCCTTGTGCTGAACTCCGTCGCCAACGTGGAGAAGGCGGCGAAGATTGCTGGACGGCTACGGGCGCATGGACTGTTTCCTCGACCGTGACGAAGCCGGACGGCGGACGCTTGGCACTCTGCAAGGACGATACGGGGAGCGTGTCAGCGACCGTTCCTCCCTCTATGACGGTTGCAAGGACTTGAACGAGTATCTGCAACAGACAACGAAAAAACAGAAAAACAATCATCTAAAAATCGAAGAACAATGAACATACTGAACAACAGAAACAAGAGAAAATCAATCTTTAAGGCGGTGGCGTTATGCCTGATAGCCGCCGTGTCATTCACCCTCGTGTCGTGTGACGACGACATGGACATCCAGCAGTCCTATCCCTTCACGGTGGAGGTCATGCCCGTGCCGAACAAGGTGAGCAAGGGGCAGACGGTGGAAATCCGCTGTGAGCTGAAAAAGGAAGGGCGACTTCGCTAACACGCTTTACACCATCCGCTATTTCCAGTTCGAGGGGGAAGGCACGCTGAAAATGGACAACGGCATCACCTTCCTGCCCAACGACCGCTACCTGCTGGAGAACGAGAAGTTCCGCCTGTACTACACGGCGGAGGGTGAAGAGGCGCACAACTTCATCGTGGTGGTGGAGGACAACTTCGGCAACTCTTTCGAGTTGGAATTTGACTTCAACAACCGGAATGTAAAGGATGACGGGTTGTTTCCGTCATTCCCATCGGCAACTTCAAGCCCCTTACAGATGATGCGTGTATTCATGACAATGCTCTGTTCGCTTCTGGCGGTCTGTTCTGTGTCCGCACAGATCAGCCGCCAAGAGGGAACGGACGGGCAGGCGGCAATCTACCGGCTGCCACTTTTCGAGCGGGCGGTGCGCTGCACGAAATATTTTGAGGGCTGGCACTCGGAAAAACACCACCCGTATGTGGGCTGCGGGTCATAGAATTTTGCCGGGCGAAAGGTATTCGGCACGAACCATGACGAAAGCGGCAGGCTGACGCACTCCTGCGGAAAGACATGCGGAACTTCTGCGCGATGTTCCGGCAGTTCGGAAAAGACAGTCTTTTGCTTGCCACGCTTGCCTACAATGTCGGACCATACCGGCTTTGGGGGAGCGGAAAGATACCCAAAAGCTCGCTGATCCGAAAGCTGGAGGCGGGCGACAGGAACATCTACCGGGAGTATATCGCCTTCTGCAACTACAAGGGAAAACGCCACGCCATGCTGCTCAAACGGAGAAAGGCGGAGTTTGCGCTGCTGTATGTACCATAGACAATAACCGTCTGACGAAAGAAAATCCGATGAAGCCGCAACTTCATCGGATTTTCGCTTTCAATGCTTTTCATACATTCGGGATTGTCCCTTTGCCGACCGCTTCGCCGTCCCTGCAATACTCTATGATGCCGGGTGAGAATCCCATGTCCCCGATTGCGATGTGACGGATATAGTCCGCATACTCCCTACCTTGAAAATTCTTTCCCGTAAGGTTTTTGAAAATCATCTTTATGCTTATGCCGTCGTTGCCGTGCAAGATGATTTTTCCGTCCTGCCTGATTGTTTCCATAATAAAAACTTGTTTTTGTGAATACTATCGCAGATTGGCACAGAGGTTTCTTTGCTACTTTCTTTGTCCGCCATCATGCTCACCGAAAGAAAGTAGGGCGGCTCTCGCCGCCGCCACTCAAAAGCGTGTGTAAAGTCCCGTCACCATCGTGAACATTTCCTCCAGCATATCAAAATAGATGCCCTCGTGTACGGCAATGTCCTTTTCCTGCACTCAAAGGTCTTTTTGCTGAATGTCCTGCGGTAGAAACGCATATTGTAGAGGTCTGCCCCCGCATCATAGATGATGTCAAGGCGGTTGGCACTTGTCTTGTTCCTTGCAAGGCTCATCCGTAAGCCGTTGCCCATGTCTATGAAATCCTGCTACCCGTCATGGCGGTAAAGCGTCTTCCGCCTATCTGCTGTAATATCGTCTTTGCTATCATATCCGTTGTTTTTAGGGTTTTATGTTCGGGCGGTGCGGACACCGCCAATGTTCAAAATTCTCGCATCTCGGCAATGGGTGTCTGCCGTTGCAGCCATTCCTTCACACACTCCATGTTGTACTCGCTCGTGATGACTGCCGTATGGCTGTCGGTGGCGGTGAAACGTGTGCTTTCGTAATCATCTATCCACCCTTTGAGGGTGTCCGTTCCCCACGCTTCGGCATCGTCAAAGATGCCGTCCAATACCGTGATAGGCTCGCTGAATTTGACTATCAGCGTTTGATAGGTCGTGTTCATCGGTTGTCCTCCTTTCCTTCCTTTGCCGTCAGCCACTTGTCCCGTGCGGCTCGGCACTCGTCCAACGTGGGTTTGACACAAGAGAACAATTCTCCGTCCGTGTGGCGGTAGTCGTACTGCACAAGCGTCCGCCTGCGTCTGCCGATACCCGATTGGAAACGCTCGTATTTCTCCGTACCTGCTTCCGTGCAGGTGCTTACTCCGTTGATGGTCATTCGTGTTGCCATAATTGTTGCTTTTTAGATGATTAAAAATGTACTGACAGAACTCTGTTCTTCATCACCATTTCGGGGTTGCTCGTGTAGCGTTGGTGCAGGTAGAAATGGTGTGAGCCGAAGCCGTAAAGAAAAACTTGTCAAGTTCGTGCTTCTCGGCAAATTCCTTTACACTTCCCTTAATCCCTCCTCACTCGTTGCGAGAGTGAGGAGGTTTACAAATTCAAGGAACATCGTGGGGATTTTATCGTCCCACACACAAATCATGCTTTCAATTCTTACTTCCATATCAATGTTGTTTTAGGGTTTATGCTATGCCGCTTTCATCCGCTCACGGATTAGGTTGGCGTTGCTTGTTGACAAGGTTGATGATGCGGTCGTGGTATTCGGTGTCCTTGTTGTATTTGCCGTGGCACTGCACCACTTTGAGGGTATGCAAGTCAACCTCTACGGTTTCAATTATCTCTCCGCCAATCCTTGCTGAAAGAATGAGAGTGTGTCTCCTTGCGGTAATATCCCGCTCCGAACACGCAGATGTCCTGCTTCCTTGCCTTCCTCATAGTATTCATCTATGCTTTCAAGCACCTTGATTGATTATTTCGTTGTCAGTGATTACCAATCCGAAGAACTTGGATTTGTTGGCGATGAAATCCTCCGCATCTTTCTTTCGTTGGAGTTGTCGCTGTTGCTCACGCTCACGCCTTTCAATCTCCCAACGGCGGCGCTCTGCGGCTCTTTCCTTCTCGTGTATGGCTTCAATCTTTCGGGTTGCGTTGTCGTGTGCCGCCATGAAATCTTCGGGGCAGATGTTCTTCGGGTTGCGGAGGTCTTGACCGAGTTTCTTGAGCATACGCAGATAGTCGCACCACATTGAGAAGTTGTCTATCTGATACTTGTGACGCTTGGCAATCAGATATGATGCCCAACATTCATCGGCAGTACGGGCATTGAAAAGAAAGTGTTTCATTTCTCAATCTCTCCGGCTTTCATCAGAGTTTCAATTCGTGGGTCGGAAAGCAGAGCCTTGAAAAGACGCACGGGAGATACTCCGTGGAAATCGCCCTTGAAGCCATTTCGTTTGAGTTGCGGTAATAACCTCATCTTTCGGATATACATCGCTCCACGCCACAACATCATCATATAGGCTGTTGTGCGGTCTTACCTCCATACCGCTGTCCAATGCCCATACATCGCAGTAGTAGAACGGAAAGCCACGGAGCAACGCCATATCCACAACTTTGCCTTCGGATGAAATCCACCGCTGCACTACCTCGTGGCAGTAGAAGTGCATCGGCTCGCCTTTCCTGCTCTCGCATCTGACCTGCGCCACACGGATTACCTGATAGCCTTTGCAGGTGGTTATCACGCTGAAATACTGCGTTTCCTTGTAGATACGTTTGCGTGTGTCCTGCACTTTGAGTTTGGCATGGCATTTGGGGCAGGTGCAACCTTCAAGGGTGTCGCATAGTCCGCTGTCGCTGTGCCATTCGTGACCGCAGTCGGAGCAGGTGATGTACCCTTTCTTGGTGCGGTAGGCGATATGTTCAACGCAGTGCTGTATGCCCATTCAATTTGAGTCGCAGATATTGGGCTGAGGTTGCTGAAAGTCTTGCGACCTCTTTCTGTATCTTGGTCTTGGGTGTCATAAGCCTAAATCAAATAATGAGGGTTCTTGTATTGCTTGTGCGGTCGCTTTGGTGGCGGTTCTCGGCTTGTTGCGGTTCTGCAACTTGCGGAGTTCCTCCTCTTGGTATCTGCGGACTGCGTTCTGACGTGCCTCCGCCTTTTCCTCTTCCGTGAGTTCCACAACATGGTTCACCACCACTTGGCAGTTCATAGGTTTGCCCACCTCTATCTCGTTTTCCTCATAGTAGTGGATGGCTTGCCCGAATATCTCTCCGTCCGTGAAGCCGCTGCAACCGCTTTTCTGCACATAGTTCAGAATGTGGGTCACGCACTCGTCTATGTTTTTGGCAGGGTTGCGGTACTTCTTCGCAAAGAGCGTATCTTCCTCCGCACGCTGTTCCAGATACATTTGTATCGTTCTTTTGAAATGGTCTGTTCCTTTCATATCGCTGTCGTTTTTAGATTGTCTGTTTAAGTATCTCTCTCCAATAGGTCGGCTCTACCTCGCTGAGAAGGAAGTCTGTAAAGTCCCTCCGTGCGTCCTTGTTCAGTTCGTGGTAGAGTTCACGGAACACGGATATGTTGCCGTTGATGTACGTTTCCACCATATACACGAAGATGTTGTCCACCTCGTAATATCTGCACTGCTGCGCTGCCGTCTTGCTGTTTCTCTTTGCCATGTCGGTAAGGGTTAAAGGGTGAATAACCAAAGGATGAAGCCGAAGAAGGCAATGGTGGAAAGGATAGCCACGATTACACCTATCGCCACTCGGAACACTCCGTTTACAATCTCTCTGATGATGCCCCAAAGGATGCCGAACACCCCGAAGGCGGTGCGCATCATCAAGCCGCATATCGCCAACCCGATGTATTGCGCCATTTGTCTGAAATTTGCCGTTGCTGTCATAGCCGTATCATTTGTTAAGTTCCACGATGCTGTCAATCCTGCCGTAAAGGAAATTGCGGAGTGAAGTCTTGTCGGTAGCCTTGTATTCCGCCCAATGTCCGTATTGCTTCACGATGTATGTTCGTAGAATGTCGGAGAAGTCAAACCTCCAGCCTTGCAAGGGGACTGCACTCTTGAAATAGGTGTTGCTGTTCACATTCTCGGTGAGCCAATCCTTTTCCTCTCGGTTCATCTGTCCTCCGTTGTTCAGTTTCTCACGCAGGATGTAAACCTTGCTGTTTTTTAGTGCGTCCAATGTCGGCACTTCCCAAGCCACGAATTTTGTTGCTATTGCTGTTACCATATCCGTTTTGTTTTTGATTTTTTTTTTTTATGCGGATTCAAGAGCTGAGGGAGTTGAGTTTCAAACTATCTTATCTGCCTCTCGTTTATCCGACATTTTTTTTATGCGTCTTTCTGTCGCATCGGTCGTTTTCGTTTCGGGTGCTTGAAAAGGTAGGGATTAGGGAATGCAAGGTTTTTCGGGGAAATACTACCCGAAGGGCTGGAGATTTCCGCAGAAAACAGGAGGCTTGACCTTGCTTTCCCGTCCAATCCCGGAATTACCTTTGCGCCCAGAACGAAAATGACTGACTGATGCGGCTCACTGAAAGGCGCAAAATGGAGGTAAACGAAAACAGAGGCAGATTAGACAGGAAAACTTCAAAAGGAAAATCCGTAAAAAGGAACCACCCAAAAGAAAGGGAAAAATAGCCGATAGCGTGAAACCGGGCAAACCACCTGCAAGGAAGTATGTTTTTATCTGTTTGGCCAAATGTGTTTGGTCGGATGGATAAAAACATTCTTCCCGGTTTGCCTGCCGTGAGTGACGGCTTGTTCCATTTATGGAATGTGCGGTCATACACGGTCTTCCGCTTCCGGCTCAAAAGGACAACGAAAAAAGAAAAATCGTCAGAACCCCGTAAAAGCACCATATTGGCATAAGCACAAAAGAAATGGGCCTTGCGTCATCAGTCTAAACAAGTTGTTTAGGCGTGAGGCAAAGCCCTTTTCTCCGCTTATGCGGCAGTCGGCACACGTTCGTTCAAAAATCCTTTTGTACGATGGTGTGCCGACGAAAAAAACGCTTTTACGGAAAAAGTAATGCTGAAATACACATAAAAAGGATAGATAAGTCACCAAATCTTTGGGCTTCTCAAATAAAATATCTACCTTTGCAATAGAGTTGTTAGGAGTAGCAAACCGCAGTATATCAGTGAACTTGCATTTTCGCTAAATCGTTACCTTAAAATACCATTACTCTCATTCTACTCTGACATTCAATCAGATATAAGTTTTTTGATTATCCTTTGCAAAGATAATCAAACTCTTTGTAAGAGCCGTTATATCAATCAAACAATTCCTTTTTGGTAAAGGTTCCTATCTTCTTATATTTTTGATAAATTGAGAGATATTTAAGATAGCCCGCTGAGCGCCTTATTCTTGCGGGTATACATCATTCGGATTAGAGCGAGAAGTCGAAACCCTGTTCAACCCATTTGTTGTATTTTTTCTCGTTGAATTTGTAGAGGAAAGCTCCTCGTTTAGAACTTTTCTTGTCTTTGATATCCAGTTTTTCCAGAATATCCATGGCGTTTAGCTTTTTGCGGAAGTTCCGTTTGTCTAAAAGGGTTTGGTAGATGGCCTCATACAATGTCTGTAGTTGGGGCAAGGTAAATTGCTCGGGAAGCAAATTGAAACCGATAGGGCGGCTTGCCGCTTTCTTTTTAAGGACGGATAACGTATCGTTTATCATTTGGTTATGGTCGAAAATCAAGTCAGGAAGCTCGGATATCTTGGTCCAAGTAGCGTTATGGTTTTCCAAGATCTCGGGACTAAAATCATTCATATTCACCAAGGAATAGTAAGCTACGGAGATAACCCGCTCCCCTAGGTCACGTGATACATCTCCGTAAGCTCCTATTTGTTCCATAAAAAGATGCTCGATGCCCGTGCAATCGGTTAATACCCGTGATGCTGCTTCATCCACGCTTTCCCCGGATTTCACGAAACCTCCCATAAGAGACCACTGTCCTTTCATCGGCTCGAACGAACGTTTGTATAATAAAACATTCAACTCCTTATTGTTAAACCCTAGAATGATACAATCTACGGCAACATAGAATTTTACTTCGTCTTGATAAAAAGCTGCTGACATCGTTTTATGGATTTTAAAGATTAACAGAGCTTGCGTGCTCCGTCGCTGATTACTACATTATATAATTTAGGTTCACGGCCAAACTTCTCTTTATAAGCGGAGAAGGCTTTCTTCACGAAATCGTCGTACAACTCATCCTTAACCAAGTTGATCGTACAACCACCGAATCCTCCACCCATGACACGAGAACCCGTTACACCACATTCCTTGGCGATATCGTTCAAGAAATCCAGTTCCTCGCAGCTAACTTCATAAAGCTTGCTCATACCTTGATGCGTGCCGTACATCTTTTCGCCGACAGTCTCATAGTCGCCTTTCTCCAAAGCGGCACATACGTCGAGTACACGTTGGATTTCCTCGATAACATATTCAGCACGCATGTAATCCTCTGCGCTGACATCCGCTTTTACCTCGTTCAGCATCTCCATCGTAGCGTCACGTAAGAACTCTACTTCCGGATGGTTGCGGCGAATGGCGGCTACCACGTTCTCGCAGGATTTACGGCGTTTGTTGTAGGCTGAGGACGCCAACTCGTGCTTAACGACCGAATCCAATAACACGAGTTTGTAACCAACCGGATTAAACGGATAATATTTATATTCCAAAGAACGGCAATCCAAGCGGATCAAACTTCCGGCCTTGCCGAATACGGAAGCGAATTGGTCCATAATACCGCAATTCACGCCACAATAATTATGTTCTGTAGCCTGACCGATCTTAGCCAACTCGAATTTATCGATATTCAATGAGAATAAGTCATTCAATGCGAAAGCATAAGTACTTTCCAATGCGGCGGAAGAAGACATTCCAGCGCCCAAAGGCACGTCTCCAGCGAATACGGTATCGAAACCTTGGATATTTCCACCTCGTTTAATAATCTCCCGGCATACGCCAAAAATATATCTTGCCCAGCTTGCGGAAGGAGCGTCCTCCTCGGTCAAGCCGAATTCAGCGTAATCATTTAAGTCGATGGAGAACGCCCGGACTTTGCCAGTCCCATTCGGTTTGATCTCGGCGATCATCCCTTTATCTACAGCACCCGGAAAAACGAAACCTCCATTATAATCAGTGTGTTCACCGATCAAGTTAATACGTCCCGGGGATGTGTATAAGCTACCTTCGGTATTAAATAACTCTTTAAATTTAGTTCTGATTTTTTGTTGCATGATACTTAATTTGATTAAGGTAAATAATTGAATAAACAAGAAGAAATTATCCATTCAGAAAACTCTGCCGGATAATTTCTTCTTTATTATATTATGTCCTGTCCTTATTATTCAACAGGAATATCTTTGTTTACGTTCTTGCTACCGATCAAAGCGTAATATAGCAAATATGCCAATCCTAGGAATACCACCCAGAAGCTAGTAATGAAACCGCCAGCGTCGGCTACAGCTCCTTGGATCAACGGAAGAATACCTCCACCGCAAACCATCACCATGAAGATACCAGAAGCGGCTGCCGTATATTTACCTAAACCTTCTACTGCCAAGTTGAAAATACCACCCCACATGATGGAAGTACATAAACCACAAAGAGCCATGAACATGATTCCAACCGGAACCTCAACCATACCGAAAGAGATATCTGACAAGAATACAGGCATACTAACTTTAGTCGTAGCAGGGGCAAAGATAGCGATCAAGATAAAGATCATACCTACCGTGGCGGCTGATGACAACATCGCCTTACTAGAGATCTTAGCTCCGAAAGAGGCACCGAACAGACGTCCGATCATCATCAAGAACCAATATGTACCCACGATAGAACCGGCTACTGTAGGATCGATACCGATCTCAGGAGAAGTAGCGAACAAGTTCATGAAGTTAGGAATACCTACTTCGACACCCACATACAAGAAGATTGCGATGGCACCTAAAATGAAGTGACGGAAAGAAAGCGCGCTGTGCTTGTCCGGAGTCTTGGCTTCATTTTCCTTAACCATATGCGGTTCCGGAATTTGCATGCAGAACAATACGATAAATACGATGGCAAAGATACCCATAGCCAAGAACAATGCCGGGTTAGCGTCACTGATCTGAGCCTTAGCAGCGTCACCGATCAAATAACCAACCAATACCGGAACGATCGTTGCACCGATAGAGTTTACGGAGCCGGCAACCTGAATTAATTGGTTACCTTTGTTTCCACCACCACCTAGCGTGTTCAACATCGGGTTTACTACGGTATTCAACATACACATAGAGAAACCGGACACGAAAGCACCTGTCAAATAAACAGCGTAGCTACCAGCCACACCGGAAAGATAAGAAATACCTACACCACAGAAACCTACGATGATCGCTAACAAAGCGGTTTTCTTGTAACCGATCTTCTGCAATAGCATACCGGCCGGAATACCCATGAAGGCATAGGCGATAAAGTTAGCCGCGTTACCCAGCTGCGACATGAAGTTGCTGGCAGCGAACTGGTTCTTAACGATGATACCGAATGGGTTCTGTAGACCCGTCACGAAAGATATCATGAAGAAGAGAGCCACCATCATGATAATAGGCAATGTGTAATTCTTTTTTGCTGTTGATTCCATTTCTTTTTTGTTGTTTTAGATTATTAGATTACTTAAATTATTCTCTTATTCTACACTGAATTTATAAATAGTAGTACTTTGGAAAACCTCGCCCGGGTGGAGTTCCGTTGTCGGATATTCCGGTTTGTTGGGGCTATCGGGGAAATGTTGGGTTTCCAGACATAAAGCGGCCCGTTCCGGGTAGCGTTGTCCGTTCTTACCTTCGAAATTCCCAGTCATCCAGTTACCTGTGTATAATTGCACGCCCGGTTGAGTTGTATAAGTTTCCATTACGATACCGGTCTTGGGGGAGGAGCAGCGAGCGCAGTAAGAAAGTTCGTTGTCCTCTTTATTCAATATGTACGTGTGGTCATATCCCTTACCGAATATAAGCTGTTCGAAATTGTCATTGATTCGTTCGCCTACCTCATGAGGAGTCCGGAAGTCCATCGGTGTACCTTCTACCTTCTCTTTAGGTCCGTACGGGATTGCCGTATTGTCCGTAGGCAGATAATAGTCGGCGTTGATCGTGAGGATATGGTCTCCTATATAAGGATCTCCCCCACCGGATAGGTTAAAATAAGAATGATTGGTTAGGTTCAAGACCGTAGGTTTGTCCGTAGAGGCTTGATAGGAGATAACGACCTCATTCTCATTTGTCAGATGATAAGTTACGGTTGTCTTTAGTTCTCCGGGGAAACCTTCCTCGCCATCGGCGGAGGTATATTTCAATTCAATGGTTTGCTCGTCTATTTGCTTAGCGTCCCATACGACCGCATTGAATCCCTTGATTCCGCCATGCAAGCTATTGGGGCCATTATTTATGGCTAATTTGTCATAAGTAATGCCGTCGATCGTGAATTTTCCAGCGGCGATACGATTTCCATAACGACCGCAAATGGCACCGAAATAAGGTTCTTCTGATGTTAAGTACTCTTCAATCGAATTATGGCCAGTAACGACATCGGTCATTTTTCCGTTCTTATCCGGAACCATCAGCGAGACGATTTTCGCTCCATAATTCGTGATCGCTAGCTCTGCTCCAACCTTGTTACACAGGGTATAAAGCGCCGTTTCTTTCCCGTCAATTTGCTTGCTGAAGTTAGCAACAGACAAGCCCGACAGTGTATTTATGTTCTTCATGCGTGTCAATATTATTGAAATTGCGTGTAAAAGTAACTTTCTTCTTTGTATTTATAACCTTTCTGAATAATGTTTTATAGCATGATTTTAGATTTGTCTACCAAAAATATATAATTATCGCTTGTTTATACGTCAAGTCCTTGATTCTTCTCTTAGGCTAAAAAAACAAAACAACTCTTGTCTTACCCCTGTTATTAGTAAAACAGAGATAGAAAGAAATTGTCCATGCGGTCGTCCTATAAATATATCATACTCATACTCTTTGTGCTTATGCCCGGCTTGCTTTATTCTCAATCTCAGGATTGGGTACGTAAGTCCATTTATCCGCAAGCGGATAGTGGTAAAAGCAAGATCTATAATTGGATGTGGGGGAGGCATTATCGTCACCTTTATACGATCCCGATCAGGGTTCCTTCGGCTACGATAGAAACGTTGGGGGGTGGGATGGACATCGTCGGGCAAGCGGAAGGGTTTCACGGATTATTGTTGGAGAATAAGCGTAAGCAATTGTATTTGCTAAAGCCCTTGGGTGGCTCTACGAGTTTCTTGGAGTCGAAGTTTTTCCGGGAAATATATAATAAGACTGATTTTAAGAATACATATTTGGATGAGTTCTTAGGAGATGCTTATACGATTATCAATCCCTATACCTTTTTGGTCGCAGATTATTTAGCGAAGTCCGCGGGATTGAGTTTTTCTCCCTCCCGTATTTACTATATTCCTTCCCACATGCGGAAAGACACGGTTGCGGACGGCAGCAACATACAAGATAGGCTGGTCAATCTAATCAATGTTCCGGATATTAATTTAAGGTCTAATTTGTATACCACGGAAGACTTTCTAGACAGCCTTCAAGTGAGTAAAAACTATATGGCGGATCAAAATCTATACATTCGGGAACGTATTTTCGATATGTGGATCGGAGATTGGAATAAGACGAACGAAAACTGGGAGTGGCAATCACATACCGTCAATGATAGCGTAATTTATACCCCGATCGTGATCGATAGGAATCATGCTTTCACGAAGGTGGACGGAGTATTGTTCAAGCAAATGTTGAAGATGTTATCGTTGGATTTTATCTGTAATTATGATAGCTTGATTTTAAAGGATACAAAGAAAATCAATAAGCTAGCTTTTGCGCTGGATATGGCGGTAGCAGGCCGCAGTGATGAGTCGGTTTGGATACGCCAAGCCCAAGAAATTCGGAAACAGATGACCGACTCTTTGATCGATAGCGCTTTTACTTATTTGCCGGAAGGTGTAAAACATGATGAGATAGAACTGATTAAACAAAAGTTGAAACGAAGGAGGCTAGAACTGGAAGCGGTTGCCAGCCAATATTATCGCTTATTGCAACGTACGCCAGTGGTTGCCGGAACCAATCAATCCGATTATTTCTTGATCGAGCGGCAAGCGCCGGACCGAACTATTTTACAGATTTATGATCCCGAGACCGGAGACTGTAGGTTGGAACAACAATTCTCCGGCAAAGAAACCAAGGAACTGTGGTTATATGGGCTTGCGGGAAACGATACGTTTGAAGTGAAGGGAAATACACGGAAAGATTTTCCGATATACTTGATCTCCGGAGAGGGGGAGAACCAATACCAATTGAATCATAGCCGGAAAATACATGTCTATGATAAGGATTATAAATATGATTACCAGAAGATAAAATACCATAAGATATCTTTTACCCCGTGGGGAATATATGACTCGGATAAAGGTATAAGTTTGGGTACGTTCTTTACATATACGATGTATGGCTTTAAACGAGCCCCATTTACCTATCAGCATCGGATCGGGTATAATTATTTGAAAGGGTTCATGTATGCAGGTGTCTTCCCTAATTATGACGGCCGGAGACGTTTATACCTGAATGCCTCCATCTCTTCACCCCGTAACTTCGAGAACTTCTTCGGATTTGGAAATAATACGGCGGGCTATAAAGAGGAAAAAAAGAATTATAACCGGGTGAAGCTCCGGACGTATATGTTTAATCCATCCTTCGAGATGGATTTGAGGAAAGAAGAGGTGATGACTTTCTTTGGCTCTTTGGATATGTACAAGGCTAAACGTACGGATGATCGATATATTTATACGGTTTATGGAGAAGATCATCCTATTTTCCGTACGAATTATTTCGTGGGTCTTGGGGCTACTTACCGGATAACGAAACAGCCTTATTCGTGGCTTCCCCTATTGGAAACCGAATGGACGGCCGGATGGAAAATGAATTTGAAAAAGCCGGAGCGTAATTTCCCCTATGCGCAGGGAAGCCTTTCATGGAACGTACGGTTCTCGGATCGTTTTACTTGGGCCTCCTTGATGAAGGGGACGGTATTATTCGATAATGACTATGAGTTCTATCAAGCCGCCACGATTGATTTAAGGGGATTCCGTGATAACCGTTTTATCGGAAAGCAATCCTTTTACCAATACTCGGATTTACGCTTGGACATGGGAAAACTAAAGAATCCGTTCACTCCCTTAAAATATGGTCTATTCGCGGGCTTTGATTATGGTAGGGTCTGGTTTCCCGGTGAGCGTTCCCATTGTTGGCATACTTCCTATGGTGGCGGGATTTGGCTTACTTTCTTGAATAAGTTCACCACTAAATATTCTTGGTTCGGCTCGACGGATAGTTTCCGGTTCGCCTTTGAGTTGGGGCTTGGGTTTTGATATAGTCTCAAACTTACACAGTACTGATGAGGGAAATTCTCATCATGATAAGGAGGGTTATTGTCTATTTCTATATTTGTTCTTGTCTTCTGTCGTATGATCCGGTAAAAACGTGTACGTGTTTTCCGAAAAACATGTACGACTTTTGTGGAAAACATGTACGTGTTTTTTCAGAAATATAATCATGTTTTTAAGGATGATGATAATCAATGATTTACATATTCGTTTTATTTGCATGCTTATTGTTTGGATTTATTATTTGAATGTATCATCTAATTTTTTATCCCTTATAGATATGTTATAGACAATACGCTACAACCTTATCAAATGATGTTAACTTCATCAGCAAAGTAACTTAACATACTTTGCCGGCGGACCTAAGATACTTTGCTGATGAAGCTAAATAACTTATTTCTTCAAGGCCTCCAAAACTTGAGGCATCATAGTACAGATATAATGTTCTTCTTTCGCTGTAAAGAAATTGCCATCGACTACGGAATCCTCATCTGTTGCTTGTCCTTTGCTAATGGCAGGCTTAGCCAACGGATGTACCGCTAGCTTCTTTCCTTCCGTGATTCCGGTGAAGTCGAAGAGCATAGCGGCAGCGCAATGTCCAATCATAATTTTACCCTTTTCCCCGAAATTCTTAATCACATCCATTAGATCGATATTGTATTGTTTGCTAGCGTTCTGCTGGAAAACAGGAACCGCATCGCCACAAGCGAATACCATTGCGTCGTATTCATCTTCATGCCCTTTTAAATTAGCGATCACATCGTCTACTGTCAAAGCTATGCCAGAGTTCGTTTTGATCTCTTTTGAATTGGCTACCGCATATACTTTATAAGTAATGCCATTCTCGAAAAATGATTCCAAATATTGGAACAAACCAAATCCATTTACTGGATTTACCGCTAAAACTGCTACTTTCTTTGCCATAATCGTAAATTATTAAGTGATACAATAGTTATTTTTCGTAAGTTTATTACTTTTGTGGCGTAAAAGTAAGCCCCTTTTTTAGAGAAAACAAGAAGGCACTTATAAATAAGGAACTTACATGGATGTAACCATTGTTGAGATTCAAGTAAATAGAAAAGGTTAAAAAATGAAAAACTTTCATCCGACGGGGAATTGCCCCGTGAGAGACGTATTGAGCCGGCTAGGAGATAAATGGTCTATGCTAGTGCTTATCACTTTAAGTGCTAACGGTACCATGCGTTTTAGTGATATCCATAAAACCATCGCGGATGTATCGCAACGTATGCTGACCGTAACCTTGCGCACGTTGGAATCGGATGGTCTGATCGAACGAAAGGTCTATGCGGAAGTTCCTCCCCGAGTAGAATACTGCTTAACGGAAAGAGGATTAAGTCTTATTCCCCATATCCAAGGATTGGTGGATTGGGCGTTGCAGCAGATGAGTGGTATTATGGAAAGCCGGGTTTTACATACGTCATGACTTGCTCTGGCATTAATCTATCAGTGAGCTTTTTCTGCAAGAATATCTGCTAGCGACCGTTGGGTTAATTTACTCTCAATCCAAGCAAGGACATCAAATGTCTTTAAAAGTTGGCGTTCATATTTATCTTGTTCGATTTTTTGAATGTCTTTTTGGTATTGTAGCCAGCGTTTATTTCTAGCTTTCTCGTATGATGGAAGCGGATAGCCCTGTATAAACTTGAATATTAACTTTTCTGTGATATAAGTCTGTTTCTCGAAGCGGATGTTTCTTTTGATGGAAATAATTTCGTTCTCAAAGAAATCATAATTGCCTAATTCTGCTTGGAGTAAAAGATTTACCAATCTTGCTGTCTTGTAAGAAGGAAATGCGCAAAATAACTTTCCCAAACTAAATATCTTTTTCATGTATTTGCGAGCTTGTACATAATCTTTCGTATACATGCCTAATACAGCGAAGCTTAGATATAACCGTAATTGAGACTCAAGTCCTAATGATGTTACTTTTTTTAGTAATTCATTTTCTTGCTTATCCCTTAGCTCTAAGGCCTGTTCAAAGTTTCCGGCTTGTAACAAGCTATTGGATTTGTAGATATATATCAAGGTTTTCAGATGTAAGATGAATTCAGTGGAGTACTCATTTTGTGTTAATTCTTCTAGTTTAGAAAGGAAAAAGGGAGTTTCATGATATAATCCGGCAATACATAAACTGTCTAAAATACCTTGTATGGCACTTAAATAGTAGATAGGAGGATTTAATATTAAATGTTGGTTGTCGTTAAATAAGTTGATAAGCTCTTGGTAATATCGGATAGCCGATTTATAATTGCCGGAGTTAAGATAATAAGTGGCTTGGAATAGCAAATGTAACTTTTGCGCTTCGAATCCTTGGTAGGAATTGTTTGCGATTAAATGGAGTTCGCTCAATACGAGATCGTTTAAATCCTCTTTTTGTTTGTCGGAACGGATATAGCCTTTGTTAATTAAACGGTGTTTAAGAATATCGTATAGCTGTGTATGTTGATTAAGGGTTCTTGCGTATTTTAATACTTCATTGATTTTCATTTGCTTGTTTACCAGCTGCTTTTCTGAGATTGTTTTAAAATCAAGAGCGCTTAAGTATTTCAGTTCCGTTCTTCGAATCAATAAAAGCAAGGAATCATTTTCATAAGTGATCGCTAATTTTTTTGCTTTATCTAATTCAATGAAAGCTTCATCAAATATTTCTCGTTCGAATAATACGCCAGCCTTTGATATATAATTGAAAATTCTTGTTTGGACATCCTGTTTTTCTCTTAGTCTAACTAAACATTCTAGAAGTACCCGATATAAATGTTTGACTGCGGTCTCGAAACTCTTCCCGTCTTGAATCTGACAAAAGCGTGTATACAGCTGTTCGGGAGACGTATTAGCGTCTATTAGATTAAAAAGGGTGAGGTATACCTTATCACCGTTTTGAAGGTTTGCGCAAAGATGGAAATATCTTTTCTCAGCTTTTGTCAAGGTGTTGACAAGCATTAATAATATGTATGTGTTATTCATGGACTTTTGATGTTATCAAGTGTTTGATATATAGTGAATATGAGAAATTGTATGATGCAAATATATCGATTTGGGTTTATCTACGATGAAGATTAATTGATGATTTTTATATTTTGGATCTTTTTATATTTGCGACATCGGTGAATGAATTTAAATTAACATGAAATCTGGTGTACCAAGCGGAATATATGATATTTTTGTTAAACGAATGATTAATAAGAGAAAAGCATGAAAGACTTACGGAATCATAATATATTGGTTGTTGGAAGTAGCAATACCGATATGGTCATAAAGACGAATCATCTCCCTCGTCCGGGAGAGACGGTATTAGGCGGAACATTTTTTATGAACCCGGGTGGGAAAGGAGCGAATCAAGCGGTTGCTGTTGCGCGGTTAGGGGGACAGGTTTCATTTATTTGTAAAACAGGTAGTGACATATTTGGACATCAGTCTCAGCAATTATTTGAAGAAGAAGGCATAGATACTTCTTATATTTTCTCAGATTCAAAGAATCCTTCCGGTGTAGCGTTGATTACGGTAGATGCCCATGCTGAGAATTGTATTGTTGTGGCTTCTGGGGCAAATGCGAATTTACTGCCAACAGATTTAGCGAAGGCAGAGGAAGCTATAGAACAAGCCGAGTTGATATTAATGCAGTTAGAAATACCGATGGATACTGTTGAGTTTGTCGCAAAGACAGCTTGGAAGAAAAATAAGCGAGTAATACTAAATCCGGCTCCAGCTCAAACTTTGTCGGCTACGTTACTCCGGCATCTGTATATGATTACCCCGAATGAGACAGAGGCAGAGATGATCTCTGGCGTGAAGATCACGGATGAGGTTTCCGCGGAGAAGGCTGCGCGAGTTATAATGGAGATGGGGGTACAGAACGTAATCATTACTTTAGGTTCAAAAGGAGCTTTGATTTACTGTGATTCCATGGTAGATATGGTTCCTGCGATAAAAGTGGAAGCCGTTGATACTACTGCGGCCGGGGATATTTTCAACGGTGCTTTAACGGTTGCTTTGGCCGAGGGGCGGGATTTAAGGGAAGCCGTGAGATTCGCTTGCAAAGCTTCCGCCATTTCCGTGACTCGTGTGGGAGCGCAATCTTCCGCTCCTTATCGAAATGAGGTAGATATCTTTGATTAATCTAAAAAACAATCTAATATTATGAAACAAACAGTATTTGCGATGATAGCGGTAGCCTCTTTATTTATAGGGGCGACCTCATGTTCCCAACAACCCTCGGCAAAGGATCAAACGACGGTTCCCGCTGAGTTTACGATTAGTAAAGAAAAGTTGATGGATAAGATTAAGGGAGGCTGGGCCGGACAAACCATAGGCTGTACGTATGGCGGTCCGACTGAGTTCAAACATAACGGAACGATGATTCAGGAATACGTACCGATCGTATGGCCGGACGGGTATATCAAGTGGTGGTACGAGAATGTTCCCGGATTATACGATGATGTTTATATGGACCTTACGTTCGTGGATGTCTTTGACCGGTTGGGATTGGATGCTCCTGTAGACTCATTCGCCATGGCGTTCGCTACGGCAGGATATACGTTGTGGCATGCTAACCAGTCGGCACGTTATAATATTTTACAAGGGATCATGCCTCCGGCATCCGGTCATTGGCTGAATAACCCGCATGCGGATGATCTTGATTATCAGATCGAGGCGGACTATGCCGGACTGATGTCGCCGGGTATGCCGAATACGGCTTCCGAGATTTCTGATAAGATCGGGCATATCATGAATTATGGAGATGGTTGGTACGGCGGTGTGTATGTCGGGGCGATGTATTCGTTATCGTTTATCTCGGATGATATCGAGTTTATCGTGACTGAGGCATTAAAGACGATACCGGAGCAAAGTACCTATTATAAATGTATGAGCGATGTGATCCGCTGGCATAAGGAATATCCGGACGATTGGAAACGCACTTGGTTTGAATGCGAGAAGAAATGGAGCTCGGATATCGGTTGTCCGGATGGTGTTTTTGTCCCGTTCAATATCGATGCCGTGATCAATAGCGCATACATTCTTATCGGCTTGCTTTATGGTGAGGGAGATTTCTATAAGACATTGGATATCTCTACCCGTTGCGGACAAGATTCGGATTGCAACCCGGCCTCTGCGGGTGGTATCTTAGGAACGATCCTTGGCTATAGCCATATACCGGATTATTGGATGAAGAACTTGAGAGAGGTGGAAGATATGGATTTTGCCTATACGACTATTTCATTGAATAAGACTTACCAAATGGGCTTCAATCAAGCGTTGCAAGTGATAGAGCGTAACGGCGGTTCTGTGTCAGGTGACGAGGTGACGATCAAATGCCAGCAGCCTGTAGCCGTTCGTTACGAGAAGGCTTTCGAGGATATGTATCCGATGGAGAAAGTGACGGTTAATAAGAATTTGCCCGATGTAGGAGAACTGCCTTTTGAGGGAACAGGCGCCGTATTCAAAGGCTTTGTGAACGCTAAAGATGATAAATACGTAGCGAAAGTAGAGATGTACCTAGATGGGGAGCTGGTTGAGACGGCGAACCTTCCGGCATCCTATACGACTCGTAGGAACGACCTGTTCTGGAAGTATCAGCTGCCCAAGGGAAAACATACGGCTACGTTTAAATGGCTAAATCCACGTAATGATGTCTCCGTTCATTTCAGCGAGATACTGATTTACTCGGATGCTCCGAAAGAGATTGTTCACCAATAAATTATAAAGATTATGAAGAAATCATTGTTTCTGATGGGCTTATTCGCCTTGTTTATCTCCTGTAAGGGGAATGTTTCTCAAACCGATAAGCCTCAACCGGTAAATCTTATTCTAGATACTGATCTAGGTCCGGACTATGATGATGTGGGCGCTATGGCCTTGATGCATGCCTTGGCGGATAGCGGTCAGGTAAATATCCTTGCGACTCTTTCCTCCAACCATGATGAGCGGGTGATACCTTGTATTGAGGTGTTGAATACTTATTTCAACCGTCCGGACATACCGGTAGGGGCACCAAAGAGCGAACCGGGGGCTTCCTTGACTACTTGGCATAAAACGAAGTGGACTGACGAGTTACCCGCTAACTATCCGCATCATACGGCGAAGACTTCCGACGCTCCGGATGCTCTGAAGGTGTATCGTAAGATTCTGAGCGAACAACCGGATACCAGCGTTGTTATTTGTACGATTGGTTTCTTCTCTAATTTAAGGGACTTGCTTCAATCGGGAGCTGATGAATATAGCAATCTCTCCGGAAAGGAATTAGTCGCCAAGAAAGTGAAACGTTTGGTTTCTATGGCGGGCCTGTTTCCGGAAGGTAAAGAATTCAATGTGTATTGCGATGTCCCTGCCTCGAAAGTCGTAGCGGAGGAATGGCCTACAGAGATTGTCTTTAGCGGTTTTGAGATCGGGAACGTAATCTTGACTGGAAAGAAACTGGTGCAAATGAACGTGGAGAACAGTCCTGTAAAAGATGCGTATGCCCTTTGTTTCGCGGAGGGAGACCCGGAAGGGCGCATGAGCTGGGATCATACGGCGGTATTGGTCGCTATAAAAGGTTATGAGCCTTATTTCGATGTAGAGCGAGGTACCTTTCATGTCGTAGATGATGAGGGGACTAACAATTGGGTGGCAAATCCCAATGGCCGTGATCTTCGTTTGATCGAGAAGATGCCGCCTACGGAGGTCGCTTCCTTGATAGAGAATTATATGATGCATCAACCATCTATTAAATAGTATTTTTATGTATATCGTACAAGATTATTCTTTAGCTGTCATATTCTGTGTCGTTACGATGCTTTGCTGGGGATCGTGGGGGAATACGCAGAAATTAGCCTCCAAGACTTGGAGATATGAGTTCTTCTATTGGGACTACGTGATTGGTGTCTTGCTCCTTTCTCTGATTTCCGGCTTTACCTTGGGCAGCATCGGGACGGAAGGACGCAGTTTCCTGCCGGATTTGGCGCAAGCGAATCTCGCTAGTTTAGGGAGTGCCTTTTTGGGCGGTATTATTTTTAATGCTGCCAATATCTTGTTGTCTGCGGCGATCGCCATTTGCGGATTGTCGGTCGCTTTTCCGGTAGGGATCGGATTGGCCTTGGTGCTAGGCGTATTGGTTAACTATTTCGGGGCGGCGAAGGGGGAACCGACTTATATCTTTATCGGTGTAGCCTTAATCACGGTCGCCATCATCTTGAACGGCCTGGCTTATAAGAAAGCCTTGGTCGGTACCAAGAAAGTATCGGGGAAGGGGATCCTTATATCGGTTGTGGCCGGCGTGATCATGGCCTTTTTCTATCGTTTTGTCGCCGCTTCCATGGACATGGAGAATTTCGCTTCTCCGGCACCCGGGAAGTTGACGCCTTATACTGCCGTATTTGTTTTTGCCATAGGAGTATTTGTTAGTAATTTCTTATTTAACACATTGGCAATGAAACATCCGGTGGAAGGTAAGCCTGTCTCCATATCCGGTTATTTTAAGGGAGATATGAGTACGCATCTCGTGGGTGTATTGGGGGGTGTTATCTGGTGTATCGGTCAATCTTTCAGTATGATAGCGTCAGAGAAGGCGGGAGCGGCTATATCTTACGGATTGGGGCAAGGAGCCACGCTAGTCTCCGCTTTATGGGGCATCCTTATCTGGAAAGAGTTCAAGGGAGCGCCAGCCATTTCCAATCGTCTGAATGTCGGGATGTTTATTTTATTCGTGATCGGACTTGGGTTCTTAATTTATGCGGGAGCTTAAATAACGTTATTTTTATTTATTCCGGAAAAAACATTACCTTTGTTCTTGTTTCTTGTTTATGGGAGTTTAATAACGAAAAAAGACGATCTATGAAAGAAGAAGGTGATGTATTCAAAAAGTTCCGTGATTCCTTCAGCAGGATGGAGGGACATTTCCATATACTAGAACAGCGTGTGCCGGTTGAACTTCAGATGGAGTATTTCAAATACTCGGAAAACGTACGGAAGGAAAACCGGCCTCCCCGTCCCTTATCGGAGGATGAGTGCGAGACCCTGTACAACACTTTGTTGACGGAGGAAACCACGGACAAGACCGAGAAGAGATATTTGTTATCTCAATTGGCTACCTCGAAATCCGTCCGTGCGTACCGATTGTTGGAGGAATACACCCAGCATCCGGACCCGGAAGTGACAGATTGGGCCTACATGGCTTTGATGGAGTCTCGTATCTCTTTAGAGTCCGATTTCTCCGACGAGAAACAAATTTATATCTCGACCGGCTTGGGAGGAAAAGGGGAGAAGCTGCGTTTCTATGTCTTGATGACGTCTAAAGGCAAGAAACCTTTCCAAGAATATCAGCGGCAGACAATCGAGCGGGAGTTCGCTTATTATCTGCCGAAAACGGACTGCGAGATCGAGCGTTTGACGATCGGTGAGCAGTATGTGGAGCTGGTGTTCTTGATCCCGGTACGTACGGATATAAAAGCCACGTTGGACCGGGTGATCAATGAATGTAACCAATACGGCGATTTCCTCTCGAATGTTTTCACGATCACGAATGTCAAGGAATTGACACCCGAGGAGATTTCCGAGATTATAAGTAAGAATGGAGACGATTAAGCAAGCTATTAAGTATGGTGTAGTCGGGTTGAGCAATACCTTGATAACGATGATCGTTATCTGGGTGATGATGAAACTCTTCGGATGCCGGGAAGGTTTATCTAACTTAACGGGATATGTGGCAGGCATATTAAACAGTTTCATCTGGAACAAGCAATGGACTTTCAAGGGAAGTTCCACCGGATGGACGAAAGGGGCGGTTCGGTTCACGATCGCTTTCATTATTTGTTATGCCTTACAGTACGGATTGGTACTGATCTTGAATTCCCGACTTACGATCGATCATTACTACAACCACTTGATTGGAATGGCTTTCTATACGGTGATTAATTTTTTAGTAAATAAGTTTTATACCTTTAAAGCTTAAAAGGCATGAAGAAGTTAGCGGTTATAGTCCCGTGTTATAACGAGGAAGCCGTGATCGAGGAATCGTATCGGCGTACGAAAGAGGTCTTGGTAAAGTTGCCGAACCCTACGGAGATTATCTATATAAATGATGGCAGTCAGGATAAGACACGTTCTTTGTTGGATCATATAGCCGCTACCGATCCTCATGTGAAGGTGATTCACTTCTCCCGGAATTTCGGTCATCAACCGGCGGTAACGGCGGGTATCAATAACTGTGACGCTGATTTGGCGATTATCATCGACGCCGATATGCAGGATCCGCCGGAATTGATTCCGGATCTGCTGGAAGTGCAGGAGAGAGAGGATGCCAACGTGGTTTATTGCGTCCGTAAGTCACGGGAAGGGGAGAGTCTTTTCAAGCTGTTCACCTCCAAGGCTTTTTACCGGGTGATGAATTATATGAGCGAGGTCCATTTCCCGCTGGATACAGGAGATTTCCGTTTAGTGGACCGGAAGGTGATGAATGAGTTCGACCGTTTTAAGGAACGGGGAAAATATATCCGTGGCTTGATAAGCTGGGTGGGCTTCCACCAAGTGCCGTTTTATTATGAGCGTGAGGCGCGTATCGCCGGCGAGACGAAATATCCGATTAGTAAGATGCTGAAATTCGCGTCGACGGCAATGCTTTATTTCTCGAAGAAGCCGTTGCGTTTGGCGACGAGTCTCGGGTTTATATCCGTATTGGTCGGTATAATCTTGGCGGTTTGGTTCACGTTGGGCAAGATCTATGGTTTTAGTAACGCCGAGGTTGGCTGGACTTCTATCATGACTTCCATTATCTTCTTTGGAGGTGTACAGTTATTGACGGTCGGCGTGTTAGGGCAATATGTCGGTATCCTCTTTGACGAGATCAAGGCCCGTCCCGAATATATTATTGACGAGAAGAAAAACTATTAAAAAACATCGGAGGCGAAATAAGCCGTTTTTCTATGATCTGAATTCTGTTCCATGATAAATGTCTTTTCATGATATACTTGTGAATGTAACATAAACAATTCGATATCCGGATATTTTATACATAGAAGAGATTAATAAAACTTATGTGTCATGAAGTATAGAATAGAGAAAGATACCTTAGGTGAGGTGGAAGTGCCGGTGGACGTTTATTATGGGCCGCAAACACAACGGAGCGTGAATAATTTCAAGATCGCCACCGATATTAGCCGGATGCCCAAAGAGGTGATAGAGGCGTTCGCTTACTTGAAAAAAGGAGCGGCTTTGGCTAATAAAGACGCCGGCGTCTTGTCTTCGGAGAAATGCGAGTTGATCGGTAAGGTATGCGACGAGATCTTGGCGGGTAAATTAAATGACTCCTTCCCCTTGATCGTATGGCAAACGGGGAGCGGGACCCAGACGAATATGAATGTCAATGAGGTGATCGCCAACCGGGCGCATGTGCTGACCGGAGGAAAGCTAACGGATAAGGAGAAAGTGCTGCTTCCGAACGATGACGTGAATAAATCGCAATCCTCCAATGATACGTTTCCTTCCGCTATGCATATTGCCGCCTATAAGGTGACTGCGGAGGTGACGATCCCGGGATTGGAGAGTCTGTATCGTGCGTTGGCGCTAAAAAGTGAGGAGTTCATGAAGATCGTGAAGATCGGGAGGACTCATTTTATGGATGCCACTCCATTGACATTGGGGCAAGAGTTCAGTGGCTATGCGGCTCAATTGGAATATGGTATACGGAAAGTAAAGGATTCCCTGTCGCATATCTCCGAGTTGGCTTTAGGAGGTACGGCGGTTGGGACCGGTATTAACGCCCCGGTCAATTATGACGAGTGTGTCGCTAAGAAGATATCTGAGTTGACTGGGCTTCCTTTTGTAACCGCTCCGAATAAATTCGAGGCCCTAGCTACCCATGATGCCTTGGTTGAGGCGCATGGAGCCTTGAAATCCGTAGCGGTCAGCTTAATGAAGATCGCGAACGATATACGAATGTTGGGCTCAGGTCCTCGTGCCGGTATCGGTGAGATCCATTTGCCGGAGAACGAGCCGGGTTCCTCCATCATGCCGGGAAAGGTGAATCCTACGCAATGCGAGTCATTGACGATGCTCGCCGCTCAAGTAATGGGTAACGACGTGACAATCTCGATAGCCGGCTCCAATGGGCAGTTCGAGTTGAACGTATTTAAGCCGGTGATTATCTCGAACTTCTTGCAAAGCGCCCGCTTGATCGGTGACGGTTGCCTGAATTTCAGCGAACGTTGCGTAAAAGGCATTACCCCGGTGAACGAAAACATCAAACGCCATCTGGATAGCTCCTTAATGCTGGTTACCGCCTTGAATCCGAAAATAGGATATTACAAGGCCGCCGCTATCGCTCAGAAAGCCTATCAAGAAAATAAGACTTTGCGGGAGGCGGCTATCGAGTCCGGTTATGTGACCGCTGAGGAGTTTGATCGTTGGGTAGACCCGTCCAAGATGGTAGGAAAGATTGAGTAGTGTCAAAACTGCTACATCTTCTCCCAAAAATGAAACAAAGAGTTAAGATGATAATGGATATCGATAGTCCGGAGCAATTGGCTGCCGGGCGTTATATCTATGATTCGGGAAAGGTTCTTTCCGGGGAATCGGTCGGCGTAGTTTATCAAGGAAAAGCATTGCAACCTTCCACTCGCTATTATTGGAAAGTTTCCGTATGGGATGAATCGGGAACGGAAATTACCTCCACCGAGCCTGCGTGGTTCGAGACCGGTCGGACAGGGGATGCGCAGGTATTTGCCCGTACGGCTACTTATAATATGAATGTCGATCCGTTTTACACCCGTTGGCTCTACTCGGTCCGGGATAATCAAGGAGATGACGGTAGTTACGCGAACTATATACCCGTGGTCGGTTTCCCTCCTCACGGCGCGGAGGATGGCGGAGGTGCCATGGGATGGATGGAAGCCGGCGTGATCGTACCGTGGCAAATGTATCAACAATACGGAGACGTGCGTATTCTGGAGCAACATTACGCTTCCATGGTCGCTTATATGGATTATTTGGAGCGTCGTGCCGTACGCTATGTACAGCCCTTCGGTGGTTTCGGCGATTGGCTGGCTATCGAGCCGACGAATTCCATGTTGACGAACACCGCTTACTCCGCCTACGACGCTTTGATTATGGAGCAGGTAGTGAAACGTTTAGGGAAGGACGCGGACCAAAGGCGTTTCCGTACATTCTACGAGAACGTGAAGAAGTCCTTTAACGACCTCTTCGTGAACGAGGAGGGACGCACCTTCGCCCCGACGGTGGAATCGATCTTTGGCAAGGATTCGCAAGTGGGCATGTGGCCCGGAACGGCGGCTACCGAGGCGAAGATCGTGGATACGCAGACCTCATACGTGGTTCCTCTCCAGTTCGATCTGTTCAATGAGAAAAACAAACCCTTGGCGATCCGGCATCTGGTAGAGAATATCAAGAAACATAATTATACGCTTACCACTGGCTTTATCGGTACGCCTTACCTGAATTTGGTATTATCCGACAATGGTTATGACGATGTCGCCTATAAGCTGTTTGAGCAAACCGCCTATCCTTCATGGCTGTATCCTGTCCTGCAAGGCGCTACCACGATTTGGGAACGTTGGAATTCCTACACGTTGGTAAATGGCTTCGGCCCTGTGGATATGAACTCTTTCAACCATTATTCGTATGGCGCTATCGAGGAGTGGATGATAGCTTATACCTTGGGTATCCAGCGGGATGAGGAACAACCCGCCTATAAGCACATCATCCTTCAACCCCGTATCGGCGGAACCTTCTCGTTCATCCGGGGTCATTACGATTCCGCCTATGGCCGTATCGAGAGTGGATGGCAAATCCAAAAGAAGGGCTATATATACGAGGCAACCATTCCCGCTAATACGACGGCTATTTTATATCTGCCCGCTAAATCGGAGAAGTCCGTTCGTATGGAGAAAGGGCAGGAGGGTATCACGCTCGTGGGGTTGAAGGATGGGAAGGCTGTGTACCGATTGGGATCGGGGAGCTACCGGATATGTGTGGATTGAATATTTAGAAAATATTTGGCCTTGCACCGGGTGCGCGGTCGAATTTCAAATTTGAAACCGGGCTTACACCGGGTGTGCGGTCAAATTTCAAATTTGAAACCGGGTTTACACCGGGTGTGCGGTCAAATTTCAAATTTGAAACCGGGCTTACACCGGGTGTGCGGTCAAATTTCAAATTTGAAACCGGGCTTACACCGGGTGTGCGGTCAAATTTCAAATTTGAAACCGGGCTTACATCGGGTGCGCGGTCAAATTTCAAATTTAAAACTGGGCTTACATCGGGTGCAAGGTCGAATCTTGGAGAAATGCGGTGCTTCTCACCCGGTGTAAGGTCAGATTTTGTAAAAACGATAGTGCCCGGCCTTATTAAAATCTGTACATTCGCGCAAAAATAAATAAGAACATTGTTCATGATTGTTTAATTCTAATTAGATCAAGCGAGAATGTCAATACGAAAATCGGATCGCATTATCAGCGTGGAGCACGTATCGAAGTATTTCGGCGAGAAGGCCGTGCTGAATGATGTAAATTTACAGGTCCGCAAGGGCGAGTTTGTAACCATTTTGGGGCCTTCCGGTTGCGGAAAGACTACCCTGTTGCGTTTGATAGCCGGCTTCCAGACGGCCTCCGAGGGCGTTATCACGATGTCCGGGAAGGAGATTACGCAGACGCCGCCGCATAAACGTCCCGTAAATACGGTATTCCAGAAATATGCTTTATTTCCACATCTGAATGTGTACAATAATATCGCCTTTGGCCTGAAGCTGAAGAAACTTCCTTCCGCCACGATCGAGAAGAAAGTGAAACAGGCGTTGAAAATGGTAGGGTTGACAGACTATGAGGATCGGGATGTCGATTCCCTTTCCGGTGGCCAGCAGCAACGTGTGGCGATCGCTCGCGCTATCGTGAATGAGCCGGAGGTGTTATTGCTGGATGAGCCGTTGGCGGCCTTGGACTTGAAGATGCGCAAGGACATGCAAATGGAATTGAAAGAGATGCATAAGTCCTTAGGCATTACGTTCGTGTACGTGACCCACGACCAAGAGGAAGCGCTGACGCTGAGCGACACGATCGTTGTCATGAGCGAGGGAAAGATCCAGCAAATCGGTACCCCGATCGATATTTATAACGAGCCGGTCAATTCGTTTGTCGCTGATTTCATCGGTGAGAGTAACATCTTGAACGGAACGATGATCAAGGATAAGCAAGTCTCTTTCGCCGGTCATGAGTTCGAGTGCGTGGATGAGGGATTCGGGGAGCAAATGCCGGTAGATGTCGTGTTGCGCCCTGAGGATATTTACATCTTCGAGCCGTCGGAGGCGGCGATGCTGACGGGTACGGTAACCTCCTCTATCTTTAAGGGCGTGCATTATGAGATGATGGTGCAAACCCCGAACGGATACGAGTTCATGGTACAGGATTATCATTGCTTCGAGGCGGGTAGCGAGGTCGGGCTTCTTATCAAGCCTTTCGATATCCATGTAATGAAGAAAGAGCGTATTTGCAATACCTTCGAGGGAAAGCTCATCGACGCTACGCATGTGGAATTCCTAGGCTGTACGTTCGAATGCAAGGAGGTAACCGATATAGAGCCAAATATGCCTGTGAAAGTCGAGATCGATTTTAAAGATGTGATCTTGGAGGATAACGAGGAAGACGGTCGCCTGACCGGAGAGGTGAAATTTATCCTCTACAAAGGCAACCATTATCATCTGACCGTGTTTACGGATTGGGACGAGGACATCTTTGTCGATACCAACGATGTTTGGGATGATGGAGACCATGTCGGCATAACGATCGCCCCGGATAAAATTCGAATTATTCATGCTTAAAAAGGGAAGGAAGTGATCAATACGTTTTCTGCATTTTTTATGAGACGAAGGAACTGGACCATTCCTTATGTCCTGTTCTTGGCCATCTTTGTCGTGATACCGCTCCTCTTGATCGTGTATTACGCCTTTACGAATGACGAGGGGATGTTTACCTTCGCCAATTTCCGTAAGTTTATGATCCATCCCGAGGCGATAAACACCTTCGTGTATTCAGTCGGGATCGCTTTGATAACGACCATTCTTTGTCTGCTGCTGGGATATCCGGCCGCTTGGATATTGAGCCAAGCCCGGTTTAATACTTCCCGTACGATGGTCGTTTTGTTTATCCTTCCGATGTGGGTCAATATCTTGATCCGTACGTTGGCTACCGTGGCTTTGTTCGATTTCTTGAATTTCCCGCTGGGAGAGGGGGCCTTGATCTTTGGTATGGTGTACAACTTCTTGCCCTTTATGATCTACCCGATTTATAATACACTCCAGAAAATGGATCACAGCTTGATAGAGGCGGCGCAAGACTTGGGGGCGAATCCGTCGCAGGTATTTATCAAGGCCGTATTCCCACTATCGATGCCGGGAGTGATGAGCGGTATCATGATGGTGTTTATGCCGACCATCTCTACGTTTGCCATCGCCGAGTTGTTGACGATGAACAATATCAAGCTCTTCGGTACGACCATACAGGAGAATATCAATAACGGTATGTGGAACTACGGGGCGGCGCTTTCTCTTATCATGTTGTTATTAATCGGAATCACGGGATTGTTCAGCAATGAGAGCAGTGATTCGGCGAATGAGGGAGGGCTTATCTGATGGTGAAATATTTAGCTAAGGGATATCTCTGGGCTTTGTTATTATTGCTCTACTCGCCGATCTTGATTATCATGATCTTTTCATTTACGGAGGCGAAAGTACTGGGTAACTGGACCGGGTTCTCCACGAAATTATATAGCTCTCTTTTTGCCGGCAACGTACAACATTCGTTGGTCAGCGCACTTTGGAATACGTTCGCTATCGCCATGATAGCCGCTACGGTATCTACCTTGTTGGGGAGCGTAGCCGCTATCGGGATCTTTAATTTGAAGGCAAGGGCCCGCAATGCCGTGAGTTTTGTCAATAACATCCCGATGTTGAATCCGGATATCATTACCGGTATTTCCTTGTTCCTGTTGTTTGTCAGCTTAGGGATCTCTCAAGGTTTGACGACGGTCGTGCTGGCGCATATCACGTTCTGTACGCCGTATGTGGTATTAAGCGTCATGCCCCGCTTGAAACAAATGAACCAGAATATCTACGAGGCGGCGTTGGATTTGGGGGCGACTCCGTTTCAGGCCTTGCGGAAGGTGATCTTCCCGGAAATCCGTCCGGGCATGATCAGTGGCTTTATCCTTGCCTTCACGCTGTCTATCGACGATTTCGCCGTGACCATATTTACGATTGGTAATGAGGGCTTGGAAACCCTTTCCACCTTTATCTACGCGGATGCCCGGAAAGGAGGATTGACCCCGGAACTGCGTCCCCTCTCAACGATTATCTTCGTAACCGTGTTAGTATTGTTGATTGTTATAAATAAACGTGCTGAGAAAGCGAAGCGAGCGTAAATGAAAATGAAGAAGTTTATATCGATTCTGTCTGTTTGGGTCCTGCTTATGGGGCTGTTCACTTCTTGCGGGCGCTCGGATGAGGAGAGAAGCAAGATCTTGAAGATTTATAACTGGGGAGATTATATCGACGAGGACGTCCTGACGGATTTCCCGAAATGGTATAAGGAACAGACGGGCGAGGAGGTCCGGATTATCTATCAGGTCTTTGATATCAATGAGATCATGTTGACCAAGATCGAGCGGGGGCATGAGGATTTCGACTTGATCTGTCCCTCGGAGTATATCATCGAGCGTATGCTGCGGAAGAACCTCTTGCTGCCGATCGACCGTAATTTCGGGAAGACTCCGGATTATATCAACAATGTCTCTCCCTATATCCAAGCGGAACTGAATAAGTTAAGCCAGCCGGGCCGTAAGACTACCGACTACGTGGTTCCTTATATGTGGGGAACCGCCGGCCTGTTGTATAATAAAGCCGATGTATCGAGGGACGAGGTAATGTCGTGGAAATGCCTTTGGGACCCTCGTTTCAGGAATAAGATTTTGATGAAGGATAGTTATCGTGACGCTTATGGAACCGCTATCATATACGCCCATGCGAGGGAATTGGCGAATGGTACGATCACGGTGGAGCAATTGATGAACGATAGCTCCCCGGAAATGATCGCTATCGCCGAGGAATACTTGAAGAAGATGAAACCGAATATCGCCGGTTGGGAGGCCGATTTCGGTAAGGAGATGATGACGAAAGGAAAGGCGTGGCTGAATTTCACTTGGAGCGGCGATGCGGTCTGGGCCATGGAAGAGGCGAGTGCCGTAGGCGTAGATCTGGGGTATGAGGTTCCTTTGGAGGGTAGTAATATCTGGTACGATGGTTGGGCGATCCCTAAATACGCTCGCAACGTGAAGGCGGCCAGTTATTTTATGGACTATCTATGCCGTCCGGACATCGTCAGCCGTAATATGGAAGTGACCGGATATGTCAGCACCGTGGCTACCCCGGAAATATTGGCGGAAAAGATCGATACGACGCGGACCGAGTTCTCGGACGTAAGTTATTTCTTCGGACCGGGAGCGGAGCGTATCCAGATAGACCCGGCTCAATATCCGGACCGGAAGGTCGTGGAACGTTGTGCCATGATCCGTGATTTCGGGAACGAGACGGAGGTGGTTCTGGAAATGTGGAGCCGGGTAAAAGGTGACAATCTTAACTCTTGGATTGTTATATTGATATTCGCTGTTTTCGGCTTGTTGTTTGTCTGGGTCGTTTACAAGCGGATCAATCGTTATCAACAGAAAAGACGACATCGTAGACGTCGTAGCTGGTATAAAAAGAAATGATATGGAAGGCATAAAGAACTTGATTATAGACTTGGGCGGTGTGCTTATTAACCTGACTCGCAACCGTTGTATCGAGGCTTTCGAGAATCTGGGCGTGGAGAATATCCGGGAACAGATCACGAATAACTATCAACATAAGGACTTGTTTGAGCGATTAGAGTTGGGAACGATTTCGGTGGAACAGTTTCGCGATGATATTCGTGCCTTATCGGGGAAGCCTCTGACGGACGAACAAATCGACACGGCATGGATCGCCATGTTGGGAGACGTCCCGGAAAATAAGTTGCGTTTGCTATTGGAGCTTCGTGAACGCTATAATACGATGCTTCTGAGCAATACGAACGAGCTTCATTGGAAATGGTCCGAAGATACCTATTTCTCTTATCAAGGTCTTTGTGCCCAAGATTTCTTCCATAAGATTTACCTCTCTTACGAATTGCATATGCTGAAGCCGAACGCGGATATTTTTGAGTACGTACTGAAGGACTCGAATCTTTTAGCCGAGGAGACTATGCTGATTGATGACGCTTCCGTGAATTGCCGGGCGGCTGAATTATTGGGAATGAAGTCCTATATGCCGCAGCAAAGGGAGGATTGGTCGCATCTATTCAAATGAAGGCCAGTCATTGTTTGGTCCCGGCCTAAATGTCTTTAACCTTTAGGATATTATACGAGGTACCAAGATCATACACATCATTCCCGTCTACTTTCTTGATGTACTTTACGACACGGATGGTGACGGGAAGGATGATAACCTCGTACAAGGATTTAAGTACCGCCTGCGTCCCGATCATGATAAGCAATTCTCCGGCCGGGACCAATCCGGCGAAGGCGATCGGGAAAAAGATCAGGGAATCGGCGCTCTCACCGATAAGGGTAGATACGATCGCTCGTAACGAGAAATTCTTTCCGTTGGAGGCGATTTTCATTTTGCTCATCACATAGGCGTTCAGGAAAGAACCGGCCAAAAACGCTATCAAGCTGGCGACCGCTATACGTGGGGCCATCCCGAAGACGAAATTGAAACCTTCCTCCCCCTCCCAGAAAGGGGCGGCCGGTAATAATACCGCCAATTGCGCGAAAGCGATCACTAGGAAATTAGAGGCGAAGCCACTCCAGATAATTAGCCGTGCCTTCTTGAATCCCCACACTTCCGCTATACAATCATTGATGATATACGAGATCGGGAATACGATCAAACCTGCGGTAGCCGTTATACCGCCTATTTGCACTACTTTTGTCTCTAAAAGATTGGACGCTACAAGGCATATATTAAAAAGTATACCTAGCAGCATGAAAGGTACTGTAACTGTTTTTTGCATGTCTTCTTGTTTTTAACGAGGTTTATCAAGCACTCGGGGCGCGAAGGTACGAAAATTCTTATTAAAAACGATGGGTATAGCAGATACCGATCGCATGGCGGTAATTCACGGGATCGTCTACATTAAATATATGGTAGCGATAATAGAGTTGGAGGTTATTGTTCGGGTTTAGTTGGTAATTACTTCCTGTGGAGAAACGGATCTTATCGGACCGCATCTTATTTTGCGTATCATTGAAGACCTCGGTGTAGGCAAAAGGACAGAAACCACTCTTGCCGATCTTATAGGAGAGGGTCAGCATCGAACGCAGATAATTCTTGGGATGTTCGGCGTGAACCTTATAGGTACTTTGAAAACGTTCCCGGACAGAGAGGGTAAAACGTCCGGCCGAATAAGTCCCCGTAGCGTAGAGATAATATCGGTTTCGTAACTCGTCGGATGCCTTGTATCGTGCTAGAGACATATATCCGCTTCCTGCCAGAAGATATTTATTAAACTTGTAGTTTACCTCAACGGTGGTGAGGAACCATTCCGCTTCCTTAAAGTCATCTCTCGGACGGATGTCCTCTTCTACAAGAAAGGATAAATGCTTATAGATTTTTCCGCATAGGCTCGCCTTGAAATACACACCTGCGCCTTCCATTCCGTATAGGGATGAAGTGCATCCTATTATAAAGAATAGGATCAGATAAATAGATCGTTTTGTATATGATGTGTTTTTCATGTAGAGTGACTTCCGATGCAAAAGTAGTGTTTTTGGATGTAATACCAACGCCTCAGGATATTATATCCGATTTTTGTTATATTTGTCTCCTATTAACTATCAAATTCGAATACATGGAAAACATATCAAGAAGAACGGCCATCAAGACATTTTTAGCTGGAGGCGTGGCTTTGGCGACTACAGGTATCGAGGCGGCAGCCGCTGCGAAAAAGAAAACAGACGTGAAGGAACCCTTGAAAGGAAATGTCCGCCACTCCGTAAGTAAATGGTGTTTCGGCGATTATAAGCTGGACGAGTTCTGTGAGATCTGCAAGCATATAGGGATTGAATCCGTTGAGTTGCTGGACCCGGTAGATTGGCCGATCGTACAAAAACATGGCCTGACGGTGGCGATGGCGCAAGGGGCCGGGCTTGGAATAGATCGAGGTTTCAATGATCCGGCCTTGCATGATGAGTTGGTCGCCAGTTATGAGAAGGTGATCCCGATGGTGGCGGACGCTGGATTGACAAACTTGATTTGCTTCTCCGGCAGACGTAATGGCGTAACGGACTTGCAAGGCTGGGAGAACTGCGAGAAGGGGTTGAAGCGCCTTATCCCGTTAGCGGAGAAACATAAGGTCGTCTTGACCATGGAGCTTTTGAACAGTGTCGGCCATAAGGATTATCTGTGCGATCATACGGTTTGGGGGGCGGAGCTTTGTCGCCGTATCGGTTCCCCTAATTTTAAGTTACTATATGATATTTATCATATGCAGATCATGGAGGGGAATATCATCGAGAATATCCGGAAATATAATCAATACTTCTCCCATGTCCATACCGGAGGTAGCCCGGGACGTGCGGAAATCGACGAGACGCAGGAACTTTATTATCCGGCTATCATCAAGGCTCTTATGGAGACAGGCTATAAAGGCTTCGTTGGGCAGGAGTTCGTCCCCGCCCAAGAAGACAAGATCGCTTCCTTGGAGAAGTGTATCCGTATCTGTGATGTATAGGGCTATTTAGTAATAACTTACAGTGCCAAGCCCGTGCCGTTATAGTGGCACGGCTGTGCCACCAGCGTGGCATCGTTGTGCCATCGCTATGGCATCATCGTGCCATCGCCGTGGCATTATCGTGCCATAAGGGTGGCACGACTATAATACTAGAATGACAAAGACCTTGAATTTATTTTCTCCAGCCATGTTACGTTTTCTTTTCTCGATTGTCATTAAGATAGAATGGAACAAGAACAGTTTAAAAAAGAGATATTGCCTTTGCGGGAGAAACTATTCCTTTACGCGAGAAGGCTGCTGGATAACCCGGAGGATGCCGAGGATATCATGCAGGAAGTCTTTTTGAAACTGTGGTATATGCGTGGCGAGTTAGACTATTATAATAATGTAATGGCCCTGTCCGTACAAATCACAAAGCACCTTTGCCTGAATCGGATGAAAGTTCGTGAACGCACGGAAGGTGAGGCGGGCGAACAATTCTTTATCTGCGATGCCTCCACGCCTTATACCCAGCTGGAACAAAAAGACAGTTTGGAGCATGTAATGCGGCTTATCAATAAACTACCGGGACTTCAACAGACCATTCTTCGCATGAAACACGTGGATGGTTTCGAGGTAGAGGAAATCGCCGGGTTGACCGGAAGTACCCCCGAGGCGGTACGTATGAATCTTTCCCGTGCCCGTAAACGGGTGAGAGAGCAATTCTTTAAAATGCAGACGTTATGAAAACAGAGGAATACAAGTCTATAGAGGATTTATTAGACCGCTTCTTCGAGGGCCAGACCTCGAACGAGGAGGAGCGAGTGTTGTATAAGTTCTTCGCCCGTCCGGATATTCCCGCCCATCTGGAACGTTATCGGGAGGTATTCGGATACTTCGAGAGTGGCATTGCCTTGGATTTTAGCGAGACTCCGGAATTGAGGCTACCCGTTAAGGAATCTTCTGATAAGCGAAAAATGGGATGGGCGATCGCAGTTTGCGTGGCGGCTTCTCTTTTGTTGTTTTTGGTGAATACGGTCTTTATGAATCAAAATGCATCTTTTAACCCTTATGAGGGAAGCTACATCGTGCGCAATGGTGTCGTAATGACAGATATAAAGAAGATACAACCCGAATTGGAGGTCATATCCCGAGCGGCGGAAGCGATGGAGAAGAATGCGGATCGGCTCTTAAGAAATGCGGATGAAATAGCTTATTTGCCGGAAAGGATGAATAAGCGGTTCGAGAAGAAACAGGAGACTCTACTGAGGAATATTCCGGATACTCAGGTACGTAAGGAAGTTTATAAGATCTTGGAATTGGATAAATAGTAAATTAACTAATAAACAAAAGAAGTTATGAAAGCAAGTAAATGTTTTTGGGTGGCATTATGCCTTTTGGTGGGAAGTTTCAGTACAGAGTTATGGGCACAGAAGAATTTGGAGGCTGTCGTGCAGAAATGTAAAGCGGATAAGACGATCGATAAAAGCGTAGTAACGAATAAAGATCCGAAAACTAAAAAGGTATATAAGATAGTCTCTTCTTTCGTCGTGGAGGGCCACGCCGCATTACAACAAGAAATTAAATCCGCTTTTGAGCGGGATAAGGAAGAGGCTTATCAAGTGATCGAGAATGAGAACGATGGGGTGGTTAGTTGGTTTATCCGTTTCTCGAAGGGTAAAAATACAGTTTCTTATTCTATAAATGTTGATAAGGAAGAGCTTTTCTTGACAGTCATTGAGAATTTCGACACGCCGGAGGAAAAAGATATAGAGATAAGATCAAGTAGTGACATGTAGGTTTTACTATGTAGATAAGTCAACAATAGCACCTCTCATCTGTGAAGCTGGGAGGTGTTTTTTTATGTCGAGATATTGGATAGTAGTGTCTAAATTTTGTACACCACTGTCAAATAATTGGACAGTCTGTTTTGGAAAGTAAAATACTACTTGTTTGAGAATTAAATATTTAGTTAGTTTGGCACACTATTTGAATTAGATATGGTAAATTAAATAGTTAGATAACAATTAAAACAAATACAGTCATGATTAAGATCGAAGGTTTAAGTAAGTTTTTCCGTACGGAAGAGGTTGAGACAATTGCGTTGAATAAGGTTTCTTTGGAGGTAAAAGATGGCGAGTTCGTCGCTGTCATGGGACCTTCCGGTTGCGGTAAGTCTACGTTGTTGAATATTCTGGGTTTGCTGGATAACCCTTCCGAGGGAAATTATTACTTGGGCGACCAAGAGGTAGGACACTTGAAAGAGAAAGAGCGTACGCAGGTCCGTAAGGGAAACATCGGTTTCGTGTTCCAGAGCTTCAACTTGATAGACGAGTTGAACGTTTTTGAGAACGTGGAGTTGCCGTTGACTTATCTAAAGATCAAGGCGTCGGAGCGTAAGCAGATGGTAACGGATATCTTGAAACGGATGAATATCAGCCACCGTGCGGCTCACTTCCCTCAGCAACTCTCCGGAGGTCAGCAACAGCGTGTGGCGATCGCCCGTGCGGTAGTTTCCAACCCGAAGATTATCTTGGCCGATGAGCCAACGGGTAACTTGGATTCCAAGAACGGTGCCGAGGTTATGCAGCTGCTCACCGAGCTGAATAAGGAGGGAACGACGATCGTAATGGTGACGCACTCCAAGCACGACGCAGGTTTCGCTCACCGTGTGATCAATTTATTCGACGGTAGCGTTGTTTCTTCCGTTAGTGAATTTATTTAGTCAACATGACATAAACACATACACACAAGAGTTTTTTATAAGCTAATTGGCCTGTGAAGGTCGGTTAGCTTTCAATTTAACTTAAATACAAATCGATGAGACAGCTATATTATACAATCCGTTATTTACTTCGTCTGATGAAAATCCCCTTGCTTGAGGGGCAACCACTAAAAGGTGACGGGGATATTTTAGTGAATGAGTCATTCGTGAGTAAACGTGGGTGGACGGATGCTGCGATCGGTAAATATATTTATGATGATGAGGGTAATTTAAAAGGAAAAATAGTGGGTGTAACATCTAAGGATGTTTTGATCACGGCTTTCCCGGCTATCCTTTTAGGAGTGATAGCCTCATGAGTCGTGGGAGAGAGCTGGTTGAGGCAATTCGCGGATAAGATACCGCTGACTGTTTTTATTTTCATATCTACGGCTCTACTGGTTCTAGCGATCATTTGGGAATGCGTGATCCTGAAATCTTGGAATATCGCCAATGAGAATCCGGTCCGTAGCATTAAGAACGAATAATATAATAGGTAATATAAATTGCGTATGAAGACTATTTTGAGGAATCTCTTGAGCGTATTGCGCCGTTTCAAGATGGCGACACTTTTAAATGTATTAGGACTATCTGTGGCTTTTTCCGCTTTCATCTTGATTATGATGCAAGTGGACTATGACCGGAATTTTGACCGAGGCATAAAGGATGCGGATCGGATATTCCGGGTAGAGGTGGCTTATGAAAGTGGTACGAAACAGGCTATTATAAACCGTCCGTTAGCGGAAGCTTTTATCCGATCATCACCGCATATTTTGGCCGGTTCGTTATTGGATCCTTGGGGAGAGGGCGCTTTCTTTTATACGGAGGAGAACGGTGTCCGGAATAATTTCAAGGAGCGATGGATGCGTGTATTTCCTGAGTATGCGGATATATTTACGTTTGATATGTTGGACGGCAGCGCCGATAAATTGAAAGAACCCAATATGGTATTACTTCCGCTAAGTCTATCGAGCAAGCTTTTCGGCAATCAATCCGCGGTGGGTAAGCAGTTGCATATGGCTAATTCGAAAGGTGTTTTCACCGTTGGAGGAGTGTATCGGGATTTCCCGGATAACTCATCTGTGGGGAATAGCATCTATTACCAATTAAATCCGAAAGAGAATTTCCAGAACTTTGGCAATTGGAATTATATGTTCTACGTCCGTTTGGATGATCCGGCGAACGCTTCCGGCTTGTTCGAGAATTTCAAAGCGCATTTCGATGTATCTACCTTATCGAAAGATTTCTCTTGGGAAGGAGATGGAATGTCTTTGGTCTTGAACCCTCTGACGGAGGTGCATTTCGACTCCGGGGTCACTTACGATAATGCTCCGAAGGCAAGTAAATCTACTATGCTTGTCTTATTTGCGATCGCCATCGTGATCGTAGTGATTGCCGGTATTAATTTCACGAACTTCAGTACGGCGCTTACACCCATGCGTATCAAGAGCATAAATACGCAAAAAGTATTGGGTGGCGAGGTCTCGGTGATCCGTATGTCTCTGATTTTGGAGGCTATCGTTATCAGTGTTATCTCTTTCCTGTTGGCGTTGCTTTGGGTCTCTTTGTTTTCCAGCACAACCTTATCCGCACTTATCGACGCTCGGATTGCCTTGATGGATTATCCGTTGTTGTTGGGGGCTACGGCATTGATCGCGATTGCTACCGGTTTGTGCGCCGGGTTGTATCCCGCTTATTATATGACATCTTTTTCTCCGGCCTTGGTATTGAAAGGAAGTTTCGGTCTGTCACCAAAAGGTCGCCAGATGCGTAATGTCTTGATTGGCGTGCAGTATGTGGCTTCATTTGGGTTGATTATTGGGGCGGTATTCATGTATTTGCAGAATTATTATATGCAGCACGCCCCGTTAGGCTATGATAAGGATGAGATTATCGTTACCGATCTGAACGCTAAACTCTGGAAAAGCCATGAGGCTTTCGTGAGCCAGGTGAAATCTTTCTCGGGCATCGATGACGTGACGTTCGCCGAGCCTCTTCTCTCCAGCAGTGACCAGTACATGGGGTGGGGACGTGAGTATCAAGGCAGAGAGATCAGTTTTCAATGCCTGCCGGTAGATCCTTCTTTTCTAAAGGTGCTAGGGATACAAGTAAATGAAGGCCGCGACTTTCGGGAGGAAGACGCTAACAATCCTTATGGGGCTTATATTTTTAATGAGCGTGCGCGTGCCGCCTATGAAATGGAGGTGGATGCGATGATTGACAGCGCAAAGATCGTCGGTTTCATACCGGACGTGAAATTCGCCTCTTTCCGTACGGAGATAGCGCCCATGGCATTTTTCGTATGGGGAACACGTAATTGGGGGAGTCGTCCTAACTGGGCATATATCAAGGTAAAGGCGGGATCAGACTTGCGGGCAGCCATGGATCATGTGCGATCGACCGCGCGAACATTCGATCCGGAGTATCCTTTCAATATCCGTTTTTTCAATCAGGTGTTGAATGATTTGTATAAGAAAGAGGGGAATCTGAGTTCCTTGATCACCTTGTTCGGGCTATGCGCTATTTTCATCTCTATCGTAGGGGTCTTTGGTTTGGTGGTTTTCGATAGCGAGTACCGGAAGAAAGAGATCGGTGTTCGCAAGGTGCTGGGCTCTACCACGGGCGAGATTATCGTGATGTTCAACAAGACGTATATACGTATTTTATGTATCTGCTTTGTGCTGGGCGCTCCGGCTGCGGGTTATGCGGTGCATCGCTGGCTAGAGAATTTCGCTTATAAGACCCCGATGTATTGGTGGGTTTATCTGATAGCCTTCGCTCTTGTCTCGATCATCACGATATTGACTGTCACCTTCCAGAACTGGCATGCGGCGAACGAGAATCCGGTGGATAGTATTAAAACGGAATAATAAATGAAACTATAATAATAAGATGAAAACGATTATTCGAAACTTTCTAAGTGTGTTGAGGCGGTTTAAAATGGCGACCGCATTGAACGTAGCCGGTCTTGCGGTTGCTTTCGCCGCTTTTATCGTGATTTTGATACAGATTAATTTTGAGCGGACTTTTGACCGTTGCCATCCTACGTCCGGGCGGATTTTTAGGGTGGACTTGACCATTCCGGGTACTTTCGGGACAATATTACCCCGTGCCTTTGTGGAGGCTGTCATCCAATCTTCCCCGCATATAGAGGCGGGTACATTGTTGACTCCTTCTTTTGGCCAGAATGGTGTTTATCTCTCGGTGGATAGAAACGGGCAACCGTTTGGGTTTAAGGAAATCGTGACAACCTGCCACGCTAGTTTACCGAAGATATTCGCGTTCCCGATCGTGGAAGGCGATATCGATTGCTTGAAAGATCCCGAGAAAGTAATGGTACCCCGAAGCTTGGCTGACAAGTTGTTTGGGGAAGATATCTCCGCGGTTGGTAAGACGTTGCGAGCGGAAGAAAATATCTGGACTAAATCGGCTAAGCTCTTGACGATTGGCGCGGTTTATAAGGATTTCCCGGAGAACACGCAGCTTCGGAACGTGGTCTATACGGCGATCGATCCGGATTATAATATCAATAATTTTAGCTCAAGTAACTGGGTTTGTTATTTATTGCTTGATAATCCTGCCATGGCAGATGAGGTTGCCGATAATTTCAACCGTCATTTTGATTTCAAGAAGATTTACCATGAAGGAGAACAGATCCGGCTCGTTCCGCTGACTGATATTTATTATATGAATGAGACGCAAGACGGTGGTACATTCCGGAGCGGAAACAAGGAAGTCACGGCCTTATTGTTCGGTATAGCCCTTCTGATCGTCATTGTCGCGGCTATTAACTTCACGAACTTTAGCACTTCTCTGACTCCGTTGCGAATCAAAAGTATCAATACGCAGAAGGTATTGGGTAGTTCGGATACTTTGTTGCGCAGATCTTTATTGATAGAGGCAGCCCTTATTAGTTTTATAGCATGGCTGGTAAGTCTCGTTATCGTTTGGGGATTGGATTGGGCGGAAGCGCTACCTTTTATCGAGGCCGATTTGAGTTTGGTCTCAAATCTTCCGATCGTTTTCTTGTGTGGCATCGTAGCGTTGGTTATCGGTTGGCTGGCGGGTATTTATCCTGCTTATTATATAACTTCTTTTCCTCCGGCCTTGGTGCTGAAGGGCAGCTTCGGGTTATCTCCTTCCGGGCGTAAGTTACGTACGACATTGATTTGTGTCCAGTTCGTTGTTTCGATCGTGCTGATTATCGGGGCTTGCTTTGTGCAAATCCAGAATAGTTATATGCGGAATTTCTCTTTAGGATTCGATAAGGATCAGGTAGCTATCGTGGAGCTGAATGAGACAATGTACGATAAGCATCACGATACATATGTGAATCGCTTGAAAGAGAATCCGGGTATCGAGGATGTGGCTTTCGCTATGGAGAAAGTGGGCTCTAAGGACGGGTATAACACGAATGGCGGTAGTTATAAGGGTAAGGACTTTCAGTATTTCATAATTATAGCATCTTCCAATTTCTTGCGGGTGATGGGGATTCCGGTTATAGAAGGGAGAGATTTCTCAAAGGCGGACGAACTTTCGGATCATACGTCTTATATATTCAATCGTACGGCGATGGAGGGGTTGGATATGCAAGTGGGTGATGCGTTCGATAGCTATTCTCCCGGTCATCTTATCGGTTTCTCCGACGATGTGAAATTCACCTCGCTTCGTGGTGGAGAGGATAATATCGCTTTCTTGGTCGAAAACTTTGGTTATTCTTTGCCAATCTCTTATATCCGCTTGAAAGCCGGATCGGACATTCATGCCGTAGTAGGTCACATTCAGGAGACGATGAGAGAATTAGACCCTTCCTATCCGTTCAATATCGAGTTCTATGATGAGATCTTCAATCATCTCTACCGGAAGGAAGAGAACTTACGCAGCTTGGTTACGGTCTTCAGTCTGCTGGCGATTATTATCTCTTTGGTCGGGGTATTTGGCTTAGTGGTGTTCGAGACTCAATACCGCCGTAAGGAAATAGGTATCCGCAAGGTACATGGAGCTACGGTAGGGGAGATCCTGCTGATGTTTAATAAGGCCTATCTGAGGATTGTAGGTATTTGCTTCGTGATAGCGGCGCCGATCGCTTGGCAGGGCGTGAGGATGTGGCTCGAGGGTTTCGCTTATAAGACTCCACTTCATTGGTGGGTATTCTTAATCGCCTTATTGATCGTAACCGTAATCACGTTATTGACCGTGAGTTTCCAGAACTGGAAAGCGGCGAACGAGAACCCGGTAAATAGTATCAAGAGCGAGTAATCCACCATCCCATCTTCCACGCCAGCAGCAAGATAAGTAGGGAAAGGACCAAGCAGGCTAAAAGCAACCAAACTCCCAATCCGTTTACGAAAAGGATGGGGACGAAGGTGATCAATAAGATCTCTATGGGAGCGATAGGCAGGTAAGCCATCGCATAATCATCCATCGCTTTGCTGGAAAGTTTCGGGTCTACGATCCGCAGCAAGGCGATGCCCATGGCCATCGTGCCGGTCCACCATCCCCAAGCGAAAATCATTCGCTCGAACCAGAAAGTCTTGGCTAATCTTCTTCCTAAGAAGAATGTTATGCACCAGACGATCGCTACGCCCGCTATGATGAGTACGATAAGCGGCAAGGCATATTTTACGATCACCCCTAGCTTGATAGACGCTACACCGCAAGCTACCAGCATATCCGTGAAGGAACTGCTCAGCCTCTGGGTCGTCTGCGGGCAGATATATCTTGATATGGTTGTCGCGTCGAAGAATTTCTTTAATACTAATCCAATGATAAAGGCACAACTGAAAACAGGTAACTCCAATACCGGATAATACACCTTTACGGTTTGGCTAACCATATATCCCAAAAAAGCCACGACAAATACCAAAGCCACATGGAAAGTCAGCGTATCGATGGATATGGAGGAAGTCGTAGCCTCTCCGATGGAATCCCGCTTATCCTCTGGCAGCAACCCACTTCTCAGCTCGTCCGGGAGATCGTCGAAATCCGAGATAAAAGCGGTTTGTTTATGCTTGGCCGCCCATTTGACCATCAGTAAACCTCCGATGATCGAGCAAATAACCCCCACGGTAGCGGTTGTCATGCCTAAACTGCGTGCCTCGTCCCAGCCCAATCCCTCGAACGCGGATCCGATAGCGGCGGCCGTACCGTGTCCGCCATAAAAGCCTGTCGGCAGCATAATGCCGAAAGCGTCATTCAGGTCCGGCCAGATCAGCTTGATCACGTACAATCCGAACAAGCCTACTAATGCCCATTGCAATAACATACCCACTTGAGCGTACGCCCACATCGGCCCGACTCGTTTCGCTACTTCTTTCATGGAGACGTTCGGGGAAGATAAAGGCAACGCGCCGAACACCAAGGCGATAAGGATAGCCGCATAAGTACCTAAGTCATTGGAAAGCGGAATCCACCCCAGTCCATTAGGTCCGAACGCCAGTCCTAGCAAGCCCGCAATCAAGCTGGGTGGGATGAATAATTGTTGTACCAGTTTTACCTTGACTCGTATGAATTTGCCAACCAATAGAAGTATCGAAATGAATCCAAGATCCGTAAAGAGAGTCCAAGGGGTGAACTGTGTTAGGTCTATCATAGTAACTACTTACTTTATGTTCGTTTAAATATCTATTGTACAAATATATTTTATTCTCATGAGAAATACTAGAAATCCAAACGAATTCTATATCTCCATCTCCTTTTTACGATAAACGGAAGGAGAGCAACCCATAACTTTCGTAAACGTACGCGAGAAGTAGGCGGCATCCTCGAATCCCAGATGCGTGGCGATCTCATTCAACTTCATATTCGTTAGCTCGATATATTCACAAGCCTTCTGTATTTTCAAGCGTATGAAGTAATTCATGGGCGAGACCCCGGTCTCGCCAAAGAAGAGAGCCGAGAAGTGAGAAGGGGAATATTTGAAATAAGACGCTAATTCCTTCAAGGTAAGATTCTGCTGGATGTTCTCACGCATATAATGAATAACCCGTGCCGTGAACGGATATTCTTTTTGCGAGGGAATCATGATATGGCGGAATTGCTCCAGATAGATGAAAGAGGCCAGAAAATTGTAAAGGCACATGGAGGAATAAATCATATATTCTTTAATATATCCCATGGAGAAACTGCTATATATCTCCTCAAACAGCCGTAACCGATCTTGTAAACGGGAATATTCATTCGGCGAAATAGTGACCGGAACCGGATGCGACGGCAGGAATTGATCGCAAAGCTTCCCTTGGAAGTGTAACCAGTAAATAGTCCATGGATCTCCCTCGTCAGCCCCGAACGAGTAGGGGATACCGGGAGGGATGATGATATATTGGTATTTCTCCACGGTATATTGTTTACCGAGGATACGATACCATCCTTTTCCCTCCGTACAATAAATAAGCATGGCGTAGTCACAGCCATGTTCTTTTTGGAGAAAATGATATTTAACACGTGGGAAGAAACCTATCTTGCGTACATATAAATTATTGATGAGCGGTTCCCTCCGGTAGCTTGCCAATAGTTCCTCGGGTAAAGAAACGAGCCGTTCTCCCTTAAATCCTTCTTTTATCTTGACCATGATCTATAAATCATAAGATTGTACAAGTAAATCGGAACAAATGTAGCATTCCTTTCTGGATTATTGAAATAATTTTGCCGACATAAATCATAACATAATGCCATGAATAAAATTCTAGTTGTAGTTTCTTTTGTATTTGTATCTTTTTTGTCTTGTACGGGATTAACCGATAGACAGCGATTGGCCAATCAGATATTGTCTGATACGAATTTGTTGAAGGTCGATAGTATGGCTCGTGCTACCATCCGCAATGGTTTTAACGCAGGCAGCGGTTATTCCCAGATATGGGCTCGTGATATGAATACGTTTATAGAGATCGCTTGCGAGGAGAGTGATCCACACGAACTGCGGGAAGCTATCTTATTGTTTTTCGCTCTTCAACAGCCGAATGATGAGATGATCGATGGTTATGTGCTGAAAGAAGATTTTACATGGTATGATGATACGCCTTATTATTCGAATGCCGCTCCGAAACATGTCGCTTTTAAGAATACGGTAGAGACGGACCAAGAGTCTTCCTTGATTCAGATCGTAGGTAAATACATTCGTAAGACGGGTGATCGGGAGATATTGAATGAGAAAGTTGCCGGGAAGACCGTTCTCGAGCGGATGAACGCAATGGTAGATTATCTGATGCGGGAACGATATAATGAGAAATATGGATTGCTTTATGGAGCAATGACCGCTGATTGGGGCGATGTACAGCCGAACGATGATTTCGGATGTGACATGAATGAGCTATCCGATCCGGCCATTGACGTATATGATAACGCTATGTTTCTTATCGCTTTAGATTATTTATTGGAGATGGCTCCCGATTCTCCGCAAGCTCCCCGTTGGAGAAGTTTACGGGAGGGAATCGCCAAGAATGTACGGACTCATTTATGGGACGAGAAGCGACAGAAATTCATTCCTCATATCTATCCTGAGAAATCGCCGATACCGGAAGGATTCGACGAGCTGGCCATTCATTATCATGGTGGGACGGCTATCGCTATAGAGGCGGGCTTGTTGTCGAAAGACGAGATACGTACCGTAAATGCCCAGATGCTTGAGAATGTTCGCCTGTCGGGTATGCCGAGTATTGGTCTTACCTTATATCCCGTGTATCCGGATGGTTTTTTCCATGGAGGAATGTCAAAGGCTTATCTGTATCAGAATGGCGGGGATTGGACTTGGTTTGGCGGTCGGATGATCCAGCAGCTTGTCGTTAATGGAATGGTTGAGGAGGCTTATGCGGAGATTCATCCGATGATCGAGCGTGTGATCCAAAATGACGGATTCTACGAATGGTATGGCAAAGGCGGTGTCCCCAGCGGCTCTGGTAATTTCAAGGGATCGGCCGGAGTGTTATCTAAGGCGATTGAATTATTAAGGGATTGGGCAGAGAAAAATAAGAGTTAAATACAAGCGTGCAATATTAAATATCAAAAGAGATGAGAAAAAGTAATTATGATAAAATGCCGGCCACCGTTGTAGACGGTACCTTGTGGAAAGGCTGGGAATCGATACGGAAGCGATTGGCGGAGATACATGCGGAAACGAATGGATCACAAGTTTGGGTGGTGGAATGTTACCAAGGGGTTCATCACGAGGAGTTGATGCGTGAACTGCAAGCGCTCGCGCCCGATCGTTTTATCAATACGCGAGATCTATTTAAATCGGCAGAAGATATAGAGGCGATGACCTATCCTTATCTGACGGATGACCGGTTGTTTGGCCGCCGGGCTCATTTCTCTTATACGGATTTCTTGGATGAGGAGAAGGTGAACGCCTGCCGGGAGTCCTTGCGTGATGGAAAAGGCTGGACAATCGTTTATGGCCACGCCGCCGCCGAGATCGTTCCCGCTCCGGACAAATTGATCTACGCAGACATGGCTCGTTGGGAGATTCAGATGCGTTCCCGTAGAAAAGAGGTGAACGGGCTAGGTGTGGAAAACCGGGAGGAAGCCCCGTCGTACCATTATAAGCGAGGATATTTTATTGATTGGATTGTTTGCGATAATCTGAAGAAGAAAGTCCTTCCTAAGGTCGATTATTGGTTGGATACCCATATCGTCGGAACACCAAAGATGATTTCCGGAGAGACATTGAAAGAAGGGTTGGAGAAAACGGCGCATACTCCGTTCCGGGTAGTACCTTTCTTCGATCCGGCTCCTTGGGGCGGCCAATGGATGAAAGAGGTCTGTGATCTGGATAAAAAGCAAGATAACTTCGGCTGGTGTTTTGATTGCGTGCCCGAGGAAAATAGTTTATACCTGAAAGTTGCCGGAGAGCTGTTTGAGATCCCTTCCAATGACTTGGTATTCTATAAGACGAGAGACTTGCTGGGCGGGCCGGTCGAGGCTCGTTTCGGACAAGATTTTCCGATCCGTTTCGACTTCTTGGATACGATGGGAGGAGGAAACCTAAGTTTGCAAGTGCATCCGGTCACCCAATATATCCGGGATACGTTCGGGATTTATTATACGCAGGACGAGAGCTACTACCTGCTGGATGCCGAGGAGGACGCTACCGTTTATCTGGGATTGAAAACCGGTGTAAATCCGGACGAGATGATCGCTGCCCTAAACGACTCCCAACAGACCGGAAAGCCTTTCGATACGGAGAAATATGTCAACAAATGGCCTGCCAAACGCCATGATCATTATCTGATCCCCGCCGGAACGGTCCATTGTTCGGGAGCCGGTGCCATGGTGCTTGAGATTAGCGCTACGCCAAGTATCTTTACGTTTAAGCTTTGGGACTGGGGTCGCTTTGGATTGGACGGACTGCCTCGACCGATTAATATCGGCCACGGCTCGAAAGTGATCCAATGGGAGCGGCAAACGGAGTTTGTCCGTCATAACTTGATCAACCAAGTGGAGATGATCGCCGAGGGAGACGGTTGGCGGGAGGAGCGGACCGGCTTGCATGAGAACGAGTTTATCGAGACCCGCCGTCATTGGTTCACGGATATCGTGCCTCACAATACGAATGGAGGGGTGCAAGTACTGAATGTAATCAAGGGAGATGAGTTGATCGTGGAGAGTCCGACAAACGCTTTCGAGCCCTTCATCGTTCATTATGCGGAGACTTTTATCATTCCGGCTTGCGTGGGTGAATATACGATCCGTCCGTATGGATCGTCTGTAGGTAAATATTGTGGTACTATAAAGGCATACGTACGATTTAGGCAATAATCATCGTTTGCCATAGGCATGGCACTGCTTTGCCACTACTGATGGCACGACTGTGCCACTTCGAAGGCAAGGTTGTGTCACCTCTGATGGCAAGGTAGTGCCACTGCTGTGGCACTGGCGGGACCTCTTTAAGTAAAGAAAAGGAATATATGATGTACACAAATGACAATAGAATAGTAATGACATTGGATGCGGGAGGAACGAATTTTGTCTTCTCGGCCATCCAAGGCGGAAAAGAGATAGCCGATCCGGTAGTTCTTCCGGCATGTGCGGATTGCTTGGATAAGTGTTTAGGTAATTTGGTAGAGGGTTTTAAGGCAATTCAAGCAGGCTTGCCGGAAGCTCCGGTCGCTATCAGTTTCGCTTTTCCCGGCCCGGCGGATTATCAAGCCGGTATCATAGGCGATTTGCCCAACTTCCCCTCTTTCCGGGGTGGCGTAGCGTTAGGCCCGTTTCTGGAGGATATCTTCGGGATACCGGTATTTATCAATAACGACGGAAGCCTGTTCGCTTACGGAGAGGCGTTGACGGGAGTGCTCCCGGAGATCAACCGCCGTTTGCGGGAGGCGGGAAGTACGAAACGATATAAGAATTTGCTAGGTGTCACGCTAGGGACAGGCTTTGGTGCCGGGGTTGTCATCGATGGAGAGCTTTTGCGGGGTGATAACGCGGCGGGAGGATATGTCTGGTGCCTGCGGAATAAGAAATACCCGGAGTATATCGTAGAGGAGAGCGTCAGCATACGAGCGGTGATGCGTGTCTATGCGGAACGATCCGGTGATATGGGAGCGCGTACTCCGAAAGAGATCTTTGAGATTGCCGAGGGTATCCGTCCGGGTAATCGGGAAGCGGCTATCGCCGCATTCGAGGAGTTGGGTGAGATGGCTGGGGACGCGTTGGCTTCCGCCATTACCTTGATCGATGGGCTTATCGTGATAGGCGGTGGTTTGTCCGGTGCCGCTAAATACATCTTGCCGGCCTTGTTGAAGGAGATGAACGCGCTGACGGGGATGATGGACGGTACTCGTTTCGGGCGCTTGCAAAAGGAGGTGTATGACTTGGACGACGAGAAGAGCTTCGCCGCTTTTGCCCGGGGAGAGGTTGTCGAGGTACTGGTTCCGGGTACGAGTCGCAAGGTAGGATACGATCCTTGTAAACGGATAGGAGTGACCTTCAGCAAGCAAGGAGCCAACCGCTCGATCGCTATGGGTGCTTATGTTTTTGCGTTAAACCATCTATCTAAATAAATTATGAGAAAGTATAGTATGAAGCCGGTCTGTTTCCTCTTGTTCCTGTGCGGGGTTTTCACATCCTGCGTGACACAAGGCAAGAAGGTTCAGCAAGAGGAGCTAGCCCAGTATGTAGAGCCTCGGATCGGCACGGCGCATTGCCGTTGGTTTCATTTTACCCCGGGAGCGATGCCTTTCGGTATGGCCAAGCCGGCCCCTTCTACGAACGGGCATATCGGGAATAAATCCGGCTGGGAGGCTACCGGTTACGATTATCGGGATCAATCGATCGAGGGTTTCCCCTGCTTGCATGAGTTCCAGATCGGCGGAATCGTTTTGATGCCTACGACGGGTTCATTGAAAACGATACCCGGGGCGGTAGACGACTCGACCGGTATGGGATATCGTTCTCGTTTTGATCGTGCGGACGAGATCGCTACGGCCGGTTATTATTCCGTCCTTCTGAAAGATTACTCGATCCGTGCGGAGCTTACCGCTACCCCTCGTGTCGCTATTCAGCGTTATACGTTTCCGGCCGGAGAGGATAGCCGTATCTTGTTCGATATAGGAAACCGCCAAGGAGAGAGCGGAGCCGTGCGGGATGCGGAAATTACTTTTACGGAAGACGGGCGTATTGAGGGCTGGGTGATTACCGAGCCTGAATATGTGAGAAAATATCAACCCGGAGCATCGGTTCCTTTGTATTTCTCGGCGGTGCTGGATAAGGCTCCCGTTGGATATGGCGCTTTCAATGGAGCGGATATCCGTCCGGATGAGCGAAAAGCGACGGGTGTGGGGGCCGGACTTTATCTGACCTTCCGTACCCAAGACCAAGAGTCGGTAACCGCTAAAGTAGGTCTTTCCTATACATCCGTGGAGAATGCCCGGTTAAATAGGGAGACTGAGGCCGCTACCCTTTCGTTTGACGAGGCAAGGGAAATATCTCGCCAAACATGGGAAGAATATTTGGGACGTATCCGGGTAGAGACTCCAGCGCGAGAGGATAAGGTGAAATTCTATACCGGTTTGTATCACGCTTTATTGGGGCGTGGATTGGCTAGCGATGTGAATGGCGCTTATCCGAGAAATGATGGCTCGGTAGGACAAATCCCTTTGAAAGATGGGAAACCGGTACATAACTTATACAATACCGATGCCGCTTGGGGAGCGCAATGGAATCTGACACAGGTTTGGGCTTTGGCCTATCCGGAATATTATTCGGATTATATAAGTAGCCATTTGTTGGTGTACAAGGACGCCGGCTGGCTGGCGGATGGAATCGCTAATAGCCGTTATGTCTCCGGGGTTGGTACGAATTTATTAAGTACGATTATCGCTGGCGCTTATCAATGTGGCATCCGGGATTTCGATGTGAATACGGCTTATGAGGCTTGCTTGAAGAATGAGTTGGATGGGGAGAATCGTCCGTTGGGCGCGGGAAAGATCGATACCCGTTATTTCGTGGAATATGGTTATGTACCTCATTTGGATAAAGGGGCCGGGCCGGACGAGGCTTTCATGTTTTCCGCTTCCCATACCTTGGAATATGCTTATAGCGCATGGGCCGTGGCCCAATGGGCGAAGCAACTGGGTAAGACGGACGATTATAACCGTTTGATGGACTTATCGAAAGGCTGGGAGCGTATCTATGACCCTTCCTGTAATTTTGTCCGTCCTAAAAAGAAGGATGGTACGTTTATCGAGGACTTCAATCCGATGCAAGTATGGCGCGGATTCCAAGAAGGTAACGCTTGGCAATATACATTCTATGTACCGCACGACGCGAAAGGCTTGGTCGCTAAAGTTGGTGCGGACGTGTTTAACCATCGGTTGGATAGCATCTTCACGGTGTCTCGTAAATTAATCTTTAGCGGAGGCACGGAAGTAGGGGCTTTCGCCGGTTTGCAGACCTTGTATAACCAAGGAAACCAACCATGTTTGCATATCTCTTGGATGTTCAACGAGGCCGGTCGTCCCTCGCTTACGCAAAAATGGGTGCGGGCGATCTTGAATGAGTTCTATGGTACGGATGGTATCCACGGTTATGGCTACGGACAAGATGAGGATCAAGGCCAGCTCGGGGCTTGGTACGTGATCTCTTCCTTAGGCTTATTCGATATGAAAGGCTTGACGGATCAAGCGCCTTCTTGCGCTTTGGGTAGTCCTTTGTTCGATAAGATTACGATCCAGCTGAATGACCGCTATTATAAAGGGAAGGAATTCGTGATCGAGACTCGTAATAATAGTAAGCAAAATGATTACGTGCAATCCATGGACTTAAACGGGAAACCATTGACGGATACTCGTATTCCTTTCTTGGAGATTGTTCAAGGTGGACATTTAGTTTTAGAAATGGGTAACCAACCAAAAGATCGATATGAAAACTAAAAGTACGAACTCCGCTATATTCCCGATCCTTTTCGGCTTTTTCGTGATGGGATTCGTGGATGTCGTGGGAATTGCCACGAATTATGTGAAGATGGACTTTGGTTTGTCCGATACGTTGGCGAACCTATTGCCCATGATGGTCTTTCTTTGGTTCGCCCTGTTCTCTGTCCCTACCGGTATTTGGATGGGACGGCACGGGCGTAGGAATACGGTAGTCGTAGCCTTGGCTATCACAACCTTGGCGATGCTGATACCTCTATTCTTCTATGACTTTGCTTGTATCTTGTTTGCGTTCGCTTTGCTGGGAATTGGAAATACGATCTTGCAAGTGTCCTTGAATCCGATGGTAGCGCGGGTGGTAAATCCGGATAAAGTAACGAGCGTGCTTACTTTAGGGCAGTTTATTAAGGCGGTATCTTCCTTCTTAGGGCCGATTATCGCAGGCGTAGCTTCTTCTTTCTGGGGAGATTGGAAGTTGATATTCATTGTCTATTCGGTGACTACCTTGTTATCTATCATCTGGTTGATAACGACTATTCCGGGTAAAGAGGAAGGAGAGGAGCAAGAAGCCTCGTTCGCCTCTACGTTAGCTTTATGTAAAGATGCTAGGATACGGATGCTTTTCTTGGGGATTCTGTGTATTGTCGGGATCGATGTCGGTCTGAATACGACGATCCCCAAGCTATTGATGGAAAAGTTATCCATGCCGTTGCAAGAGGCCGGATTAGGGAGTAGCCTTTATTTCGCCGCTCGTACGGGAGGCTCTTTCCTTGGGGCTATATTGTTGGCGAGGATCTCGTCACGACCCTTCTTAAGGGGAAGCATGCTTATCGCTATCCTTGCTTTCGTAGGATTGCTTATCTCGGATAGCTTGTGGGGCATGGGCGTTATGATCGTACTGGTTGGCTTGGCTTGCTCGAATGTGTTTTCGATCCTGTTCTCTTTCGCCTTGGAACATCGGCCGGAGCAATCGAACGAGGTCTCGGCCTTGATGATTATGGGGGTATCGGGAGGCGCCTTGATTACGCCTTGTATGGGAGGTATAGCCGATATGTTCGGATAGGTAGCCGGCTTGATGCTATTATTAATATGTATGTTGTATATAGGACTTATATCAATAAAAACACGATAAGATGAAAAAAAGAACTTATTTATCAGCAGGATTGGCTTTGTTGATCGGGACATTGTCGGTTCATGCGTCTCCGGGATTATCGGATATCAAGAGCCGTGTATTACCGGCGGTTTATAAATCGAAAAACGGACTGACCCAAAAGGTCGAGATCTCCGTAAAACATGAAGGAGAACCTTCTACAGTGACAATCCGTTTAGGCGAGCAAAGCCGTAAAGAGAAACTGGTGTCCGGGGATAATGTATTCCGAATCGAGATACCCGAGGTTAGCACGACTCGCCAATTACCGTTGACGCTGACAAGTGGGAAAGAGAAAGAGGAGACTATGGTGACGGTAAAACAGGTTCGCCATTGGCAAATGAATATGGTGCAACACACGCATACGGATATCGGTTATACCCGTTCCCAAATGGAAATCCTAGCGGAACATCTACGATATATTGATTATGCGTTGGATTATTGCGACGCTACGGATAATTATCCGGATTTCGCTAAATTCCGTTGGACTTGCGAGATCGCTTGGGCGGTTAGCGAATATTTGAAATGCCGTCCGGCGGAACAGATCGCTCGCCTGAAGCAGCGGGTAAAAGAGGGTCGTATCGAATTAGCTACGATGTACTTGAACTTTGACGAATTACCCGATGAGCAAACGCTCGCCGCCTCCCTTTATCCGATCAAGCAATTCCGTGAGAATGGGATGCGTGCCGAGGTAGCTATGCAAGATGACGTGAATGGAATCGGTTGGTGCTTCAGCGAGTATTTTGCGGATGCCGGCGTGAAATATGTGAATATGGGAACCCATGGCCACCGGGCGTTGATCTGTTTTGATAAACCTACCGTATTCTGGTGGGAATCTCCATCCGGGAAGAAGGTCTTGACCTATCGTGCCGAGCATTATAACCAAGGAAATTTCTTTGGTATCCATACCGATGATTTTGAGCAGTTCGAGGAACGGGTCTTAGCGTATCTGGATCAAATGGAAGCGAAAAACTATCCGTATGATATATTGGCCGCCCAGCATTCGGGTTATTTTACGGACAATGCGCCTCCATCCACGAAAAGTTGTGAGATGCTACAAAAATGGAATGAGAAATATGAATGGCCGAAATTACGCACGGCGGTAGCCAGCGAATTCTTTAAGACGGTAGAGAGCCAATACGCGGATCGTATTGAGACCGTTCGTGGAGCTTGGCCGGATTGGTGGACGGATGGTTTTGGTTCCGGTGCCCGCGAGGCCGCCATATCTCGTGTGACTCATTCGGATATTATCGCGAATCAAGCCGGATTGTCATTCGCCAAAATGCTAGGCGCTCAATTGCCGACAGACATCAATGATCGGATTCAGGACATCAACAAAGCTCTTTTGTTCTATGATGAGCATACTTTCGGGCATAGCGAGAGCGTACGTAACGCTTATGGACTGGAAACTTGGGAGCAACGCTCCTTGAAGCAATCGTATGCGTGGGAAGCCTATCGCCATTCCGGTTTGCTGGGAGAGGCTACTATGGGTATATTACAATCATTCGTGCCCAAAAGCGACGTTCCGTCTATCGCTGTATTCAATACGCTCAACTGGAGTTATAGCGGTATCGCTAAAGCTTATGTCGATCATCAGATTCTTCCGAAAGACAAGGCTTTCGAGATCGTGGATGCGGCTGGCAACGTAATTCCCGCACAAGCCGGCGAAAGCCGTTCCGATGGTACTTATTGGAACTTTTACGTGAAAGAAGTCCCGGCTTTGGGATACGCACAGTATTATATAAAGGTGAAGGATGCGCCACGTCCTGAAATACAGGGCGCAACGGAATTAAAAGAGACACATGTGGAAAATCCTTGGTATGCCATCGACTTCAATACCCGTAAAGGTACGATTCGTAAATTATATGATAAGGATTTGAACAAACAATTGGTTACGCCGGATGCGGAATGGGAGATGGGAGAGTTTATTTATGAGATTATCGATAGCCGTCATCCGATGGAACAATATCGTGCTCCCCAATTCCTCCGCCGTCGTCCCGAGAAGATGCGTTTCGAGAAATATGAGAAAGGCGATGTTTGGGATACATATCGTTTTCGGGGAGAGACAGTAGCGGGACGTGAGCCGAATAATTTGATGGTGGAATTCCGTGTATTTAACGTAACAAAGAAAATCGAGGTAGTTTATCGCTTGCGTAAAAAAGCGGTAACAGATCCGGAAGCGGTTTATATCGCTTTCCCGTTTGAGGTTGAAGGCGGTAAGATCCATTTGGATGTACCCGGCGGATCGATTGAGGCGGGTGTAGACCAAATCCCGGGCTCCTCTAACGATTGGTACACGGTGCAAAACTTCGCTACGGCTCGTAATGGAGAGTCACAGGTCGTGATGGGTAGCCAAGAAATACCATTAATGCAATTTGGGGCGATCAATACGGGGCGGTATAAAGCCGGAGCCGTACCTCAGTCCACGAATATGTATTCATGGCCGATGAACAACTATTGGGTAACCAATTTCAATGCGGACCAAATGGGAGAGATGCAATGGAGTTACTTCATCAACTCTTCGAAAGACAACACTATTGAGTATGCGACTAAGTTCGCTTGGGAAAACCGGATTCCGTTCTTGACCCGTGTTTTGCCTGCCGGAGATAAAAAGGTGGAGCCTCTCCGATCGGCTTCCATTTTCAAGATCGTACCGGAGAACTTGTTGTTGGTAAACATGAGGCCTGTAGAAGGCGAGAACGCTGTTATGCTTCAATTGCGTGAGATAGGCGGGAAGTCCGCTACTTTCTCTGTAGCTTCAGATAAAATTAATTTTGTGAAAACTACGGTTTGTGATGTCGTTGGAGACCCAGTTTCGGGGAATCCGTTGAGTTTCGCTCCGTGGGAGAATAAGTTTATAAAATTATCTTGGTAACATGGTAGGGGCGGGGTTTGCCCGCCCTTATCCAGTTTGTCTTATGTTTGTATATTGAATGTTTTGATAGGATTTAATCCCAAATAAATCGGTATTATTCTAAGCAGAAGACTTGTTTGTGTTAGAGTGATGGGGGGAGAGTGTTATGAGAGACTCTGTTTCGGATAATTCCTTATTGGATTTCAAGCCTTGTGGGAATAAGTCTATGGTGCTTTCTTGGTAGAAAGATTGTAGATAATGTGGTTCTTCTTTTATTTATAAAGGGGGGCTAAGTTTTTTCATATTATCCAGTCTCTGAATATATTATCTGTTTTTTTCATAGAAGCCATGCTAGTGCCATTTTCGCCTAGCCTTGAATCTCAATAAATTTAACATTTGTTTATTGTAACCAATTTAAAGTGTTTTTACTGCTAATATTTGATAGTTAATTATTTATGTGATAGAAAGACGATGATACTATTGTAAGTCCGTACGGA
>JAAGKN010000541.1_pt1 | contig 63483 bp, 80 predicted proteins | sample 6206371 | NCBI WGS metagenome assembly JAAGKN01 (sample SAMN11533720, study PRJNA540317) | gut metagenome | isolation source: fecal pellets from male and female animal of same cohort | host: Peromyscus leucopus | place: USA:CA | collected 2017 | reverse complement strand
CTTCGTACCTTTAACCGTAACTTTGAAGGACGTTCAGGCACAAAGGACGGCAAGATTTATCTTGTTTCGCCGGAAGTTGCTGCTGCGTCTGCACTTACAGGTTATCTCACAGATCCAAGAGAGCTTGGTGAAGCACCTGAAATCACAATGCCTGAGAAGTTCATTGTTAACGATAATATGATTGAGGCTCCTGCTTCACCTGAAGAGGCTGACAGCGTTGAGGTACTCAGAGGTCCTAACATCAAGCCTTTCCCTCACACAGAGCCATTGCCTGAAAGCATCACGGCAAAGGCTGTGCTTAAGGTTGGCGACAACATCACAACTGACCACATTATGCCTGCAGGCGCAAAGATTCTTCCATACCGTTCAAACATTCCTCACCTTTCACAGTATTGCTTCGGTGTATGTGATGAGACATTCCCTGAGAGAATCAAGGCTGAGGGCAAGGGTATCATCATCGGCGGCTCAAACTACGGTCAGGGTTCATCAAGAGAGCATGCTGCACTTGCACCTCTTTATCTTGGTGTTAAGGCTGTTATTACAAAGAGCTTTGCACGTATTCATATTGCAAACCTTGTTAATGCAGGTATTCTTCCTTTCACCTTCAAGAACGAAGAGGATTATGACAAGATTGACCAGATGGATGAGCTTTCACTTCCAAGCATTAAAGACTCTATTGAACACAAAAAGCCAATTGTTTTAAAGAACATAACCAAGGGTGAGGAATACGAGCTGGATGCTTCACATTTGTCCGACAGACAGAGAGCTATGCTTATTTGCGGCGGACTGCTTGACTACACAAGAGAAACTAACAAATAATTAAGGAGAATTAAAATGGCTGACGAAAAGCAGATTATTGACGAAGCTGTTGAAAAATTCCGTTCACTTATGGAAGCACAGCTTGCACGTGCAAAAAAAATTAAAGAGGACAAGGATTTCACTGACTATGATGCGCTCGATACAATCGTTATCGGTATCTGCGGCGGTGACGGTATCGGTCCTGTAATCACAAAGGAAAGTGAAAGAGTTCTTGCATTCTTACTTAAGGATGAGGTTGCAAGAGGTAAGGTTACTTTCAAGGAGATTGACGGCCTTACAATCGAAAACAGAGCAGCCTGCAATAAGGCAATCCCTGACGATGTGCTTGAAGAGCTCAAGTCTTGTCATGTCATTCTTAAAGGCCCAACAACTACTCCGCGTGCCGGCGATCCATGGCCAAATGTTGAGTCTGCAAATGTTGCTATGAGAAAGCAGCTTGACCTTTTTGCAAATATGCGCCCTGTAAAAGTGCCTGAAGAAGGTATTGACTGGACATTCTTCCGTGAAAACACAGAGGGTGGCTACGCTGTAGGCTCTCACGGTGTAAACATTACAGATGACCTTGCAGTTGACTTTACTGTTGCAACACAGGAGGGCTGTGAAAGAATCGCACGTCTTGCTTATGAGTATGCAAAGAAAAACAACAAGGGCAAGGTTTCTATCATCACAAAAGCAAATATCATCAAGACAACTGACGGCAAATTCCTTAAGACCGCTCAGAAAATCGGTGAGGAATATCCGGATATCATAACGGACGACTGGTATGTTGACATCACAACAGCTAAGCTTATCGACCCAATGAGAAGAAAAGATTTCAAGGTATTTGTTCTTCCTAACCTTTATGGTGATATCATTACTGACGAAGCTGCTGAATTTCAGGGCGGCGTAGGAACTGCCGGCTCAGCAAACATCGGTAAAAAATATGCAATGTTCGAGGCAATTCACGGCTCAGCTCCTCGTATGATAAAGGAAGGCAGAGGTCAGTATGCTGATCCTTGTTCAATGCTTCGTGCATCTGTTATGCTCCTTTCACACATCGGTTATCAGGATGAAGCAAATGCGCTTGAAAAAGCACTTGATAAATGTATGTTTGAGGAGAAGAAGCTTACAATAACAGGAAGAGCCGATGGCTGCACCTGCAGTGAATTTGGCGATTATGTAATGGAAACTATTACTGAAATGACAAAGTAATCTGTTATTTCTGATATAATGAGAGGGGAAAAAATGTCAGCTAGAGATGATATTTCTATTTCTGTAATTAAACGGCTTCCCCGTTATTATCGTTTTCTGCAGTCTCTGAAAGAAAACGGGATTGTTCGTATAAGCTCCAAAGAGCTTGCAGCACGAATGGGATTAACGGCGTCACAGATCAGGCATGATTTTAACTGCTTCGGCGGTTTCGGTCAGCAGGGATACGGATATAATGTACCCGAGCTTCACAGCAAAATCGGTGAAATTCTTTGCGTAAACAAGGAAATAAAGACCATTCTTATCGGTGCAGGTAATCTGGGAAAGGCTGTTACAAACAAGCTTTTCAATAAAAAAAGCGGTTTCAAGTTGATTGGTATTTTCGATAAAAATGAAGCACTTTGCGGTAATATGATTAAAGGAATACCTGTAAGACATATTAATTATATTGAAAATTTCTGCATTGATAATGAGCCTGTTTGTGCAGTCACCTGTATTCCGTCAAATGATATGAGCGAAATTACGGATTTGCTTGTAAAGGTCGGTATCAAAAGCTTCTGGAACTTTTCAAATTTTGACATTGCTATGGCACATAATGATGTGCTTGTTGAAAACGTACATTTAACGGATAGCTTGCTGACTTTAGGATACTTAACCAATTCCACACTTGGAGAAACGGAGGAATAATTTTGCAGTTAATCAGCACAAAAGAAATTGTTGATGTAGTAAAATACAATGATTCGTCTGCAATTATTGTTGAAAAAATACCTCTTGCAAATCCAAGTCAGTATAAAGTACAGTATTCCGTCATTAACTTTATTACCAAAAGCATTGATGTATCTACAAAAAGTGCATATTTACTTAAAAAGTTCGGCTCAAATTTCAAAAGAATAAGTGAAATTATACCTAATTTCGTTCAATGTGAGGCAGCTGTATTATATGACCGAAGAGTGCTTGCCATATATCCAAATGGTGAGTCAGGTATTTTTGACCGTGACGGTGAGCTGGAATGGAGCGGCAGCTTTGAATACCACGAAAAGCCTGTAAAATGCCTTGCACTTGAAGGGAAATACTTTTGGAGTGTTTGCAATCAGGAAAACTGTGTTATAAGATATTCAAGCCAAAATATGAAGGTTGATTTAAGAATTGGCGGAATTGACGCACAAACCTTTATTAACCCAAATCACATTTGTTTTGATGAAGGAAATCTTTATGTATGCTGTGATAATAACAAAGTAAGAAAAATTGACGGCAGCAATTACACAGTATCGGATTATCTGAATTTTACAAACACCATAAAGCGTTTTTATAAATACGGCAATTATTCAATAGCTGTTATGGCAGACGGCACTTATGTGATGGAAAATAACGAGTAATCGTTTTCATTGCAAATTAAATATTATTTATACAAATAAAAACCCCGAAAGACGATATGTCCTTCGGGGTTTTTTATATGCCTATTTCTTCTTTCATTTCCTTGAGAATTTCGCAGGAGTTTTTAAAGCTTTCCTGCTCATGTTCATTCAGTTTCATCTGCAGGACCTCCCTAACACCATTATGGTTCACGACGGACGGTACACCTGCATATATTCCCTTTTCACCATATTCCCCTTTAAGATAGGTAGAAACAGTAAAAATTGAATTTTCATCAAAAAGGATGGCACGTGTAAGTCGTGCAAGCACCATACCAATTCCATAATACGTTGCACGCTTTGCTTTTATGATTTCATATGCGGATTCTTTAACATCAACAGCGATTTTCTCCATATCTGCCATAAGTTCAGGATTATTCTTTGACAGCTCACTTAAGGAATTTACGGAAACAGCGGCATTGCTCCAGGCTACAAACTCGCTGTCACCATGTTCACCGATTACGTATGCGTGCACATTTCGCGGATTGACTTTGAAATAATCACTCATCATATGACGCAGACGTGCAGAATCAAGAGTTGTACCGGAGCCAAGAACTCTGTTGGCCGGAAAGCCTGAAAGATGATATACGACCTGCGTCATAATATCAACAGGGTTTGAGGCAACAAGAAAGACACCGTTAAATCCGCTTTCAACAATCGGATCAACAATTGATTTGAATACCTTATAATTCTTTTGAAGCAAATCGCGCCTGGTTTCACCCTGCTCCTGTGGGGCACCTGCACATATTACAACTAAATCAGCATCCGCACAGGCAGAATAATCGTCAGAGCTTATTTTCATTGAGCTTGGCGCAAAAGGCAAGCCGTGTGCCAGGTCCATAGCCTCGCCTTTAGCACGCTGCTTATTAATATCAATCAGCACAAGCTCGTCACAAATATTCTGATTAAGAAGTGCATAGGCATAGCTCATACCGACCATTCCTACACCTATTATTACTACCTTTTTATTATCCTTAAACATAAAATCACCCAAAAGTATTATAACCATACTCTTGGGTATAAATTCAAAAAATATCCCAAACACATATCACTATGCATTTGAGATATTGATGTATTAATCTTTAAAGCTTGCTGAAACAAAAGTCGGACTACCTATCTGCGCATTCACATCAACTGTAACGATATAAGCAAAGGAATTAAGATTAACTCTATACACAAGCCACGGATAATCCTCATAAACAACACCATTACGGTAGCCTGTAGGATAAGCCGTACTCACCCGAAATTCAACACTGCTTATGGTAATATCAGTCGGTGTTGGTGCCATATCAAAATATTTATCTTTCCTGCACTCGCTCAAAGCGATATCCATAGCCTGCTTTTCACTGATTTTAATATCGGACTTAAACTGCTCGACATCAGCTGTATAATTATATTGTATATTAGTCTTTTTGGCAGTTACTGTATCAAATTCATAATACGAGCCTACTTCCCCCTGTCGAATAATCAGTTTATCCTTTTCACCCTTAACGACATAATAGTATCCGGCAGTAACAAGGCTCAACTCTGTAACAGTAATAGCTCCGTTGCTCTCGGTTAATTCAAGCCGGTAAAGTGCCTCACTTTCAGAATAAAAATCCGCTGTAAAATAAAGTGAATTATCAATAATACAATCAAGAACAACAGAAGAATTTTCAAAAAGCTTGCTCATCTCGCCGCCTTTATTATAGGCGATTATATCATTATCATCACCTGATTGTAATACAATCTCAATACCACCTTTTGTTACAAGATTGGGATTTTCCAAACCTTTAAAAGCAAAATAATCACCACTTGTATGAAATGGTTTAAATTTAGCAAGATATTCGGCTTTTAATTCATTCTCTTCTCCGCTCAGTGTATAAGGGTCAGATTCCGTAACTTCTTCTGTTGGTACAGGCTGTTCGTTGTCAGGAGTTTTGCTGCAGCCACAGACAGAAATAATCAGAAGAGCACCCAAAAGAATACATATTATTTTTTTCATCATTATATCCTTTTATTTGAAGAAAAGCGGTAATTTTTCAAGAAAAACAATATCCTCCCTGTCAGCTGCATCACCTTCCGCCAGAGGGGCACAGGAAGCAACCACATTACCTTCAAAAGCTTCTACCAGACCCTGAACAACCTTAAGGCTCTCCCCTGTTGAAATAACGTCATCAACAATAAGAACTCTTTTGCCTTTAAGCAAATCGCCATCTTCATGGCCAAGATATAAAGTTTGTTCCTTTTGTGTTGTGATTGAAGTTACAGAAAAGGCAATCGGATTATCCATATACACCTTAACGCCCTTGCGCACAACAATGTACTTCTTACCTGAAATTTTACTCATTTCATAGGCAAGAGGAATTGATTTAGCTTCAGGCGTAACGATATAGTCAAATTCAGGACATTTATCAAGAAGTGCTTTAGCACATGCCTCGGTAAGCTCGACATCACCAAAAAGAATAAACGCTGCAATATCCAGACTGTCCGAAACAGAAAACTTTTTAAGCTGTCTTTCAAGACCGGCTATTTTTAAAGAATAAAAATCTTCACTCATATGATTTTTTCTCCCATTTTCACTCCGCCGATAATGTGGAAATGAAGATGCTTAACAGTCTGTCCTGCATCCTCACCGCAGTTATTGATGATTCTATAAGAGTCAATACCCTGAGACTTTGCAATCTCAGGAATTTTCTCAAATATAGCTGCAACATATTTACTGTTATCCGCTGTAACATCATTTACAGATTCAATATGAGCCTTCGGTACAACAATAATATGAACAGGTGCAACAGGCGCAATATCCTTGAATGCAAGAATAGTATCATCCTCATAAACCTTAGTTGAAGGAATGTTACCTGCAATTATTTCACAAAACAAGCACATTTTTAAAACCTCTTTTATTTTATCATTGCTTTAACTGTTTCTTCAACAGCAGCAATTGCATTATCAAGTTTAGACAAATCCTTTGCGCCTGCCATAGCTGAATCAGGGCGTCCGCCGCCTCCGCCGCCTGCAAGCTTTGCAATTTCACGAACAAGGTCACCGGCTTTAACACCCTTAGCAATTGCGTTTTTACCGCATACAGCTACAAGATTAGCTTTTTCACCATTAACACCTGCAATAACAGCCACAACGTTATCGCTCTTTGCCTTAAGGTCATCACCCATTGAACGAAGCGCATCCGGCGTTGTACCGTCAACCTTTGCAGTATAAAGCTCAAGACCGTCAATCTCAACAGGCTTGGAGAACATATCCGCGCTCTTAAGCTTTGTAAGCTCGGCATTGAGTCGCTGAATTTCCTTATCTTTTTCCTTATTATCTGCAATAATAGATGAAATTTTGCTTTCAATATCATTATCACCTGATTTCAAAGCAGCTGCTGCACACTTAACAAGCGTCTCATTTGCATTGAGATAAATCATAAGTCCAAGACCGGTTACAGCTGTGATTCTGCGAACACCCGCAGCAACAGATGATTCCGATACAATCTTAAACAATCCAAGCTCGCCGCTGTTAGAAACATGCGTACCGCCGCAGAATTCTGTTGAGAAATCGCCTGCTTTAACAACTCTTACAATATCACCGTATTTTTCACCAAAGAGCATCATTGCACCCATTTTTTTAGCTTCTTCAATCGGCATTTCCTGCATTACAACATCGTTAGCACCCATAATGAAGCTATTAACAAGCATCTCTGTTTTAGCAAGCTCATCAGCAGTCATAGGATTAAAGTGTGTAAAGTCAAAACGAACCTCATGCTCATTAACAAGCTGACCTGCCTGTTCAACGTGGGTGCCAAGCACTTCGCGAAGTGCTGCCTGCAGGAGATGCGCTGCAGTATGGTTTCTCATAATGTCCTTACGTCTGTTGATATTAAGGCTTGCATTTACACAGTCACCGATACTGATGATGCCTCTTGAAACCGTACCGCCGTGGAGATAAATACCATCGGCATTTTTAGAGGTATCAGCAACGATAAATACATTATCAGCATCCTTTTTAACAACGCCGCTGTCACCTACCTGGCCGCCTGACATTGCATAAAACGGTGTTTTATCAAGAACAATTGTTCCCTGTTCATCTGCACCGAGCATATCAACAAGCTCACCATCTGCATTGATTATTGCAATTACCTTTGCATCACATTCAAAATCAGTATAGCCGACAAACTCTGTTTTTTCTGTATCTATTTTAATAGATTCACCCTTCCATGCATCTGCACCTGCATCCTTGCGTGCAGCACGTGCAGTTGACTTCTGATTGTCAAGAAGCGCGTTAAACTTGTCCTCGTCAACGGTAATTCCCTTTTCCTCAAGTATATCCTTAGTCAGATCAAGCGGGAAACCATATGTGTCGTTAAGCTTGAAAGCATCCTCACCTGAGAACACATTGCCATCCATCTTTGAAATATACTCATCAAGCAGTGCAAGACCTGCGTCAATGGTTTTGCCAAAAGACTCCTCCTCAGAAAGAATAACCTTTGTGATAAGCTCTTCCTTATCTGCAAGTTCAGGATAAGCAACTTCATTTTCAGCAATAACTGTATCGCATACTTTATAAAGGAACGGCTCATTAACACCAAGCAATCTGCCGTGACGGCACGCTCTGCGTATAAGACGGCTTAAGAACATAGCCTCTGCCGTTGTTTGAAGGAATAACACCGTCACCAATCATAAAGGTTGATGAACGGACATGGTCGGTTATTACACGAAGAGAAACATCGTTCTTTTCGTCATCGTGGTAAGTTAACACCTGAAATTTCAGAAATCTTTTTCATAATGTTCTGAACAGTATCAACCTCAAAGATATTATCCACATCCTGCATAATGCATGCAAGTCTTTCAAGACCCATACCTGTATCAATATTCGGATGATCAAGAGGTGTATAGTTATTGTTTCCGTCGTTATCGAACTGTGTGAAAACATTGTTCCAGAACTCAACATATCTGTCACATTCACAGCCCGGACCGCAGTCAGGTGAGCCGCAGCCGTGTTTTTCACCACGGTCAAAGTGAATTTCCGAACAAGGACCGCAAGGACCTGAACCATGCTCCCAGAAATTATCAGCCTTACCAAGTCTTACAATATGGCTTGGGTCAACACCATTTTGTTTTGTCCATATTTCAAATGCCTCATCGTCATTTTCATATATTGTTACATAAAGTTTATCAACAGGCATTTCAAGGACTTCTGTGCAGAATTCCCAAGCCCAGGCAGTAGCTTCCTTTTTAAAATAATCACCGAAAGAGAAATTACCGAGCATTTCAAAGAAAGTGCCGTGACGTGCTGTTTTACCAACATTCTCAATGTCAGGTGTACGTATACATTTCTGACAGGTTGTAACCCTCTTACGCGGAGGAGTAACCTCACCTGTAAAATACTTTTTCATCGGTGCCATACCTGAGTTAATGAGAAGCAGACTCTTATCTCCGTTTGGCACAAGCGAAAAACTCGGAAGCCTTAAATGCCCCTTGCTTTCAAAGAAAGACAAATATTTCTCTCTTAAATCATTTAATGATGTCCATTCCATAATTCTATACCTCAAATTTTATCTGTAACAAAAATGAATACAGACAAAATATTTCTAACTAAATATATTGCAGGCAATAAGCAGTAATCTAAAATGAAAAGCAGCAATTTGTGCTGCTTTGCATTAAAAACAATCACATTCTGCTATACATTGCCCAAGCAAAGCTCTGTTTAAATAATTGATTATAAAAGTTCAAGGGCAACACAAAATATGTTGCCCCTAAAAATTCGTTTAGTTAAAGCTTCTCAACGAGTTTAGAGAGTTCCTTAACTTCATCAGCTGTGAAGGTAAGACCCTTGCTCATTTTTGAATGATCAGGTGACCAGTCCCTGACATCAATCTTAGGCTCACGTCCGTTCCATGAAATCAAATTAACTTCTCTTGTCCAGCCCCTTGCTGTTTCAGAAATAACGCCAAGATGCTCTGTGATTTCATACTTAATTTCAGGCATTTGTTTCTCCTCCTTTACAATAAAATTATATTAAAGATTTTTAACAATTTCTGCAGTATCACGTGCAATTGTAAGCTCTTCATCTGTAGCAAGAATAAATACTCTTACCTTGTCAGTAGGATTGGTAAGCTCAGCCTCTGCACCCTTCTGTGTTTTCTCGTTAACAGCCTCATTGATATGAACACCCATATAACCAAGATATGAGCATACCTTTGAACGAAGCCAGAATCCGTTTTCACCGATTCCGCCGGTAAATACAATTGCATCAACACCGTTCATAGCTGCTACGTAGGAACCGATGTACTTTGCAATTTCATAAGCCTGCATCTCATGAGCAAGAATAGCTCTTTCATTGCCTTCAGCCTGTGCGCTGCAAATATCACGGTCATCTGAAGAAACACCTGAAATTGCACTTACGCCTGATTCTTTATTAAGTACCTTATCCATCTCATCAGGAGTCCAGACCAAGCTTCTTCATAATAAATGTAACAACTGAAGGATCAACTCCGCCGGAGCGTGTACCCATCATAAAGCCGTCAAGAGGAGTAAAGCCCATTGATGTATCAACAACCTTACCGTGATTAACAGCAGCGATTGAAGAGCCGTTGCCGAGATGGCAGGTAATAATCTTAAGATCATTTATGTTCTTGCCGATTTTGTCAGCCACTCTGTGGGAAACAAACTTATGTGATGTGCCGTGAAAACCGTAACGGCGGACACCGTACTTTTCATAATACTCATAAGGAACAGCATACATATATGCCTTAGCAGGCATTGTGCTGTGGAACGCTGTATCAAATACAGCAACCTGAGGTACATCAGGACCGACAACCTCAAGACAAGCCTTATAGCCCTGAAGGTTTGCAGGATTGTGAAGCGGAGCAAGAGGTGAAAGCTCCTCAACTGTCTTTACAACCTCTTCATCAATAAGCGTGCTCTGTGTATACTTGTCGCCGCCCTGAACAAAACGATGACCGATTGCATCAATTTCATTGAATGAGCTGATAACCTTGTACTCACCCTCAGAAAGAATATACTTAACCTCATTAAAAGCATCTGTATGAGTAGGAAGCTCCTTATCGTAGGTATGCTTTTCACCATTCACCTTAACGATAACATTTTCCTCACCGCCATTGATTTTCATACCAATTCTCTCAATAGCACCTTTACAAAGCACAGATTCATCTGACATATCCATTAACTGATACTTGAGTGATGAACTGCCGCAGTTAATAACAAGAATTTTCAAAATATTTCCTCCAACTGTTGAAATAGTTATTTTTATTTAGTATTATAATAATATATAATATATTATTATGTCAAGGACTTTATAGGTAATTTTTATGATAACAGGCATTATTTGCGAATTTAATCCATTTCATGACGGTCATAAACATTTAATAGATTGTGTCAGAAGCTTTTCTGACGGCATTGTCTGCGTTATGAGCGGTAATCTGGTTCAGCGTGGTGAATTTGCAATTTATGACAAATTCACAAGGGCAAGAGCCGCCCTTGAAAACGGTGCAGATTTAGTGCTTGAGCTCCCATGTGCATACTCAACCATGTCAGCAAAAGGCTTTGCAAAATATGCAGGGCAGATACTGACAGCTGCAGGTGTAATTGATCAGCTTGCCTTTGGTGCTGAATGTGATGATGAAAAAAAACTGCAGATTGAAGCACAAAAAATCAGGGAATGTGACGCATTAATAAAACAAAAGCTTGATGAAGGTTTATCCTATCCTGCCGCCAGAAAGGCTGCTATAGGATGTGATTTGCTTGACACGCCCAATAATATCCTTGCAATTGAATATATAAATGAAATTGCTCTTCCCTTTACGGCTGTAAAGCGCATAGGCAAAGGGCATGACAGCGATGATATGCATTACAGCGCCTCGGCTATAAGAAGCACGCTTTCAACGAATGACATATGTTCAATCAAAAACTGTGAAAAGGCAATTCTGGCAAAGCTTCGCGCAATGAACACAAATGATTTTCTGGAAATTGAAGATGTCAGCGAGGGGCTTGAAAACAGAATAATTGATGCTGTCAGAACTGCAGTAAGCCTTGAGGAAATATACGATAAAATCAAAACCAAACGCTACACGCACTCAAGAATACGCAGAATAATACTGAAAGCATATATGGGAATCACAAAAGAATACAGCCAGGACGTTCCCTACATCCGTATTTTGGGATTTAACAAAAAAGGCAATGAAATTCTTTCACAAATGAAAAAAAGTGCCGCTTTGCCGATTATCAGCAGGTACAGCGATATAAAAGAGCTCAATGACTTTGGAAAATCATTGTTTGAACTGGAATGCCGCTGTACAGATTTGTATAATCTGGGTTATAAAAATCCGCTGCCCTGCGGCACAGAACAGCGTAGTAAAATCATTATTGTATAAAAACGCATAAAAAACCTGCAGATTATAGTCTGCAGGTTTTTCTATTACAAATTTAATCAATCCCTAATTTTTCACGAACGTATTTAGGCATTTTTCGTGTTACACGTGTATAGCTTTCATCAATCATTTGTAAAATAACATCGTCCGACAGCGAATCATCAACAAGTTAGGCAATTGCATCTTTACACTTCATATTGCAGCAGCTCCTTTGACGTCTCAAAAAATGCATCCCTGCTCATTGCAGAATTTATGTATGACAAAAGAGAATTGGTGGAAAGAAATTCCGGCAAATCAAGCCCTTTAAGCAATTTCTTTTTATTCTGTTTTGCATTGGGACATCCTGAAAAGCCCAATTCAAACAAATCATAATTTGTGACAGGATTGGATTTAATCACGCTGTCAGCAATGATTCCGCGTTTATTAAAAAGATTTAAGAGAAGCTGCTCATTCATACCCTCAACACCCAGCTTTCCCTCCTTTGAAGGGGCTGATTTGCGTTTTTCCTTACCATATATATCCGGAATATAGATATGCTTTATTTTATCTTTGGATATGCCTGCTGCAACATAATTTCTTATCTGAAAGCCGCTGTGGTCAGAGTCAGTTAAAATTATAATTCCACGTTCATCTGCAAGCTTTCTGATAAATTTGCGCTTTTCCTTATCTTTATATATGCCAAAGCCGTTTGTTTCTATAATAAGCGTATCAAGAATATTTGAAAGCTTAAGCTTATCATACCTTCCCTCAACGATTACAGCCTCACTGATTTTTAGCATAAGCACCGCCTCCTGCAGTTAAAATCAGCTTTGCAATCAATTCTTCAATCAAAAGTTTTGAATCCAGAGCAGTACTTTTCAATTTAATATCGGTTTCAATAATATCATCAAGGGATTTTCTCAACTGCTCTTCTGTCAGCCTTGCACAATCTCTTGAAGCGTTACGCAAAGCGAATTCTCTGCCCTTGTAGTTATAATGCCTGGCAACATCATCATACCCCTGCCCTGCAGTTTTAGCACATTTAACACGATACATATCAACATAAACTCCGCCTATTACTGCAAGGAGCAAAATAGGATCCTCCTTCATGCCAAAAAGAGTATCTGCAACACTAAAAGCGTCATCCGCATTGCCTGAAACCACAGCCTTTGATAAATCATAGACTCTTGCCTGCAGGCATTTTGTTGCCATATTATCAATTATATCTTTCGTAATTTCGCTGCCCTTTGAAAAATATGCCAGCTTATCAAGCTCATTAAGAAGGGTTTTCATGTCATTACCGGATACGGATATAAGATACTTCGCATTATTGATATTCATAGCTGAGCCGCGCTTTTTTGCACCTGATACCAAAAGAGCAGCAACATCAGACTCACTTCTTTTCTCAAGATTAACAACTGTGCCTGCTTTATCAAAGGCTGAAATCATCTTTTTAAAGCCTGCAGATTTCAAATCAGGCTGAATGGACTCATACAGAAAGATAATGATTGTGCTTTCAGGAACATCGGACAAAAATTCCTCCAGCAGCTTTAAATCGCTTTTTGATTTTTCAACAGCGTAATCGCGAACAAGAACAAAATTATACTCGCTCATCATCGGAAGCATTTGGGCATCCTTTAATATATCATCAAGCGTTACATCCTTGCCCTCAAACTGATGAAAATTGAAGGCTTCAAAGGCAGGGTCAACCAATTTCTTTTTAAGCTGTGAAATATAGAATTCTTTAAGATAGCTTTCTTCCCCATAAATCAAATAAGCATTGGAATAATTCTGCGATTTTAACTGCTCCTTGAGCATTTGTTCATTGCATTTAGCCAAGTTAACCCTCCTTTTTTCCTAGGCAATAACATAGTTCGGATTTCTATTCATTGCCTACATACATTTCTATTATAACCGCGCTTTCAGATGAAAACGTTTCAGCGGTATTTCTGTAAAATTTATTATTGTTTATTGTAACATAATTTTCATAAATATAAAAGACATTATCATAAAGAGTTAACGCTATATTTTCATTTTGAGCTTTAACAATAATGTTTTTGGATATTTCTGTATAAACACAATCCCGGGCGGAAACACTTTCATCAATATATTCAACGTAATCACAGTCAATCAGATACACTTTTGAATTTGGTCTGTTTTTAACAATTTCTTCTAAAGCGTAATAATCCGCTTTACTGTCAGCATCTATTGCAACAATTGTATTTTGGTCATATGCAGCAACCATTTTATGCTCACTTATATAAAAGTAAACATTATTGTTAATCTGATAAGTGTTTATTAATCCGGCTGCAGCAAACACGATGCATACAAACAAGGTAATTATTCTTATATCCGCCTTATAGCTTATAAATAATGAAAACGCGATAAACACCAGCACCGCCGCTATAGCCAATCCAAATATTTCATTGCTAATATTTCTGAAAAGAAAAGCAAAGTGCTGCTGTGAAAAATCGCAAACCGTTATAATAAAATCAAGTATTGTTTTGACTGCAAATTCAGGTAGATAAGCAAGAAAGCTAATGCCAGACAGCATAACAAATAGAAGAACGGCAACCAAAGCAATCTGAACAACGGGTACTATTATTAAATTAAGAAAAACAGATAAAATACTCAACTGACCAAAACACAGCCACATTACAGGAATGGTAGCCAATGTAACACTTATACTTACGGCAAAAGGATTATAAAGCAGCTTTAAACATTTGTTTTTCGGCAGCATAAGCTTATCAAAAGCCGGTTTAATGACTACAATACCCAAAACAGCACTTACACTTAAGAGTGCACCTGCATCTGTTACTGCAAATGGATTAAAACAAATCAGAAATACTGCAAAGCCTAAAGAATTAAGTGCATCTGCTTTCGTATTTACAAGCTTTGACAAAAGCATTACAGCAAGCATTATTCCCGAACGTATTACTGATTTTGAAAAGCCTGCAGCACCGGAATAAACAAATAATACCATTAGTGTAATGAACGTGTTTAAAAGCTTTGGCGTATTGAGCAGTTTAAGCACATAATAGCAGCAAAGACAAATAACCGTAATATGCAAACCGGAAACAGCTGTAATATGGCTTATCCCACACACTTTAAATGAATGATTCAGCCCGTCGGACATTAAGCCCTTATCCCCTGTAAGTATGCCGTTTGCCAGACCTAAAATATCACCCTCAAAGGCTGACGAAAGAATATCTGAAATCGCAAGGCGCAGCTTTATAAAATAATAGTCTGCTGTTTTGCTCTGCTCTGTGATTTCACCCACGTCGACAAGACGTGCTGACAAAAATATGTTATCACCATATGAACCATATGAATCAAAGCCATTGTCCGACACTTTGAAAAACTGCACATAAAGATTCATCTTCTCATCATATCGGGCACTGAGTTTTGAATTGGAATTAAGCCTGAATTTAAAATTCTGCGGTGCATTATCAATATCCACGCTGCTTGATTCAACTATATAGGAATAACCGTTTTGTGTTTTTTCTTCTATATCAATAATTCTGACTTCGGTATGAGCAAACTGTTTATCAAGCTGCATTTGCGGCAGGTAACTGCCGTTATATACCAAAATAAAAATAAGACAGGCAAATACAGCACTTGCAGAAACAACTGCAAGCACCTTTGCCTGTCTTAAACTTTTAACGAGAACAGAAACAAGAAATAAAATCAATGCTCCTGCCAATACAAAATATGAATGAGTGAAGCTGATAATATTGAGTATAAAAAGAGTAATTGCCACAGTAAAACCAACAAATGCAAATACTCTTTTCATAACTATTTTACAGGCTCAATAATAAAGGAATAAGCCTGTTTAACTCCTTTTTTCATAAGATAAGGTTCACGAACAAATGCCTGGCCCGGTAAATCACCGCCAACACCACATTGCATATGGTCAATATTAAGGGTGGTAATATCCTCATACGGAATATTGTTTATATGTGTTGCCTTTTCAAGGCCATCAGTCGTGTAATGATAGGCGGAGAAATTGAAGGGATTTGTAAAATAGGCTGTAAATTTAAGTCCCTTACCCTTTTTATCGGTTATTGTAAGGTAACGTGTATCCGTCCTGTTCGCTGACTCCTGCGGTCTCATATAACGATAATCCAAATCTGTTACAGTTGAGGAATGCATATCTATCTTTGCACCCGTCTTTCTGTCACAATAAGTGGCAACGGGACCACGGCCATACCATTTTACATATTCCATTTCCTTGGAAAGGGTCATCTGATAACCGAATTTAATCATATTTTTAGTAGGCACAGCGGAATGGTAAATATAAATTCTGCCGCACGGATAAATTTTATATTTTGCAACTGAATTTTTAAGTCCTGCAGTTTCAAACGCAATACAAACCTCTACTGTATTATCATCAGCAGCCTTTGCAAAGGTTTTAACAGCTCTTGTATGCTTGGTTGCCCTTTGCCAATGATACAGAGGGTGGAACTTTGCCCACATAGGCGTAAAGTTAAGAAAATCTATATCATTATCAGTAAGTGCTCTGAAATAGTTGGGCATAATCGGTGCAAGCAGCATTTCCTGCCCATCAATTACATAGCTTGTAATCTTGCCGTTATCAACAATAACCTTAACATTTTCATTTTCAACGGTAACACGCTTACCCTTGATTTCAAAATTCAAATCACCTTCATTTTTAGGTGCTGCAGGCTGTGGCATTTCGTTAATAATAAACTGATCCCACGCAATTTCATAATTTGATTTTAAGCCTAAAGTTTTCTTTTTGGTAAAGAATGAAATTGTAAGCACAACTTCTTTATTTTTAGGAATATTATCGTAAGAATAAGGAATTGTGATGAAGGTTTCGGAAAGCGGTTCGCATTCAAACTTATCAAGCTCGCCGAACTCAACAATCTCCCCTTCTGCCTTAAGCTCCCACTTGCACTTATATTGAGAAATGTTTGTAAACAGGAACTTATTTTTCACTCTGAACTTACCGGCTTTAAGGTCGAAAGCTTCTGTTTTAATTTCCTGATAAACCTTTTTAACCTCTGTAATCTGCGGATGCGGTGTACGGTCTGCACCAATAATGCCATTTGCACAGAAATAAACGTTTGAACCTGTCATTGCCGTGGTATTCGGAATATCAATCAGCTTTTTAGGCTCCTTGCCCTCAAAATCAGTACCATACAAATAATTATCGTTTCCGTTTTCATCCTTAACGTGAAGGGTTTGGTCAACAAAATCCCAGATAAAGCCGCCGCACATATTATCGTACTTTTCAAAATCATCCATATATTCCTGGAAATTACCCAAGGAATTTTCCATTGAATGGGCATATTCACAAAGCACAATCGGCTTGCCCTCATACATCTGCGGTGTAATCGGCTTGCTGTCGGCTGCAAGCTGATTTGCAATATTATCATAAAGAGAAATCTTAATTTCCTGTTTATTGCCCAGCTTTTCCATAATATCTGCTGTAGGATACATACGGGAAATAACATCGCTCTTTGTCTGGTCAAAATCGCCTTCATAATGGAACTGTCTTGTATCATCAAGCTTAAGAGCGGCTTTTTTCATTTCCATAAAATTATCGCCGTCGCCTGCTTCGTTACCCAATGACCACATAAAGATGCAAGGATTATTTCTATCTCTTAATACCATACGCTCCATTCGGTCAACTACTGCTGCAGTCCACATAGGATTTGAACCGGGAACACCCTTACGGCGAACACCGTGTGTTTCAAGGTCACACTCATCCATTACATAAAATCCGTATTTATTGCACAATTCATAAAAATAAGGGTCATCCGGATAATGTGAAGTACGTATGGAATTGATATTATTCTGCTTCATAATATCAAGGTCCTGCGTATAACGTTCTTTCGGAACCGCCCAGCCGCAGTCAGGGTCAAAATCGTGCCTGTTTACACCTCTTATCATCAAAGGCATTCCGTTAAAATAAATTTTTTCACCTTTGATTTCAACCTTTTTAAAACCTACAGGATAAGTTTTTACGGCTGCTATTTTGCCATCTGTTTCAATTGTCATTACAAGTATATAAAGATTAGGCTTTTCGGCAGACCATTTTTTTGGAGCCTTTATTTTTTCACTGAAATGAACTGCATTTCTGCCGCCTGACAACTGCAGCTCCTCTTCACCTACAGAAAATTCTCTGCCGGTATCGGAAATAAGCTTGGCGGATATTTTTGCATTATGCTTATTTTCAGAATAATTTTCGATAAAAACATCAAGACTTAAGTCAGAGTCTTTATAATCTATATCAAAATCTGTTTTGAAATAGAAATCACGAATGCAGGTTTTTGATTCGGCAAAAAGGTAAACCTCACGGTAAATACCGCACAGCCACCACATATCCTGATCCTCAAGATATGTGCCGTCACAATAACGATAAACCTTTGCACAAACAAGATTTTCGCCATCTTTAAGATATTTTGTTACATTAAACTCATGAGGGGTCATAGAGCCTTGTGAATAGCCTGCAAACTCGCCGTTGACATATACCTCAAGAGCTGCTTTGGCTGCACCGAAATGAAGAAAAACCTCTCTGTCTTTGAAACTGTCCTTAAGTTCAAAGGTTCTTCTGTAAAAACCGATTTCCTGCATTTTATGGTCAATTGACGGGATTTTACTTTTATTTCTGCTGATTGCTTTCGGGAAAGTGCTGGCATAATAATAAGGCACGGAATAGCCTTCTGTCTGCCAAACGGAAGGAACTTTAATTTCATCCCATGAGGATGCATCAAAGCTCTCCTTTTCAAAATCATCGGGCTGATTTTCAATACCTCTCTGCCAATAAAACTGCCACATTCCGTTAAGCGAATGCTTGTAAATACTCTCCTCACCGGAAAGTGCAGATTCCTCGCTGTCATACGGCATCATTAAAGCATGGCCGTCTTCTTTATTGATTTTAAAAATTGACGGATCTTCCCATCTGAATTTCCCCATTATAATAACCCCTTCTAATAATTATATTTTAGTTATATACTATAGTAAAAGGCAAAAAAAGTCAATATAGACAAGCAGCTGTGAATTTGCTATAATAATGAATTGAAATAAAAAAAATTTCGGAGATTTAATATGATAATCAGAGTTAACAAAGATAATCTTGACGAATATGAAAATTTTATAAAAAGGCATCCTAAAGGACTTTTTCAGCATTCTTCAAAATGGGCAAAGGTAAAAGATGCATGGAAATTTGAAGCAATTATGCTTAAAGATGAAAGCGGCGAAATCAAAGGTGCTGCTTCTGTTCTTATACGTTCAATTCCGATAATTAAGAACTCGCTTATGTACTGCTGCCGAGGCTTTGTATGTGATGAAAATGATTTTGACACATTTGACAAGCTTTTTGACGGATTGCTGGAAATCGGCAAAGAATACAAAGCTTACTGTTTAAAAATCGACCCGGAAATTGTAATTGAAAATAAAGCTTTCAAAAAGCATCTGCAGAAAAAAGGATTTACTGAATTAAATCCGGGCTGTATGGACTTTGAAAACGTTCAGCCAAGGTTTGTATATTGTTTTGATTATAACAATCTTAACGAGGACGAGCTTATGCTCACCTTTAAAAGTGACTACAGAAATCGAATCAGAAAAGCGCCTAAAAAAGGCGTTGAGGTTAAAATCTGCGGCAAGGAAGCACTTGATGATTTTGTAAGGATTATGAGTGAAACCGGTGAGCGTGATGGATTTTCAACAAGACCAAAGGCTTATTTTGAAAAAATACTTGACTCTATGACAGACGATGCAAGGCTTTATATGGCTTATTATAATGGTGAGGCTATTGCAGGTACAATAGCAATAAAATGGGGTCAGAATGTAATGAAATACCAGTATGGAGCATCCTCAAATGCACATAGAAATGTTTATCCGAACTATGCTTTGCAATGGGCAATGATGCAATGGGGTATGGAATGCGGCTGTAAAGTATATGATTTCGGCGGAATTTCAGGTGACTGCCAGAATCCTGAAAACCCACATTACGGACTTTGGAGATTCAAGCACGGCTTTGGTGGTTATATGAAGGAATTTGTTGGTGAATTTGACTATGTTATCAACAAGCCAATATATAATCTTTATAATCTGGCAACAAAGGTACTTGAAAAAATAAGGTAAGGAAAAACAAATGAGCAGGTATGTAATTGACAGAAAGCTGCTTGATGAAAACATCAGCTTAATTCAGGAAAAGGCAGGCGTTCCTTTAATTGGTGTAGTAAAAGGAAACGGTTACGGGTTCGGAATTCAAGAGCTTGCCGCTATTTTAAAAGAAAACGGCATAAAAACCTTTGCAGTAACAGAAACAGACGATATTAATGAGCTGCGCCGGGTTGCAGGTGAAGAGGACATACTTGTAATGCGTTCAACCTGCATTGAAAGCGAAGCAAAAACAATTGCACAAAACGGCTGCATAGCAACAATCGGCTCACTTGAAGCCGCCAGGATAATGGACAAGGTATCAAAGGAGCTTGGTGTAACAACAAAATGCCATTTAAAAATTGACACAGGAATGGGCAGATATGGTTTTATGCCAAGTGAAGTTGAAGATGCAATAAAATGCTATGATTTTGAAAACATCAAATTCACAGGAGCTTATACACATTTTTCATCGGCATTTACAAACAGCGAGCTTACAAAAGCACAGCTTCAATTATTTAAGGATACAATGGAGCAGATAAAAAAGGTTCATAAGGATATCGGTATTCTTCATGCAGCGAATTCCCCTGCTCTGTTAAACGTAAATGACGTATGCCTTGACAGCGTAAGAATCGGATCGGCATTTACAGGCAGAGTGATAAGCCGCAGCAAAAACAATCTTAACAGACTGGGTTCGCTGGAAGCAGAAGTTATTGAAATAAAAACCGTGCCTGCCGGCTATTCCGTAGGCTATAATGGCTTATATAAAACAAAGCGTGAAACAAAAATTGCAATCGTTCCGATAGGTCATTATGACGGCTTTGGTCTTACAAAAGAAAAAGAAACAGCAGATTTTCACTCTGTACTGTCACAGCTGAAAAAATATTTAAAAAAACATCAGCTTTATGTAAAAATAAACGGCAGAATGTATAGTGTTATCGGCGAAATAGGACTTTCGCATACTGCTGTTGATGTTACCGGAAGTGATATAAAAATCGGTGATACGGCAAGTGTTGATATTTCACCGCTTATGGTAAATCCCAGAATACCCAGGATTTACAAATAAATTCAATATAAGAATAAAAAACCGCGAACAGCAATAGAATGTTCGCGGTTCTTATTTGTATAAAATCATATATTCGAGTCTGATATTTTCTGTTTATGGCTCATTGTTATAGCATTTTTATTTGAAAAACTGAAATTTGTTTTACCCTAAATTTTTCATTAAAATAATTTCTAAAGGCTCATTTGGCAATAGTAATGAGCCACAATCAACATATCCGTTTTTTCTATAAAAAAATTGCGCTTGCTCGCTTGATAGTGTTGAAGTTAAAACCTTGGTGTAATTGCTTTTTAACATTTCTTTTTCCCAACAATCAACCAATTGTTTTCCATATCCGTTTCTTCTATATTCCTCTAAAATATATAACATATTCATAAATGGTATATCATCCCAAAACAAATTAAATCTTAACCATCCGATAAAATGATTATTATCAAACATCATCAAAACTCTTTTTAAATCTATACTATTTTTCAATTCTGCCTGACTGATATGGTTATCATATTTACCTAATATTTCCAAATCAGTTACAGCTGCATATCTAATCATATTTATATCCTCACTATAAATGATATTAAGATGCAACAAAATTATATCATAAAACAAACCGAAGAACAATAAGTCCTTCGGTTTACAAATCTGATTATATCAAATTATCTGATGCATTTATAGTTTTTACAAATTATATGATAAATGATTATTCATAAGACTTTTCGCTGATTACATTTCTTTCACTATCGAGCAGTTTTACCGATTTAACATGCTCCTCATTATTCAAATTATATTCAGGTGAAAAACAAATAAACGGTGCATCTGTATCAAGCGTATATTCCTTTTCAACCTGGCCGTCATTTTCATATTCAAGAACAACTGAAAGATAGCGCGCTTCTACCTTATTGGTTCCGTAAAAAACAGAAATACACTTTTGATAATCCTTACTCTCATTTCCTTTCTTACCAAAAAAGAACATTTGGAGAAAGTCATCTTCAAATTCATTGAAGCTGTTGGAATAATCCAAATAGTAAAGATTTGTTTTTATCAAACCAAAAGATTTTTGGCAATATGCCCTGAAATGGAACTGTTCCTCATCAAACTCTATTGAAAAATAGTGACCGGGAGCGTCATAATCTTTTCCATCAGCAGTTAAAAAACTTGTATTGCTTTTATATGGTGTCGAAATCTCTTCAAACGTAAATGTATCTTGCTTAAATTGGTTATATTCTTTAACAATAATCCCTGTACACACAGCGGCAATAATAACAAAAGCTGCTGATAGGATTAGAATTAATCTTGTCTTTTTCGTCATATTTATCTTCATAATATTCACCTACATATCCAATCTCTTTTTTAATTCTGCAGTATTAAGGCACTTTGCATTTTTTAAAAGGCTCTTATACCTGTCCATATTATACTGTGAATGTTCGGTTTCCTTGCTCCACAGATGAATCGTCCAGCTGTCTTCGCCAAAATAGGTAACAATAAGCACGCCTATTACAGCCATTTTAATTTTTGACAAAACATCATAATCATCAACAGCATTAAGCATATATCTGAATAAAAAATATGCAGCTATATTCTCGTTAAACATCGTATTTGAAACAGGCTTGACCTTTGCGTTATCTACCTTATCGCACCATTCAGGATTAATCAGCTCCGGATTTTTAAACACATCAAAAAATCCCACAGTTTCCTGCCCTTCTTCATATGTATCAAGCTCTTCCTGCAGCTTTACGCCATAATCCAGCAAATCAATAAGCCTTTGTGCAACAGGAATAGATTGATTGCGTATGATTTCAAAAGCACGTTCCCTTGCCTTTACAAGAAAGAAATATGTTTGCGCGTCAATTTCGTTGAGTGCAGGCGGCAGATCATTCACCTCGCTTACAAAACGCATAGACTCTTTTAAATCAAACATCATATCTGCAGCTACCGGGCAGGAAAAAGACACGCCCATCTCTCTTGTGCCGCCGAAATCATTGATAAAACGCGGAAACATACGGCAGGTATAAGGTGTATGCTCGCCGCCAATCGCAATATGCATATCGCACAAATTTTCATTATTCAGAAACGGACATCTTTTTTTATCTGCCAATTTAAAGATGGTATTATTAAATTCATCTGTATCAAGCACACTGTCAATCCTGTGCCTTATATCACCTGTCAGGGTTTTATAAAATTCAAGTGATTCATCGTCTGCGTCAACCTCCCAGCCCTGACAACAGGAATCAGGACAGTCGCCTGCAATACATTTAAAATCCTTATAGAAAGACGGAGTTTTTAAAATCATTCTGAATTCCTCAAATTCATCAATTATATTTAAATTAAAACCAACGAATTAATCATTTTCAAATAAAGGGGTTGAAAAATATCGTTCAGCCGTATCCGGCAAAACAGTAACAACCGTTTTTCCTCTACCAAGCTTTTTAGCAAGCTTTTTTGCAGCCGCAACATTTGTGCCGCTGCTGATTCCGCACATAATTCCCTCAAGTCTCGCCAGATCCTTTGAGGTGTTGATTGCTTCCTCATCTGTAATGATGCAGATATCCTCATAAATATTCTGATTCAGAATATCAGGAATAACGCCGTCACCGATACCCATCTGATTATGCGTACCGACTGTACCGCCTGCAAGAATGGCTGCATTCTTCGGCTCAACCGCCCAAATTGTGATACCAGGATTCTGTGCCTTAAGCACCTCACCTATACCTGTAATGGTTCCGCCTGTGCCTATACCTGAGCAGAAGCCGTCAATAGGTCCTGCAACCTGTTCAAGAATTTCCAGTCCGGTATGGTGGCGGTGCACCATAGGATTTGCAGGATTTTCAAACTGCTGAGGTATATAAACATTAGGGTCCTCATCACGCATTCTCAGTGCTGTATTTAAACATTCCTCAATACAATCACCGATATTTCCTGCATCGTGGATCAGTATAACCTTAGCACCGTAGTGTTCAACAAGCATTCTTCTTTCACGGCTTACTGAATCGGGCATAATAATTATTGTTTTATAGCCTTTTACAGCTCCCACAAGCGCAAGGCCTATCCCCTGATTTCCGCTTGTAGGTTCAACAATTATAGTATTCTCGCCGATAAGTCCTTCTTTTTCGGCATGACTTATCATATTGTAGGCTGTTCTTGTTTTTATTGAACCGCCAACGTTTAGTCCTTCAAATTTTACAAGAATATCAGCTGAATCCTCATCTGTCATTTTATTAAGCCTTACCATAGGTGTATGACCGATTGCATCAAGAATATTATTGTAAACCATATAAATGTAACCTCACTTAATCATATCTAATATATTTTACACATTTATGCATAAAAAGGCAATACAAAAGCCTAAAATTCTATTAAATGTTATTCGGGCAAAAAATCAGCGAATACCAAAATCGGTATTCGCGCAAACTTGAATTTTAAAGAAAATCTATAAATGCTATTTACAAATAAAAAATGGGATGCATCCGAATGGATACATCCCATCTTTGGTGCGAGAGACGGGACTTGAACCCGTACGAGTCGCCCCACACGCCCCTCAAACGTGCGCGTCTGCCGATTCCGCCACTCTCGCGTCAACGATATGAATTATATCAAAGTGTGCATAATTTGTCAACACTTTTTTTAAATTTTTTTTAATTTTTTGTGCTTTTTATAAAAACCTGATAATATCAAACGCAGAGTCAATAACAGCAACCGGTGATGCTGCTAACAGACAATCCATATCTCTGTAACCCCAGGAACAAGCTATACCCTTCACACCGGCATTTTTTGCTGTATAAACATCTATATCACTATCGCCGAAATAAACGGCATTTTCTGCACGGCATTCAAGTTTTTCAAGCGCAAGATGAAGAGAATAAGGATTTGGTTTTTTAGGCTTATCCTCTTTTGCACCTACAATCACGTCAAAATAACCTTTGCCAAACAGGCTTTCAACCATGATTAATGCTGCTTCGTGCGGTTTGTTTGTAACAACAGCGAGCTTTATCCCCTTTTGTTTCAGAAAGTCAAGTGAAGCTTTAACGCCATCATATAAGCAGGCATTATCAAGCAAAATTTTATTGTATTTTTCTTTAAAAAGAATCAATGCTTTGTCCAGCTCATCATCACTTAAAGTATGCTCAAAGGCCCTGTCAATAAGTTTGCGGGCACCATTTCCCACAAAGGCTCTGTAATCACTGTCCGTCCATTTAGGTGTAATGCCATAGCTTTCAAGAACAAAGGCAGTTGCTCTGCCCAAATCGACAGAGGTATCAACAAGGGTTCCATCCAAATCAAACAGCGCACTTTTAATCATATAAATCACTTAAATCCTGTTCTTTTTTCTTTTTAGAATTAAGAATTAATTTTACAGATGCAAAAGCAGCAATTGAACAAGCAATTACAGCACATTCAGTATAAATAAGCTTATCATGCTGTTCATTTTCCTGCGAAAGCTTACCGCTTTTAACCTGCGTCCATAAATTATTCTGAAGCTCTATAATATTTTGAGGAAGATTTTTAAAATACTGTGATTTAATTTCTTCAGTCGGATAAATCACTTCTTCCCCAAAGAGGGAGCTTTCTTCGTTCTGCTCAACGGTAATATTCGGGGAGCGATAATAAATATACTCGCAGTTTTCATTCGCAACCTGCGGCTCATGCATAAAGTTTATAAACGCCTCGCCGCCCCTTTTGTTTTGAGAACAGACAGGTATGCAGAATGCATCATAGAAATCATTGACTCCCTCTTTCGGGAAGCAATAGTCCAAATCCTCATTATTCTCAAGCATCAGAAGATAATCGCCTGCATAGTAGGTTGCGAAAGCATATTCACCGCTTTCCATAAGATTAAAGACCTCATCCATAACATAGACGGGCTTAACCTTATCTCGTTGCTCTGCGAGCAGCTGGGCACATTCAACCCAATCCTGCTCATTTATGGAATTAAAATCCTTGCCAAGCATTGCCTGTGCAATAGCAAATGCATCACGTGAATTATTGAACATAAGAACCTTATCCCTATACTGCTCATCCCAAAGAACATCCCAGCTGTCAGGCTCTTCTGAAACCAGATTTTTATTATAAATCAACACAGTTAAACCAACGTTGTAGCATACTGTATAAATCCGATCAGGGTCAAAATAAAGATTAAGATAATCTTCGTTAATGTATTTTATATTCGGAATATTTTCGTAATCGAGAGGCAGAAGCATATTTTCATCTATCAGCCTGTCTATCATATAATCACTTGGTGCAATTACATCATAGGAAACACCGCCGCCTGCAAGCTTTGAATACATATTCTCATTAGATTCATAGTTGGTATAATTTACTGTGGCACCGGTCAGGCGCTCAAACTCGCTAACAACATCCATTGAACCTTCGCCGCCGTCGGATATATACTCGCCCCAGTTATACACATTAACTGTTGTTCCCTGCAAACCAAGATTTTTATAGTATTCAATCTGCTCATCGGTAAAAACTTCAGCATCAGCTGCAAAAACGCTGAAAGGCATTGCACAACAGCACATAATAATTGCAAGAAATAAAATCAGAAGTTTTTTCATTTAACATCACTCTTACCCTTGCGTTCTGCCCTGTTCTGTGCAAAATTCATAAGTATAAGCAAAAGCAGAATAACAATAAACATTAATGTTGATAATGCATACATATCCGGCTTAACGCGTTTTTTAGTCATTGAAAAAATATAAATAGGAAGCGTCTGGAAGGAAGGGCCATTTGTAAAATAGCTTATTATAAAATCATCCAGCGACAAAGTAAAACTCATAATGCAGCCTGTTATGATACCTGTAAGTATTTCAGGCATAACAACCTTGAAAAATGCTTTTACAGGCTTGCATCCTAAATCAAGTGCTGCCTCATATACATGCATATCAAACTGCTTTAATTTCGGCATAACATTTAAAATCACATAAGGCAATGCAAAGGTAACGTGCGCAATAAGCAAGGTCCAGAAACCGAGCACATTACTCTTATTAACAAGTGCACCTGCAAAAACGAACAGCAGCATCATTGAAATACCCGTAACAATTTCGGGATTCATCATAGGAATATTGGTTGCTGTCATCATAGCACGCTTATAAAGCTTGTTTTTTGAATTAAACAGACCTACTGCGGCAAGTATTCCTAAAACCGTTGCCAGCGCTGCAGTACAAACTGCAAGTATAATTGTATTTTTAAGTGAATCCATAGCAGCCGCATCGGAAAACATTTCCTTATACCAATACAGCGAAAAGCCGCCAAAGGAATATGTGCTTGCGTTTGAATTAAACGAAAAAAGCATCATAACGGCTATAGGCGCGTAAAGAAAAATGAAAATCAAAACAATATAAAGCTTTTGTGACAAGGTATTCTTTTTCATATTACAACACCTCCGTCATTTTCATCATCTGCACCAAAATAATTCATCACACCAAGGCAAACAAGAATTAAAATCATAAGCACAAAGGAAAGCGCTGCACCAAGATTATAATTATTGGCACTCTGAAACTGTGTTTCAATAACATCACCAATCAAAACAATCTGGCCGCCGCCAAGCTTTTGCGTAATATAAAACGTTGAAACACACGGCACAAAGACCATTGTAATACCGCTTAAAACACCCGGTAAAGACAACGGCATTATTACTCGTCTTAAAACATGAAGCTTATTTGAGCCTAAATCCTGTGCAGCCTCAATAAGCGAATTGTCAAGCTTTGACATTACAGAATAAATCGGCAGAATCATATATGGCAAAAAATTATAGACCATACCCAATATAACTGCACCGCCTGTATTAATAAGCTTTGCAGGCTCGAATCCTAAAGAAATAAGAACAGTATTTATTACACCTGAATCACCCAGTATCGTCATCCAGCTATATGTTCTTATTAAAAAATTCATCCACATAGGAAGCATAACCAAAAGCATAATCATCTGCTGCTTTTTAATGCTAAACCTTGAAAAAATATAAGCAAACGGGTAACCGATTACAAGGCAGATTACTGTAGCTGCCAAGCCATATAAAACTGATAAAAGTATGGTCGGGAGATAAGATGGTATCTGTGATATGCTTGCAAGCGAAAAAGCGCCTGTTCTATCTGTAAATGCATAATATGCAACCATAATAAGCGGAGCTATTATAAAAAGAATTGACCAGACGAAATACGGCTTATCAAGCAGCATGGAAGAACGTTTATTCCGCATCGCAGTCCTCCCAATTATACGAAGCGTCCGAAATATGGTCCATTTCGTCGGAGAATGAGGAATAGTCCCCGAATTCACCGCTGTATTCACTTCTATTCATAATGTGAATTGCGTCAGGCTCAATATACATTCCGATTTTCTCGCCGATTTTGTGGTTTTCTTCTGTAGTCTGAATCATCCATATAAAGCCGCCGACATCAACAAGGATTTCAAAATGAACACCTTTAAATGTAACATTTGTTATGGTTCCTGTAAGAGATGCTTTGGCACCCGGCTCAACAATCTCAATATCCTCCGGTCTTACTACAGCCTCAACAAAAGCATTTTCACCAAAGCCTGAATCAAGGCATTCAAAAGTAACACCGCCGAAGGAAACAAGATAATCCTTAAGCATAATAGCATCAACAATGTTTGACTCCCCTATAAAATCAGCAACAAAGGCATTTACAGGTTCGTTATAAATATCCTCGGGAGTACCGATTTGCTGAATTTTTCCTTTATCCATAACCACGACAGTATCAGACATGGACAATGCCTCCTCCTGATCGTGCGTAACATACACAAAAGTAATGCCCAATCGTTTTTGAATTGCTTTCAGCTCGGTCTGCATATCTTTGCGAAGCTTTAAATCAAGTGCACCGAGAGGCTCATCCAGAAGCAGAACATGCGGATTATTTGCAAGCGCACGTGCAATTGCAACACGCTGCTGCTGACCGCCGGAAAGTGAATCAATACTTCTTTTTTCAAAGCCTTTAAGATTAACAAGCTCCAGCATCTGTGCAACTATCTTTCTTATTTCGTCCTTTGATTTTTTTTGAAGCTGGGGACCGAAAGCAATATTTTCATACACATTTAAATGTGAAAAAAGAGCATAACGCTGAAAAATGGTGTTCACCTTTCTTTTATGAGGCGGAACATCATTAATCATTTTACCTTCAAAAATTACATCTCCGCTGTCAGGCTCAATAAATCCTGCAATGCAACGAAGAGTTGTGGTTTTACCACAGCCAGAAGGACCAAGCAGCGTTATAAACTCTTTTTTGTTAATATATAAATTCAGTTTGTCAAGCACTACGTTATCGCCGTATTTAACGGTAATATCCTTGAGATCTATTATCTTTTCCAATATACACATCCTCATTTTAACCCGATTTGACATAATGCCTTTAAAAGCAACAGTCATAGCTTAACTATATATAATAAAAAACAAAATGTCAATATATTTTTTTAGCTATTTCCTTTCCTGTTATTGCCAGGTCTATCGTCTCTGAAAGCTTGGAAAAATCGCATACCATAGATTTAGGTTTTAAAATGCAATTATCCATGCCAAACGGTACAAAATAGTAATGCTTATAGTTGAGCAAAGCACCAATATTTTTCGCTGCAGCACCTAAAGCATCATTTGTAGAAACACCTATAACTACAGGTCTGCTGTTTCGCAGATGACTTTTAACTGCCATTGTTGCTGCTGTATCCGTAACTTAAAGATAGTAATAAAAAAGAAACACTAATCTATAAGTGTTTCTTTTTTTATGTTAGCTATAATTGCATAAAAAAAGCAAGGAAGAAATCAATTAATTTAAATCATTGATAAAAGATTTTGAAACACTTTTATCATTAAATTTTTTGACAACAAAAACACCCCCTCACTCTAGAGAATGAGGGGGATTGATTAGGTATTCAATTTAATCCTTCTTAACTGCAGCTTTTTTGACAAAGCCGACCTTATAGCCGTTATCGGTTTTGTAGGAGAGCATCGGATTGCCGCCGCCTGTACCAAGCCAGAGGACACGCTCATTTTTTGAGACAGAGCCGACCTTGAAGGTCAGGGTGCTGTCTGCATAGACTGTCTGTGCTGACAGCATTGCAGCGTTGCCGTATTGCATCGTTTTCGCCTTCCTTTCTATCAGATTGGTTTGATTTTTGGGTCTTAATACGCCGTTTATGTAAGCACTTGTGTATGGCTTTTCGCGCAGGGTCATACAGTCGCCATTGCCTGTGGCGTTCTGGTCATAATATTTTACTCTGCCGTTTTTTGCAGCCTCCTTGATGATAAAAATATGGCCGTAGGTGCCACTTGTTCGGATGCCGATATCGCCCGGCTTGAGCTCGCCATTCTTGTAAGCTGGTGTGATGAAATCGAAGTTATCCTTGAGCCACTTATTGTTGTTTCTGTTGAGCCACCAGTACTTTGCGTTGCCCCAGAAGCCTTTTTGGAGAGCGAGGCACTTATCTATGTAGCAGTCAATCAAGTCCACGCATTGAACGCCGTATGCGCCGTCGTAGTCCGTCTTTTTGCCGAGATATTTGTTAATCCAGGCGCTGAAGGTCATACCTGCACCGCCCTTTTGCTGTGGCTTGTTCAGGTTCATAACCGCAGCAATACCTGCAGACAGAGCAGATACAGCGAGACCGATTAAAGCAGTTCGGACAACCTCTTTGCCGCTTGTGAAATCCACGGCAGCAAGATTGACAGCTATGTATGCAATTGCAGCTTGCAGGAAGGTTCGCCCTGCTCTTTTCAATGTTTCTTTTGTAATTCCGAGTTGTATTAATATTTCTTTCATATTCAAAATTCCTTTCTTTAAATAAAAAAACAGTACCTGAATGGTACTGTTGACAATAAGGTAATAATATGATAATATGAAAGCAGATAAAGGGCTTGTCGGATAGACGGTTAGCCCCTATAGTTAACAAATAACCGCTAACTTTTCGAGGGTTGGGCGGTTATTTTTTTATGCTTGTTATGTAGCCTGTGGCAACAATCAGAATAATTACAACAAATGCAAGATATTCCATAGCATCACCCCCTAATATGAATTAGAGGGCATTGCCCTCTGTTCATTAAGAGAGCTAACCGCCTACCGCTTAACGATAGTTTCCTTTATCTACCATTCAAAATTATACAGGATTCATTTTATATTGTCAACAAATGTAAATATGCTTATTTTTCAAGGTCCTCAACTCTGTGATTGAGGACTTTTATTTTTTCCTCCACAACAGGCATACGCTTGGCAAAGTTGTTATGCTCTCTGACCTCTCTTGTCAGCTCCTCAAGCTTTGCATCGGTAACACCCTGCTGCTTGGAATTCGCTATAAGCACACCTGCAAGCGTTATCACACCGCTTATCAATGCAACAATAATTTCCATGGTTATCTATACCTCCTTTGATTTATTATGAATTTGTTTTTCAATAATTTCAGTCTTTTCCTCATCAGACACCTCACGCCAATTAGAGGGACTGTCATTCATACCGAGATAAACCTTTTTTGAAAAGGTTTCACCATTGGTAAGCCAGTTATTAGGTTTACTTGGTTCGAGTATCTGAATATTTAAAATACTTTCTTTCATCAGGCTTTAGTCCATCCTTTCTCAATTATTGCAGCGATTTGAGCCTGTGTTAATTTCAAATCATATGCAAAAGTAACAGTCTGTGCAGTTGCAACCTGCTGTAAGCCGCTAATTATGCTGTCCACAGATGCAGCAGACAGCTTGTGTGAATCGCTCAAGTCTATTGAATATGGTATACTCAACGGCATAAATACTACATTTTCCAGCGAATTACACTTTCTGAATACATTGTAATATTTTGCACAGGAAGAAAAGTCCAGCCTATCAACTGTCTTTAGATTATTACAATTCATAAACATACCATATACATTTTCCACACCGTTCATATTCGTTAAATGAACGCCGTCAATGCTGCTTTCAAAAAACATATTTTTGCAGCTACTTCCGGAGCCGGCACCCGATAATGTAAATTCCACTTCACCTCTTAACTTTCTGCACATTCCAAGCATCATTTCAAAATTATTGCCCTTTGAGGTATCAAGTTCAGGCAGAGCGGTAATTGCAGCACCCTGAAACATATATGAAAAATCGACTATATTTTCCGTTGCTTTTCTATATATGCCTAGTCTTGAATTAAGTTCATTAATATTTGATACATCGCTGCTGTTTTTTGTAATATTCAAGCTGTGTTCAGATAATTGCCTTCGTAAATAATCATCCAAACTGTTCAGATGTTCTTTAGAAGCATAGTCTTTTTCATTCTGTTCCTGTGAAGGTATGTATGTGCTCATTTCAGCACCAATAACATAAATTCCCGAAGTTAATGCAGGATATTCATTCTCTTCTGATTCATAAATATCTTCCATAGCTATGAGCAATATATAGTCCTTAATGTCTATATTTTCTCCCGGATTAAATATATCTTCATATTTACCAATAGCTGCTGCGAAATCTTCCATACTATGAATTAACTCTATCCCCTTCAGATGACCGTCAGATAACACCTTTAGCAAGGGTATCGCTGCACTTTGTGCTATCTCATCCTTGTCCTGCTGTGTCAGGATGTAATCCTTGCCGTCTGCTCCGGGCGGTCCTTGTTCTCCTGGTGGTCCCTGTTCTCCTTTTTCACCGCGTATTCCTCGCGGCCCTCTGTCACCTTTCTCGCCGGGCTCTCCCTTTTCACCCTGAAGGCCGTTAAATTCTCCGTTATCGGCTCTTAACTTCAGGTCTGCAGCTATTTGCTCTGCTGTTGCGACCTTGTCGGCATTTTCTTTAACATAATCAGCATAACCCTTTATTTCGCCTACAGAAACGAGAGGCGGCACGTTGCAAGGTCTGTCCCTGCTGATAATATGAAATTCAACCGTTTTAACCGTTGTTCCGCTTCCCTCTTCTTTGATATATAGCCAAGCCCTTGGATTGCTCACACTCTGTGCAAGAAATTCATCAGGTATATCCACACAAGCATCATTGCCCTGAACAACTAATGCTGTTCCTGTTCCGACGTCAAAATGCATTTCAAAGCTGCCGCTTAATTCCAGCCCTTTGATTTTCAGCCTTTGACCATAATCGTATTGATACGCTGTTGTAAAAGCTGTATTACGTCCATTAAAATCGACCTGCATTCTAACCTCCTATTCTGTAAAATACATTGCCTGTGCAGAAAGCCACATTGAAGAATTCAGATCGTACAAATCTGCACCTCTTCTATATCTTGAAATTATAAGATTGCCTTCTGTATCAACGATTAAACACCACACAGCTATACCTGAACCTTGACAAAGCAACGTAAGTTTTTTGCTTGGTGCACATTCAGTCGGTATAGTCGCTATAATATACTCATCATTGATAGTTGACATTTTTAGTGTTTTAGTAGGTTGTGTAACACCGCTGATTTCAACCATTTTTCCAATCTTTCTACATTCAAGTTTTTGACCGGTTGAATAATAATCATGAAAATTTGAAGTATATTCTACAGGAATCCAACCTGTGTCCTCTTCATTGGCAATCGCAAAGCGGGGATTAATACTTTTTATATTGAGTTCTTCAATAATTACTTCATAAATAGGAAAATAATAACTTGAAGAACCATCCCGAATTGGATTGTTAATCGGTTCTGTGGGATACGGCTGTTCTCTTACAGTTGTTTCATCCGTTTCTATACAAACACTTTCTACACCCTTAATTACTTCAAGATTTACGTTTTCAATATACTGACCATCTTCAACCTCATTCTTTGTATAATGAGCAACAATTAAATCACAGCGCTGCATACCAATTGTGCCGTTTTCAATAACAATATCATCAAACTCATTGGCATCAATACTAGCTATACAGCCCTGCATTGAAAGCTGGCCATCAAAAATTCTGATTGTATTGGAATCAATCTGCTGTGCACTTAACCTTTTTCCAATATCAAGAACATAATCGCCCTTTCCAAATATTGCTGAATTAATATCTCTTTGCTGCTGTGATGTTACATGGGGCCGTCCAACCCTTCCAGTTATAATATTCATATACCTTTTCCCTCCTCGTAAGATATCTCGTAATTACCATATGAATCAAGCTTAACGATTTTCTTTGTGATTTGTCTTACAGCATATACGCCTGTTATATTGTCAACACAGCCAACTATGTCGCCAATATCATAATTTTGACTGGGATTAAGTGTAATATCTACACTATCACTATTCCAGGCAGCTTCAAGCTTCTCTACGCAGCCGCTTACTATTGATTTATAGCTGTCTGTGTATCGCTTATAATAAGTATTTCGCTTCCATGGCGGTCTAATGCTTTTAGTTGATTGTGAATAATACGTGTTAGATTTCCAGGCAGGTGCAGTAGTTACAACATTTTTCTTATAATAGGTATTCGTCCATACAGGTGCTACCTGGCTTACATATTGCGTATAAAACTGATTTGCCGTCCATACCCTTGGTGAACTCACAGAAGCAAAATTTCCATTTTTATCTTTGACGTAATAGCTGTTATAATTTGTACTCCAGTCAAGCGGTCTTTCTGTCTGCTTTCTGTAAGATATATTTGTAATACCTTCCACAGCAATATAGCTTTGACCGGATGAAAAATAATAATCGCTGTAATTATTCATCCAATCAACAGGTTGTGCAGAAAGCAGAGTATAATTTTCACTTTCGCTGCCCTGCACAGATTTATATTCCGTACCCTCTTTAACATAATAATTAGAAAAACCGTCATTCCAATCTGACGGTTTCGAGCTTTGAAGTGTATATGTATTTTGTCCGTCAACAGTAGTTTGCTTATAGCTTCCATCCTTCTCGGAAATATAATAATCCGAAAAGTTTTTTGCCCAATCTTTAGGCTGTGATGCTGTAAGCACAAAGTTTTCAACTGTCTGTGCATTTGAAAGTTCGTATATCTCACAAACTTCTAATTTTCCAAAAAGCTTTTGATTGCGATTATCAAGAATATAGTCGCTGTCTTTAACAGGATTATCACTTGTTGCAAAAGGCATTACTCCGCCATTGGCATCAGTAAAAATGTGAATTACCTTCCTTTTTGACAAATCACCAGTACCAAGACCGATAATGTGATTAACCGGATTATATTTCTTTTTCACGCTCATATCTGAAACAGCATTTAAAAGGAATTCCTCGCTAACTGAATAATCCATTAATGGATAGGCTGATAATATCGCGCGCCTGCCATTCCATTCAATTTTTAGTTTAGCACTTACACTATTGAGCATTTTTCTTATTCCATCGTAACCTGCTATATACCTTTCCATAGAATAAGCCGTAATTTTTATTCCTGAAGGTCTGGTATCGGCAGCAAACAATTCTGATAAGTCAAGTAAATCAATAAGCTGTGCAATAACCTCATTAGCATCACCGTATAATGTCAGATAATCATATCCAAGCGGCGGCTGAATAATCTTTGAATTTAAAATTCCGTGAAATGTACGGCCTGTGTATTTAAGCATATCATCAGATGAATTAACTTCAATTGCATCAACAATTCCGCCATATTCAGTTCCTTCAATATATATTAAAGAGCCAGCTTCACAGCAATGCTTGTTTTTAGGAATTGAAATTTCAAAGTTATTTTCATCAACACCATATGCAAGGTCAAATGACACAGCTTCCAAAACGCCAATATCTTTTCCGTTTATATCTGTATATATCAAATCCATCTGGGCTCGCCCCTTTCATCAAAACAAGTGAGCTGCACATTCAGTTTTTGAGAAGTACGTATTGTATTTATACCTGCTGCTATCTTTTGAAAAATATAGGAATCACGATTTCTCAAATCAAAACAATTCTCTGTTTTGCCATTTGACTTTGTTAAAATGATTTTGTGTTCTTTTGAATTTATTTCAAGAATATCACCATATGAAAGCATTGTATCAACCGAATACAAATGATTGTTTATATAAATAGCAGGAACATTGACTTCACCCTGTATTTTTAAAATAAAATCACTTTCAACAAATGATTCGTTTTCAAAAATCATTTTGTTTTGTGACAGCAAGCCATAGTCAAATGGATAATCAAAATCATAATCAAGCGCATCTTCAATAACCTGATTATCGCTAATAAACCTGAAAGACACCGTTTTGCTTTTTCTCCATATGGGTTTATCTGTTATAACATTCAGCTTTACATCGCCAAAAGCAGTCCAGTCCTGGTAAGAACTGTTAACAATTTCATTGATATTGCAATCAAGTGTATAACCTCTATATATCAATTTGCCTTTTTTCTGCGATATAACATCAAACAGGCATATATCGTGCAGCCTGTCCCTTATCATATTTGCTTGTTCATCACTATCTGCAATTATTACTGCAGGTAAAGAAAAGTTATAAAGACCTGACGAAAAAGAAACAATAACACCATTATTTGATTTTGCTTCAAATTTCCAACCTAAAGCAACTTCATTCATATATAAACCGTTAACACCAAATTCAATAGATTGATTATTGCTGTTTACATAGGTCATTTTTTCAACATGCGTCAATAGCTTCTCACCACTCTTCCAAGCTCACGGCTGTCAAGCATAATTTTAAGCCTGTTTTCAACTGCATTAACAATTTTATTCTCAATGGTCATATTACCGGAATATGTTTCATTATAAAGCATCTTTATACTGCTGATTATCTCGCTCAAATCCGCCGAGCTTTGCATATGGTTTACTACACCTGCTGCAAGAGGGTCAAGTGTTTTACTGTTAAGCGGTAAAGCATATTCGCTGTCCCCTGCTTCTGCATAACCATTTGCAACAATTGTTTTATCTGTGAAAAAAGCACCATCCTTATTCCACCTTATAGATAGTTTCGGGAATCCCTGTAAGCCAATAGCTTGTGCAACTTTGCCAAGCGTTCCATCATTTGAATATGAAACCTCAATTTTAGGAACTTTGATTTTATTCTTAAGACCCGAAAATAAATTGCCGATTGTTTCGGGAATTGATTTAAAACCTTTAATAATGCTATCCTTTACGCTCATTATTTTGGTATGCGCACTAACAAAAGGAGCTTTTATTTTTTCTCCCAGATTACTAAATGCAGTTGTTATTTTGTTTTTCAGTTCCTGGCATTTATCACCTATTGACCCGGCCACTTCAGTAACCTTTGCTTTGATTTCATCCCAATGCTTTACACAGACAACGATAATTGCAATTACTGCAGCAATTGCAGCGACTATCAATAGTATTGGCCATAAAGCAGCCATACCGCTGGCGGCAAGAGCTATGTTAGATGCATTAAGTGCAGAGTTAGCAGCGAATTCACTCCATTTCGCCACTATCAGCCCCCCTATTGAAGTTGTTTGCGTGGCATTGAGCAAATTTCCAATTGTAACAAGACCATTGTATATGCCAAAGGCACCAGCAACAACGCCAATAGCAATTGCAAGACCTGCTAAAATATTCTTATTTTCCTTTCCCCATTGATAAGCCTCTGCAAGACCTCCTATCAAATCCTGAATTTTGGGAACTAAATCCCATACAAAGGATGAGGTATCATCAGACAAAGGCTGCAATAAATCTGTTTCAATTGATGCAGCTATACCGTTGAATGCAGAACCAAGATTATCATAAGCATCGTCTGCTAATGTAAACATTCTTTCGCTGGTTGCATCAATTTCACCTTGTGTATTCACAAGTGAAAATATAGCTTCAGCACCAAGGTCCTCCCACATTGTGCCCATAATACCTTGACCAGCAATATACTGCTTTTGCTTGTCATCAGTATTTTTTAGTGCTGTAATAATTTTTTGCGTTGCCAGCTTGGCAGATTCTCCGCCTTTGGCATACTGTGCGGTTAGTTTTTCAGCATCTAATCCTAATTCCTTCAAATAATCTTTTGCCGTTCCGTCGCTCATTCTTATGTTATATTCTTTCAATGCATCGCCCAGCTTATCTATACTCCAGGTACCTGTTTGTGCACCATTTGAAAGCATATTAAACATATCCTGTGCAGAATATCCTGCATTTTTATATTGTACTGAATACTCGTTGAGCGTATCGAGAAAATCATCATTCTGATTCAATCCATTTTGTGTGCCGGCAACGATTATATCAAATGCCTCTTCATAAGATATGCCGAATTGCTTCACCATTGAATTGACAGCACGCATGCTTTCCTTAATCTCCATATCATACACATCATTCAATGTCATAGCATTTTGAGTAACATTCTGCAGGGTTACATCATCCAAATCACCGGTTATTTCAATAACACCTGCTATTGCCTCTGTTACATCAGAAAAAGAATCACCAAAAGCATTTTTATAAACACTTTTTGCAACGCTTTCATATTTTTGCATAGCGTCACCATTGGCAAAGGTTTTCGCTTTCAATTTATCAAGTGAACGCTCGCCCTCAATAGCAACCTCCTTGAATTTTTCCTTGATGCTATCCAAAGTTCCAGAAACAAAGTCAGCAAGTGTTTGCTTAAGTACCGACCAGCCACCGCTTGAGGACTGCTCTGCTTCCTTTCCCGATTTCTTTACTGAATCTGCCAAGTCGTCAAATTCATTAGCCGAATTGCCGGTATCACCCGTTAAACCATTAAGCTTTGAATCTGTGCTTTTGATTTCATTTTGTATAGCAGCAAACTGTGTTTTAGCATCAATAAGCTTATTATTTAAAACACGTACCGCTTCAGAATCATCACCAAATGTCCTTTTGGCTTCATCAAGCATTTTATTAAGATTGTTAATCTTGTTCTGTGATTCCTGTGCTTCTTTTGAAAGAATTTCCGAACGTTCTGCCAAAAGTTCTGTATTTTCGGCATCACCTTTCAACTCTGTGGCATTAAGCTTCAGCTCTTTTCTTAAAGAGATCATCGTTTTTTCCGAAGCTTTTATATTGGATTTAAATTCTTGAGTATCAGCTTCAAATCTAACTTCAACCTCTGTTTTCTTTTTCGCCATAAATTCACCTCCTAAAATAAAAAATAGGCTCAAAAGAGCCTATTTTCTGTTTAACAATTTATGTTCCTGATAATTCATAAAGCCGTCAAAAGCGTTTTTATCCATTGTAATGCCTTCCAAAAAAGCAATATCACAATTCCAAAACGTATTTTCAGGAATTTTATTCAATAAAACATAATAACAATAATAATCCTCCAAATCACACAGTTTGAATTTTGGAATATCAATTTTGTTATTATATTTTTTTGTTCTTTTTTTAAAGGTTTTTGCAAAATCACAATTGATTTTTGAATAATAAATCTTATCAAATATGGTTTCAATCTGTGAAATATTATCCTCAAGCAAAGAATAAAAATCGCCTTCACTCATAACCTGTAAATTATCAAGATTTGCACACAGATAAGCAATATAAACAAGCACCGCCTTATCGGTAATATTTTTATCACTTATCGTATAATAATCGAAAAAATCACAATACAGCTTCTCGTAAGAATATTTCAATTGACGAAGTTTTGAAAAAGTTATGGAAAAACTTAACCTGCTGCCGTTTAACGAAACACAAATCATATCATTTTGGAAACAATTCGGGCAACTTCCGTTACGGAATCGGAAAGTAATGAAACAAACTCATCATATGTATACTCAATTTCATCTTTGCAGACGGCTGCATATCCTGCATAAGCAGCGGTAAGAACATCCTCAACACTATCTGCACCTTTAACAATAATGCGGTTTGCATCATTATAAAGTGACTTATCCTTATGCCGCAGATTTTTAAGTGCCATAATACCAAGTGAGCCTTGCACTATAGTGCCGTTATTGAGTTCGATATTCTGAAGCATTATTCTACATTCTCCTTTGTGTCATTTTTCTGAATTTCAATTAATTTAAGCTTATTATTCTGTTCAAACTTTTGAATTGCCGCCAATCTTTTTTCCGCAACCTCAAAAACATCATTAGGATTTCGTCTTGTTTTATTCTCTTTGTCATAAAAAGCATTTAATACTTTTACGCTTAACTTTTTAGCTTTAGCCATAATATAACCTCCTTAAACCTCTGCAAGCCTTACAAGCTCCGGTGAAAATTCTGTAAGCCATTTACTCTTTAAATCTTCATCATCAAGCTCACTTTCAAGAGCTTCATATCTTCCGTTACCGAATTCATCAGGTGAAACACCAATAGTAAGCTCAACCTCTGCAACCTCTGTTGCACCGTTTTCAACCTTATGTGCAATTCCGCTTGTTATAACACAATCAGGGTATGCAACATATTTGTTTTCACCATCTTCATCAACAACCCTGTTGGTATAACAGAAATGCTTGTGTACGGAATTTCTGCCGTATGCAAGCACACCCTTTTTTAAATTCTGGAATTCCTGGCCAAAAGCTGTTTTGAAAAATTCATATTTCATATGAAGATTAACCTTAAGCTCGCCTGTGCCGTCAGCCTTTGTTACCTGCTTTGAAATCACACCCTCACACTTCTTTGAAATGCTCATAACATTCATAGATTCATCAAGCGAGCCAACGCAGCCTAAACGCTTCGCAGGTTCTTCAGAACCCTGCCATTTTATTGCTGAATCCAAAACCTCAAATTCAGAGAAAACTTCTCTTGTCATATTTAAACCTCCTTATCAAATGTATCATCAAGAACTTTTATTAAATTATTTATAATTGTATCTGTAATGTTATTCATTCCCATATCTATAAAAGGAACACCACCGCTTTTTTGGCTTGTTCCACTACCTTCATTGACAAAGCACAAATACCAGTAAGGCTTCTTACTGGTTATAGCAAATCCTAAATTAACAGGCGTTGCGGCATACCAGTCAGAATACTTTGCATGCTTTTTTCCTTTTTTGGAAACAGGCAAATACTTTGTTATTGATTCTCCTGCTGCTTTTATTCCTTCATTATGCAGATAATTATTAATTTTATCCTCAACATTACCTGTTGCCTTGAAAATAGCATCACAATATCTTTGATACTGTTCATCATCCAAGGCATAACAGGCATTTAATCTAGACATATCAATACCTCTTTATTGTTTTTGAAAATTGAAGCCTTATCGTTTCGAGCATTATATCTGTTTTGCCTTTAGGCATATATTCAAAATTATTAGGCTGATTTGTAAGCCTTAAACCCGGAATGGCTTCCATGGCATTTATAATTTCGACAATCAGATTCTCACAAATATAATTCTCTCTTACAATAAAAACATAGTATTCTGCAATCAAATCTTTTGATTTTGCATCTTTCAAATGATAATCACTTGATGCAAAGATGATACAGTCTGCAGAAGAAAGCTTTTGAAAATCTTTTTCCGTAACTGCACCATAGAATACGTTATTGTCAAACTGCTTTAATGCTTTTAATATCTTATCTCTCATTTAAGCAATCGCTCCTTTTCCAAATAAAAATACAGCTCCTTATTCCCATAATCAGGGTCGAGCTGTAATATATCATAAAGCGTATGGTTAATAATTATCTTGTGATGTGTACTTACTGAATGATCAAGTCTTGTTTTAACTTTCAAATTAAGACTGCTTCCCATTTCGTTGGCAAACTCAATATCCTGCTGCCTGATTGTCTGCACACTATAAAATAACTTTTTTATAACACGCAAATCATTGTTTTTTGTTGCATTAATCTGCGCATTAAAGCTGCTGTTATCGTTAATCTGTTCAACAATCTTCAGCATTCCGTCATTAAACGAAGTTCGTTTTTTAGTCAGCATTTTCATCACCTAAATTTACAGAATAATAATCCCTGCATTTTATTATATCTGAAAGATAATTACTTTCAAATTCATTTTGTGCATCATTGAAAGAATACCACATATAATTCAAAAACAATGCTCTTGCCGGGCCTGCTGCTGAAAAGTCAAAGTTACAAGGCAGTCCGATTAAATGCGAAACTTCCGTTTGTGCATCACTCATCAGATTTAACAGTCGCTCTTGCATCTCGCTGTCATCCTCATATATAGAAATATAGCATTTTAATTTAACGGCCCTTATTAGGTTTTCAGAAAACATTTACATCATTTCCTTACACAGCCGGTATGTCCTGCTTATTAAGCACAGTAATATATGCAGGTGAAAGCTTGCTTATATCGAGCTTGACGGATACTGTATTGTCATTTGGCATACCTGCTGCATACAATTTTGCAACATATGTACGCAAATCCTCAACAAATTTATAATGGTCGGAATATTCAATAGCAGCATTATTTGACATACCCATGCCAAGGAAGTATTCATCAAGAACAGCCATAAACGCTTCATTCTGTTCAACTGCAGAAGATTGAATGATATTGGTAGGGAATGGGAAAATATCCTTTGCATACTTGCCGTCTGCTGCAAGTACTGTTGATGCCGGCATAATTTTTGTAAGATAATCAACAGGGTTAACAATAAGGTCAACCTGTGTGATGGTTCTTACAAAACCTCTTTCATTAACAGCCAGTTTGGCAACAAGACCGCCATATACAGCAGGTGTAAAGTTTTCAACAGAAATAGCTTCTTTAACCGGATATCCTGTTTCTGTATTGAATGTAACACCCTTTGAAATATTTCTGTTAATGCCGATTATCTCGCCTTTTACGCCGCTGCCCTTTATAATACCGTATTCAAGACCGCAAGCAATTGTTTCCTTAAGAATAGTTCTTACATAATTATCAAGGAAAGTAGGGCCCAAATCAAGCAATGATTTATGAATAAAGAGGAAAGCAGAAAGCTTTGACTGATGAACGTCAACAACTCTGAAACCACTTTTAATCTCCTTTTCAATCTCTTCTGTTATCTCTCCCCACTTGGCAAGCTGTGAAGGATGGTCGTTTAAGAGCCATTTTGTAAGGTATTTTACATTGACATACTTAACACGGGAAAGTAACGGATGCTCATTTTTAAGGTCCTTATATACCTCCTCAATAATCGTTTCAGGCATTCCTTCATTTTCAATTAAAGAAGTAAATTCCTGCTTTGGATTTGATGATTTGCCTGCATCAATCATTTTCTGATAAAAGGCATTTTCTTTCGGTGTAAGAACTCTATAACCTCTTGCCTGGAGGATAGCTTTCTCATCGCTAGCTGCCTGTACAGCCTTCGCATCCTGCAAAATCTGTTCACATATAGTTTCAAAAAGCTGCTTGCTTTTCTCTTCCATAAGCTTTGGGTCTTCTGAGCGCATTGCAGCTGCAAATTCGCTGATAATTTGTGCTTTTTTTACTTCATCTGTAATTTTAATCATAAACTTTTATCTCCTTTTATAAAACAATATTTAAAAAGCTGGTCATTTTTTCAACCGCTTTTTCATCAATAGTAGTATTGGCAGCGCCTTCGTCAGGGTCTTTGGTCTCAACAACTGTAATTGAAAGTCCATCCGCTGTTTTTGTAATCTTAAAATTACCTATAACAGCCTCGTCTGACTTATTATCATCGCTGTCCTGCTGCTTTATTTTCTGCAATATCGCTTTTCGTGCAGACTGGCTTGCAGTTTGCTCCTGATTTTCTTCATCAGATGCTTTTTCTGTTGCAAATCCTTTCTCTAAAGCTTCATCGCTGTCAAGAACGGTTTCATTATCAAGCATATCCTGGATTTCATCCTCTGAAATGCCTGTAGCGGAAGAATAAGCTTTAACTGATGCCTTGGTAAACTTTTCAAGATCATCTGCTGCCTTGCGCATATCGTTAGCGTTGCCCTCCTGCCAGCTCCAAGCATTGTGAATCAGCAAATATCCATATTCACTTATAACTCTTTTTTCACCTGCCATAAAAATAACAGAAGCGATTGAGCAAGCCATACTGTCACAGTAGGTTACTACAACTGCATTGCTTTCCTTAAGTGCATTATAAATTGCAAGACCTTCAGCCACTTCACCTCCATAAGAATTAATTCTTACATTTATTTTTGATGATTCACATTTTCGTATAGCTTCCGGAATACCCGAGCCTGAATAAATATCATCATAAATGTAAAGCGTGCTTTCGTTTGCCTTTTCGTCAGTATCTAAAGCAAAAATCTTTCTTTTATTCATATCCTCACCTCCTTTAAAGTTAATTTTCTATGTTAGAATCGAGCATATTCTCAATTCGGTCATAGTTCTTGGAAATCCAATGCTGACGGCTGAACGAAGTGCCGAGCTTATTGTCGCCCATTTTCTCGCGCACATCGTCAACATTGTGCGTGCCATTGCCAATAGCATGCTGTGCCTTTTCGCACATATCAAAGAAATCCAAATGCATAAGCATTGTTGTATCAATCATAATCCTGCTGCCCTTCATTATTTCATCCGGCGGCATCGTTTTAACTGTAAATGCAGTATCAATCAGCTTTGCAATAGGTTCAATGGTGACAGATGCCCAACCATTTATTAAATCCTTGTAATTCGTAACATTACCGTAAAGCATTGTTACAGGCATTTTTAAGGCCTGTGCCGCAATTTCATACATATCCTTTCTTATTTTCTGAATATCTTCGCCTGATTTGGTGTGACTGCTTACCTCGCTAATATCTGCTCCGTTGTACGCAAAGAATATAGCATCCGGATTTTCAATGAATTCCTTGAGTTTTTCTCTGCGGTTTTCTTCATTCTTTTTAATAAAGTCATCATTACCTACTTCTGGCGCATCTTTTTTGTACTTATATTTAGTTCCGTTAAATCTTTTAAAAGATTTAACAGCTGTATGCAATATATCGTTATATTCATCAAGCATGCCATTAACCAAACGCTGTACATTCTCGTCATCAAGTGTTATTTTAATCACGTTATCAGCAGTTCTTGTAAATGTAGCCGTTTCATTCAGCAATGAAATATCCTGGTAAACATTACCCTCCAGCGGATGATAATCAACAATATACGAATCTGCTATGTAGAAATGATTTTTATGCATAAAAATCAATACTTCATTTTTGTAAAAAAGCTTAAAAATAAGTTTTCTTTTGAACTCTATAGCATTTTCATTAGGATTAGGCGCATAGTTAAAAATATAATTCATCAGCTTGTAGTCAATATCCGAACTGTTTTCAAGTGTTTCTTCCGCATTATTTCCTCTGTCAAACACTTTGATCGGGCACTTTGAAATCATTTCAGCAATATATGAAACACCTATATAAAAAGCAAGTGCCTTAAAATAAAAAGAAACCTCTTTACTGCTGTAAGAAGTTTCGGAAACAATTTCACCTTTATCGTATCTTTTGCCTAACAGATTATATAATTTTTCACCAATTTTCATAATTCTTACCTCCCTACAGGCTTATAACATCAAAATCATATTCAGTCGGAATCGAATATTCTTTTAATTCATTTTCTAATGTAAAAGCTGCTGTCATCATCATAAAGCCGTCTGTTTTTCTGGACCTTTCTTCAATTTTTCCATATGTCATATTGCCGTTTGAACGAATAACTTTAGTGTTATTTGTATACCAACACATAATAGGTGCGATTCCCCAAGATATGCTGTGATTAATAAAGGCGCTGTTTATCAGCGGCGCCACCTTCATAATATCTGATGGTCTTACAAGTTTTATATTTTTCTTTTCATATGCATCAAAGCCTATTTTTTTAAATTCATAATTCAGGATTGAAAATCTGAAGCTGTCAATTGCGATTTTAGAAATATAGAATCCTTGCTTTATTTTTTCATAAAACCATTGCACAATCATTTGTGCCGGCACTTCAACATCTTCAACAATTGTTACCCAACCGTCCTTTGCCCAATCCTCAATTGGAGCTTTAACAGCTCTCAAATCCTTTGATTTTTTACAAACGAATGTATGATGCAAAAGATAATATCGACCTTGATATTTAAACAAAAGACCAACGGCAACAAAGTCATTGGTCTTTGCAAAGTCAACGGCGCCCACACAAGGCAAATATTTTATTTTTTCCATCGGTAATTTTTCATTGCAGGCAGTTATATCATTCCAAGAGGCCACTTCTATTTCATCATTGCCGATTGGGAAGTTCATTCTTTTCGTTAAAAAAGTAGAATAATAATCAGGTGTGTAACGCATATTTTTAACTTCAAGAATTATTCTTTGCTTCAGGCTTTTAAATTCCGGATAATTTATTGATGGTATTGCCTTCTCCCATGCTTCAGGGTCATTCCACTCCTCTTCTTTTTCAATGTGACAATAAAAAGGCAGCGTTCTGTTATCCGGATCATATTCTTTTAAAATATCCCTATCCTTTTCCTTCATATGGTCAAGGTCTGCCCCTCGCACATTGCCATCAGTTGTAATTGTTATAACTCTTGAATTTTGAGTTTTTCCAAGTCCTGATGTTAGCGTGTCTGTTATTTCAGAAGTTTCATACTCATGCCTTTCATCAAGAATAATACAGCCTGAACGCTTTGAATCCTTACCTCTTTTGGAAGAACTGTTATATTTTAAAGTTGATTTTGTTTTCAATCCTGTAATAACAGTTTTGGTTGCATAATAATTTTGTGATATGGTTTTCGCATATCGAGCTTCAGGTTCATTGATTATCTCATATAAATCATTAAAGCTTGTTTTAGCTTGCTCCTCTGAATTGGCCAGGATATCAATATCATAATGTTTAACACGGTGATATGGTGACAGAAAGAAAAAGCATAAAAACGAAAGAAATCCGTTTTTACCGCTTCCCCTTCCAAGATAAATATCAATTTCATTAAAAAATATTTCTCTCGTTTCACCGTCATCAATATAAACACCAACAATCAGAGCAAACAAGAAAATTTCCCAATCAATCAGTTTATATGGAAAATATTTTTGAAGCGACAACCCTTTTTCTATCTGCTCTTCATCTACAAAGACGTCCTCCCTGTTTAAAACCGGGAGGACAACATTGTCTATCATATCAATTTGGTCTTTGCACACATTGATTTTTCCTGTTTTAACCAAATCAATATAATCAAATATTCGTTTGTATCTTTTACAGCTCACACTCATCCTCTCGCTTTGGAAGTATTAATTTGCCCCGAGCAGTAATACTCAACCCTAAATCAGAAGCGCAATCTTTCATTTGCTTATGGTAAATATTTTGTTGTTTTGTAAGCGTAACTTCATCATCCAATCTGAATTTTTCAACAATCTTTATAAGCAGCTCCTGCAAGTCATCATCGTCAATATTTTGAATTGCCGCCCACTTTTTTGCCGGCTCTATTGGTTCAAGGCTCTGCAGCTTCTCTGTATAATAAATATAAAAACTCCTTGCAATTATATATCGTGCCAAAACATCCTCATCAAGCTGGGTAAGACCAAAATGAACAAGAACAAAAGCCAAGTCATAAAACTTGGCTTTTTGACTTCTGTCAAGATAGGAAGGGGCTTCAATATTTTTAAAATCATCTTCCTTTGCGTTTCGTGAAATTAAATCTGCGAGCTCTGATTTTGTATAGTGATGCCGACTTGTTCCCGGTGCTTTCGGCTTTCTTCCTGCCATTTTAATTTCAACTCCCTCATTAATAAATTTTAAAAAATAAAAAATAATGTTCAAAAATTTTTCATTTTGGGAAAATTTTATGAAGTCTTCTCCCCTTCCCGTTGTAAGTTTCCCCACCGAAATCAGGGGCTATGGGGGGTGGGGGTATCACCACCGCTCTTCATTTACAAAATGCTGTATTTTTGAACTGTTCTGAAATCTGTTATGTACTTCATTATGACATTGCGGACACAATGCAATTAGTTGTCTTTGCTTTACTCCGCTATCGTCAATGTAGAACAAACTTAATGCCAACTGTGGATATTTTTTTACTTCCTTTACATGATGAACACAAGCTAATGGTCTGCTGATTCTTTGTCCATGCTTATTAATATAGTACGCTTTGGATTTTGAATTCAATCTTAAAATAGTGAGCCTGTGATGTTTCTCCTTACATCGCTGACATTCATAATGCTGTTGCTTAAGCACTTTTCTTTTTAGAGCATTCCACTCTTTGCTATGATAAAACTTATCAAGCCTATTGATTGCAATCAGATGCTTAATATATTCGGTCAAACCAATCATAATTTAACCTGCCACTTATAAATTCTCACAGTTTAATAGTAAACAATATCCTTGTTGCATTCAAGTGTATTTGTTGCAAGTTTAATGAAAAAGTAAATATTTTTCAATTTTTCTTTGTATGGTGCTTTTATCCAAATGTACTATTTCTGCAATTCTTTCTAAAGACAGCGGTTCTTCTCTTGTAAATCTTAATTTGAATAATTCTTTTATTTTAAAATCACTTATGCCATATATGTAATTTTTTAATGCTTGATACTCTTCTAAAAGTTCTTTATAGTCCTGTTCCTCTTCAATTGACATAATAGCAGCATCAGCAGTAATATCAGATATTTTGCCCGACATAACGATAGGCTTGCTGGTGTCAACGGCTTTAAGATACGAGTATTCTTTTTTGTACTCTTCAATTTGTCTTTTCAATGAACAATATTGTTCTAATCGTTCTTTTGTCGTATGTCATCAACTCCTTTTCCTAACCTGCTGCTTTTTGTATTTAAACATAACAACATTAACATACCAATGGCCGTTATACTCGTTATAATTAGCAGAGCAAGATATAAACTCATAACCCTTATATCTTCTCTCCCAATAATCCTTATCATCAATATGAAGTTTAGCCATGCGCTCAACAGTCTTTCTGCCCACCTTGCCGTCACGAGGTTTTGCCTCAACAGGCTTTTTTAAATTCTTTGAACATACAAAACGCTTTTTGCCTTTCGGGTCCTTGCTTAAATATCTGGCTGCTGTTTCAGGTCCGAATGTGTCCGGCTGATAACGGTCCGCATTGGCTGTGCCCAAGTTCCACTTTTTCTCTGCATCATCTCGGCTCAAGCCTTTTCCTGTCATGAACAAATGACAATGCCAATTTACAAGCCCTGCATATTTCCCACTACGGTATGTCTTACTTTCAAGAACATATATGTACTTCAGCTTTGATAATTTATTCTTCTCCCGATAATAACCAATTCGCCTTAAATAATTATTTACAAATCGGCGCATCGTTTTTTCATCCTGCGGTGCATTTTCAGGCGAGCAGGTCAGATGCAAAAATATATCCTCTTCATCAAAATTGCAGTTGACAAGTCTTATAAACTTTTTTTCAGACTGCTTTTTGTTATAAGCTTTCATCTGTTCTGAAGTCGGCTTTTCATTTGCCGCCCTCTCGCTCATTCTTTTTCCGCTGTCATATACCGGATAAAAATCTGCCTCAAGCAATCTGCCTGACTTGATGCGCTTTTCCCTTATCATAATGCGCTCCCCTTTTACTCTTTATGTTATATATTCGTTGATTTGTTAAGATACAATACAAGCCCACAAGTCGGAGCTTTCACCGACTTGCTTTTTTATTATATATATTAATTACATTATATTAACGAGCTATAAAAATGTAATCATAATATCAGGCTTGTCCTTTCAATCTGTCAAACAGCTGCCAATAGCGCTGCTCATCCGCTTCGCTCCAGCCGTGCGCTTCCCTGCTGCTCTCTAAATCCTCAAGCTCGTTAATAAAACGCTGCTTTTGAGGGCATATGCCGCTGTGTTTGCATTCTGTGCATGCAACGTTGCATTCTTTCATTATTCATCACTCCAATCTAAAGCCTGTCCGCAATCAGTGCAAAACTTCAAATTCTTATCAAATAATGAGGCATTACAATTAGGACATTTTCCCATTTCCAATAATTTTGATATTGGTGCAAGTGGCTTTTTCGGTATCTGCTTTTCAAGGGCTTCTACTGCTAAATCAAATGCACCGCCGATATTTTTATCATCAAGGTTATTCACTTCTGCAGTCACTATTCCTTTTGAAACCTTTAACCTTTTAATTACTTCTTGTATTGTCATTGAATTACTCATTGTCTGCCTCCTTTAACAATTCAGGGTTATCGTGGATGTTGCCGATTACTTCGCAATACAGATTTTGCGATACAAAATTATATCTTCTTAATGCATAATCTTCTTCAGTTCCATCTATTGCACAAAAGCCACCATCCCTAAAAATAACAAGTGCGTTATAATCAATTCCTTTATAACGGCTTATACTATGTTCGCCAACGTATAAATGAACAATATCCCCCTCAAAGATTTTCTTGTCGTTTTTATCAGTCAAGCCTGTGTACTGTCCTACAGTTTCAGGTAGAACTTCAAACTCAGTATATGAATCAAATCCATTATCCACGGTTCGTATTATGTGAACATCAGACTCCCATATTTTTCTGAAAATATAATAGCCTTTAATCCATCCACAGCCATCTTTTCGTTTGCCTCTGAATAATATCTCTCGCATTTTATCCCTCCTATTCATATCTTATAAAATCATCACCATACAGCTTGTTGAGTTTATCAAAGACGTGTCGCATACCCAAGCCTTGTTTATTCGGCTGCCATAAACCATCTACAAACTCGCCACCATTCAGGCAATAGTTATACTGCTTTGGATGTGTTTCCTTTAACCTCTGAAATCTTGTCTTGCCTTTTTCAAGGTGTGCACCGAAAGCACAGAACATACAGCCTGTCCTGTCACAGCCTGTTGTTGCATATTTAGGAACTTTATAGTGCTCGTTACCGTAAATATCAAACTGACATTCATTTAACACAACTTTGCCGTACGGCTCTGCTATCGGCAGATTGTTCTTGTATATGTATTCAAGTACATCCTGTTCAGTCCAGCCATAGGTGTTGATTTTGGTATTTTCAAATCAAAACCGTTACAGCCATGATGTAGCCATTGTTCAGTTCTCAATCTGCTTTCTGATGCCATTTCGGCAGTCATTAAATACACACCATTCTTTTTTGAATATTCGTGTGCAGGTTGCTTTTTCATAATATCGCAACAGCGGTCATCAATCTTGAAATCAGCAAATCTCAAATCATTCCATTTTGCCATTGCATAAGGACCTGTTTTTTCTTCACAAAAACAATTTTCAACGATTTTGCCGTCAGGCTCATTTCTTGCACACCTTACATTATGTGCAACCGTTTTACTGATGACAGGATAGACGTATGTTTTTATTACCTCATCAAAACGCATTTTCGGTCTGATGATTTCAACATTATCAAAGGTTTTAACAAACTGTCTGATTTCAGGATATTCAAGTCCTGTATCAACAAATACAGATTTTATATCATAGCCACACATCCAATAATTTCGAGCAATATCAAGCAACACTGTACTATCCTTACCGCCACTGAACGAAATGGCAACATTGCCGTTATAATGCTCATACCAAGCACTGATGCGTTGTGCAGTCATTTCAATTTTTCTTTCAAGTGGTAAGGATTGAAAATACTTTAATTCTCTTATATCTCGCATTACTGCTCCTTATCCATTAGGTTGACTTTTACACTCTTTTACGGCTATTCCGTCACCGATGTAAGATATCCTGTTACTTGGCTTGTTTTCCAAATCAACACCTAAAAAGTGTTTTACAATAGCATTTTTTAACTGCTCATTTTCCCATTCTAAGTCCACAAGCCTTTTCTCTTCGTACTCGGTTAATGCCATTATTTTTCCTCCTCATCCATTTTGGCTCTGCAATGAGGACATCCAATACTATTAGGATTTCCTGTTTGCTTTCTTCGTTCTCTATGCAGTCCGCCACAAATACTACAACGATAACAAATATAATTCACACCATCTTTTTCAAACCTTCCGGTTTCCTCCCAATGCCCGTGAACAACAGGCTCGGCATCTGATTCAATAAGTCTGCAAAATTCGGGCAATATATTATTTATTGCAATTGCTACCTTGTATTGTTCAGTACTTGATGATTCAGCGTGATACAGATTTCTGTAATCATTAAGCACTTTTATACTTTCAGAAAATTTCTCAATCAGTCGCATTGTTTGTCCTCCTTATATTCTTTTATCTTTGGGACTATATGTTTAAGAAAGATATTTACGATTGTTTTGCATTAGTTGGATAATCAGTTTCAATACAATATTCCAATGTTTCAAAATCAAACAAATCGCTCAATCCAAGTTCCTTTATTGTATGTTCGAGTGATATATACAATTCGGTAAAACCTAAAGTGTACTGAAAACAGACATCTTTGAGGCTATCTAAACCTTCTGAAGAAATATCAGACTTATATTCTTTTATATGCTCCAATATTGCTTTCCAAGTTTTATCTGAATTAACAACACCTCGATTTGAAAACTTTTCTAAAAGGTAACCTTCATCAAACCTACAGCAAAGGTGTAAAAACGATTCCGTTTCAGGTGTAGGAGTCCATCCGTATGAATAATCACCACAATCAGATTCGATTGTCATTGAATAATTAACCAAATCAAGATTAAATCTCGCCCACAAGCAAGTACCATAATCTTCATCAGCTTTCAGTTGTCGATACTTAAATGTAACGATACTGGGTTTTAATATTTCAACTGTTGGCATTGTTCATCATCTCCTTATCTTCTTCCTCAGTCCACGAATCATATTCCCTTATTACTGATACGGAATACCAAAAAGACTTACCACAACGCTCACATTCTGTGTGGCACATATCGGCTGAGATTTCGTCAGGTTCGTGGCATTCCTGCTCTCGTTCGCAATACGGACATTTCAACTGTTCATCCATTTTCTATCAGCTCCTTTTGCTTTTTTCTGCGATTATATCGTTTTGAGTTTTCTCGCCATTTAGTATTTGATATAAAGCTTTACTTGTGCCATAAGGCTTTCTGCTTTTTGAATTTCGTGGTTTTCTTGGCTTTCGCCTTTCAGCAAATTTATCCATTAGCATTCAGCTCCTTTAATTTCTGTTCTGCTTCGGATTTGGTGAAGATTTCTGAAAGTGGCACAACAATACCACTATTATCATCCTCGTTGATATATCTTTGAAAATATTCATTGCAAATTTCTATCGGATTACTTTCGTCATTCAACACGGGTGATAAAAAAGCAAACTCGTTATTTGCCATAATGAAGATATATCCACTATAGTCAACAGCGTTATCATCCTCATAATCCAAAACATACACCGTATCACCAACCTTACACGGCAGTTCTATCACTTTTTTACTTTCAAGCATTTCCTTGATTTCTGTGAGTGGCTGTTCCCAATTCCAAAGACTTTGATATTGTGACTGACCGAGTGTTTTAATCAAACTATCAAGCCACTTTATACTTTCTTCACAAGTCATTCTTCCGCCTCGCTTTCAAGCCATTGATTATATTTCATTCTGCAGGTTGAGGGTCGGGCATCAAATAAACGGCACTCCTGCACATCACCAATCATCGTACTGAAAGGACATATATCGCAATCACCCTGTATAAATTCATCTATCTTTCCTGCAAAATCCCAAGCGCTCAAATTTTTGAGGTTATCAAAATTTGTCTTTCGCTTTAATAATGAGGACTTATCTTTAGCCTTCTTCCGACAATCAACACAAATTCCTCTATGATTGCTGAAAAACTCTGCATCTTTTTCCGTAACCTGCCAGGCTCTGCCGCATTTTCTACAGTGAATTACTGTCAAACTTTCTTTAGACTCTCTGTAATTCATCATTCCCATACACATTTTATCCACTCCTTTATCCCCATTGTTCTGCCATTGCTTTGGCTATGCCTATAGGTGTTCGACTGCGCATTTTTGCACATTCAGGATTATCCCAAGCAATCACTTTATCTTCAAAATGACTTTTATATATTCTACTAGTACGTTTTTCTTTTGGTAAAGGAACATCTCTTGTAGGCTTCAACGGTTTTATACCTTTGAGCCACAAGCAAGTTTTTTTACATTCCGTTTCACCTATGAAATCGTAAGGATTATAAATACAATCAGGTTTTCTATATGCAGTTGACATAATACCTTGTGGATTTTCTATTGCAATCTTCTCGCAATCTGCAAGTGCGATAGTCATAAAAAACACAATAGCCTTTTGCTGTTCTCGTATTTTATTTGACCGATAAGCCTTATCACCAAAATACAACCATCTTTGACCTGTGGTACACAACCTTGTACAAGGCGGATGTGCTATAATCATATCCCACCTGCTGTCAATCTTATGTACTTTGCCATCACAGGTGGTAAATTCACAGTTGCCGTTAAGCAATGGGATTACATCCTGCATAATATGCCATTCGGGGTGTCCGCCCGAACATTCAATTACATCACAACTGAATGCCCTGTGTCCTTTTTCTCTGAATGCCATGCACACCCTCTGGCTTTCTTCACATGCTATTAAGATGTTCATTTGAGCAATCCGACCTCCCACTAATAAACTGTAGTTATGAAGCATTCAAACAGGCATAGAAATGCACCTGCTGCTATCAACAATTGAATCTTTCTCATAATTCCGCCTTACTCGCTACTGTGCATTGTTCTGCAAGCAGCTTATGTTTTCGCTCAAGCATTTGGTTTATGATTAATTCATAACCGGGCATTGGTTTAACGTTTTCAGGTCCTACTCTGTATGCAGTGCGCTCATTGTCAGAAACAATAACAACAAATTCATCAAACGTTTTCAGCCTTCTGTTATAGAATTTGCCTATTTCATTTATCCTGTAAATTCCGCCTTTTAAATCCGGGTTTGAAATACTCTCAATCATCGTGACTAATAACTGCTTTTTAAATGCAATATTTGCTTCTTCAAGTGTCATTGTTTTCTCCTAATATTTCATTTATTTGTTTATCAAGATTAGATATAATACCCTCACAATCACCGAAAGCAGCGTGTGCCTTCCAAGATTGATAACATTCATCAAATTTATTTTTAGCAAGCTTTCCATCAATAACCAGCCGTGCCATTTTCTTATATTTTCGGCAAGCATTACGTTTATTTTCATTTTTGATTCTGCATATCACTTGCCCATTTCTGACATAAGTATGGAAACCAAGGAATTTAATGCCTTGCTTAAATGGCATTATTTGTGTTTTTCCGTTTAGTGATAATTTCAAATCATTTATAATTCTGTTGATTTGCACAAGACATTGTTTCAAATATTCTTTATCTCTATGCATCAAATAGAAATCATCCATGTATCTGCCGTAATACCTGATTTCCAAACTTTCTGTTATAAAATGGTCTAAATCATTAAGATATAACAGAGCAAACACCTGACTTGTCTGATTGCCTAAAGGCAAACCTAATCCATCTGTGCTGTCTATAATTGCATCACAGAGCCATAACAAGTTTTCATCATCAAAATGTTTTCTTATAATTGATTTAACAACATTGTGGTCTATGGTGTAAAAGAACTTCGTTACATCAGCTTTGAGAATAAACCCCTGATTTCCATATTCGTTATAAAAGCTTTGCATATCATCTTTCAAAGTATTTAAGCCAAATAAAGTGCCCTTACCTTTTTGTCCTGCAAAATTATTTTTTATAAAAACTTTTTGCAGTTTTGGCAGCAATACATTGTCGCAAAGACTGTGCTGAACAACTTTATCCTTAAAAGATGCAGCTTCTATTAATCGCATTTTAGGCTCATATACATAGAACTGATTGTATTCAGCGACTTTGTAAGTCTTGTTTTCTATCTGTTCTTTAAGTTGATGCAGTCCATCCAAGGCCCGGACCTCAAATTTTGCTGAACTATTTTTATAGCCTTTACCAGACTTGGCTTTTTTGTACGCTTTATATAAATTTTCAAAATCTGTTATCTTATCAAAATCAGTCATAATATGTACAAAGGAAAGGTGATAAACTCTTTTGTGAGGAGTGTACTGATTTCAGCTGCATACTTACTCTGTCTGACGTTTCTCCCTAAACGGACGAACACCGTTATTGTTGTTGCAATTGTTGTTATTCAATGTTCCATTGTTATTAACGCAGCGGACAGTATAGTGTTCATACAGTTTATCACCTGTGCTGATTATCGCTGTTTATCCTTTGTCCTCCAAGCAATTGTCATATGCTTTATATCTGAAACAAGCTTTGACCAATATTCAGCACTATTTGATTCAATAATGTTTAATTCAAGGCACATTTTGATATAAAACAATAATTCATCACAATTCAATATCGCTTTTGTTTGCAGATCGCTGCGCTTATTTTTATCTTTCAATAATGTTCTGTTTGATTCCATCAGAAACTCATAAATATTCATAGCCTTCCTCTGCATCCTGTCGCAAAGCGTGAAGCGATATTTTTTAGGAAATCTTTTGCAGTTTGATGTTATTCTTACTGTATGAACAGTAAGCTCCTTCGCCTTGATTATTACTTTTAAATCATCATTAGCTTGCCCCATAGATATACCTCTTAAGATTCAAAGATTGCAGATGAAAAGATACAAAACGGACGAACACCGCTATCGTAGTTGCAATTGTAGTAATACAACGTACCATTGTTACAAACGCAGCGGACAGAATAGCGATATCCATTAGATTTCGTGCTATAAGGTGTAGCAAGCCACCACCAATCGTTTGCAGGATATTTTTCAATAATCCTGCTATACTTTCGATACATATCACATGTAAGCAATCCGACCTTGTCTGTAACTTTTCCGTAATCATCAAGACCGTCATCAGATATTAGGTCGATTTCAGTATCAAAAATATTTTCTGCTCCTACCGCCTTTTCAAGTTTTGAAAGAAATTTACTATTTAAACTTTTCCTGATAGAACTGTCAGTGTAATTATTACTATTAGAATCAAATTTTGATTTGCACAGAAAGTTCTTTGTAAGACAAACTATACAATCGTTCTTCTTTTCAAGAACTATAAATTCTGTGTCTGCAACATTTATTATTGTTCCAGCTTTAACATCAGCAAATTTCATTTTATTTTCCTCCATTATTCAGATACAAAGATATCAGATTTCAAGATACAAAACGGACGAACACCGAAATCGTTGCCGCAATAGTCGCAATTCAAAGTTCCACAGTCATCAACGCAGCGGACAGCATAGTGATATCCATTAGGTTTCGTGCTATAAGGTGTAGCAATCCACCACCAACGTCTTGGATTGTATTTATCAAGAATTTCAACATATTTTCTGTACAAATCACAAGTTATAAGACTTATATAATCCCTGCACTCACCATAGTCCTTTCTTCCGTCATCAGCAGTAAGGTCAACACTATGCTCAATGACGTTCTCTTTACCAATAAGCATTGATATATTGTTTAAAAACTCTGTATTTAGCAGATTGCGTACGTCACTTGAAGAGTAGTCGTTGTAATCCGTATCAAAAGGCATTACTTTCCAAAAATCCTTAAGCAAAACACATGTGCCTTCTGCACTATGTTCAAGCACAATAAACTCATAATCACCGAGCTTAAAGGTTCTGCCTTCTTCCACATGGATAAGTTGTTTTTTGTTTTTCATTTTTATTTCTCCTTTATATTTCATTTATTCTGTGCATTCAAATATTTTTGATGATTCCCATTGCGCAGCTGCGTGATTGACATATCCGGTATTCTGTTTGAGTTCATACAAGCCGTTAAGTCAATGAACTTTTCAAGCCATTTTATGGTTTCATCATCCAGATTATGGAGTGTCCGATTCTCCATCAATTGCCCAAGAGCTTCGTAATGAAGTGCTTTGATTTCACGCCTTACCTCGCTGATTGCCGGCGGAAATTTGCATTTTGCAATCAGCCTGCTCACAGCAAGTCTGACTATATAAAAGGGCATACTTGCAAACTGCTCCTGCCAGGTGCTGACAGCACCGTTGGCATCATCCTTTGTCATACCCTTATAACCGGCAGGATATGCCGCTTTGAGCATGGAAAGAATTGCAATTGTCTCCTGTCTTGTCATCGGTACAATCCCTCTTCTTTTGCAAGATTTAGAAACACATTACTGCTTGCCTGTTCATCCTCTTCTGGTTCGTTCTCCCAGCATGCGCCGTTGAGCCAGGTTGCAAAGCGTTTAATAAATTCTTTCGGTGTATTTTTGCGATTTATTTCAGAAACATAATTGTTTATCCCCTGCTCAATCGTTTCAATGCTTGTACCATTTTTTCTTGCGCATTTATACGCCTTTAAAGCTGCCTTCTTATCAAGCTTTCTTGGATAGAGCTTCCATACAGCTTCAAATTCCGGCTCGTAGTCAACCGTTTTCCAATCCAGGTCAGGAAGAATGTACACTTCCTTTTTAACAACAGCAATCTTATCGCCGCATTCATATGTAATCTTCAGCTTCTTTTTAGGTATTGCAATGAACTTGTCACAGCTGACTACAACTCTTGTTAAGTCATCAAAATCTACTTCGGTGAAATCAGCTTCGCAGGTTTCAAAGCTTTTATGTTTGCAAATTTTACATAACTCGTTTTCCATTTTTACAAATCCTTTCTTGACAAAAGTAAATCTGTACGATACAATCAAATTGTGAGTTTGGTTATCGTACAGATAACTTTGCAGTCGGTATTTCACCGGCTGCTTTTTTATTTCATAATTTCTTTTAGCAGCAGCTGCTCATACTCATGCGCAAGCATATCCGTTGCAAGCTGCTTGTCCGCATCATTTATGCGCCTTGCTTGGCGCTCCTCTGCTTTTAATGCCCTTTTGTCCTACTGCTCTATTATGTAACCGCCTACTGCCATAATCAGCAAAAACAATCCTATCAGGACATAAAAGGTTATTTCCTGCCTGGTCATTTATGCCTCCTTTCTTTTCCTTTCTTCCTGTTCTCGGATTACATCCTTAAAGAATTTTTCAAGGGCCTTTTCAGCTCTTTTGCGGTCCGGCTGACCACCGACTATTTCAACTGTGATACCGTTGCTGCATTTATAGATTGCGGATTCTTCCATGGTAACAACCTCCCTACTTTAGTTTATTTATCAGTTCGCTTGTACTATTACATTTTCCCCACAGCCAATTCTTAAGAATTCTTCAGGGTGCTGCGTGTAATAATCACTCAAAACAATTCCCAAACGTTTGGCCATTATTTTTTTATCGGCTTCTGATACCTTGTCAATATCATAAGTTTTACCGTCCTTTATCATATGTAACGAAACTTTAAGCTCTGCCATGCAGCTATCCCCTCCCTTCTTATGAATACTGCTTTTGAATTTTGTCCTATAACCAACCCTAAATGAAACAGCAGAGGTGCTGCGTAACTTATTTATGGGGAACGGGTATTGTTGAATTGATTAAATTTTAGGAGAATGACGCAGCTTATACATTTTGTTCGGTAATTTGTATCGTTTCCCCTGCTGCTTCATTTAGAGTTGGTTTCAATCAAATGAACAACTTACGCAACGTGTAAGTTGTGCTTAAAAAAAATTTTTCCTGCTGTTTTTGCATCAATATTAAATACCTCAGCAAATCTGTACATAAATGACGATGAAGGCAATTCTTCGCCATTAAGCACTTTAGCTATAGTATTTCTATTCATATGCATTTTAGCCGCTATATCTGTTTTTGTTTCACAACCAGAACAACGTGCAATATTCCATAATTCATTTATATCTACATTATATTTCTTCATTGTATCACCTCGCTTTCGTATCACGTAAGTTTACATTACACTATAAATCATTAATTGTCAATACCTTTTGCATAAGTTTTTTAGCATTTTGCAAAAATAATATTGCGTAATGCGAAAGAATATGTTAGTATTATCCTAAATGAGGTGAGTAAATGACAGAATTAAATAAGCGAATTAAAGAATGCAGAAAGAAGCAAAATAAAACTCTACTTGAAGTAGCTGAATATGTTGGCGTAAAAGAAGCAACCATGCAAAGATATGAAAGTGGCGAAATTAAAACTATTCCATATGACAATATCGAATTAATTGCCGAATATCTTAATTGCTCACCCTCATATCTTATGGGTTGGGATGATGAAATAGAAAAATACTCTGATGCCAAACTTGATAAGGCTATACTCGAAGTGTTTAATCGTCTTTCTGAAGAGAAACAGAAGCAGGCTCTGGATTATATGAATTTTCTTGCTTCTCAAGATTAATCAAATATAACAACAGTTGTTCTTTATTCTTACGATTAATATTATTGAGTTTATTTATTGCTTGTTTATTATTCATTTATGTATACCTCCGTGGCTTCTAGAACGTTCGTTCTATATTTAATGTTATAGCACAAATATTTGACGTTGTGAACAGGTAATCATTTCACAGTCCCGAAATGCGGACTTTGAAAAAAATATTTGTTACCTTTCCCATTTTGTCTTGTGCTTTCACTTATATAGTCACAGGGTATTCAAAAGGTTACGCATTTGTTTCATATGTGTAACAAATGCTATTTCTCAATATAAAAAAGTTCACATGGAGAGATATTCAAAGACTCCGAAAGAAGGCAAATTGTAAATACTGTAGGATTATAGTTTTGATTTTCAATTCTATTTAGTGTCGCAATGCTTACACCTGATTTCTTTTCCAAATCTCTTAAACTCAATTTTCTTTCCGTGCGTATTTCATACAACTTATAAATTACTTTCAAAAAGTATCACCAACGATATTCTTTGTTGTTTTAAAAAGAATATTAAAAAATCGTGTTACTTTTATGAATTTATTACACTATATATTTGATGATTTAATCATTAAATATTTTTTGAACAAGGAGTTTAATAATGAAAAAAAGTATCAAAGTATTAATTGCCGTTGTAGTAAGTCTTTTTGCTATATTATTTGCACTAATTGCATTAATAAACAGCAATAGCGATGAGGAACCAACACAGCCGGTTGGAGAAATTACAACAGAAGAAGTATCTGTAAGTCAAAATTCAACTGCTATGGTTGACAAAATTATAAATCAAGCTAAAGATGATTCAAAAACTGCAACTGACGAAGAAATTAATGCAGCTTTAGATTATTTACATAAAAATATCAATCATTGCTTTGATTCTAATGAAGCAATGGAGAATTTCATATATTATGGTGCATTACTTGATAGTAAGTTTGAAGATGATAACGAATTAAGTGTTATTGGTTTTCAAGCTGTTAAAACCGTTAAATATGTATATCGTGGAGTTGAAGCTATTTCCGACCCGGTTACTGCTGGTAATGTAAAAGAATTACGTGAAATGTTAGAAGATTATTATGAATAATAAAAACTCAAAACTATAAACTACAGTATAGCTTGTATATTTTGAGGAGGTATTATTTTGAACAGAGTAATTCAAATAACATCATTAGCTGCGTTTATTAATGATATTGTATATTTAAATACTAAGTTAAGAAAATACGGAACATTTGAAGATGTTTTAACTTTCAGAGGACAAAGTGATGAAAATTTTGTGCTGTTACCGGCTATAGCTCGTCACACAAATCCTAATTCTAATATCTCTTTATTGGATTTTGAACGAAATCTAATTGAACTCGCAAAATTCAAACTGCCGCAATTATTTTGTAACATTCAAAATCCAATTGATTTATTAGCTTTATTACAGCATCATGGTATTCCAACCAGACTGTTAGATGTAACACAAAATCCATTAGTTGCACTTTTCTTTGCCTGTTATGATTGCAATAAAAACGGAGAAGTAATTGTGTTTAAAACCGCAAGAAATGGTGTAACAACATATCCTATCTGCAATGCTATTGCAGATACATATCGCTTTGTCTATTCTACACCTGCTCCTTTAGATGATTTTTACGAAAAAGTATTAGAACAACCTTATTTTTTGGAACAACATAAACTGCTTAACAACTGTTTTAGTGATAAAACACGAGGTGCGGCGTGGATAGTAGAATGTTGTAATGTCCCCATATTTCTACAAGCTCAAGAATTAAGTACCCGACAAAAAATGCAGCAAGGGCAGTTTATTCTATTTCCAAATGAAATAAAAGAAACAAATGGAAAATATTATTTTTATAAAAATATTCTGCCAATTGATAAAAATAATGATTGTGTTGAAACAAGATATATAATTCCAGCATATTATAAAAAAACTTTGTTAAAACAGTTAAAAATGGTAGGAATATCTGAAAGCATTTTATTTTTAGATAACATTGATTCAATATGCAAAGAAATCGCTAGCAGTCAAATAGAAAAATTGTATACTTATAACCCTGCTATACCGAAATCATCATAAAATAACACACATAAAATTTCAGGAGATACTATGTCTGACGAAACAATAAGAACACTCATTACATGCCTCTTTTCATTAGGAGGCATTCTTAATTATTATCTCAAATATTAATGTAAAGAGGAGAAACTATGGTTAATGAATATTTAATGTATTTAAGAAAAAGCCGAGCTGATTCTGAAGCGGAAACAGTTGAAGAAGTTTTATCCCGGCACGAAATAATGCTGCAGGAATATGCTATAAAAACCTTCGGTAAAAAAATACCCGAGAAAAATATTTTCAGAGAAGTTGTATCGGGTGAAACGATTGACAAAAGACCTGAAATGAAAAAAATACTTTCGCTAGTTGCAAATACAGACTGCTACAAAGGTGTAATCGTTGTTGAACCCCAGAGATTAAGCAGAGGTGATATGCTCGACTGCGGAACAATCGTCAGAGTTTTCAGATACAACAATATTAAAGTTATAACACCAAGTATTTCTTTTGATTTATCAAAGGAGCATGAACGAAAATACTTTGAAATGACATTATCACAAGGTAATGATTATCTTGAATATATAAAAACGATACTTGGACGGGGCAGGCTGGCTTCCGTTAAAGAAGGCTGCTATCTGGGCAGCAAACCGCCTTTTGGATATGATCGCTTTATGATTGATAAAAAGCATACATTAAAACCAAATGCTGATGCTGATACAGTACGATTAATTTTTGATTTGTTTGTCAATCATAATATGGGAACGCACAATATTGGAATAGAGCTTAACAAGCGAGGCTTAAAACCACAAAAGAACGAGTATTGGCATCCTGCTGTTATCCGCAATATTTTACGAAATCCGGTTTATGCCGGCAAAATCAGGTGGTATAATAAAAAGCTGGTAAAGGTTACTGATGAATTTGGTAACACCAAAGAAAAAAGAGACACCAAATATCCGGATAAAATACTTGTTGACGGACTTCATCAGGCAATAGTAACAGAGGAACTTTTTAATAAAGCACAGGAGAAAATCGGAAATATGGCAAGACTTCCGGCAAGCACCGAAATAACAAACCCTTTTGCATCATTATTGAAATGCGGAAGATGCGGTAAAGCAATCCTATTAAGACACGATAAAAAAAATGACAGACTTCAATGTGCAAATCAAACACATTGCCATTCTGCATCAACAATGTTTGAACCAATCAAGCAATCCATTATAGTCTCTCTGCTTACCCATATTGATGATTTTACTATAAAGCTAAACAATGACGAGGGAAACAGTCAAAAACTTCAAGAAACGCTCCTCAACAACCTCAAAAAGCAACTCAAAGAGTTAGCTGACCAGCAAAACAAGCTTTATGAGCTTCTTGAAAAAGGAATTTATACAGAGGAAATATTTATTGAACGTCAGAACATTTTAAATAAAAACAAGGAAAAGCTTGAACAAGCAATTAAAGAACAGGAAAAGAATATGCCTGCTGCTATTGACTATGAAAAAAAGATTGCTGTTTTTAACAGAGCTATCGAACTGATTAAAGACGATACTGTAGCTCCTGAAATTAAAAATGCTTTTCTTAAGGATATTATTGAAAAAATTGAAATCACTACCCCACTTTCCCAAAGAGATCATAGAGTTGATTTGAATGATATTAAAGTAAAAATACATATCAAATAATTTTTTGCTGTTATCTATCATCATTTTGTTACGTATGTATCCGTAATGCCGCCGGCTAAT
>JAAGKN010000072.1_pt1 | contig 63501 bp, 49 predicted proteins | sample 6206371 | NCBI WGS metagenome assembly JAAGKN01 (sample SAMN11533720, study PRJNA540317) | gut metagenome | isolation source: fecal pellets from male and female animal of same cohort | host: Peromyscus leucopus | place: USA:CA | collected 2017 | reverse complement strand
TAGATATGGCATTAGAGCAAATATCAAAAGCAAGGGCAACAGCAGGTGCTCAAATGAATAGGCTTGAATATACAATAAGCAACTTAAATACAACAAGAGAAAACATGGTTGCAGCTGAAAGCCGTATCCGTGACTTAGATATTGCTACTGCATCAACTGATTTAGCTTCACAACAGGTATTAATGCAGTCTGCTACTGCTATGCTTGCACAAGCTAACCAAATACCAAGCTATGCAATGACATTATTAGCATAATAATATAAATGGTATAAGTTATATACTTATACCATTATAAATTAGTGATATAATAAGGACGGGTATGCTTATGGATAATATTAACAAAATATCTAAAATAGATACAAGTTTAAATGATTCCGCATACCGCGGGTCTCAAAACGATAAAAAAATAGAAAGAAGTAAAGTTGAAAAAGCAAGTTTTAATGATATTTATGACATTAGACTTCTCTCTGCTCAAATGAATAAAAGTTCAAGTGAATTTAGACTTGAAAGTGTTGAGGAAGTAAATAAAGAATTAAAAAATGTTATAAAAAACCTTGATGGAGAAAAAGCTGATAACCTTGTAGATGCTTTCCCATCAGAAGATATTATTGAACTTGCAAAAATGATGTGGAAAAATACTAATTAAAAGTATTTTGTGTGATTATGTAACAAATAAGCCCCAGTGTAATAAATAACTGGGGCTTTTTACTAATATGATTATAAATTAACCTATTGTTTGAATAAGAGCAAGAGCCTGTTGTGGTATTTTATTAGCTTGTGCTACCATACTTGTTGCTGATTGAACTAATATTTGATTTTTAGTTAAATTAGTTGTTTCCTCAGCAATGTCTAAATCTCTTATTCTAGATTCTGCTGCTGTTAAGTTTTCCCTTGCAGTTTCTAAATTAGAAATAGTGTATTCTAAACGGTTCATTTGTGCACCGACAGTTGCTCTTGTAGCACTTAATATTTCAAGAGCTTTGTCTATTTTTGTTATAGACCTTTGGGAGAGTTCCATATCCATAACATATACATCGTCAATTTCAAGCCCAGTCGTGTCAAGCTGGCCAACAGATATATTTAAAGTCTGACCTTGGTTCGCACCTATTTGGAGTTCAGTGCGGTTATCAACCACGTGCAGATAAGCTGTTGATACTTCATTTGTTGCATTAAATTCAAATCTTTTTACGCTATCATTCCATACAGGTTCAACACCTGCATCTTGTTCTATTGTTATATCTATACCTTCAATAATATTTCTTGCTTTTCCATCGTTAATATTATCACTGCCTATAAATTTGCCAGTGTGTGCATCTGTAACAGTTACATCAATGCTTGAATTTATACCCTCTTGGATAGTTGCTAAACCTAATGCGTTCATTAAATTTTGGTCGCCAGTAAAAACAAGCTCGCTATCTGTTCCAAGTGCTGCTGTTTGTATTATAAATGTGCCCGGAACTGATTCATTTGTGCCAGCAGTTGCTTTATATGAGTCGCTATTTGCAACCCCTTCTTTACTAACATATCTAACAAGGCTTTCATTAACTATTCTGCCATTTGCTGAACTATCATCTGCACCTAAACCAAGCTCTATTAAAGCGGCTGTTAATTTATTATCAAAATCTTCAATTGTATCATCCTGCTCTATATAAATTTGTGTAGAATGACCTTGATTATAAATTGTAAGTTTTTGTGTATTTGCTAATATATTTACTCCATCAGCATTTGTGAACTGAGTAATATCTGATAATTTAGTATCTTTTGTTGCTGGACCGCTGTCTCTAACATTTACAGTTGTTACACCTGACACTAATACACCAGCTGTTGGAGTGGTTGCACCAGCATCACCTTCTCTAAATTCAACTGTTAAGCTACCATAATTTACAACACCTGTTTTTGCATCCATTGTAGCCATGTGGTATTTAATTTTATTAAAGTCTATTTTTTCATCACCATTATCTGCTTTAACTAAACTGCCTGCTGCTGAATATGTGAGAACTGGACCATTATCAATCTGTAAGGAACCAGAACCACTTGCTGCACCGTTAAAGGTAGTAGAGTTTGCTTCAAATACACTTACTATTTTATCCCCCGGTTGTATTGTAGAACCAGCACCCGGAAATCTTAATGTTATTTCTGCACTAGCACCACCAGCTGCTACATTACCAACATTTAATGTCATAATAGCTGTTTCAGCTGCTGTTACGGTGCTTTCTGCCCATGCACTCATTTCCCCAGTTTTACTATCCATATAGCGATAGCGGAATGTAAAACCACCAGTTACTGTTCCATTTGTTGTATTTGTAATTTCTACTTCATAATAGCCAGACATTGTGTTATCACCATTTGTATATGTTGCTGATGATACTCTCCAATTTGACTGGCTTGTGCCTGAACCATGGTAAGTCTGCATTGCAGATAATGTGTGGTCTCTATTTGTATCACCATCAATAGTATCTGTCTGACCTTTAACTGTGATAGACATACCAGCAGAATGTGTTACTGGTATATTGTATGGGTCGCGAACACTTGTAACTGTTGCACTTGTTGGAGTTGCATTAGTTACCTCAGACACTAATACACCATCATTTACCTGCATAATTTGTGATTTATATACATTATTTTGTCCCGGTTGAACTGATGTATCAACTTTATAGTTGCCTTCTGCAACTTCTGGACCTTTAACTACTGCACCTAAATATTTTTCTGTGGAGCTCCATAAAGCAGTGCCGCTTCCGTCAAGCAGTTTTTTAGTATTAAATTCTGATGTTTGAGAAATACGGTTAATTTCATCTTTTAACTGGTCTACTTCAAGTTGTAACATTTCCCTATCATTAGTTGTATATGTGCCGTTTCCTGCTTGAACAGCAAGCTCACGCATACGCTGTAACATAGAAGTAACAGAAGCCATTGCCCCCTCAGCAGTTTGCAAATAAGAAATGCCATCTTGTGCATTCATACTTGCTCTTTTCATACCGCTGATTTGACCGCGTAATTTTTCTGATATTGCAAGACCAGAAGCATCATCTGCTGCTGTATTTATTCTTAAACCTGATGATAATCGTTGTAATGATTTTGTTTGTGCATTATTTGCTATGTTTAAATATTTCTGTGCACCTAAGCTGGTCACATTATTATAAATTGATAAAGCCATGACATACCTCCGTGTAAGTGCTTTACTGCGGGGCTTCCTTGCCCGAAATTCCTTTTTTAATTCTTTTTACTCTAAAATTTGTCCTTGCATTTTGGTCGGTTATGATTTCTTTGTGAATATTTAAGAAATCTTGTAAATCGCTTTTCTCATTATGTCTTCTCCCTTAGCTATAAAGTAGCTAGTTGCCGACATACGATTTAAAAGATTGTGTGATTGTTCGTCATGCCGACCTGATTGTTTCAGTATCTTCTTTTTATAAGGATGCTTCTCTTAAACCAGTTAATGCCTTTGTGGGTCAAAAACGGCTTATTTATTAGAGAAACTCCCTACATAAGCTATATCGTCATAGATATTAAAGAACTTTAGAAAAAATTTTATTTTTTTAAATTCTTTTTTTTCATCTTATCTGCTTGAAATAATTATCGGCATAAAAAAGAAATAGTTTAGAAAAATATTGATATTTATATATAAGCATATTATATTTAATTTGAGATTAATTATGAATGATTTTAATGAATTACAAATAAAAAGTAAACATTGTTCTGGTAAAAAAGTAACTCTTGCATTATTAGCAGATAATTCGTCACAACTTTTATCTACATCAATAAAAGGATATGGAATAGAATATGGTATCAATATTGAAATATTTGAAGCAGGATTTGACCAAATAGAGTTACTTGTATTTGATGATTATTCTAAATTATATACTGACACTTTTGACTTTATTCTCATATACATAAGTAGTGAAAAATTATATGATAAGTTTATAACTTATAATTATGATTATAGAATAAATTTTGCAGATGAATATATCAATTATATTAACAATCTAATAGAGAGTATAAAGATAAAAACTAAAAGCAAAATTATATTTTTTAACTTTTTATCATTAGAAAATGACATATTTGGTAATTACAGTCTTTCTGTTAAATCAAGCTATTCATTTCAAATAACTAAATTAAACTATCTGTTAAATGAATACAGTTCTCTGCATAATATCCATCTAATTGACTATAATAAAATATGCCAGCTTTTTGGATATAATAATATTATTGATAAAAAGTATTACTATGCAGCAAAAATTACAATAAATATGGATTACTTACCAATAGTTGCAAAACAAATAAATGATATTATAGTCGCATATTACGGGAAAATTAAAAAATGTATTATTATGGATTTAGATAATACAATATGGGGAGGGGTTATTGGTGATGATGGATATGATAAAATTCAAATAGGAAATCTTGGAAATGGAGCAATATATTCTGATATACAAAAATATTTTAAAGAATTAAAAAATAGAGGTATAATATTAGCAGTTTGTAGCAAAAATGATGAAAATAATGCAAAAGAACCATTTATTAAAAATAAAGAAATGATATTATCACTTGATGATATAACAATATTTGTTGCAAATTGGAATGATAAAGCTTCAAATATAGCTTATATCCAACAACAGCTGAATATATCTTATGATAGTATGGTATTTATTGATGATAACCCAGTAGAAAGAGAGCTTGTAAAAAAAATAATCCCAGAAATTACAGTTCCAGACTTACCCGATAAGCCAGAAAATTATCTAAGTTTTATTAAATCATTAAATTTATTTGAAACAATATCTTTTTCACAAGAAGATAGTATTAGAACAAACCTTTATCATACAGAAATTAAAAGAAATGAAAATAAAAAATTATTTTCATCCATTGATGATTATTTAAAAAACCTTGAAATGAGAGCAACAGTCAATCCAGTTAATGAATTTAATTATTCAAGAGTATCACAACTAACACAACGAACAAATCAATTTAATATTAGAAATAACAGATATAATGAAAATGATATTTTAAATATTATGCAAAATGATGAATATAAAACACTTGTATTCACATTAAAAGATAAATTTGGCGATTATGGTATTATTTCTGCTGTTATATTACAAATAAATAATAATTGCTTTTTTATTGATACATGGGTTATGAGTTGCAGAGTATTTCAGCGTGGAATGGAAAATTTTATAATGCAAAAAATTATTGATATTGCAAAATCAAATAATATTACAAATATTAAAGGCGAATATATCCCTTCTAATAAAAATACAATTATAAAAGATTTATATTTTACTTTTAATTTTAAAAAAAATAATAATTTATTCAATTTAAATATAAATGATTACAAAGAACAATTATACTATATTAAAGAGGAAAAAAATGTTTAAAATCCATCATATAGGGTATATTGTAAATAATATTGATAATGCAGTTGGAACGATGATAAATCTTGGCTATGAAATAAAACAAAATACTGTGTATGATAAAAACAGGCATATTGATATATGTTTTTTAAAAAATGAGTATCAATTAATTGAATTAATACAACCAAAAGATGAAACAGCTGTTACATATAAATTACTTGCTAAAACAGGACCAGCACCATACCATATATGTTATCAAGTGGAAAGTATAGAAGAGGCATGTAAAGTTCTAAAAAAAGCAGACTTTTATCCTATAAGTAATATAGAAAAAGCTATGGCTATGGGTGAAAAATGCAATGTAATTTTTTTATATAATCAGAATATAGGTTTGATAGAATTAGTATCTGACAATATACTATAATGAAGTAATTAAAGCTATTAATATAGGTTCTCCAAACTTTTCTGCATATTCAAGTGATTTTTGATTACTTGTAACACATTTATATTCAATAACATTTAATCCACATTGGTTTATCATATTAATTACTTCTTCTTTTGAGCGGAAAAGATAAATATGGTCAATAGTGGGTGCATTAATAGCTGTTGATATATACGCCCTACCATTTGAAGATAATATACTGCTTATTTTTTTTAAAAACAATTCTGGAGTTTCAACATGTTCCAAAACTTCTGTTGTAACTACTATATCAGCTTTTTTATTAGTGTTATATTCTAAAAAATCTATCTGTTTAATTGCATAATGTTTATTAATATAAGTAGCAAGAAATTCATTGGCTCCGTTTACAGATGTTTCAGATATATCAAGACCTTCATAATAGTCCATATTACTATTATCCATAGCTATTGAAAAATATTCGCCATATCCTGTTCCTATTTCCAAATATAAACCATCATTATAAACATTATTTTTTATAAATTTTTTAAAATATCTACTAAGTTCTAAATGGCTTACCCATAAATAATGACTAAACATAACTCCAAGCATATATTTATGCATATATTCTGGATTATTATAAACTAAATCATTAACATCTTGAAATGATGAATATTTATATTTACCATTTTGAAAAAAATACATCTGCTCTTTAACAGAATCTGTAATAAAAAGCATATAAGCATCAACTAATGATAAAATTGTTTCATTTTTATTTAAAAAAAACTGAATAATAGCTTCAAAAGCCTGATTTTCACTATCATCAAGCATAGAAGAAAGTTTTAATAAATACTTACCATGAATGCCATTACTTATACATACTTGTTTAATAAATGCTTCTTTTAATTCATACATTTCTCAATAACCTCTATAATTTGACTAACACTTGTAATATGATGAATAAGAGAAACATCTATATTAATATTAAATTCTTTTTCAACCATCATAAAAATTTTTATATTAGCAAGACTATCCCAATTATCAATATCAGAAATTGTTGTTGTTTCAGAAATTTTAATATCATCATCAAAAATTGTTGAAAAAATATTTTGTAATTTGCTTAATATTACTGTTTTATCCATAAAATTACTCCACTATAATGTATGAACATAATGATGTTAGTTCTGAACGCCTTATACTATAATTTAAACTTCCAAGTTCTTCTTGAAAAGCAATAGTTTCTCCCGGAAATACATCATAATTTAATTCGTCAAAACCTATGACACTACCTTTGGTTAAATGAGGTTTCAATGCTTTCAAGGCATCTTTAGTAGGTTTATATACATCCATATCAAAATATGCAAGTGCAACTATGGTATGAGGATTTTTATTGAAATATTCCACAACTGTTTGACTTACATCCCCTTTTATTAATTCATATTTCTTTATATGACTTATTGGACTTTCAGATTCATGAAATGATAAAATATAATCCAAATTGTTTTCATAACCTTCTTCTACACTATATGCACCATCACATATTACATCATTTGTTCCATCTTTTTTATCTAATGATACAAAACCAGAAAAAGTATCAAAACCTATTACTTTTCTATTATAATTAAAAGGTTCATATAACCCTCTAAAATTCTCAAAATAAGCAAGGTTTTGACCCCACCTAGTTCCAAATTCCATAACAACTCCATGAATATTTATAATATGTTTATAAAGTTCATTCATAAATAAAAGACGACCAAGCTGTTGTCTACGCATAAATAATCCTAAATTATTTAATAAATCATCATCTGGAATTGATTTTTGTTCTTTAAAAAACTTTACAAAATTTTTTCTGTTATCACATTCATTATTTGTACTTGCAGAATGAGTTTTAATTTCCATATTTTCACCAATAAAAAATTATTGACCATCATATATACAAAATAGTCTACTGTTATTATAAAGTATATCATTTTTTATAATATCATAGCTTTTATACACATCAACACTATATAAATGAATACCATTTTGTTTATATATTTTCATTATATTTTCATCTATTAATACTTTACCAAGAGGTCCTAAATCCATACGAACATTTTTTTCTAAACAACGAACAAGCATATCATAATCCCGTATGCTTTCTTGTCCATACTCATCAATATATTTTGAGGTAAAAGTTTTTATATATCTATATGGTATTTTATCAATATGTTCTTTTTCTTCAACATGATGCACAAATGTATAAGAAAACTTAAAGTCAATACCAAGACCTATGTGTAAAGACTTTGTTGTATACATATAAGCAAATAAAGAATCTATACCAAAAGAGCTTTTATAGTCTAATGCACATAATTTATCTCTATCTCTACCATATACAGCAAATGAATATATAGGATGTTTTGTTCGTTTAAAATCATCATCTTGTAGTGCATAATCACCTAAAACACCTACCTGAGATTTACTATATTTATAATCAAATACTTTTCCTTTACAAAAATCCCAATTATAAACTGGTATAAGTAAAGTTTGTTCTCGTGATATATATTCTTTTAAGGTGTTAATTAATGAAGAAATACTAAACTTAATGCCTTGATGTATATAATAATATGCTAGTGGAGTAATATCTGAAGATACTACTACTGAATTACTGTTTTTTATATCAAAACAATTAAAATATGTGCTGTAATCTATATCCATAGTATTCTCGTCAATGTATAATACAATAATACTACATATAATGTCAACTTATTATTGCAAATAATATTCATCAGTAGTATGATAATTACATGAATTATTATAACATTTTAAAAGACCTTTTCCCTATTACAAGAAGTTTATCTGGCAATGGTAATAGACAAACTCTTAAATATTTAAAAGATAATCATATTGGAGAATTACAAATAAAAGAATACTCCATAAAGAATAATCCATATACTTTTGACTGGAAAACACCTGATGAATGGAATATTAATGATGCCTATATTGAAGATGAATGCGGAAATAAAATAGTTGATTTTAAAAAGAATAATTTACATATTTTAGGATACTCTGCACCAGTAGATATGACTATACCTTTTTCTGAACTAGATAATCACTTATATTCCCTTGAAAATGATATTGATGCTATTCCTTACACCACATCATACTATAAAAGACGCTGGGGTTTTTGTATTACACATAGGCAAAGAGAAATTTTAAGAAAAGAACCTGATAAATTATATCATGTTGTTATAGACAGTTCTTTTAATGAAAATGGCTCTATTACATACGGTGAACTTATAATAAATGGAAAAACTGATGATGAAGTATTAATTTCAACTTATATTTGCCATCCATCTATGGCAAATGATAATTTATCAGGTATTGTTGTAGCTTGTGAAGTAGCAAAATATATATACTCTTTATCTGAAAGAAAATATACTTACCGCATTATATTTATTCCTGAAACAATTGGTGCATTAATATATTTAAAAGAAAATATGGAGCATTTAAAAAAGTCAGTAAAAGCTGGATTTGTCCTTTCGTGCCTTGGAGATAATGGAGATTATTCATGTGTTCATACTCCATATAATAACACATATACTGATAAAATAGTTAGCCATGTATTAAAACATATTACAGATAATAGTAAAGAATATTCATTTTTAAAGCGTGGTAGTGATGAAAGGCAGTTTTGTTCTCCACTTGTCAATTTACCTGTATGCACACTATGTCGCACAAAATTTGATACATTTCAAGAATACCATACATCTAATGATAATCTTGATTTTGTAACACCTTCTAGCATGGGGGGGGGAATTGATTATGTTAAAAAGTGCATTGATATACTAGAAAACAATGAATATTATAAAATTAACACTATTGGCGAACCTTTCCTTAGCAAATACGGACTTTATCCTACTATTAGTCAAAAAGGAAGTGCAGATTACACTAGAAATCTAACAAATATTATAGCATATTTAAATGGTGAAAATTCTATTTTAGATATTGCAGAAATACTAAATATGCCATTCCAACAAGTTTTAGAAATAATCAAGCAAATATACAACAATAATCTAATACAAAAGCTGTAATATTATTTTGCTTACCATTACTTTTTTCTATATGTCATTTCGCTATCTCTACGAAGACAAGTGAGATAAGGGTTGTCATTTAGAACCTATTATGTATTTTAAGATGGAAACAAGAGATAAGCAAGCAGAAAAACTACTTGACTTATATGAAATATTTATTATATTAAAATTAGCATGCAGGGACTAGGTAATTAACAGTTCAGTCCCTGAACGGCTAAACATTTTTCTGTTTAATACCGTCTATGTTTATAGGCGGTTTTTTATTATTGTATATAAGAAAATAATAGCTATATAAAAAGCATATATTTCATACATACTTACACCCCCTTATAAATTTAAAATTTAGAAGTTGGTGAGTAAAAACTACCTAATCCATATTTGCATGCTTATGAGTTTAACCGTTCAGGTTACTCACTTTTCAAACCATATCTTAAAAATACACAAAATGCAAGTTTTATAAAATTCGTCTATTTTTTAGGTGAAAAAACTAAAATTCATATACTTTTCTTGGCTTTATTTTAAGAGAGAAAAAGGGTGTAAACAAATAACATTTCCCCTAGAATATTTTTTTTATATGGTATATAGTATCAAGCATTATATACTATTGAGGTGAGGAATGCTTACTGTTATTATACTTGCAGCTGGTAAAGGCACTAGAATGAAATCAGAAAATCCAAAAGTATTATTTAGTGCAGCTGGTAAGCCTATGATAGATTATTCCATAGAATTAAGCAGGCAATTAAATCCTAATAAGATAATAGTAGTTACTGGTGCTGGTGCAGAAAAGGTTCAAGGACATTTACAAAACTATAATGTAGAGTTTGCTATTCAAAAAGAGCAACATGGCACAGCTGATGCAGTTAAATCTGCTATTGATTTTATTAGTGATGAGGGCAAAACCTTAATACTTTGCGGTGATATGCCTTTAATGAAATATGAAACATTAAATAATTTTATTAATACTGTTAAGCAGGATATAGCTTTTATAAGTGTTAAAATGCAAAATCCAAAAGGTTATGGCAGAGTTATACGCTCATCAAATGGCTCTGTTTTAAAAATAGTAGAAGAAAAAGATGCAAATGATAATGAAAAAAAGATTAATGAAGTAAATACTGGTGTTTATCTCTGTTCTTCTATGGAGCTAAAAAAACGCCTTATGAATATTGATAATAATAATGCTCAAAAAGAATATTATTTAACAGATATTGTGCGTGGTGGTGCGGAAGCATTTTTGGCTGATAATGAAATAGAGTTTTTAGGTGTAAATGACAGGGTGCAGTTAAGCCATGCTTCTAAATTAATATGGAAAGAACGGGCAGAAGAGTATATGAAACAAGGTATATCTATTCTTGACCCATCCCATGTATATATTGATGCTGATGTTAAAATTGATAAAGATACTACTATATACCCAAATGTATTTTTAGAAAATGGCACTTGTATAGGGAAAAATGTTGTTATTTATTCAGGTTGCAGGCTTAATAAATCAATAGTAGAAGAAAATGTTGAAATAAAAGATAACTCATTAATAGAAAGTTCTTTTATTGGTGCTTTTTCGTCAGTTGGTCCTATGGCTCATCTTCGTCCCGACTCTCATTTAGCTGGCGATAATAAAGTAGGCAATTTTGTGGAACTTAAAAAAACTACTATGGGAAAAGGCTCAAAAGCAAGCCATTTAACTTATCTTGGTGATGCAGAATTAGGCGACAATGTAAATATTGGCTGTGGAACAATCACTTGTAATTATGATGGATATAATAAATATAAAACAATTATAGGCAATAATGTATTTGTGGGAAGTGATACTCAATTTGTTGCACCTGTTACTGTTGGCGATAATGTATTAGTAGCAGCAGGTAGCACAATTACTAAAAATATAGAAACAAATGATTTAGCGATTACAAGAACACCGCAAAAAAACCTTAAAAACAAAGGTAAAGAAATAATGGAAATAAATAAAGCAAAAAAAGAGAATAAAGGTTCGTAAGACTTGAATATTAGAAATTATTTCAGCTTAAAATTAGGCAGTCTTATTACAAAATATGAAGATATGGCAATAATTGCTGTTGCTGTTGCAATAGGTATGGCAGCAGGTATTGGCAATATAATATTTAGAACTTTGATTAATTTTTTACAAAAAAGTCTTTATGGCATTGAAAGCGAAGTTATGCTTTATAATTTACAGGATGCAGCTAAATGGAAAATTATTATAATCCCTGCATTAGGTGGATTAGCTGTTGGGTTAATTACTAAATTATTTAAATCAAATGTCCATTCTGTTGCTGATGTTATAAAAGCAATATCATTACATAGAACATTATCGCCTGTTACTGCTGTGCTTAAAACAATTACTTCTGCTATTACTCTCGGCACAGGTGGTTCTGCTGGTAGAGAAGGACCTATTATTATGATTGGTGCATCTCTTGGCTCTGCTGTTGGTCAGTTTTTCAAATTTTCACATACTCGTATAAGCAGTGCAACAGCATGCGGTGCGGCAGGTGGTATCGCTGCCACATTTAATGCACCTATGGGTGGAGCTATGTTTGCAGCAGAAGTATTACTTGGAAAATATGGCGTTAGAACATTCAGCCCACTTATTATTGCAGCAGTAACTGCCACAGTTATAAGCCGTGCTTATTTTGGAGATGAAATAACTATCCACTCCCCAGACTATGTGCTAAATAATGCAGCAGAACTGCCACTTTATGCTGTTATGGGTATATTTATTGCATTAATAAGTGTATTTTTTATAAGGTTTTTCTATAAAGTAAGCGATGCTTTTGCATTTCTGCCAATACCTAAATGGTTAAAGCCAGCTGTTGGTGGTCTTTTAATAGGCATACTTGGAGTATTTTGTATAAATATTATGGGTGTAGGTTACGGCACTATTATAGAAATACTGCAAAATAAAATACCATGGTATCTATTAATTGTATTTGTATTTTTAAAAATTGTAGCAACTTCATTAACATTAGGTTCAGGTGGTTCAGGTGGTCAACTTGTGCCAAGCCTTTTTATAGGTGCGTCTGCTGGTGGCTTTTTTGGTGGTCTTATGCAATATATATTTCCAAATATTGCTGGAAACCCTGAAACATACGCACTTGTAGGAATGGGAGCAATGCTTGCTGCTGTTATCCGTGCACCTATTACATCTATATTAATACTTTTTGAAATAACACAAAGCTATCACATTGTGCTACCTGTAATGATAACATGTATTATAGCTAATATGATTTCTGCTCGCATTGAAAAAGACAGTATTTTTACATGGACATTAACTCGTGCAGGATTTAACATAAACCATGGAATAGAAAAAAGTATATTAGAATCAATTAAAGTTAAAGATATTATGCTGACAGATATTATTGCTTTTCATGATAATACATCTATTAATGACATAAAAAAATCAATAGAGAAAAAACCACATGCTTATTTTCCTGTTATTAATGATGATGGTTATTTGACAGGTGTAATATCTCTTAATGATTTAAAAGAAGAAATTTTTAGTGGTAAAAATTTGGAAACTACTTTGGCAAAAGATTTTGGAGCAAGAAAAAATATTATTACTGTATCACCTGATGAAACACTAGAACAAGCAATGCGAGATTTTGGTATTAAAGAAGTGGGAGACCTACCTGTTGTAGAAATAGAAGAAAAAGGTATGAAACTTTTAGGACTTTTAAGAAGAAGTGATATTATTATTGCATACAATAAAAAAGTTGTAGATTTTGAACCTGATAAATAGGGGGTATAATATTCTTAATATTGATGAAGAATTAAATGAAAGACAAGCAGAAGCTGTTAAAACAATAGATGGACCAGTATTAGTGCTTGCCGGTGCTGGAACTGGAAAAACAAGAGTTATTACTTACCGAATAGCACATTTAATCGTAAATAAAAATGTATCTTCTGGCAATATATTAGCTGTAACATTTACAAATAAAGCAGCTGGGGAAATGAAAAATAGATTAAATGAGCTAATAGGAAACCTATCAAATGGTGTATGGATGGGAACTTTTCATTCTATATGTTTAGGTATATTGCGTAATGAAGCAGAATATGCTGGACTTCCAAAATCTTTTTCTATTATAGACCAAGAAGATAGGATTGCAATTATCAGGCAGATTGTTAAAGCAATGAATATTGACCCTAAACAATTCAGCCCTAAATCTTATCTACATGCAATAAGCTCATACAAAAATACAGAAAACTATGTGAGAAATGAGCAGATAGAAGAAACTTTCCATCTTTTAAAAACAGTTTATGAAACATATCAAAGGGAGTTAGAATTACAACGGCTTGTAGATTTTGATGATATGATTTCCCTATGTGTCCGTCTTTTTGTTAATTTCCCTGATATACTAAAAAAATACCAAGATATTTATAAATATATACTTGTTGATGAATATCAGGATACTAATGCAGTGCAATTTAGACTTTTATATTTACTTGCTGGTGAAGATGGCAATTTATGTGTAGTTGGAGATGATGACCAGTCTATATATGGCTGGCGAGGGGCGGAAGTCCGCAATATATTAGAATTTGATAAAGTTTTCAGCAATGTTAAAGAAATAAAATTAGAAGGTAATTATAGAAGTGGTAAAAGCATATTATCTATTGCAAATAGATTAATAGAAAATAATACATACCGTAGAGGTAAAACATTAGAAGCAAGTGCAGATAAACAATCAGAAGTTAAAAAATTTGATTTTTATAATGATATGGAAGAAGCAAGTTTTACAGCAAAAACAATACTTGATAAATATGATGATGGTATAAGCTACGATGATATTGCAATACTTTATAGAACTAATGCTCAATCATTAAACTTTGAAAGAGCCTTAAAAATGGCAAATATTCCCCATAAAGTTATAGGCAATATTGGTTTTTATCAGCGAAGAGAAGTTAAAGATATTCTTGCATATTTAAAATTTTCTGATAATCAAAAAGATGAACAATCATTTTTCAGAAGTATATCTGTGCCAAAAAGAGGAATAGGCAATTCTACTAATGATAAAATAATATCTTATGCAGAAGAAAATAATATTACTATTCTTGAAGCACTTGAAACTGATGTGAAATTTCTTGCAAAAAATAGAACTGCCATTGATAAATATACAAATTTAATAAAAGATGTTATAAAATGCGAAAGTATTAAAGATAAAATAGAATTAATAATTGATACTATACAATATGAAGAATATCTGCAAAATCTAGGGGAAGAGCCTGATGTAATAGATAGAAAAATGGAAAATATTGAAGAACTTATTTCAGATGCTGTTCGTTTTGAAGAACAAAATGGCTCATCACTTACTGACTTTTTAGCAGGTGCAGCACTTATTTCATCTAATGATGAAGAAGATATTGATGGAAGTGTGAAATTAATGACAATACACGCAGCAAAAGGGCTTGAATTTAAACTTGTATTTTTAACAGGACTTGAAGAAGGACTTTTTCCACTTGGCAATGAAGAAGGGGAAGCTAATATTGAAGAAGAAAGACGGCTTTGTTATGTTGGCGTTACTCGTGCTATGGAAACACTTTATATTACAAGAGCTAGAAGCAGACTGCGTGGCGGAAGACATAATCAATCGCCAGAATCAAGATTTTTATGGGAATTACAACACGGGAAAGCATTTAAATTTAATAAAGGCTCTACTAATAATACATTTAAAAATAGGTCTGGCAATTATTCAGATTATATCAAAAATACTTCCAATTCTGAAAAGAAAGAGTATAATAGCGATAATATGGCAACTTTTCCAGCCTCATCAAAAGTATATCATTCTGTTTTTGGTGAGGGAATAGTGCTTTTTAGTGAAGGCACAGGCGAAAATGAAAAAGTTACTGTCCATTTTAAAAAACAAGGTGTAAAAAAAATAATTGCAAATTTTTTAGAAAAAGCATAATTACATAATAATAAAATAATATATAAATTGGAGGATATTATGTTATTAAACAAAATCAACCACATAGGTGTAGCAGTAAAATCTATTGAAGCAGCTCTTCCTTTTTACAAAGCTATGGGTGCAGATGTGAACCATATAGAAGAAGTGCCTAGCCAAAAAGTTAAAACTGCATTTATTAAAGTAGGCGAAACAACTATTGAACTTGTTGAAGCTACTTCTCCAGAAAGCCCTATTGCAAAATACCTTGAAAAAAACAGAGAAGGCTTACATCATGTATGCTTTGAAGTAGATGATGTAGCAACATGCCTTGCTGAACTTAAAAAAGCAGAAGTGCCACTTATTGACCAAGAACCAAAAGTAGGTGCACATAATATGCTTGTTGCATTTGTTCATCCAAAAGGCAATAACGGTGTGCTAACTGAACTTGCTCAACATCAAAAATAAATTTTCTTTTTGGGGGGCTTTTGCTCTCCAAAAATCAAATAAATACTTATAATTTATATTGTTCCCATAATATCAGGCTATAAATACCATATTTAAATGAAAACATCAATAAACCGTGATTTATCTTTAATTAAGCAAATATATTTAATAGTTAAACCTATAATACACAATTATCGCATAATATAAAAATGATATATTAAATATAAGTATAAGAATAAATATTTATCTATACTACAAAATATTACTTAATTATTAATCTAATATCTCTACATATCATCATTTTTTAATGCTTCTAATTTATTCATAGATGATTCCAGTTTATTATTTCGTGTTGTTCTTAAAGCATCATATTCTATTGCAACTTTTCCTATTAGCTCACCAAGTTTCATAAATCCATCTGAATATTTTACCCATTCTTTACGGAAAGACCCCATTGCCTGCATAAGCTCTTTTGCCCTTTTCTCCATAGCAAAATTTTCTGATGCCTGCCTAATAACTGCTAAAACTGATATAGTTGTAACAGGTGAGCATATCATTACACCATCTTTTGAAGCTGCATCTAAAAGCTCTGGTGCTATTTCAAAAATAAAAGAGTATATTTTTTCATTAGGTATAAACATTAATACACAGTTGACAGTGCCATTTTCTGTATCAATATATTCTCTGCTAGAAATTGCTTTTATATGATTTTTTACATCTTTTATAAACTCTTTTGCATAGAATGGTTTTTCATTATCTGCTGCATCTATATATCTTCTATAATTATCGTATGGAAATTTTACATCCATATTTAATATGGAGCCATTTGGAAGTAAAAATGTAAAGTCTGGTCTTCTGCCAGTTATATCACTTTTATGCTGACGGATATAATTTATGCCCTCTTTAAGTCCTGCATAATTTAAAACATCATCTGCCATACGCTCTGCCCATTGACCTCTGCCCTGCTTTGAAGATAATGTTTCTTTTAAACCATTTGTAACATTGAAAAGTTCACTTGTTTTTGCACGACTGTCATCTATTATACTTTTTAATTCACCCATCTGCATATTTCTTGCATTTTCCGTAGTATTAATAAGACCAGTTAATTTTACAAGTTCACTATTTAATGTTTCTATGCGTTTTTCTATAATCTCTTTTTGTGAGTTTATCTCTTTTGCAGAAATTTCTCTTTCACTTTTAAGCCTGCCTGAAAGCATATCTGTTGTTTTTGAAAGAGTATCAAGGGATATTTCTGCAAAGTTACTTTTTAATAGTGATGTTGCTTCATCAAGAGTTGCATTAAATTTTTCTTCATTATATTTTGAAAAATGTTTTGATATAAACCATACAAATAAAGCACCAAAAAGCATACCTGAAATAAATATAATGATTATATATAATGTATTTAACATATTTTATGCCTACCTTCCTGCTCTTGCTACCTGCTCCAAAGTAACAGATAATATTGTAGATACACCATATTCCTGCATAGCTACGCCATATATAGAGTCTGCTATACTCATAGTATTATGGTTATGGGTAATAAGTATAAATTGAGTTTTATCTGATAATGCTTTAACCATTCCAACATATCTTTCAACATTTGCATCATCAAGTGGAGCATCCACCTCATCAAGAAAACAAAATGGAGTAGGTTTTTGCAAAAACAATGCAAATAAAAGTGTCATCGCTGTTAATGCCTTTTCTCCGCCTGATAAAAGCCCCATGTGTTGCAATTTTTTCCCCGGTGGTTGAATATATATTTCAACACCACTTATAAGCATATTATCAGGGTCAGTAAGTTTTAATTCAGCTTCACCATTGCCAAATAATATATGAAATACTTCTACAAATTTATCTTTTACAGAATCAAATGTTTCTTTAAACATTCTAACGGTAGCTTCATCTGTTTCATTTATAAAAGAATTAATATCATCAATAGAGCCTTCTAAATCATTTCGTTGGTCAGTTAAAAATTTATATCTTTCTTCTGCATCCCTATAATCATTTAAAGCATTTAAATTAATAGGTCCTAAATCATCTAAACGACTTTCTATTTTATTCATTTCTTCTTTTATTTTTCTAGGTTCCCTTTCCTTATCTGCATAAGTCCGATATTCATGTGCAATTTCTACACCATATTTTTCAATATATTGCATATTACTTGCTTCTAAAACAGAGGTAATGCCTGCTAAATCAAGCTCATATTTACGGACTTCATCATCTCCAATTTTAATTTCTGCATTAATTGTTTCAGCCTTATTTTTTATATCTTCTATATTTTTTCGTTTTTCTTCTAACTGTAAGGCTGCATTTTTTACTTCATCTTCTAATGACAGAACATCTTTTGATAAAGTATCTAAATTTGATTTTAAAAGTTCTAACTCTTCATTCCATTTGATTTCATCTATATTTAAAAGCTGGTGTAATCTTTCTTCAAGTTTTGTAATATTTTTTTTAATTTCATCTCGTATATTTCTTTTGCTACTTAATTCTCTTTTTATGGAGTTAGTATGTTCTTCTTTTTGAGCAAATTGTATTTTTATCTCTGTTTGCTCTTCCCGTTTTTCATCTAAATTATCTTTTATATATTCAAGTTTTTCTTCTAACTCTAATCGTTTTTCTTCTAATTCCAGCCGGTTTTGACTTGCATTATTAATATCTTCATTTAATTTTTCTATTTTTTCATTATTTTCTAATAATGTTCTTTCAGAAAGTTCTATTTCTTTTTGTATTGTTCTATTTCTTTTTTCAAGCCTTTCATAGTCTTGCAAAATAACAGTCAATTCTGCTTCTTTTTTAAGATAGCTGTTTTTTGAATTATTATATACTGACTGCATATCATTTAAAATTTTTATACTTTCTTCTAAATTATTATCAATATAGCCAATTATTTTTTCTGTTTCATAAATATCTGAACCAAGTCTATCTATTTCTCTTTCTGATTCTAAAATACTATCTTTTAATGATATAATTTGAAAGCCTTTATCTTCTTCCCCTGCTTTCCTATAAATATTATTAGCAAGGTAAATATTTTGATAAATCTCATTAACCTGCATATTTGTAAAATAATTTCTAATATTTTCTATTTCACTTTTAAAAATAAACTTAACAGAAGATTTTAGCGTAGAAATTTTTTCAAAAAGTTCATCTTTACTTTCATCATTAAAGACTATCACATCGCCAATATCTATAAGTTTTGCATAATCCATATCTAATAAAAAATCTATCAAAAGCCCTGCAATATATGGTTTTAGTGTGGCAGTATCATCATTAAAAGATGAGGCAGCATCTAACTGTTTTTTAAAAAAAGCAATATTATTTTCATAACTTTTTATTTCTGCTTTTAATTCTCTATTTTTTGCTTCCTCGCTTTCTTTCTGCTGTTTTAATTGATTAGTTTTTTCTTTTGCTACACTTAAATTTTCTTCATCCTGCACCATTTTAAGTTGCAAATCATCCATTTCCTGCTGAAAAACTTCTTTTTTAGAAGATACATCACTAAATGAACCACTTATAGACTGCTGTTCTTTTTTTAACCTTTCTATATCCTGTTTTATATGCTCGTATGCTGATTCTATTCTTATAAGTTCATTTCGTTTAGATGTAACAATACCAGTATATTCTATATAACTTCTATCTGTTTTTTGAAATTCATCATCTACTTCATCTTTTTCCCTTGTTAAATCATCAATAATATCTGAAATTTCTTCAAGCCTATTTCCCACATAATCTAATGTATCATTAGCTACATCAAGTTCATCAGTTAAATTTTCAATACTTACTGCCATTTCATCATATCTTGCTGTTTCTTGTTTAATGCTTACCTGTAAACTGCTTTTAATATCATCGCTTGATGCAATTTTAGTTTCAAGGGCTTTTATATCCCCTTCTGTTTTTGCCTTTTTTGTGGCAGTATTTACCCGTTTTTCCTGCAAATGCTCATATTCTTCCTGACGGGCATTATAATCAGTATTTGCCACATTTTCTATGCGAACAAGTTCAGCATATTTTGCAAGCATATTTTCTAAATTCTGCTTTTTTTCTATTAATAATGATTTTAATTTGCTACTATCTTCGGCTTTTATATAATATGATGTGCAAAGATATGATTGTTCAAGCCTTTTAAAATTACTTTGTAATTCTTCATATATTTTAAGCTGTTCCACCTGTGAAGATAATGATTGCATTTGTGTAACAATTTCTTCAATAATATCTGTTACCCTATCAAGATTATCCCTTGTTTGCTGTAATCTTCTTTCAGCTTCTTTTTTCTTATCTTTAAACTTTGTAACACCTGCTGTTTCTTCTAAAAAAAATCGTAATTCTTCGGGGCTTGCATTAATAATTTTATCAACCTTACCCTGCTCAATAATAGATATACTTCTAGCACCAAGACCTGTATCCATAAAAATATCTTTAATGTCTTTCAGCCGACACTTTCTATTATTAATATAGTATTCTCTTTCACCTGTTTTATAAAATTTACGGGTAATAGTTATCTCTGAAAATGTACCATATTTAGCAGCTACTGCCTCATCAATTTCTGATAAAGTAAGACCTACTTCTGCAAAACCTGCTGATTTTCTTTTCTGGGAGCCATTAAAAACAATATCTTCCATATCGGCTCCACGCAGTTCCTTTGCATTTTGCTCGCCAAATACCCAGCGGACAGCATCCATAATATTACTTTTTCCACTACCATTAGGACCAACAATAGCCGTTATTCCATCAGGAAAATCCACTGTTGTTTTATCTACAAATGACTTGAAACCATGAAGGTATAATTTATTAAATTTCATAATACTTTATTTTGCTTGATTTTACTGTTTTTTTCAAGGTTTATTTTTACAAGTGTATACTTTAATAATTTAATATATTTTCACAACAATTATAATTACAAAATATAAAATATTCTACTTATAACAAGGAAAATATGTTTCAAATTCGTCCCTTTCTTTTGGGTCATATTTTAATATATTTTCCCATACACTACTATGCTCCATACAATAATATATAAACGGTTTTTTCCAGTAATATTTTATTTTTTCAGTAACAAACTTTATCATTTTTATTCTTTCAGCTTTAAAATATCTTGTTTTACCATCTATTCCTTTTATAAAATCACCTTTTGTTAAAATAGATGCGTTTTTTCTTTCTCTTATAATATTCATTAATTCTGATGGACATCTAAATGTGGAAATACTTATATATTCAACACTTTCTTCTTTAATTCTATTAGTAAGATTTTCTATTAAATCGCCATATAAATTTTCAAAATCATCTACCATAATTAAAGGGTCAAAATGAAATCCTACTTTATATCCATAAGATGATATAATTTCTGCAGCTTTCAATCGTCTATCAAGCGATGCTGTATATGGTTCTTCCTTTTCTATAATAGAATTTGGATTTAAACTCCATGATACCATTACATTTTTTGAATTTAAATTAATAAGATTATCTATTACATCAGATTTAGTTTTAAATTCAAATAAAATATTATCCAGCTTATTAACAAAAGGCACTATTATTTTTGAAAGAGGAATAATTTTATCCATTGCTAAACTATCACTTAATTCGCCACTTCCTATACGCCTTTTATTATTTTTCACGGATATTGCTATATCATTTAAAACATTATCAATATTGCCTGCTACTCTAATATATTTATGTGGAAGATATAGTTGTAAAATACAATAAGCACAGTCAAAAGGACATCCCTGCATAATGTCTACTACATGATAATTACAACACCTATATATATTTGTAGCAGGACAGCGGTGGACAAAATTATCTGTATGATTAGAAATAACGATATTACTTTTTTTATCTTCTATTTCATTAATATTATCTATTATTTCTATATTATGCTCTTTTGCAATAATTTCTGATAGTGCTGTGTTTTGTGCTGATTTTTCTACATATATCATACTAATTATTTATGCTAACCCATATTTTTCAAGTATTTCATAAAACACTTTAATATTTATTTTATTATTTTCTAAAATATTTAATATATTTTCATAATCTTTCATATTATTTATATCAAAAGAAATATTTAATTTTGATGTTTCAAAGCTATCTAAATTATTTATTTTAATATTTTTAAAATTATTTATTAATTCCATATATTTTTCATCTACTTCTATATGGCTTTTACTTCTTGTATCAGGAAATGAAAAATCTGCACTATATATTTTAGGAATAAACTCTTTAAAATCACATATTTTTTCCACATATTTACGAAAACCCTGCATAGAAAAATCATTATATTTAATATGCTCTGCAATAAAATTAATAATATGTTCTTGTTGATTTATAATTAATGAAGTAGTTTTTAATGGTATATCTTTTTTATCTATAAAATCTAATAAATTTGCTGGTAATAATAATGCTTTTTCAAGTGTATCAAAATTTTTTTTGCCTCTAATATTTTTTTGATAAAATATATCTATTTTATTAATATCCGCATTTAATTTTTTACATATTTCATATATTTTTGCAATAAGTTTAAATGAAACATTATTTATAAAAGTAGTAAAAAAATTTATAGCATCATTTTTATTATACTCACCATAATAAATATATTCATTACCTGCTATTTTAAAGCCACTTATTTGGTAATATATATCATCTATTGATAAAGCAAAGGCGGGTAAATTATCTCTTTCATATATATTAAATAATTCTTTATTTATATTTTCTATTATTTTTATTTCCATATTATCCCTTAATTAATGTAATAAAAATCTTTCATATTTTATAAAAATATTTTCTATACAATCTATTGTATTACATTTTTCAAGTGTGTTTTGCATAATTTGTTGTAAATTATTATAATAGTTTATATATTCTATTGGATATATACCACTTTCTATCTCTTTTATTTTTTTATTAAATAAAAGTTCTATATATTTATTATATGTTAAAAGTGGTCTTGAAGAACATATTATCTCATATATATTAGATGGAGCAAGAGCAGCATTAATATTATTTAGGCAATCAAAAAAATGATCTTTTAAAATATTTGTGCTATCTGTATCTAATATATCATTTTCTATAACTTGTTCACTTTTATAATAATAAAGCGGGCTTTCAGCCATGCCTATTTTTCCATTTTCTATATTTATAACAAGCACTTTATTATCTTTACTTATATATGCAATATAACTTGAAGAGCCGTGATTTGTAATAATACTTTTATAAAAATCTCTTCTATTTATAAATTCATCTATTTTTGTAATAACATTTTTATCTAAAAATTGTAATTTTTTATCAAGCGGGAAATAATATTTTTTACTATTATCATTACTATAAAATACTGCAATTATTTCTGCATCTTTATTACTTTCTGCAATATTTAAAAAATACACTTCTTCTGGCAGTTTTAAAGTAATATCTTTTTGAAGTTCTGCAATATATTTTGATAAGTCTTGGCTATCTTTAATTTTTTCAGGCTTTTTTCCTCTTAAAAAGGCTTTTACTTCTTCATAGCCCATAAGTTTATTTTCATCAAATCTATCTTTTACTTTATCAACATCACCAAGTGGAGACAAAGGCTCCCTATCAAATATTTTTTCATATACTGTATAATTACTTCCAGCAAATGTTCCCAGTTGAGTTATACCATGCAGTAGTTTTTCTTTTTCATTATTTCTAAATAAGTCATCAATATAGTAATTATATGAATAGTCTGTATTGAGAGAAACTGTATTTTTCATTTCTACTTTTTTAATAATATGCTCATTTTCTGTTGCATTAACAATATATGTTTTATTATTATAAGGCACAATATATAAATGACCTGCATAAACATTATTTGTGCAATGATTTAAAGGATAATCAAGCCCTGTGCTACTATTATTATCATCTGATAAAAGTTTATAATATCTAGGATAAACATTTTTTGTTTCTTCTTTTTTTATTATGTCTTCATAAATAGCAAGTATTGAATATTCATTGATTTTATTTATTTCTACTTTTTCATAAAATCCATCATTATATATATCAAATATACCCTGCTTATATGCTATTAAATCTAAAAAACCGTTTTCTTCTGCCAGCTCTACAATTTGGTTGACTGTTGTTTTTTCTATATCTATATTTGCAATATTTAGTGCTAAATTAATCAGTGAACGATTTTTATCTTCTATACCATATTCATATATTTCGTTTGGGCTTCCATAATAATTTTCTGCAAAATATTTAAAATGTTCTTTAATATACTCTATATTTTTAAGTCCGTTTATCATTAATTCTGTAAGTCCAGCATATAAATGAAGGACAGATGTATTTATACTGCTACCTTTAATAAAATTAGCAAGGTCATCTTTTGCTTTTTCAAGAGTTATATTTCTTAATATATATTTATTTTTATCGTTATATGTATAATATGTTGCAAGAAGATTACCTTTAATAAAATTATCAGAACAGCTTAATTGAGTGCTTTTATCAGTTTGAAAATAATATCCGAACATTTCAATAGGTGCATTATTAATTAATTTAAAAGATTTATTATATTCACTTGATATAAAATGTAAAACTTTATCAGGCGAATGAAAGCCTTTTGAATACTCTGATGATGGCTCTGCAAAACTATTTTGTATATTTATAGAAAATATAATCATTAATAATAAATATATTTTTTTCATATATTACTCCATAAAAAAATCATCAGCAGTTACTATGCAATCTGCCTTATTAGCACATTTTCTTTCATAAATAAATTTTGCTTTATATAAATTTTCTCTTATGCCACATATACTTTCTGCATTTTTATCAAAACAGTTCACAATATTTTTAAATTTTACAAGTTTGCTTTCATCTACTTTTTGATTTCTTATATTACCATTCCATACTGTCTGTGGTTTTCCATTATCATAAATAATATAATCTTTTTGAGTAAAGGCAATATTATATTCACTATTTATTTGCACTAGATTAGAACCATCATTTAATAAAGGAAACTTAATATTAAAATAAGCATCATTTCTAAATTCTACTTTTATAGGACTATTATTTTGCATTTCAACTATATATACTGCTCCATTTAAGCATAATATATAAGCATCATTTATATATCTATCATTATAATTAGAAGATTGTTTATAATTCATAGCAGATTTATCTTTATTATAATATTCTGAGCCTTGAATATATAAATAAATATATGATAATTCATTACTATTAAATGGTTCATAGTATGGGTTTAAAAATGTATAATTATCTCTTTTAATAAAACCAACTGGCATATAGTAATCATCATTTAAAAAATTATAAACTCCACCACAGGATAAAATAATATGCAAAAAATCTTTTTCTAAACCATCTTTTAAAAGTTCCACTACTCCAATATTATCATTATATGCAACATAAGTTAAAAGAGTAGTTAATTCTTTATTATCTTTCTCATTTTTAAAAAAAGTAACATCTTTTCCGCCTAGTTCTTTCCACATGGCTGCATATTTTTTTATTTCTAAAATGTTATAAAGTCTATCTTGAGCGATATATGATATTGCTATCATTAAATTAGCTTCTGCCCTAACTTTATCACTTTCATCTTTTAAATCATTTTCAAGTGCATATTTAATCATATTTCTTGCTTTTAATATGGCAAGATTTGATAATCTAATGGCTTCTGTTTTATTACTGATAATTTTTCTAGTATTTTTTATTTCATTTTCTATGCTATTTATACTTTCTTCTCCATATAATAAATCATTATAAGGATATATAATATTATCAAAACTATAAAAATCTGAATTATCTCTATTTATATAATAATATATAATAGTTTTATAACTTGATGTTAAATCTTCCCCTTCTTTAATAAATTTTTCTGCAAATACTGCATTTTTATTTTCTAGCTTTGTATTTTCATTATTTATTCTATCATATTTTGGAAAATATTTTTCATAATCATTTTCTTGTGTAATATCAAAAAGAAAGCCTGATTTAGTATTAGTTTTATAGGCAGATGTGCCTGCATAAATAAAAGAAGATTGGTCTATATCTTTTTTATCAATAATTTTTATATTTGAGCTGGCTTTTACATTATTAATATTAAATTCATTAGAACATGAAAAAAGTAGCATTGTTAATATAAATAATAAATATAATTTTTTCACTATACTACCCCATTTATTTTTCACTATTAAATATAGCTTCAACAAAACTTTCCACATTAAATGGTCTTAAATCATCTATACTTTCACCAAATCCAATATAACGCACAGGCAGTTTTAATTCACTTACTACTCGCACAGCCACACCACCTTTTGCAGTTCCATCAAGTTTTGTAAGCATAACACCATTAATATTTACAGCATCTTTAAACATTTTTGCCTGAGTTAAAGCATTCTGTCCACTCGTAGCATCAAGCACAATTAAACTTTCCTGAATAGGATAACCAAGAGCTTTTTCTGCTACTTTATATATTTTTATAAGTTCCTGCATAAGATTATGTTTTGTATGAAGTCTTCCCGCAGTATCAGCGATTACCACATCAATATTTTTAGCTTTTGCACTTATTATTCCATCATGGATAACGGAGGCAGGGTCACTTCCATCTGCCTGTCTTATAACTGGAATATTAAGCCTTTGCCCCCATACTGCAAGCTGGTCAGCAGCAGCAGCTCTAAAAGTATCGCCTGCTATAAGCATAACAGATTTACCAGCGTTTTTATACATATTAGCAAGTTTTGCTATACTTGTTGTTTTACCTGCTCCATTTACACCTGAAACAAGAATAACATAAGGTTTATTAGTCATATCTTCACTAAATTCTTCTACACTATTTAATAACTCTGTCAGTGTCTGCTTTAAAGCATCAATAATACGCTCAGCATCTTTTAATGTGCCACGAGTATAATCATTGCGGACTTTTTCTATAATCATATCAGCAGCATGAGGACCTATATCTGCCGTAATTAAAAATTCTTCTAATTCTTCTAATAAATCATCATTAATTGTTTTTTTACCTAAAAATATTGTTGAAAGACCTTCGCGGAATTTACCAGAAGTTTTTTTCATACCTTTTTTAAGATTATCTTCACTTTGTTTATCCTTTTTAAAAAAATCAAACAAGCCCATAATATCCCCATTTTATATAAATTTTAGCTAGTATGTTATTATAAAACGAACGAAAATTCAATAAAAGATTAAAAATACATCTAATATGATAAGATAAAAATATCAAAAATAGTATAAATATATAGACTTACTTTTACTATTTTTTATTTCAAAAAATAAATATTGTCTTTATTACGATAGTAGTCTAAAATAAAGCTATTAAATTTTCGTGGAGTATTTAATGAAAAATACCTTTTTGGCTTTTTTTATAAGCCTTTCTTTGCTATTTGCATATATATATCCTGCCTATTCACAACAATCTAATACAATGCTTTTTGTTAAAGCAAAACAATTAAGTTTAGAAGGAAATTATAAAGAATCAGCTGATATATTAAAAGATATATTAAAAAATGAAAAATCTATGTTCATCTATGATTTTCTAATAGAAAATCAATTAAATGCAAGGCTTATTGATGATGCCCTTGAAAGTGCTAAACAAGCAGTGCATACTTTTCCAAAGGAAGCAAAATATCTTCATTTGACAGCATCTATTTATAAAACATATAAAAATAATACTCAGGTAGCTTATGAATATATGGAAAACTGTATTAAAACAGCAGGCAGTATTACAGCAAATCCAGACTATTCCTTAAATACTGCAATTTTAGCATCAGAATTAAAAAAATATAAGCGTGCTTTGGAAATTGTAGATGAATTAATTAAAAAAGATGCTGAAAATTCTCAATATTACATTGTTCGTGCTGATATATATTCTGCACAAAATAAAAAAAGGATGGCAATTAAAGATTTAGAAAAATCTATTAAAATAGATAACAATAGCACTGCAAAACTTATGCTAGCTGAAATATATCTTATGCAAAATAATGAAGAAAAAGCCATAAAACTTTTGGAAGAAGTAAGCAATGACAATGCAAAGATTAGTGCTATTATTGAGCAAAATATTGGCAAAATATATACAGAAAGTGGTAATTTTGAAAAAGCCTACGAAGTATATAAACGATTATCAGAAAGATTGTATGGTTCATCAAAAGCTATTATACTTATGCAACTTGGCGATGTGCTAAATAAACTAGGCAGATATGAAGAAGCAGGTGAAGTTTTTGAAGAACTTACCACACTTACCCCCAACGACACAATTAACTATTATATAGCTGGCAAATTTTATGAATATACTAAAAACTATGATAAAGCAGAGAAAATGTATCTTGGTGCATTAAATATTAATCCAACTTATGCTCAGACTTTAAAACGACTTTCAGTAGTGTATCTTTTACAAAATAGAACACAAGATGCTCTTAAATATATTAATATGATAGATGAATTAGAGCATGATGTAGATTATTATCTTTTAAAAGCAGAATGTTATTCCATAGATAAAGATTATAAAACAGCAATACAAATATTAGAAGAAGCATTAAAATCAAATCCAACAGATAGCCAAGTGCTTGTCTTTCTTGCATCATTACATGAAGAAGAGGGAAATATTGATAGAACTATGGAACTGATTAAAAAAGCTATTGAAATAGAGCCTAATAATCCAGTTTTTCAAAACTTTTTAGGCTATATGTATGCAGAAATGGGAACAAATTTAGATGAAGCACTTATTTTAATAGAAAAAGCATTAAAGCAAGAACCTGAAAATGGTGCATACCTTGATAGTCTTGGCTGGGTATATTACAAAAAGAAAGATTATAAAAAAGCATATAAATATATTAGTGAAGCATTAAAATATATGCCTAATGAAAAAGAGCTACAAGACCATTTAGAAGCTGTTAAAAAAGCTATTGGTAAATAACTTATTTAAGGTTATAATATTATGAAACAATATTTGTATATTATTGCTGTATGTAGCATATTACTATCAATATGCTATGGATGTTCAATAAAAAAATATAATATTGATACATCTATGACACTTGATAGCCTTGTTACTCTTGTAGCTGAAAAGACACCAGCTTTATGTAGTTATAGGGGAAAAGCTGCCGTTTCTATTAAGGGAAGTCAAAATATTTCTTTTTCAGTATTATTAAATAAGAAGTGCAATAATGATACTTTAATTAATGTTTTAGGTGCCTTAAATAATCCACTTGCTTCTATAAAATATGAAAATAAAAATATAGAAGTTTATACACAAAATCAACAAAATAGTGAAGATATTAAAAACATTGCAGATAAATTTATATTCCATATTATTAGTTTTCTTAAAACTCCCCAAATAATACCGGATAATAGTCAATACTCTATATCTTTTAATAATTCATCATATATATTTATTTCAAAAAGTGGCACAAAAATATATGCTGATGATAAATTTAGACTTTATAAATATATCACTGGTAGCATAACAGCAGAATATATATGGGATGAAAATAATATATTAAAATCAATCATTGTTAATGCACCTGAGGGTTCAGTAGCAGTGCATTTTTTAAATAAAACAGGTTGGAGTTTTAATAATGGAAAATAAAGTCCATACATATTATTGCCCTGCAAAAGTAAATCTTTTTTTATATGTTTTAGGAAAGCGACCTGATGGATACCATAATATATATACTCTTTTCTACCCTATATCTATTTATGATACACTTTCTATTCAAAAATCACATGAAACTACATTAATTTGCAGTAATAAAAATATTCCAGAAGATGAAAATAATATAATCATTAAAACTCATAATATATTAAAGGAAAAATATAATTTACAGGATAATTTTTCTATCTCACTTGAAAAAAATATACCATCAGGTGCTGGTCTTGGTGGTGGCAGTTCTAATGCAGCATACTACTTAAAAGCAGTTAATGAAATAAGTAATCTTAAATTAACTTATAATCAGATGGCAGAAATTATGGCTATGGTTGGAAGTGATACTGTTTTTTTCCTAAAAAATATGCCACAATTAGCTTATGGTAGAGGCACAGAGTTAAGCCCTGCCCCTATTTTGCCAGAGCTTTATTTTATTATAATAAATCCAAATATACATATATCTACAAAAGAAATTTATAATAGTAGTCATTTAGAATTAACTAATATAGATACTATCAGTAAAATAAAAAAAGAATATACTTTTAATGAATTAAAAAGTATAATGAAAAATGATATGCAAAATGCTGTCTTTTTATCACATAAAAAAGTAAAGGATATAATTGACTTCTTTAATACAGAAACAGCAGGTTATCCATTAATGAGTGGTTCAGGTTCTACTGTTTTTGCTGTATATCATAATAAATCTACTCAGGAAGAAGCATATAAAAAAGCACAACATATATTTAAAACATATTTTATAAAAAAAGCAGCAATCGCTGCAAGAGGTTGAAATGGATTTTTTAATTTTTTCAGGCAATTCTAATAAGAGTCTGGCAGAAGGTATTGTTGCCCGCCTTGGTATGAGGCTTGGTGCAGCTACTGTTTCAAAATTTTCCGATGGGGAAATAATGGTGAAAATCAATGAAAGTGTTCGTGGACGGGATGTTTTTGTTGTCCAACCAACAAATGCACCATCAGATACTAATCTTATGGAACTTATGATTATGGCAGATGCTTTAAAAAGAGCTTCTGCAAATACAATTACTGCTATTATACCATATTTTGGTTATAGTAGGCAGGATAGAGCAAGCGAACCTCGTGTGCCTATTACTGCAAAACTGATTTCAAACTTAATTACAACATCAGGTGTAGATAGAGTTGTTACAATGGATTTGCATGCAGGTCAAATACAAGGCTTTTTTGATATTCCAGTTGATAACCTTTATGCACTTCCTGTTTTTTATAAATATATGCAGGACAATAATTTATGTGATGATGATACTGTTATAGTATCCCCTGATGCTGGTGGTGTGGCTAGGGCTAGAACTTATGCAAAAAAATTTGGAATGCCTCTTGCAATTATTGATAAACGCCGTTCTGGTCCAAATGTTGCAAAAGTTATGCACGTTATTGGTGATGTTGCTGGTAAAAAATGTATATTAATAGATGATATGATAGACACAGCAGGCACACTAACAGAAGCTGCTACTGCATTAATGGAAAATGGTGCAGTAAGTGTTAAAGCTATGGCTACCCATGGTATTCTTTCAGGTCCAGCAATAGATAGAATAACAAGCAGTGTTATTGAAAAAGTTATTATAACAGATACTATTGATAATATAAGACTTAAAAATGTTGCAAAATTAGAAATTCTTTCAGTATCAGGCGTACTTGCTACTTCTATTGAAAGAATACATAATAAGGAAAGTATCAGTTCACTTTTTACTGGTGATTAATAGATGATAAAATTAGTAGCAGGGCTTGGTAATCCGGGCGATAAATATAAAGGCACTCGCCATAATATTGGTTTTGATGTGATTGATATATTAGCAGAAAAATTAAATATTACTTGGAGTGAAAAATATAATGGTGCTTTTATAGAAACAAAATATAATGGTGAAAAACTTTTTTTATTAAAGCCATATACTTTTATGAATTTATCAGGCAAATCAATTTCTGCTGTTACTAATTTTTATAAAATTAGCCCTAATGATGTTTTTATTATCCATGATGAAATGAATATCCCTTTTAATACACTTAAAATACGCCATAATGGTTCTGCTGGCGGTCATAATGGACTTAAATCTATTATAGAATGTTTAGGTTCACAAGACTTTCCAAGACTTAAAATGGGTATTGGCAGAGATAATTCAAAAGATACTGTAAGCTATGTTCTAGGAAAATATAAGCATGAAGAAATAGCCCTTTATGATGAATTTTTAAATAAAGGTGCTATTGCTATTATTGAAGTATTAAATAATGGGATACAAAAAGCTATGACACTTTTTAATAAATGATGTTTTTAAAATTTTAAGCCTATAAAAAGGCTTTAATATAGGGGGACAGTATGGATTTTACAAACTATACGCTTTTCATACCTATTATAGGTATAATTGGTATTCTTGCAGCATTTATTATCTATCAGGCAGTTAAAAAACAACCTGATGGCAGTAAAGAAATGCAGGATATTGCATCTTCCATTCATGAGGGTGCTATGGCATTTCTTTTTAGGGAATATAAAGTGCTTGCAGTATTTATTATTATAGTGTCTATATTAATGATATTTGCTCCGGGGCTTGGTATTAAAACTGCTGCTGCATTTATTTTTGGTGCCATCAGCTCTGTTTGTGCTGGCTTTTTTGGTATGAGTGCTGCAACAAAAGCTAATGTTCGCACATCAGAAGCAGCAAGAAGTTCAGGGCTTGCAAAAGCATTATCAGTTTCATATAATGGCGGTGCTGTTATGGGGCTGGCTGTTGCCTCTCTTGGTCTTTTTGGTGTTGGCTTATTATTCATACTACTAGGAACTCCCGAAAATGCTCAATATATTAATGGTTTTGCAATGGGTGCATCAAGTATTGCTCTATTCTCCCGTGTTGGTGGTGGTATATATACAAAAGCTGCTGATGTAGGTGCTGATTTAGTTGGTAAAGTAGAGGCAGGTATTCCAGAAGATGACCCACGAAATCCGGGCGTTATTGCTGATAATGTAGGCGATAATGTGGGCGATATTGCTGGTATGGGAGCAGATATATTTGAATCCTATGTTGGTTCTATTATTGCAACTATTGCAATAGCAGCAACAGCAGGCACAGCAACTATTACATCATTAACACCTGCTTTAAATAATGAAGTCGGTCGCTCTGCATTAATGCTTACTCCACTTATGTTTGCTACTCTTGGTTTAATAGCTTCATTAATTGGTGTATTTTCTATGAAAATATTAAAAAATTCTGACCCTGCAAAAGCTCTCCGCTACTCTACATTTATAGGTGCTGGACTTTTCCTTGTATTTGCATTTTTTGGTGTTACTGGTGTTTTACAAGTATCAGTTAATATTTTTTATGCTGTTTTATGTGGCACATTAGCAGGGACATTAATAGGCTTAATTACAGAATTTTATACATCTGGCTCCCCTATGATGCGTATTGCAAAAGCATCAAAAACAGGACCTGCTACTAATATTATACAAGGCTTTGCAGTAGGTCTTGAATCTACTATTTGGCCTATTTTAATTATATGTGCTGCCATTATTATTAGTTTTAATCTAGCTGGACTTTATGGCATAGGCATAGCTGCTGTTGGAATGCTTGCAACAGTTGGAGTTACTATGACCGTTGATGCTTATGGTCCTATTGCTGATAATGCTGGTGGCATTTCAGAAATGAGTGGACTAGGTGCTGATGTTCGTAAAATTACAGACAATCTTGACTCTCTTGGCAATACTACTGCTGCTATGGGTAAAGGATTTGCAATCGGTTCAGCAGCATTAACAGCACTTGCACTTTTTTCTGCTTATGCAGCTGCTGCCCATGTTGATAAAATAGATTTAACTAACCCTGATGTTATGGTAGGGACATTTGTTGGTGGTTTATTACCATTTATTGTTGGTGCATTAACTATGACATCAGTTGGTAAAGCAGCAGGAAAAATGGTGGAAGAAATCAGACGCCAGTTTAGAGAAATACCCGGACTTTTAGAAGGTTCAGCAGGTGTTAAACCAGACCCTAAACGATGTGTTGATATTTCTACAAGTGCAGCATTAAAAGAAATGATACTTCCGGGAGTTTTAGCTGCTGCGATGCCTGTTATTATAGGCTTTACTCTTGGCAAAGAAGCACTTGGTGGTATGCTTGGAGGTGCAACAGTAACAGGTGTTCTGCTTGCTCTACTTATGGCTAATTCTGGCGGTGCATGGGATAATGCAAAAAAAGCAATAGAAAAAGGTGAAGTAGAAGGCGAATCAAAAGGCAGTGAGGCTCATAAAGCTGCTGTTGTTGGTGATACTGTTGGCGACCCATTTAAAGATACATCTGGTCCTGCTATGAATATATTAATAAAATTAATGAGTGTTGTTGCATTAATTATTGCTCCAATACTTGCTAACTGGTAAAAATAATCTATGGGGAAAGTATATAAAACTACTTTCCCCTTTTTTAATTTTACATTTTATAATTAGTAATAAATTCTACAAACTCTGGATCATAGTGGCTGAAAAATAGTGATTTAGCTGTATCTAGCTTTTCTATTGCTTTTATATCTTCATCTGAAAGAGAAAAATCAAAAACATTAATATTTTCTTCCATTCTATTTTTATGTGTAGATTTTGGTATAACTACAATATTTTTTTGTATTAAAAACCGTAATGCAATTTGTGCCGGTGTTTTATCATATTTATTTGCTATATTTACAAGAACAGAATTATTAAAAAAATCATTTTTTCCTTCGGCAAATGGACCCCATGACATTAGTTGGCATTGATATTTCTTTAAAATTGCATTTAACTTAGCTTGCTGATTGAAAACATGTGTTTCCATTTGATTAACCATAGGTTTAATATTTACAAAATTTGCTATATCTATCAACCTATCTGCATAAAAATTACTTACACCTATCCCACGAATAATGCCTTTTTCATAAAGTTCTTCCATAGCTCTATATGTGCCATAATAATCATTAAAAGGTTGATGAATAAGGCATAAATCTATATAATCAGTTTGCAGTTTTGAAAGAGATTGTTCTATTGATTTTTTTGCATTATTATATCCAGCATTAGCAATCCATACTTTTGTAACAATAAAAAATTCATCTCTTTTTATCCCAGACTTTATTACAGCATTGCCAACGCCCTCTTCATTATTATAAGCTTGAGCTGTATCTATTAGCCTGTATCCCACTTCAATAGCATCGCTTACACATCTTTCACATTCTTTCGGCTCTACTTGATAAACACCATACCCTAAAATAGGCATTTTAATTCCATTACTTAATAAAATATGTTCCATATAACACTCCCTTTTATTAATTTTTATACTGTTTTAATATAGGCAGTATATTAAGATTAAAAAATTTATCTATCCATTTTGATAAATCAAAATCTTTATCAGAAATACACCAGCATGTCATCATTCCATAAATCATACTAATTATTAAATATGCAGTCATATCAATAGGTATTTCCTTACTTAACTCGCCATTTTTAACAGCATCTTGTAAAATAACCTTAAAAACATTTATATCAAAATGCCATTTTGTTTCTTCAATATATTCTAGCTTATCCATTTCTTTTGGATTTATAACATCTTTTATCCACTCGCGACATATATTAATACCAAAATTTTCAATTAAAATAATAGAACCTTGAAAATATGCGTATACCCTTTCTTCAACTGGTTCATTTTGCATATTTTGAACTTTTTCTGCCAACTCTTTAAAAGCGATGAACCCTTTTTCATATATAACATGCTCTTTTTTCTTAAAATAAATATAAAAAGTTCCCTTTGCCACATTTGCATACTTTACAATATCATCTACACTTATTTCATCAAAACTTTTATTATTTAAAAGCACTTCTGCTGCATTTATAATTTTTTCTTTTGTCAACTGTGCTTTTTCCTTTCTTATATTCATATAGAACCTCTATTTACTTATTACACTAATTATGACTTAAAGTCAATGACTAATAGTCATAATTAATAAAGTTGTCAATTTAATATAAAAATACTTTTAAAAGTTCACTATATAATATATACTATAAATGGAGTAGATTATGGCTGAAAATATTAATTTAATAGAAATTCACGATACTAGGAAACATTTCTATTATTTTCTTTCCCGTGTTTTTGTTGATATTCCTGATGATAATATGTATAGTCAAATTATATCACTATTACCTGCTTTTAATATTATTGCTGATAATAATTTAATGAAAGAAGCCTGCATTGGTTTTGAACATTTTAACAAAAAAAGAGATAAAACTGCTGGTGAAGAAAGAATATTATTTGATAATGACATACTAAATGATTACTCTATTCTTTTTTGTCAAAAGGATAAAATTAGCCTATTTCAATCTGACTATATAGCTCCATATAATAAATCATTAAAAAGTGAGCTTGCATATCTTTATAAACAATATGGATTTAAATTAGAAGATAGCAACTACACTGACCATCTATCATATCAACTTTCATTTATGGGATATTTAGCAGGTATTACAGCAATAAACCTACATAAAGAAAATGATGAAATGTATAACCATTTACTAGATGTGCAAAAAGATTTTTTAAGTAAATACTTACAGTCATATATAAATACTTTTTTTACATCAGTTGCAAAAATTCCTGAAAGTGCTATGCTTTATTATGCTTGTGCTACTATGCTTGTAGGTTATACAGAATATGATTATAAATTTTTATTAAAAATGTTAGAATAAAATATCTAATAAAAGTTTATAAATATTGAAAATTGTAGTTTATTTCAATTACATTTATTTTAGACTTTCCTACCGCCGACCAGCTTATAAATCAAGTTTTCGTTATTTTAAACTTATTAAAACTTTTGTATAAAAATATATCATATCCCATTACTAATAAAATAATGGGATATGATTTTATTTATATCACTTATTTAATTTAAATACAGATAAAGCATTTCTTAACTCTGTAACATGGTTTTCTATCTCATCAGCATAAGAGTGCATACTTGTCATCTGCTCGCCAATCTCAGCAATAGCACCATTGATTTCGCCTAAACCTTCTATCATATCTTTTGATTTGCTATCAATATTATGAGAGCTATCCATTGATGATTCTGCAACTTTTGCTACTTCCTGCATACTTGAAGCCATATCCACTGCACTTCTGCGGACAACATCTGCTGTTTCCACCATTTTATATATTTCCTCAGAGTTTGCTGTAATAGTTTTGCTTGCATTTACAATGCCCTGTAAAACTGTATTAATAATATTATTAATTTCGCCAAGTGATGATTGTGTTTTTTCTGCTAATTTTCTAACTTCATCAGCAACAACTGCAAATCCTCTGCCATGTTCCCCTGCTCTTGCTGCTTCTATTGCTGCATTAAGTGCTAAAAGGTTAGTTTGGTCTGCAATTTCATCAATAACTGTTAATACTGTTTTAATATCTTCAGCCTCTCTAACAAGTTCGTTAATATTATTTGCAATATTATTTTCTGCTTTACTTTCCTTTTCAACTTCCTGACTTAAATTATCAATAAGTTTCTGCATATTAGTTAATTCATTTTGAGTTTCAACCATTAATTCCATAGTTCGCTGTGATTCTGAAATATTATCTTCGGAAATTTTACCTATTTCCATACCTATATCAATATTATTATGAGCCATCTGTTCGCTATTTGAAAGTGTATTTGTAACAGTAGTGGAAGCTTCTACAAGATTAGATGCAATCTTCATATTAGCTTCACTTTGATTTTGTAGTGCAATTAATATATTTTTTATAGAAGATATAAAACTATTTATAGATAATGCAATTTGACCTATCTCATCTTTTGAAGCAAGAGTAAGTTCTTCTGATAGATTTTTATTGTCAGACACATCTGCTAAATATTTTTTAATTCTATCAATTCTTATAATTAAATCCGACCCAATAATTAAAGCAAAAATTACATTAAAAATCATACCAAATAGAAAAAATGCTGATATATATATCATTTTCATTTTGGCAGAAGAGATATTTGAATATAATATATCTGATACAAGTTCTGCAATAATTTCTTCAATTATCTGTAAGTTATCAATATGATATGTAATATCTTCAAACCATTGGTCGCCAGTAGTAGTAAAAGAACAATCTACTGCATTATGTATAATATCCTGCCTGTAACCTTCTATCACTGGCACTGTCTCTGTCATAGTTAAATTATAATTTTCTAAAATATCTTTTGTTTTTTGGTTATCTTTTGGAAGTTGTGAAAAAAATGAAGATAAATATACATCTTGTTTTGCAATAACTGAAAGAAATGACCTGTATGCCTGCTCATTAAATGTAGTAGAGCGTAAAAGAACATTACCATTTGCTCTTTCAAGCCCAGTATTTTCCTTTGCATACATAAAATTAGTATATCCACTTAATATTTTTGTAATGTTGTTATCAGGGCTTATATTTGAGGCAATTAAAACAGAATCAATTAATGCAGCAATAGTATTAGAATAATATGTAATAACATCTTTATTTATTACTTGAAAACTATCTACTTTTTGTCTGAATGCAGATAAACCTTGCAACATTGATTCAGCTTTTTCTATTTGTTCTACATAGAGAGCATCATATTTTCTTATATCTGTTTCTTTTAGAAAATTATAAAAATTATTAATAGCTTCATCAGTATTAATTCTTTGTTCATCTATTATTTCCTTTGTAGATGGAGATTTATCTGTCATATAGCCTGCTGTAAGACCTCTTTCTATTTGCAACTGGTGAGAAACTTTTGATACTTCAATAGATATATTAATCATACCTGTTAATTCTGTATTAGCATGTAAATATTTGTATGTGTCATAAAAAGTGAAAGAGAAAAAAACAATAATCCCAAGTGCTGGCAAAAATACTAATAAGCCTATTTTTACTTTAATACTTATATTGCGAATCAGACCAAATATATTTTTTAAAAGTTTCATACAGCTGCCCCCTATAAAAATTTAAAGTATTATAACATAATTTTATATTTTATCTACTAAAATCTTTTATTTTATAAAAATGTTTTATGATAAACTATCAATAAATTATAAGATTTCTTAAAGGGACAAAAAAGCCCTTAAAAGTTGTTTTTTAAGGGCTTATAGAATTTGAAAATTATAGAAAGTATTTTTACTTTTATTATTTTAGTTTTTCTTTTAAAATATTATTAATAATACTTGGATTTGCTTTACCCTGTGTTGCTTTCATTACTTGCCCTACAAAAAAGCCAAAAAGTTTATCTTTTCCAGCCTTATAATCTTCCACATTTTTAGGATTATCAGTAATAATTTTATCAATAATTTTTTCTATTTCTTTTGTATCTGATACTTGTTTTAAACCTTTTTCTTCAATAATATCTTCTGGCTCTTTATTAGTTTCTTCTATCATTGGAAGAAGCTCTTTGGCTATCCTTAATCCTATTGTGCCATTTTCAACTAATGCTGTAATTCTGCCAAGCCGTGACGCAGTTGTTTTTAAATCTTTAATATTTTCTATTTGTTTTTCGCCCATTATAGCAGCAAGTTCTACAAGTATTAAGGCAGCTGCTTTTTTAGTATCACTTCCTTTTTCTTTAACAGCTTCTTCAAAATATTCTGCAACAGATTTTTCTGCAACAAGCCTTTTTGCATCATCTTCACTTAATTTATAATCTTTTATAAAGCGTTTTGATTTCTCATCAGGCATTTCAGGCATACTGTTTTTTACTTTATTAAGCAGTTCATCACTAACAATTAGCGGAAAAGCTAAATCAGGGTCTGGAAAATATCTATAATCATTAGCATTTTCTTTACCACGCATACTTCTTGTTTCTTTTTTGTGAGCATTAAAAAGCCTTGTTTCTTGATATATTTCTTCCCCATTATCATAAGCATCAACATGACGGTTGGCTTCATATTCAATAGCCTGCATAAGATAACGAATAGAATTAACATTTTTTATTTCACATCTTGTTCTAAGTTCTTTTGAACCAACAGGGCGGACAGATACATTTGCATCACATCGCATAGAACCTTCATTCATATTGCCATCACATGTTTCAAGATAACGAACAATACTTCTTAATTTAGTAAGGTAGGCACCTGCTTCAAATGGTGAACTCATATCTGGCTTTGATACAATTTCCATTAATGCAACACCGGAACGGTTTAAATCTATACAGCTTTTACCGGGTAACATATCATGTATTGATTTGCCTGCATCTTGCTCTAAATGTAACCTTTCTATACCTATTTTTTTTGTAGAACCATCTTCAAGCTCAATTTCAAGATAACCGTTTCCAACTATTGGTTTATCAAACTGACTGATTTGATAGCCCTGTGGTAAATCAGCATAAAAATAGTTTTTTCTAGCAAAAACTGATTGTTTATTAATTACAGCATTTAATCCAAGACCAGTTTTTACAGCTTGCTCCACACAAAACTTATTAACCACTGGCAACATTCCAGGAAAACCTGCATCAATAAATGCTACATGGTCATTAGGTGTGCCACCACTAGATGCTGATGCACCAGAAAAAAGTTTTGCATTTGATATAACTTGGCAGTGGACTTCAAGCCCTATTACAACTTCATAGTCGCATGTTCTTCCTTTTATTATATAACTCATTATTTTCTGCTCCAACTATTATTTTGTTCCAGCACATAAGCACCTTTGAAAAGCGTTTCTTCATCAAAATCTCTGCCAATAAGTTGCAGACCAATAGGCAGACCATTTGTAGCTGTTTTTACTGGAACTGATATTGCTGGAAGTTTTGCCAGATTAACAGGCACAGTAAAAGCGTCCTGCAAATAATTTGTAACTGGGTCAAAAGTTTTACTTTCTTCTATTGTAAATGCAGTTGTAGGTGCAACAGGTGTAAGGATTGCATCTACTTCTTTAAAAGCATTAATATAATCATGCCTTATTAACCTACGAACATTTAATGCTTTTAAATAATAAGCATCATAATAACCTGCTGAAAGAACATAAGTTCCTATCATAATACGACGTTGCACTTCTGCACCAAAGCCTGCACTTCTTGTATTTTCATACATTTCATCAAGCGATGAGCCATCTACTCGTAGACCAAAACGGACACCATCATATCTTGCTAAATTTGAAGATGCCTCAGCGGGAGCAATAATATAATATGTTGCAAGAGCATATTTCATATTAGGAAGTGAAATCTCTTTTATTTCTGCACCAGCTTTTTCAAGGATTTCCTTCCCTTCCTGCCATGCTGACGCAATTTCTGAATTTAACTCATTATTTAAAAACTCTTTTGGCATACCTATTTTTAAACCTTTAACACCATTTTTTAATGATGATTTAAAATCAGGAACATTAATATTAGCACTTGTAGAGTCAAGTTCATCAAAACCTGCCATTTTTTCAAGCATTATAGCTGCATCTTCAACTGTTTTAGTCATAGGGCCTGCTTGGTCTAACGATGAGGCATAAGCAATTATACCATAACGAGAACATCTGCCATAAGTTGGCTTTATACCAACAATACCACAAAATGCAGCAGGCTGACGAATAGAGCCGCCTGTATCTGTGCCAGTAGCACCTGCACACATTCCAGCTACAACAGCAGCAGCTGAACCACCAGAAGAGCCACCAGTAACCACATCTGCTCCGTCTTGTCGTTTTATTGGATTTACTGCCTGACCAAAATAACTTGTTAAGTTTGCTCCACCCATAGCAAATTCATCAAGATTAGTTTTCCCAATAAAAACACTTCCTGCTTTTAAAAGGTTTGATGTAACAGTTGATTCATAAGGTGGGATAAAATTTTCTAATATTTTACTTGCAGCAGTAGTTCTAATATTTTCTGTGCAAAATAAATCTTTTATACCAAGTGGCACACCATCTAAATCAGAAAGCCTTGCCCCTTGTGATATTCTTTTATCACTTTCTGCTGCCTGCTTTAAAGCATTATCAGAAGTTTCTGTAATAATAGCATTGTAACATCTGCCTTTTTCCATTTTATCTATATATGCTTTTGTAACTTCTGTTGATGAAAATTCTTTATTATTAAACCCTTTTGAAAGTTCAGATATTGATAGTAATGTTAAATCTGCCATTATTCCACCACCTTAGGAACAGTAAAAAAATGTTCGTATGGTTCTGTTGCATTTTTCATAAGTTTTTCTGCTAAATTACTAATAGTAACTTTATCTTCCCGTTGTCTTAATGGAGCTGTTTCTTCAATATCTGTAATAGCAGAAGTATCTGCACTTTGTAAAATATCCATCCATTTTAAAATATCATTTAAGTCTTTTGCCATACTATCCACCCCGCTTGCATCAAATTTTAAGCGAGCAAGTTTGGCAATATGATTAATTTCTTTTGCGTCCATAGTCGTTCCTTTTATATTTTTTAGCAAAAATAATATTACACAAGTTTTTTCATAAAGAAAAGCAGGAATTTATTTATAAAACCAAAATCTTACTAATTTTTCTTTATTACCTTTTGGGAAAAATCGTAACTTGTTATCAAAAAAAGAGTATTTCTTATATATATGCTTTTGATGGGAAAATGTTTCAAAACTGTATTTGCCATGGTATGCTCCCATTCCACTTGCACCAACACCACCAAAAGGTGCATAACTATTAGTAATATGTATAATAACATCATTTACAGCACCACCACCAAAAGATATATTATTTATTATTTTATTTTCTACAACTTTATCTTTTGTAAAAATATAAAGAGCAAGTGGCTTTTCAAAAGTTTTTAACTGCATAATTATATCATCTATATTTGTATATTCTATAATCGGCAAAATTGGTGCAAATATTTCTTCCTGCATAACTTTATCATTAAATAAAACATCGTCCATAATTGTTAAATCAATTTTTAATTTTAAACTATCAACTAAACCACCAAAAACTACTTTTGAACTATCAATAAGCCGAACTGCTCTTTCAAAATGTTTTTTTGATATTATTTTAGGAAAATCATCATGTTCTGATGAGTTTGCACCATAAATCATAGAACATTCTGCTATCATTGCACTAATTAATTCTTTTTTTATCCGTGAATGGCATAAAATATAATCAGGTGCAACACAAGTTTGCCCTGCATTTAATGACTTACCCCATATTATTTTTTTAGCGGTGTCTTTTATATCAGCACTTACATCTACAATACATGGACTTTTTCCACCTAATTCAAGAGTAACTGGTGTTAGATTAGTGCTTGCTGATTTCATTATTATTTTTCCCACATTTTGATTACCAGTAAAAAATATATAATCAAATCTTTCTAACAACAATGCTGCACCTACAACCGCATCGCCCCTTACTACCCTTATATATTCACGGGAGAAAACTTCATTAATAATTTGTGATAGAATAAGCGATGTATTTTCAGAAAATTCTGATACCTTAACAACAGCACAGTTACCTGATGCAATAGCCGCTATTAATGGAGATAATGTAAGTTGCACAGGATAATTCCATGGAGATATAATCAATACTACCCCGTATGGTTCATAGTGAATATAACTTTTACCCGGTTGCATTGTTAATGGCACTTTTATTTTTTTAGGTTTTGTGATTTTTTTAAGATGCCTTATATAATAATTAATTTCTTCCATCACTAAACCTGTTTCTGTAATAACAGATTCAAAGGAAGATTTATTTAAATCATCATAGAGAGCCTGCAAAAGCATTGCATCATATTTTAAAAGTGCCTTTTTTAAAGCTTTTAATTGCTCTAATCTATATTTTATATTTAATGTTTCGCCACTTTTAAAAAATTCCCGCATAGCTGGCACAATATTTTTCATAATATGCTCCCTATAATAAATATAGCTACTAATTATAAAATATAATATTGAAATAATCAAGAATATAGAAATCTTTCACTACTATTTCCCTGCTTTTACAATAGAAATGGGAATAAAAAAAACTATACTAACTTGCATTTTTTAGATTTTTAAGATATGGTTTTAACAGTGAGCAACCTGAACGGTTAAGCTCGCAAGCATGCAAATATGGATTAGGTAGTTTTTGTTGCACAACCTTTAAATTTTAAATTTACAAGGGGGTGATGAGTATGTATGAAATATATGCTTTTTTAACAGCAATCACTTTCATTTATACAATAATAAAAAACCGCCTATAAACATAGACGGTTTAAGCTTATAAACAGTTTAGCCGTTCAGGGACTTACTCGTCAACTACCTAGTCCCTGCATGCTAATTTTAATATAATAAATATCTTATATAAGTCAAGTATTTTTTATCCCTATATCACATCTATTTTCACATTATTCAGGTATGCAAATTTCACCTTTTTTAATAGCAATAATAGTTCTTATTAGGACAATAAGCACTAAAATAGATGTCATAATAAGTGAAACATAACCAAGTAATTTAAATGTTAAATATTCAAATTTAGTTTTTTCATATACAGTAATAATTGCCATTGTAAGAGCAGCCATAGGGAATGTAAAAGCCCACCAAGATATAAAAAATTTAATTTTATAAAAATTTTTGATAAGTGCTAATAAAATTAAACCAAATGTTAATGCCACATTAAATAATATAACAGCAAACATATCGTATGCACCTTGCAATTTTAAGTAACTTAACATACCAACAGATGGGGGAGCAATAAAAATAGCAAGAGTTGGAAGAAATTTTTGTGGCAACATGCCATGAAAAATAATTCTGTTAAAAAGAATAGCTGTTAATATTATCCAAAAGAAAATACCAAGAGAAAAAAAGAAATCAAGCAAATAAATATCTGCAAAGCCATCACCTGCAATAGGAACTATAAGATTACCAACAACAGGAATAAACCATGCTGGATTTGAGTGAGCCAGTTCAATATTTTTATTAAGCCAGTATGTAATAGTATAAAATGTAAAAAATGTTTGCAATCCTGCACCTATCACAAAAAGCGGATAAGCAATATTTTCATATTCATGAAAAACTGTGGAAAGAAGTAACATTGATATTGAAATAGCTGCAAAAAAATTAACTCTAACAGGATGTTTTATTTCCTTTTTAACTTCATCAGTAAAGCGTATAAGTTTTATAATATATAACAGTGCAATTATTAAAGCAATACATGCAGTAATATATGATAATATTTGGTATATAATTTCAGATAATAAAAAAACTTCACTTGCTTTTTTATATGCCAAAGTAATACCAGAAAAGCCCATTATAACGGCAAACATCATAACAGGAAAAAATTGTAGACGAGAATTATTTGTTCCTTTTTGTATTTCACTCATTTTATCGCTCCCTTATAATCTTAAAAAGACTATTTTTATCTGAATATACTCTTTTTATAAAATAAAACAAGAAGAAATTTACATATTTTTAATAATTATCTTAAATTAATTTTTACAAAATTTTCATCTTTATCTATATTAATAAGCACTTTTTCATAAGGTGGAAGTTCAGAGTATGAGCCAAAAAAGTTATTAGAAAATCCAAACTTTTCTACTGGATGACCAGCTGTATTTAAATCAAGCATTTTATTTTCATTTTCATCATGGAAAATTTTTATTGCATACATACCCTTAGGAATAGTTATTTTTGCAGTAACAGATTTCTTCTTTGCTATAAAGAAAAAAGAATAATAGACAGGCACATTTTCTAAAAATTCCTGTTTATTTCTACATAGATGTATCATTATATTACCATTTGATGTTTCTATATTATTTACTTCAAGCACCATTACTGCATTATCATCTGATGCAAATGCACTTATATTTTGAAAAAGCAGTGCTAAAATTATAATATATTTTATACACTTCATTTATTAATCTTCCATATCATATAACTGTATTTTTTTATGTAATGTATTTCTATTTATTCTAATAAGTTGTGCAGCATGGGACCTATTGCCCTTTGTCATATCAAGTGCTGCTTGAATAAGAGGTTTTTCTAATGCTTTACAGTATTCAAAATATGGGTCAATAGCTTCTGAATGTGTGCCACTTTCCAAAAGCCCTCTTGCAAATTTATAAAGTTCATCAAGGGTATTTCTACCTGCTTCAATAAATCCTTGTTTTCTACGCACATCTTTTGGCAGAGATGAAAGCATTATCATACCATTATTTATATGATTAACTGCATGATATATAGTATTTACAAGCTGGCGAACATTTCCGGGCCAGTCATAACTTTGCAATGCTTCTTCTGCATCTGGGGATATAGGAATACTTTTTTTACCAAAATATCCTAAATCTCGCATAGTTATCCGTATTAAGTCAGCAATATCTTCCTTTCTTTCCCGTAAAGGCGGAATATTTATAATAATAGCAAAACTATCTCTAAGCCTTTGATTAAACCGTTGCTGACGAGAAAGCTCTGTTAAGTTTCTATTTGTAGATGAAATAAATCGCGGAGAAAATATTCCTAATTCCTGCTCTATTTTAATTATGGAATTAAGCATATATTCTTGTAATTTTGCATTAGCAGATGCAATATCTGAAATATAAAGAGTGCCTTTTTCTGCCTTTTTAAAATAATCATATACTCTACTAAATCCAAGAGAGCCTACAATATCATTTAATTCTACTGGATTAATTATTACAAGATTACCTGTTCTACCACTTTGTGTATGGATATACTCTGCTAACCTATCTTTACCACAACCATCTTCCCCAGTAATATGAATACTCACATCAATAGGTGCTACAACTTCCACTAAATCATAAATTTTTTTCATTTTTGCAGAATTATTTGCAATACTTCTACTTTTATATTTAGTAGTATGATGTTCTTCTAGTTCTTGTAAATTATTTTGATTTATATTATCCATATTTTACTTCTTAAAATTATAAACTGTTGGATTATTATTACTATCAACTGGATATATAGAATATCTTAAATCCCCAGTAATAGCATCAGTTATTTCATGAGTTTCATTATTCACTTTAAAATATGATGAATTAACTGGAGCTGGAAAAAGAGCAAGTGGAACAATTTTATCTATTAATTTAAAATAGTCTATAAATATATACTGGGCAGTATTTCCACCAACTGCGTATGAACCCATTTTTCTATAATCATCATAACCAACCCATGCAACAGTTACAAGATTTGGAAGAACACCTGCAAACCAGCCATCTTTTGAATCATTTGATGTTCCCGTTTTACCACCAAGCATTCTATTTATTGCATTTCTGCTTTTCCATGCTCCGCCTTTTTCTACAACTTTTATTAAACTATCTGTAATTAATGATGCTGATTTTTCATCAAGCACTTCTGCCATTTCAGGATGTTGAAATTCAAATAAAGTTTTATTATCAATATCTGCTACCCTTGTAACAAAAAATGGTTTTGAAGGTCTTTTACCTTGATTTGCAAATGTTGAATATGCAATGGCAAGCTCTAATGGAGAGGCTGAAAGGCTACCAATACTTACAGATAAATCAACAGGAATATCGCCTGTAAAACCAAACATTTTTGCGTATCTTATTATTTTTTTAATACCTATTTTCTGTGCCAGCTTTATTGTTACAGAGTTATTTGATACTTGTAATGCTCTTTCAAGTGTCATTTCTCCCATAAACTGACCATCAAAATTTTTTGGACGCCAGTCTTCTTCGCCACTTTTATCACTTTCTTGTATTACAGGTGTATCATAGAAAATACTCATAGGGTAATAGCCACTTTCATAGGCTGTTGCATAAACAAGTGGTTTAAATGTGCTTCCTACCTGCCTTCTAGCCTGCACTGCTCTATTAAAAAATGACTTAAAGTATGACATACCACCAGCCATAGCATATATTTCCCCATTCTGTGGGTTTATAGATATAACAGCCCCCTCTAAATCAGGGTTTTGTTCTATCATATATACACCTGTTGAAATATTATCTTTCAATACAGGGGATACATATATCACATCATCAACTGCAAAAACATCTTTAAATGATTTTGCCTTAATATTTTTACTATTTGTTATCCAGTCATTGTCTTTAAAATTAACTGAACCTTCTGTGCCATCACTTAACTTAATCTTCAATAAATTTTTATCTAATTCTGTAACTAATGCTTTTTTATAGCCCAGTTCTTTAAGATAACTAGGTATATCATTATCAAGACGAACATATTGAACTGAATTGTTATCGTTTTCTTCACTAACTACTATATTTTCTACTGTTTCTTCCTGCTCAACACTTTCTTCATCTTCAATTAATATTTTACCAAGTGTTCCTTTATAACCTTCTCTTTTTGCAATAGCCATTAAATTTTTTATTAAAGCCTCTTCTGCTGCTATTTGATAATCTAAATTTAAAGTAGTAAAGACTTTTATACCTTTATTTTGTGCATCTTCTATTTTTAAATCTTCTTCTATGTATTTATGAACAAAGTCCATAAAATAGCCTGCATATCTTAACCTTAAAGGTATGCTTTCTGCCAACTTTACTTTTTCATTTATAGCAGTATTATATTCTTCATTAGTAATATATTCTACTTCTAGCATTCGTTTTAATACATGATTTCTTCTATTTATTGCCCTTTTCATATTTAAATGAGGTGCATAAATAGAAGGTCCTTTTGGTATGCCTGCTATCATAGCAGCTTCTGCAATAGTTAAATCTTGCACATCTTTTCCAAAATAATTAATAGCTGCTGCCTGAATACCGTAAGCCCCTCTGCCAAAATTTACTTGATTTAAATAAAGTTCTAATATTTTATCTTTACTTAATTCTTTATCAAGCCTATATGCAACAATAGCTTCTTTTATTTTACGCTTTAATTTTCTTTCTGGCGAAAGGTATATCACTTTTACAAGCTGTTGAGTTAATGTGGAGCCACCTTCAACCATTTTACCTGCTTTTATATTTGATACCATAGCCCTTGCAATACCCCAAGGGTCTATGCCACTATGTTCATAAAACCTTGCATCTTCCACAGCAACTACTGCCTTATATACATAGGGTGGCATTTGTTCAATAGATATTGGATACCGTCTTTCTGCACCAAGCTCTGCAATAATATTGCCTTTTGCATCATAAACAACCATTGGTTCAGTATATTTAAATTTACTAAATTCATCAGTAGAGGGAAGCTGTAAGCTAAGAATATAAATATAAACTATAATGGATATAAAACCTATTATACCAAAAGCAAACATTGCACCTATGATATATAAGATAATACGAAGTTTTGAGCGTTTTTTTGTTTTTTTATCATTATTTTCACTATTGTTATTTGCAATATTATTTAATTCTTCTGCAAGCAAAGGAACTCGGTCTTTATCATTATCAAATTTATTTTCTGACATTTCCTACTCCACAATATCTATTTTTTAGCTTTTAGTTCAAAAATTAAATCCCTTAATTTTGCAGCTGTTTCAAAATCTAAATCTTCACTAGCTTTATACATTTTCTTTTCAAGCATTTCAATATCTTTATCAGTTTTACCACTTAATTTTACATTAAAACTGTCTTTCACTTCAATAGTAAAATAATCTTTTTCATAAATTGATGATAATATATCACTTATAGCACTTTTTACTGTTTCAGGTGTGATGCCGTGAGCTTGATTATATGCTTTTTGCTTTGCTCTGCGTCTATTTGTTTCATCTATTGTCTGCTGCATTGCACCACTTATTTTATCCCCATAAAAAATTGCTCTACCCTCTGCATTTCTAGCTGCTCTGCCTATCGTCTGAATAAGTGATTTTGTTGAGCGTAAAAAGCCCTCTTTATCAGCATCTAATATTGCCACAAGTTTTACTTCTGGAATATCTAGCCCCTCACGCAAAAGGTTAATACCTACAAGCACATCAAATTCACCAAGTCGCAATGATTTTATTATTTTTATACGCTGTAAAGTATCTATTTCTGAATGAAGATACTCTACTTTTATACCCATATCCTTATAATATTTAGTTAATTCTTCTGCCATTCTTTTTGTTAGTGTGGTAACAAGCACTCTGCCACCATCTTTTATTACCTTTAAAATTTCTGCATATAAATCATCTACCTGAGTTCTTGCTGGTCTCACTTCTATTTCTGGGTCCATTAGTCCAGTTGGTCTAATAATCTGTTCTGCAATTATTCCCTGTGCCTGTTCTATTTCATATTTGTCTGGTGTGGCACTAACATAAAGCACATTATTTATACGACTATCAAATTCATCAAATTTTAATGGTCTATTATCAAGAGCAACAGGTAAGCGAAATCCAAAATCTACTAATGTCATCTTCCTAGACCTATCACCATTAAACATTCCACGCACTTGTGGAATTGTAATATGACTTTCATCTATTATAACAAGGGCATCTTTTGGAAGATAGCTTATTAATGTATATGGTGTTGAACCAACATCCCTACCGTCAAAATATCTTGAATAATTTTCTATACCAGTGCAATAACCAGTTTCTTTCATCATCTCTATATCAAACATTGTTCTTTGAGTAAGTCGCTGTTCTTCAAGTAATTTATTTTGGCTTACAAATTCAGCACATCTTTCAAGCAGGTCTTTTTTCATCTGCTCTATTACACTATCCATTGTAATAGCACTTGTAACATAATGGGTATTAGGATATACAGAAAGTTCTGTTAGCTCATTTAATGTTTTTCCTGTAATAGCATTAAATTCGCTAATTCTATCAAGAGTATCACCAAAAAATTCAAGCCTATACGCTGTTTCATCTTCATGGCTTGGAAAAATTTCAATAGTATCCCCTTTTACTCTATATACTCCCCTGTGGAAATCTATATCATTTCGTTCATATCTCACTTGTATAAGTTTCATTAAAACATCATCAAAATTATAGTCTTGTCCTGCTTCAAAATGCTGTATCATAGTAGCGTATGTTTCAGGAGAACCAAGACCATATATACAGGATACTGATGCAACAATAATAACATCCCGCCTTTCAATTAATGAACGAGTTGCTCTATTTCTAAGTTTTTCTATTTCTTCATTAATAGCAGAATCTTTTTCTATATATGTATCACTAGATGGAATATATGCTTCTGGTTGGTAATAGTCATAGTAACTTACAAAATATTCTACTGCATTATCTGGAAAAAATTTAAGAAATTCACCATAAAGCTGAGCTGCAAGAGTTTTATTATGGGCGATAATAAGAGTAGGCACTTGCAATCTTTCTATAACATTTGCCATAGTAAAAGTTTTGCCCGACCCTGTTACCCCTAACAATACCTGACGCTTTACACCTGATTTATATGATGAAACAATCTGCTCTATTGCTTCTATTTGGTCCCCTGCTGGTTTATATTCTGATGATATTTTAAAATCCAACACTTATTCTCCAAAATATACTTGAAAGAAGTATATACTAATTTTGAAAAAATGAAAATGTTTAATTATTAGAAAAGTATAAAATAGAAAAGTAACTATTATAAAATTTGTGTAATAAACTTACATTATAAATAAAATGTATTTATTTCATAAAAACGGGGGCTAAAAGCCCCCATTAAAATTAACTATCTTGATTAACAAATTTAAATTTGCCACTAATGATGTGTTTAGAGCCTGTTCCCGCAGGTATAAGTTTACCCATAATAACATTTTCTTTTAAGCCACGAAGTTTATCTGTTTTACCAGAGCAAGCTGCATCTGTTAAAACTCTTGTTGTTTCTTGGAAAGATGCCGCAGAAATAAAACTTTCTGTATTAAGTGCAGCTTTTGTAATACCTTGTAGGACTGGTCTGCCTTTTGGTGGTTCTTTGCCTTCTAATAAAAGCTCTTGCTGAACTTTTTTAAATTCACTTTTATACACTTCTTCATTAGGCATAAAATCAGAATCACCAGCATCTTCAATAATAACTTTTTTAAGCATTTGACGAACAATTACTTCAATATGTTTATCGTTAATGCTTACCCCTGATTTTCTATACACTATCTGTATTTCATCAACTAAATATTTAGCCAGTGCTTCTTCACCTAAGACAGCTAAAATATCATGTGGGTTAATATTACCATCAATTAATGCTTCACCAGCACGGATAAAATCGCCCTCATGAGCATTAATATAACGCATAGTATTTATGCTGTATGCTTTTTTATCCCCAGTATTTTCATTTTCAATAGTAAGTTTTTTCATACCGCGAACAGCATTTTCAATTTTAACTATACCATCTATTTCTGCAATAATAGCTGGGTCTTTTGGTTTTCTTGCTTCAAAAAGTTCAGCAACACGAGGAAGACCAACAGTAATATCTTTTGTTTTTTGTGCTTCTCGTGGGATTTTTGCAATAATATCCCCCGGATATACTTCATCGCCTTCATTATATGAAATAATAGTTCCCGGTGTTAATTCATAACGGTAGACTGTTTTATTATCAGCATCTTTAATGGAAATACGAGGTCTGCGTTTCTCTTTTGAATTTGCAACAACAACTTTCTGGGAAATATTTGTTGTTTGGTCTACTTCTTCTTTTAATGTTTCCCCTTCTGTTAAATCACCATAAGCAACAGTTCCTGCAAATTCTGTCATAATTACAGATACGTGTGGGTCCCAGTCAAATAAGAGTTGACCTTTACTTACAGTATCCCCTTCTTCTACACGGATAACACTACCATATCCCGGTGTATATTTTTCTAATACACGACCACTTGCATCTTTAATCATAATAGAGCCGTTTCTGTTAAGAACAACAATTTCATTTTTTCTATTACGGAGAGTTTTCATACCCTCAAATGCAACTGTTCCTCCCATTCTTGAACTCATAGATGATTCAATACCACCAGCAGACGCAATACCACCAATGTGGAATGTTCTCATTGTAAGCTGTGTTCCCGGTTCACCAATAGACTGTGCTGCAATTGTGCCTGCTGCTTCGCCTATTTCTATCATACGGCGTGTTGCTAAATCTAGCCCGTAACATTTTTTGCATATACCAAATTCACTATCGCATGTTAATGCTGAGCGAACCATAACTTTATCAATACCAGCTTTTTCTATTTTTTCAATAACTTCTTCATCAATAAAAGTATCTGCTTCAACTATTAATTCATCAGTTAATGTATCAAATAAATCTTCTAGTGTATATCTACCGTATATCCTTTCTCCAAGGCTTTCTACAACTGATGCACCTTGAAATAATGGACCTACTTCAATACCTTTAATAGTGCCACAGTCATCTTCTGAAATAATTAAGTCCTGAGCAACATCAACAAGACGGCGTGTTAAATAACCAGAGTTAGCTGTTTTTAAGGCTGTATCTGCAAGACCTTTCCTAGCACCGTGAGTTGAAATAAAATACTGGCTCATTGTTAATCCTTCGCGGAAGTTAGAGTCAATAGGTGTTTCAATAATTTCACCTGATGGTTTAGCCATCAGACCACGCATACCTGCAAGCTGTGCAATCTGTGCTTTTGAACCCCTCGCACCAGAATCACTCATTACATGTAAAGTATTGTAGTATTTTTCTCTTTTATTTTCCTTAGAAGCATCCCCACCTAAACTTTCAATAGTTTTAATAAGTTTTTCAGTAATTCTTTCATTAGTTTTTGACCATACATCAATTATCTGATTATAACGCTCACCTTTTGAAAGAGCTGCTTCTTCCCTGTAATGTTTTTCAATCTCTTGAACTTTTCCATAGGCTTCTGCAATAAGCTCATTTTTCTCTTTTGGGATAATCATATCATCTATACATATTGAATATCCAGCTATTGTAGAATATTTAAAGCCTAAATCTTTTAAATTATCAAGGAATGTAACACTATACCAGTTACCTAATTTTTTATAAATATAATCAACAAGTTTTCCTAATTCTTTTTTTCCTAATACTTTATTAATTTGTTCAAAATCAATATCTTCTGGTAAAATTCCATAAAGTATCACTCTACCTGCTGATGTATCATACATTTTGCCATCAATGCGGACTTTTATTTCTGCCTGCAAACTTAATTTACCATGGTCAATAGCAATAACTACTTCTTCTGGTGAAGAATATACTTTACCACTGCCAAGTGCATTTTTTAATGGACGAGTTAAGTAATAAATACCTAAAACCATATCTTGTGTAGGAATGGCAAGTGGTTGACCGTTAGCTGGAGATAAAATATTATAAGCTGAAAGCATAAGTGTTCTTGCTTCAAGCTGTGCCTGAAATGAAAGTGGCACATGGACAGCCATTTGGTCTCCATCAAAGTCAGCATTAAATGCTGTGCATACAAGTGGGTGCAACTGTATTGCTTTACCTTCAATTAATTGAGGTTCAAAAGCCTGAATACCAAGCCTGTGAAGTGTTGGAGCACGGTTTAATAAAACTGGATGTTCTTTAATAACTTCTTCTAAAACATCCCATACTTCCTGTCTTCTTTCTTCAACCATTCTTTTTGCTTGTTTTACAGTAGATGCAATGCCTCTTTCTTTTTCAAGTTTATAATAAAGAAATGGTTTAAATAATTCTAATGCCATTAATTTAGGTAATCCACATTGGTGCATTTTTAAATGAGGACCTGCAACAATAACTGAACGACCAGAATAGTCCACCCTTTTACCTAAAAGGTTTTGACGGAAACGACCATTTTTACCTTTAATCATATCTGATAATGATTTTAATGGGCGTTTATTACTTGAACGGATAATTCTGCCTCTTCTACCGTTATCAAAAAGAGCGTCAACTGCTTCTTGTAGCATACGCTTTTCATTACGGATAATGATTTCAGGTGCATTTAATTCCATAAGTTTTTTTAAACGATTATTTCTATTAATAACTCTTCTATATAAATCATTTAAATCACTTGTAGCAAACCTTCCACCATCAAGAGGAACAAGTGGTCGTAATTCTGGTGGTATAACAGGAATAACATCAAGCACCATCCATTCTGGACGGTTATTAGATTTCCTAAATGCTTCTACAACTCTTAATCTTTTAGCAAGTTTTAAGCGTTTTTGCATACTATTAGTTTCCCTTAATTCACTTTTAAGTTCAATCAAAAGTAAATCAAGGTCTACTTTTTTAAGTAAATCTTTTATAGCTTCTGCACCGATTTTAGCAACAAAACCATTTGCACCAAAATCTTCAACAGCTTTTCTATATTGTTCTTCTGTTAATATCTGCCTTTCTTTTAAGTTAGATGATTTTGGGTCTGTAACAATATAGGATTCAAAATAAACTATTCTTTCAATATCTTTAATAGATAAGTCAAGAATAGAGCCTATCCGTGATGGTGTTCCCTTAAAAAACCATATATGACATACAGGTGATGCTAAATCAATATGTCCCATACGAACACGGCGGACTTTTGATTGTATAACCTCAACACCACACTTTTCACAGACTATACCTCTATGTTTCATGCGTTTATATTTACCGCATAAACATTCCCAATCTTTTACAGGACCAAATATTTTAGCACAGAAAAGACCATCTCTTTCAGGTTTAAAAGTTCTATAATTAATTGTTTCAGGTTTTGTTACTTCCCCAGATGACCAGCTTAATATTTTTTCAGGGGATGCAATTTTTATGCGTATAGCATCAAAAAACACTGAATTTTTATTCTCTCTAATACTTTTTTTCATAATGTTAAATTTACCTCATTAGCTAAACTAAAAGTCCTAAACATTTGATAAAAACTCACTTACATAATCACTAGCTATGTAGTATATTTTAATCTATTCGCCTTTATCATCTAGTTCGTCGTCATCATCGTCGCCATCTAAATCAAGGCTTATACTTTTGATAACATCATCACTGCTTGGCACATCTTCATCTTTTATACCTGCACTCATATTATTAAGCTGCTCATTTGAAATAAGTTCATCACCTGTAAGCAATTCAATATCAAGCACAAGCCCTTGAAGTTCTTTAATAAGAACATTAAAAGACTCTGGCATATTTGGTGTAAAGCTAAAATTACCATTTACAATAGATTCATAAACAGCTGTTCTTCCTTCCACATCATCTGATTTAACTGTAAGATTTCTTGTAATATGTTATGCAGCACCATAAGCTTCTAATGCCCAAACTTCCATCTCTCCAAATCTTTGTCCACCGAATTGAGCTTTACCACCAAGTGGTTGTTGTGTAACAAGTGAGTATGGTCCAGTTGAACGAGCATGTATTTTATCATCAACTAAGTGGTGAAGTTTTAACATATACATTACACCAACTGTAACTTCTTGGTCAAACCTTTCCCCTGTTCTTCCATCATAAAGAACTGTCTGTCCATCACTTTGAAAACCTGCTTCTATAAGCATTTTTTTAATATCTGCTTCTTTTGCACCATTAAATACTTCTGTTGATACATGTTTTCCAAGTTTTTTTGCTGCCCAGCCTAAATGTGTTTCAAGTATTTGTCCGATATTCATACGAGAAGGCACAGAAAGTGGATTTAATACTATTTCAACAGGTGTGCCATCTGGTAAATATGGCATATCTTCTTCTGGTAAAATACGAGATACAATACCTTTATTACCATGTCTACCTGCCATTTTATCGCCAACAGATAATCGTCTGCGTATAGCAATATATACTCTAACTGATTTTAGAACACCAGCAGAAAGTTCATCGCCTTTTTCTATTTTTTTGCGTTTATCTTGGAATTTTTCTTCTGCTTCTTTTTTACCTTTTGTGCATACAGCATCTGCACGAGCATATTCTGCATCAAATTCTGCTTTTCCATCTATATCAAATTTTGCCATTTCTCTTGCAGAAATTGGTGCAAGATTTTCTTCGCTTAATACTGTTCCAGCTTTTAAGCCTGCACTATCTGATTTTAATGTTTTACCTACAAGAAGAGATATAACTCTATCTTTTCTTGCATTTTCAATAGCTGCAACTTCTCTTGTGTATGCTGCTGCAATACGCTCTGCTTCTTTCTGCTCTATTAATTCAGTTCTATGGTCTTTGCTTATATCACGGCGAGTCATCACCTGAACATCTAATATAGTCCCAGATATACCCGGTGGAACTCTTAATGAAGCGTCTTTTACATCGCCTGCTTTTTCACCAAAAATAGCACGAAGTAGTTTTTCCTCAGGTGTAGCTTGTGTTTCGCCCTTAGGTGTTACTTTACCAACTAGAATATCGCCCTCAGTTACTTTTGCACCTATTCTAATAATACCGCTTTCATCTAAATTTCTAAGAGCTTCTTCTGAAATATTTGGAATATCTCTTGTGATTTCTTCTGCACCAAGTTTTGTATCTCGTGCATCTATTTCAAATACTTCTATATGTATAGAAGTAAAAGCATCTTCTTTAACAAGCTTTTCAGACACTAATATGGAGTCTTCATAGTTGTAACCCATCCATGGCATAAATGCTACCACAATGTTCCTACCAAGAGCAAGCTCGCCTCTATCAGTTGATGCACCATCTGCTAATGTATCGCCTTTTTTAACTTTCTGACCTAAAACAACACTTGCATTATAATTAATACATGTATCCTGATTAGAGCGACGATATTTCACTAAATCATGCACATCTATACCAAAAGAACCATCATCATTTATATAACGAACAATAATTGTATCTGCATCAACATAATCAACTATACCATCATGAATTGATATTAATGCTGAACCAGAATCTACTGCAACTTTTCTCTCTAAACCTGTTCCAACCATTGGTGAATCTGTAATCTAATAATGGAACTGCTTGACGTTGCATGTTTGATCCCATTAATGCACGGTTAGCATCATCATGCTCTAAGAAAGGAATAAGGGCTGTTGATACTGATACAATTTGCATTGGAGCAACATCCATTAATTGCACTTGGTCTTTTGGAGCATTTAAGTTTTCACCAGCATATCTACATGCAACATCTTCTGTTAAGAAAAAGCCATTTTCATCAAGTGGAGAGTTGGCTTGTGCTATATAGTAATCTTCCTCTTGGAGTGCATACATATATACAACTTCGTCTGTTACTCTACCATTTTCAACTTTTCTATATGGAGTTTCAATAAAACCAAATTCATTGATTTTAGCATAAGTAGTAAGGGAAGTAATAAGACCAATATTTGGACCCTCAGGCGTTTCAATAGGGCATATTCTTCCATAGTGAGAAGTGTGAACATCTCGCACTTCAAAGCCAGCTCTATCTCTATTTAAACCACCGGGACCTAATGCTGAAAGACGGCGTTTATGTGTAATCTCTGATAATGGATTGTTTTGGTCCATAAATTGAGAAAGCTGATAACTACCAAAAAATTCTTTAATAGATGCAGAAAGTGGTTTTGCATTTAATAAATCCTGTGGAGTGGAGTCTTCTAAATCTTGAATACTCATACGCTCTTTAACAGTTTTTTCCATTCTTGCAAGACCTATACGAATATGATTTTGTAATTGTTCACCAGCAGCTCTTACTCGTCTATGACCTAAGTGGTCAATGTCATCTATATGTTCAACACCAAGTCGTATATTATTAAGAACACGAACTGTTTCAACAATATCTTCTTTTGATAAAATTACTTTATCAAGAGAAACAATATCTTCTGATATTTTAAGTCTTTTGTTTATTTTTAAACGACCTACACGAGATAAATCGTAACGCTTCATATTAAAGAAAAGATTATGGAACTGTGCAGCAGCTGTATCATCAGTTGCAGGTTCACCCGGACGAAGTTTTTTATATATTTCTATTAATGCTTCTTCCTTAGTTTTAATTTTATCAACAGCCATTATATCTCTAATAGCAGCATCAGAAGTTTGTCTATTAATAAAAAGAATAGAAAATTCTTTTATATCAAGACCTATAAGTTGTTCTAAAAGTTCCTCAGTTACAATAGAGTTTGATTCTGCAATAATTTCGCCATTAGCATTATCAATAATATCTTCTGCTAAAAAGCTATCAAGTAAATCTTTTGGCTCAATCTCATATTTAGTAAGACCAGATTTAATGACTTTCTTAAAAGCACCTTTTGTAATAGAAACATTTGGTTTTACAATATATTCTTCACTTACAGGGTCTTTAATACCTAATGTAAGTTTATGGTCAGTAATAACATGGTCTTTATTAAATTCTCTATAAAACTTACCATCTACAATAGATATTTTATCTTTTTCATAATATGTATCTAATATATCCTGATTAGTTAAGCCTAATGCTTTTAATAAAACTGTTACAGGGATTTTTTTCTTTTTATCAATACGCACATACATTACATTCTTAGAATCAAATTCAAAATCAAGCCAAGAACCTCTGTATGGAATTATACGGGCACTATACAAGTGTTTTTCAGATACACTTTTACCAGCAGTTAAATCTTCAAAAAAGATACCCGGCGACCTGTGTAGCTGGCTAACAATTACCCTTTCAACACCATTAATGACGAAAGTCCCTCTATTAGTCATAAGTGGAATATCACAAAGATATACATCACTTTCAGTAGCAGATAAAGTTATTTTTTCACCTGTTTCTTCATTAACATCATGAGTAGAAAGGCGGACTTTTACTTTTAATGGTGCAGCATAGTTTGTATTTCTATCAATAGACTCCCGTGGAGTATATTTAGCTTTTTCAATAGTATAGCTAACATATTCAAGCACGGATGTATCGTTAAAATCTGTTATAGGAAATATTTCACGGAAAACTTCTTCAAGTCCTTGAAATTTGCGTTTATCTTCAGGAACATTCTGTTGAAGAAATTCAGCATAAGATTGTTTTTGAACCTCTATAAGGTCTGGAATATCAATTACTTTCTTTATTTTAGAAAAATTGATACGCTCTATTGGTTTTTTTGTATTAAGCATCCTTTTCTCACCACCGCTGGTTCGTGATTTTATTGAGTAAAACAGGGGGAAGCCCATATAGAGCAACCCCCTTTCAATATTTTAACACATAAAGTGTTTTATTTACAATAATTTAGCAACATAAGGCTAATTATTTAATTTCAGCTGTTCCGCCTGCATCTGTAAGTTTTTTAGCTATTTCTTCAGCTTCAGCCTTAGCAATACCTTCTTTAACTGGTTTTGGTGCTTCGTCAACTAATGCTTTTGCTTCTTTTAAGCCTAAGCCAGTAATTTCACGAACTACTTTAATAACTTGAACTTTTTGAGCACCACCACTTGTTAAAATAACATCAAATTCAGTTTTTTCAGCTGCTGCTGGAGCTGCTCCACCTGCTGCTGGAGCTGCTGCTACTGCTACTGGTGCAGCCGCAGAAACACCGAATACATCTTCTAATTCTTTTACGAAATCTGCAAGTTCAATTACAGACATATTTTTTAAAAATTCTAAAACTTGGTCTTTAGTTACAGCCATTTTGAGCCTCCAATTATACTACTGTTCGTTTTCTTTTTTAATTTTAAGTGCATTAAGCACATTTACGAGACCGCGTGGAATATTCGCAAGCACGGACACGAAATTCGTAATCGGCGCGTTCATGCTGCCGAGAGCTTTCGCCAAAAGTTCTTCGCGAGATGGCAGGTCAGCAAGTTTTTCTATGCCGCTCTGGTCAAGTGCCATACCGTCAAAATAACCACCTTTAATAACGAAAAATTTAGACATTGCAGCATCCTTAGCATATTTTTTTGCTAATTTGGCAGCAGCAGCAAAGTCTTCTTTAACTACTACAAGTGCAGTGGGCTCTACAAGAGTGTAGTCAATCTCATTAATATTTTCAGCGTTTAACGCTTTTTTGAGAAGTGTGTTTTTAATAACACGGTAGTCATTACCAGCTTCTTTAAAACTTCTGCGGATTTCATCCATTTGGTCAAAAGTAAGACCTTTGTAATTAGTAACAATTACACCAGCAGATTCTTTTATTTCAGCTGTAATGCTTTTCACAAGTTCTATTTTCTGCTCTTTACGCATTTTCAAGGTAATCACCTCATAAATTACAGAGCCGGTTGAATATATAAAGATAAGTTTCCACAGGACTTATACTGCTCATTGAAGGCAGACCCTGTTTCTTCAACCTGCTTTTTTTCATTGTAATAAATCAATAATCAAGTAACTAACTATTAAAAGTTAATTAGAAATTTTTAGGGTCAACTTTAACACCGGGACCCATAGTTGTTGAAATATTGATACCTCTTAAATAAATACCTTTACTTGATGCAGGTTTAGCTTTTACAAGTGCATCAACAAGAGTTTTCATATTTTCAACAAGTTTGCTGGTTTCAAAGTTTTTTCTACCGATAGGTGCATGAACAATACCAGCTTTATCAACTCTAAATTCCACCATACCAGCTTTTAACTCTTTAACTGCTTTTGCTACATCATTTGTAACAGTGCCTACTTTTGGGTTAGGCATAAGCCCGCGTGGTCCCAACACTTTACCAAGTTTGCCCACCTTAGCCATCATGTCTGGGGTTGCCACAACTTTATCAAATTCCATATAGCCACTCTCAACCTTAGTGACTAATTCGTCGCCGCCAACAATGTCAGCGCCGGCTGCTTCAGCTTCCTTAACCTTGTCGCCCTTTGCAAATACTGCAACACGCACAGTTTTACCTGTGCCATTAGGAAGAACAACTGCACCTCTAACCATTTGGTCAGAATGACGAGGGTCTACACCTAATTTAACAGCAGCATCAACACTTTCGTCGAACTTGGCAAAGGCTGCCTTTTGTGACAGTGCAACTGCTTCTTCTAAATCATATAATTTAGTGCGGTCTACTAAACCAAAAGCTGTTGCGAACTTTTTACCTTTTCTGGACATTTCCGTGCTCCTCTTGCCAGTTTTCTACATTAGCCTTCAATCTCATAACCCATACTTTTAGCTGAGCCAGCTATTATTTTAATAGCTTGGTCCATATCTTTGGTATTGAGATCAGGCATTTTAATTTCTGCAACGCGTTTTAAACTCTCACGAGATATAACGCCAAGTTTTGCTTTACCAACATTACTAGAACCTTTTTGAACTTTCATTTCTTTTTTAATAAGTTCAGTTGCAGGTGGCATTTTAGTAATAAATGTAAAGCTGCGGTCTTCATATACTGTAATAATAACAGGAACAGAAGAATCACCTAAATTTTGAGTCTGTGCATTAAATGCTTTACAGAACTCCATAATATTTACACCACGTTGACCAAGTGCTGGCCCTACTGGTGGTGAAGGATTTGCTTTACCAGCAGCAATCAGCAGTTTAATCTGCCCTAATACCTTCTTTGCCATTTGGCACCTCTAAAAATTATCGTCTTAAAGACTAATTTAATTTAAAATAATCAGGTTATTTATCTTTGCGTTTAACCTGTAAATAATCAAGCTCAATAGGTGTTTGACGACCAAAAATGCTTACAATAACACGCACTTTCTCTTTTTCTGGTGTAACTTCATCAACAACACCATCAAAACCTTGAAATGGTCCATCTATAACTTCTACTATATCATTTTTAATATATGTTGATGCAATACGAGGTGCTTCTGATTTTGCAAGAGCAAGCATCGCATTAACATCAGTTTCTGATATAGGCACAGGGTCAACACCACCAACAAAACCAGTAACTTTTGGCAGACTTTTTACAACATGCCATAAATTTTTATTCATTTCCATATTCACTAATATATAGCCCGGAAATGTTTTTTTCTTACTAACTTTTCGTTTACCGTTTTTAAGTTCTACCACATCTTCGGTAGGAATTAATATTTCCCCTATTTCTTCTTCTAGTCCATGAGTTTGCACTTTATTCTCTAAAAGAGTTTTAACATGCTTTTCAAAACCAGAATATGTGTGAACTACATACCATTGTTTTGCCATAGAATTAACCTATTATTTGTTGAGCAAGTCTTGATACTATTGCATCAACAACACCTAAATACGCAGTAATTAAGCCTACCACAACTACAACAACAATAGAAGTTGATATAGTAGTTTCTCTTGTAGGCCAGTTGACTTTTTTTAGCTCATCCCTGACCTGATTGTAAAATGATACTGGATTAAAACTTTTCACAATAAGTCCTCTCTTAAAGCTGATGGCAGACCAAGAGGGATTTGAACCCCCAACCCCCGGTTTTGGAGACCGGTGCTCTGCCAATTGAGCTATTGGTCTATTTCATCTAAAAGCTTTATGTCATAATTTAATGACAATTAAAGCATATTTTATACCCTTGCTTTTAGCAAAAGATATGTGGCATAAATAACTATATAATATTTATACCATTATTCCATAACAGGAATCTTAATGTGGTAATACCACTAAAAATAAACTTTATCCGCTATTTAGTTTCTTTATGCAGAGTATGTTTTTTGTCAAACTTGCAGTATTTTTTAATTTCAAGTTTGCCAGTCATAGTTTTCTTATTTTTAGTAGTAGTGTAATTACGACGCTTACATTCGCTGCAAGCAAGAATGACAATTTCTCTCATTGAACCAAACCTTCTTTTTATTAACGCCGTCCCACCAAATAAGGCTCCCGGCTCCCGCCCGATTTGGAGCGGTAGTTTATGCTTATACACTTACATTAAAAATAATGCAAGTATTTTTTAATATTTTTTAAAATATTTTATACTTTTTATATACAACTAAAAGCCCGAACCCGGAATTGAACCGGGGACCTCGTCCTTACCAAGGACGCACTCTAACCGACTGAGCCATTCGGGCAGTTCCTTTCCGTATTAGTTTAATGTGCTTTTAATTGATAAGCGGGCGACGGGATTCGAACCCGCGACCCTCAGCTTGGAAGGCTGATGCTCTATCGACTGAGCTACTTCCGCAGAAGCTTTTATTATTTTGTGGGCGAAGATGGATTCGAACCACCGAAGGTAAAAACCAGCAGATTTACAGTCTGCCCCATTTGGCCACTCTGGTATTCGCCCATATAGTTAATGCTATATCTTCTTTATTAAAGAGCCTCTTGTCGGATTCGAACCAACGACCCCGAGATTACAAATCACGTGCTCTGGCTAAA